>Ga0180220_1002609_pt1 | contig 11342 bp, 9 predicted proteins | sample eDN5th37CBELigBY_FD_151335 | JGI IMG/M metagenome (GOLD analysis project Ga0180220, IMG submission 151335) | Enriched backyard soil microbial communities from Emeryville, California, USA - eDNA 5th pass 37_C BE-Lig BY (version 2) (version 2) | ecosystem: Environmental > Terrestrial > Soil >... | reverse complement strand
TGCAACCAACCTCAACGTTGGCCGTGCGCCCAAGGACACGCTTCGCGTTCTCGACGCGCTGCAGACCGATGAGCTCTGCCCGTGCAACCGCGAAGTCGGTGGCGAAACGCTCAAGGCTGCCTGACCGGCGCTTGCTTGTTGCAGAAAGGCGGGTCGAGACCCGCCTTTCTTTTATCTTATATCTAAAAGACTGATAGAGGTTTCCATGTCCATTGATGATCTGAAATCAAAGATCCCGGATTTTGCCAAGGACGTTCGTCTTAATCTTTCGTCGATGGCAAGCGATGAAACACTGACGCCACAGCAGAAGTATGGTCTGTTCGTCGCCTGCGGCATCGCCTCCCGCAATGCCGATGTGCGCAAGTCGCTTGTTGCCGAGGCCGCAGCAAAAGTCGATGCGTCCGTTATTCAGGCAGCAAAGTCGGCTGCATCGATCATGGGCATGAACAATGTCTATTACCGGTTCGTGCATCTTGCGACCAATAAGGATTATCGCACCATGCCGGCGAAACTCCGGATGAATGTGATCGGTAATCCGGGTGTCGATAAGGTCGATTTCGAACTCTGGTCGCTGGCTGTGTCCGCCATCAATGGCTGCGGCATGTGCATCGATGCGCATGAGGATGTTCTGCGCAAGGCCAACGTGTCATCGGAAGCAATCCAGACGGCCGTCCGGTTTGCTTCGATCATCCAGTCGGTCGCAATCGCACTGGAAGCTGCCGACACCGAATAAGGGCCGTGCCCTCTTTCAAAGAAAAGCCCGCGCGGATCGCTCCACGCGGGCTTTTTTGCTTCGTGAGATTTGTTACTCGCCGCGCTTGAACGAGATGAATGCAAAACCGATCAACGAAATGACCGCGGCGGCAGACATGTAATAGCCGACATAGTCGAAGCTATAATGCGTTGCGAGCCAGGTGGCGATATAAGGTGCAACCGAAGCGCCCAGAATGCCTGCCAGATTAAAGGTCAGCGAAGCGCCGGTGTAGCGGACCGACGTTGGAAACGGTTCGGCAAGCGCTGCACCGATAGGGCCATAGGTAAGACCCATCAGGCCGAAGCCTATGATGAGGAATGCGAGAACACCAGCCGTACCAGCCATGAACAGGGGCGCCATGATGAAACCATAGAGGCCGATCAGGACCGTGACTATGATCATGACCGGGCGCATACCGAAGCGGTCAGAAAGCAGCGCAGCTACCGGGATCATCAGGCCGAAAAAGACCACGCCGGTCATTTGAAGAACAAGGAATTCTTCACGGCTGTAGCCAAGCGCGCGTGTGCCCCAACCCAGTGAAAAGACCGTCATGAGATAGAACAGGACGAAGGTTGCAACTGCACCGATGGTGCCAAGGAGAAGGCTCATCTTGTGCTGCTTGAACAAGGTTGCGACCGGCACTTCAACGCGTTCGGCCTTGTCGATTGCTTTCTGGAATTCCGGCGTTTCGGCAATCTTGAGGCGGATGAACAGGCCTACGCCGACCAGAAGGGCGCTGGCGATGAAGGGAATGCGCCAGCCGAAAGCAAAAAATTGTTCTTCGGTGAGAGCCTCAGCGAGAACGAGGAAGATGCCCGTCGCCAGAATGAAGCCAACCGGAGCGCCGAGCTGTGGGAACATGCCGTACCATGTCCGCTTGCCTTCGGGCGCGTTTTCAGTTGCAAGCAGCACCGCGCCGCCCCATTCACCACCGAGACCAAGACCCTGGCCCAGGCGGCACAGAGCCAGCAGGAGCGCTGCCCAGATGCCGATGGAGTCGTAGGTTGGAAGGAAGCCGATGGCAACCGTGGAAATCCCCATGGTCATGAGCGCTGCGACCAGTGTCGCCTTGCGTCCTACCTTATCTCCGAAGTGACCGAACAATGCGCCGCCGACAGGGCGGGCAAAAAACGCGATGGCGAAGGTTGCCAACGATTGGAGAAGCGCTGAATTGCCGTCGCTTGCAGGGAAGAAGAGGTGCGGGAATACGATCACCGCGGCGGTCGCATAAATATAGAAGTCAAAAAATTCGATCGTGGTGCCGATCATGCTTGCGGCCAGAACTCGGCGCGCGGAGTTTTTCTGCGGGGCCACCGCTACAGCGACTGTCATTGTTTCAGTTCCAATATTGCGGGCTGTCAAATTAAGGGGGGAGAGGAGCCCAAGATGTGGCTTCTTTAAAACCGCTGAATATAGAATCGCAAGCAGAAAAGGGCTTTTGAGCAATTTTGTGATTTCCAGCACGCTGTTTGGGAAAGAAAAGCGAAGACCGATAAAATTCCCGTCAGCGCTTTGGCTGGCCTTTCAATTACCGCAACGGGTGATTAGATTTCCGCTGTCATCTGTCACGAAAGCAAACATGCATCGAGCAAAGTATGATACCGGCTTGAGGGCGTCAGTGCGAGACCATGCGGTCCTGCGCTTGCCTTCCCGCATGCTCGCGACATTGCTTGCAATGCTGTTTCTTGTTTCCACGCAACTTTGTTACGCGATGGTGCATGACAGTCCCTCTCAGTCGATGCTTTCTGATTGTCACATGAACATGCCGCATGAGATGGACGCCACATCGGGCTCGGCGGATACAGGCAAAAGCGCGCCGATGGATCACGGCGCCAAAACACCGAATGCTTGTCTCATGATGACATGCGGCTGTGTTGTACAACTGGCAACGGATTTGCGCGCTGATGTTCCTTCACAGAATTTCGGATTACCGCCGCTCGTTGCAGCGTTAAGCGGCAAATCTCCGAACAGAGACCTGCGTCCGCCCATATCGCTTCAGGTTTGATCTTGGAATCGCCGCCGAAGTTTGGCGGCTATCATGATTGTTCTCTGGAGACTTACCATGACAGGAATTACACGTCGCCGCTTGTTGGCTCTGGCGGCTGGGGCGGCCTTTGTTACTGCCGTTCGCCCGTTTGACAGCTTTGCGCAAGATGGCCATCAGCATTTGGGTCACGGTGCGGGGGCCGCCTCCAACGCGCCTGCCGGACGGCTTTTACCTTTGCCGCCGCTGGTTGAGCCAGATGCGTCGGGTGTCGTCAAACTCAAGGTGCAGAAAGGGCGTCACAGTTTTGAAAAAGGAAGCGAAGCGGCATCTGCCGGCATCAACGGCGCCTATCTCGGTCCGCTCGTGCGCTTGAAGAATGGGGAAACGGTCACCCTTTCCGTAGAAAACGGCATGGATGAAGAGACCACACTTCATTGGCATGGGCTTTTCGTTCCATCCATGCTCGACGGCGGACCTCATAATGTGATTGCGCCGGGCGCGGTGTGGAGGCCGAAAATCACGGTGGATCAGCCGGCATCTTTCAATTGGTTCCATCCACATCTGCATGGAAACACCGCCCGTCAGGCACATATGGGTATTGCCGGTCTCATGATCGTGACCGACGGCAAAGATGCGGCACGCGGGCTACCCGAAGATTATGGTGTAGATGATATTCCGCTGGTGCTGCAAGATCGTCGGGTGATTGAAGGCGACAAGGTTTATCAGCCTGACATCATGGACCTGATGCATGGCTTCCGTGGCGACAAGCTCATCGTAAATGGCGTCGTTTCACCGGTGGCAAGTGTTCCCGCCTCCATCGTTCGCTTGCGTATCCTGAACGGGGCCAATGCGCGAAACTTTCATGTTCGTCTGGGTGACAAGCGACCTTTGCTTGTCATTGCGTCGGACGGCGGTTTCATCGAAAAGCCTGAGGCGGTCGAAAGACTGTCCATCAGCCCCGGTGAACGCTACGAAGTCCTGGTAGATTTTTCCAAAGACAAAGCGGTCGATTTGCTGACCTATGACAGCGACAGCGGCGGTGACGACCTGCATTTGATGCGATTTGTGGTGGACAATACTGTGCAAGCGAAAATCAGGACGCTTCCAGATCGCCTTGATGGCCCCGATTCCGCGAATGAGAAACTTTCCGTAAAACACCGCTCTTTCTTCTTTGACGAGCGAATGGCGGAAAATATGAAGCTGATGATGGCGAAACCGTCAGCCGACCCTCATGCCGGGCATAATATGGGTAACATGGACATGGGCTCGATGCAGTCTGGTGCTATGGATCATGATATGCACGGAGGCAGAAGTTCTGCCGATACAGGGCCAGTGCTTGAAGCTTTGACATCAGGCGTAAAGATGGCAATCGCAGGCAGACCATTCAATATGGATCGTATCGATGTCGAAGCCAAGCTTGACTCCTGGGAAATATGGGAGCTCACAACGAAGGAGATGCCGCATCCATTCCATATTCATGGGGCGTCGTTTCGCATTCTTTCTCTGAATGGCAAAGCGCCGCCAGCGCATCAATCGGGATGGAAAGATACTGCCTTGATCGACGGCAAGGCCCAGATACTCGTTCATTTCGACCGCGAAGCACCCAAAGGCCATCCATTCATGTTTCATTGCCACGTGCTGGAACACGAAGATGTGGGCATGATGGCTCAGTTCATAACAGTATAGCCGCGTCTGGCCGCGTGGCAGGTGTTTGTCCCGCGGCCACTCCGGCACTTTTTGTCGAACAATTTCGGGCGGCGTGCGTTGTTCTTTGATCACGAATGATCGATCAGGAGGAAACGATGCAGCCGTTATTGATTGCTTCAGCAATGATGCTTCTGACAGTTCCCGCCATTGCCGCGGATGTGAATATCAAACTCTATGAGGCGCTGCCGACTGGCCAGGGAAAGGAACTTGGTTCCGTCACGATTTCGCAGACTGCTGACGGATTGCTGTTCAAGCCCGATCTTAGAGGCATTCCTGCAGGTGAGCACGGCTTTCATGTGCATGAGAAAGGAAGCTGCGCACCGGCTGAACAGGATGGAAAAACTGTTCCCGCGCAAGCTGCCGGTGGACATTACGACCCCTCGCATTCCAAACATCACATGGGGCCGGAAGGCGAGGGACATCTTGGTGACTTGCCTCTGCTTAAAGCGGACGCACAGGGTAATGTGACGCAAAGCGTAACCGCGCCGCGTCTCAAATCGCTGGACGAAATCAAGGGCAGAGCGTTGATGGTCCACGTCGGAGGGGACAATTACTCCGATAAGCCCAAACCGCTTGGGGGTGGCGGCGCGCGTTTCGCCTGCGGTGTCATCCAATAATCGGGGTCGAGATTATCCCCAGTTTTCGATGTGAATTTTGGAACCATCGGAAAAACGGGATATGTGAAATGCCGAAGGATCGACAACCGGCGTTTCACCCGTAACCATATCGGCCACGAGCTTGCCAGCGCCCGGGCCGATACCGAAGCCATGTCCTGAAAAACCTGTTGCTACGATCAGCCCTGCAACATCTGGGAGTGGCGAGATGACCGGGATGACGTCCGGCATCGTATCGATGAGTCCGGCCCATTCCTGCGCTATCGTCGCCGAGGCGAAAGTCGGGATTGCCTGCTTGAGCTTCTTTAATACCTGAGCGTTGGCAGCCTTGTGTGGAGCAGGGTCGAGTGTACGGATTTTCTCGAAAATCGAGACCTGATCCGCTGGCCGGAGCTTCCACTGGAATGCTTCCTCAAAGAAGCGTTCACCAAACCGAAAGCGCAACGACCGCCATTCAGTCGAAAGCGAAGGTATGAAATCGCGGAAGAACCGGAAACTGTCAGGCACGATATCAGCGATAGATCCACCGAGGCTTGCAACCGTATAGCCGCCATCGAGCCTTCTGCGCAGGGCAAAGTCCGAAAACGCAATTGCAGGTTCGACGCCGGCATCAATGGGAGCCGTACGGAATACGGAAGAACGCACTTTCAACTGCGGCAGGTGGGCGCTGAAACTCGAAACGATAAGTCTCGACCAGGCTCCGCCCGCGACAACAACTGCCTCGCAACGCAGACGACCCTTTTCGGTAAGCACAGCTGTAACCCGACCATTGGTCGTCTCGATACCGCGTGCGGCACAGTTTTGCAGAATGACGGCACCGTGTTCTTGTGCTTTTGCCGCAAAAGCTGGAACCGCCTTTTGTGGCTCCGCCCGTCCGTCGAGCGGCGTAATCATACCGCCTGCGAGCCGACGATTGATGCCAGGTGCCAGTGCTCCGACTTGATTGGCGTTGAGAAGTTCCGTTTCAATGCCATGTTCTCGAGCTATCTTGATCCACTCCGCATAAAGAGCCATTTGCTCTTCTTTTTCAGCAGCATAGGCAATTCCGGTCACACGGAAACCGGTTTCGCGCCCCGTCCGCTCGTTCATGCCTTCCCATAGTCGCATGCTTTCGACGATGAGGGGCATTTCGCGGCTGTCGCGCCCGGTCCGGCGACACCATCCCCAATTGCGGCTCGATTGTTCACCCGCGATCTCCCCTTTTTCAAGGAGTGCAACAGGAATGCCGCGTTCGGCCAGAAAAAGGGCTGTTGAAACACCGATGACGCCGCCGCCGATGATGGCAATTTTGGTTTCTTGCGGCAATCTGTCAGCTGTCGCCACCTTATCTGTGACCGGCCCCATTTCGGTATTCTCCTGCAATGCGATTGGGTGATTTGAGCATATGGAAGGACTGTGAACATGGCTCGCTTTTTGCTCGCTTTCAACCGGCTATCCCGTTCCAGAAATATTTAGTTGCGATATTCCTGAGATAATACGTCCTGTTTTTGTAGCTTTCTGAAGAATGTGTCTCTATATCGGCTTGAACCGCAATCTGGATACGCGATCTTTCTTATGGACGCAGTACGCAACCCGAACGATGAAAGACAGGCTTCCGGTCATCCTGGTCCCATGCTGGTCCTGTCAGCTATTACTCGTCAGTTTGGCGCTGTGCGTGCGCTCAATGATATTTCTCTTGCTATCGATGTGGGCGAGATAATCTGCCTGGTCGGCCATTCCGGCTGCGGCAAGACTTCCCTGCTGCGCATTATCGCGGGCATTGATGTTCCAGACAGCGGAACTCTCGCCATGGGTGGCCAGATGCTGGTCGGCCCATCCGTCTTTATCGAGCCTGAAAAACGGAACATTGGTGTCGTCTTTCAGGACTATGCTTTGTTTCCCCATCTGACCGTCAAGGAGAATGTCCTGTTCGGCCTGCGCAAAATGCCCCGCGACAAAGCGCATGCGCGGACAAGAGAGCTTCTTGAACTGGTCTCGCTGTCGCACATGGCGGAGCGTTATCCGCACATGCTGTCAGGTGGCGAGCAGCAGCGCGTTGCTCTTATCCGGGCCCTCGCTCCGAAACCGCAGCTTTTGCTGATGGACGAGCCGTTTTCGAACCTTGACAGAGGCCTGCGCGCCCGGGTTCGCCGCGAGACGGTGGCTTTGTTGAGGGCGCTCGGCACAACGGCGATAATCGTAACGCATGAAGCGGAAGAGGCGCTGTCGACCGGAGATCGCGTTATACTGATGCGTTCGGGCGAAATAGTTCAGAATGGCACGGCCCGCGAACTTCACGACCAGCCCGTAAACCGGTATGCAGCGGATTTTTTCTGTGACTTCAATGCGATACCGGGGACAATCCAAGGTAATGAACTGATAACGCCTTTGGGGACGATTGTCGCAAAGGGTGAGTTTAAGCCGGGTATAGAAGCGTTCGCCTATCTACGTCCGCGCGATTTTACGGTCCTGATCAATGGTGAGGCTGGCGAAGCTTCATTGCGTGGCCAAATTGAATCCCGCACGTTCCTCGGTGAGATCGAAGAACTGACCGTGCGGGTAAAAGGTGCAATGCCGCCTCTGCGCGTACGCACCGAACTGCGGCTTCCGGCATCTTCCACAGACATCGTGTTCCGCCCGCACTGGGACAAGGCGCTGATTTTCCCCAAATGATCGAAAATATCCGCTGTTGAAAGCGTTGCGGCAATTGACCGTCGTTGTGCCATCGTATAACTTGATTGCATAACTCATAATTTAATATGAAACAGGTCCATCTGGAGGTAAAATGTCCAAGTTTGCGCGTTCTGGCCTTGCTCTCGCCGCAGTCACGTTCTTTGCAGGAGCCGCCTACGCAGATGAAGTGAACATTTACACGACGCGCGAACCGGGCCTCATTCAGCCCCTGCTCGATGCTTTCAAATCGTCTACTGGAATCGCCGTCAACACGGTTTTCCTGAAGGATGGTCTGGCAGAACGTGTAGCTTCTGAGGGCACCAACTCGCCCGCCGACATTCTTATGACAGTGGACGCGGGTAATCTGGTCGATCTCGTTGACAAGGGGCTTACTCAGCCTGTCGATTCCAAAGTGCTGAAAGAAGCTGTTCCAGAACAGCTTCGCGACGCCAAGGATAACTGGTTCGCACTTTCTATGCGCGCTCGCGTCGTCTATGCCGCCAAGGACCTTGAGCTCGACAAGATCAACTATGAGGACCTGTCCGATCCGAAGTGGAAAGGCAAAATCTGCATCCGCGCCGGCCAGCATCCTTATAATACAGCACTCTTCGCCGACTATATTGCCCATTACGGTCCAGAAAAGACCGAAGAATGGCTGAAGGGGCTCAAAGATAATCTTGCGCGCAAGGCTGCCGGTGGCGATCGTGATGGCGCCAAGGATATCGTAGGCGGCATCTGCGATATTGCAGTCGCCAATTCCTATTATGTCGGCCTGATGCGTTCGGGCAAGGGCGGGGACGAACAGAAGACCTGGGGTGACGGCATCAAGGTTTTGCTGCCGACATTCAAGAATGGCGGAACGCAGGTCAATATCAGCGGCGCAGCCGTGGCAAAGAACGCACCGCACAAGGACGCGGCAGTAAAGCTGCTCGAATATCTGGTGTCCGACGAAGCCCAGCAGATCTACGCCAAGGCCAATTTCGAGTATCCGGTAAAGCCGGGCGCGCCGCTCGATCCAATCGTGGAATCCTTCGGTGAACTGAAGATCGACAGCGTCCCGCTTTCGGAAATCGTGAGCCATCGCAAGCAGGCAAGCGAACTGGTCGACAAAGTCGGTTTTGATAACTAAAAGCCGATTGAATAAGCAGACTAACGCCGGTGCAATCTATGCGCCGGCGTTGCACTAGAGCATTCCGAGCCGAAAGTGTGAACAGTTTTGCGTTCGGAGATGCGGAGAAACAAATAGATAGAGCGGTTCCAACGATTCCGATGTGAACAGGAAGTGCTCTATAGAGAGATCCATGGAAGCTTTTGCAGCCACGCGGAAACGAGTTTTGCAACCCGCAAGGGCAGGGCGCAGCTGGCTAAGGCTCTCGGCACTGGTCGCAATTCTGGTTTTGCTGCCGGTTGTTGCCTTGGCCATTGAAGCCATACAAGGATCGGCGGGGCTTTGGGCGCATCTTCTAGCCACCAATCTTCCAACGGCTTTTCTCGAAACTTTGGTTCTGCTCGCCGGCGTTGGCGTCATCGCTGCCGTTCTTGGAACATCAACAGCATGGTTGGTCACGGCTTATGATTTTCGTGGGCGCGGCGTGCTGGAATGGGCGCTTTTGCTTCCCTTGGCTGTGCCGACCTATATTGTCGCTTACGCCTATCTCGATATCCTGCACCCTATCGGCCCGGTGCAAGGTGCAGTACGCTTCATGCTGGGATATGACAGTCCGCGCCAGTTCCGCTTGCCCGATATTCGGTCGATGACCGGATGTATTATTCTTCTCGGCTTCGTACTCTATCCCTATGTCTACATCCCGACCCGGGCGATGTTTCTCACCCAGTCTGCCAGCCTTATTGAAGCGGCAAGAACTCTGGGGGTTAGCCGCAGCGGCATTTTCTGGCGCGTTGCGTTGCCGCTTGCTCGACCGGCTGTGGCGGTCGGGGTCAGTCTGGCCTTAATGGAAACGCTGAATGATGTGGGCGCTGCCGAATTCCTGGGCGTTCGTACATTGACGGTCTCGATTTACACCACCTGGATAACGCGTTCGGATTTGCCGGGTGCTGCCCAATTGGCGCTCGCTCTCCTGTTTCTGGTCGTTGCCCTTGTTTCAATCGAACGCTGGGGGCGCCGCAAGCAGCGCTTTGCTTCCAATATCCGCCATTCGCGTGGTTTCGAGCCATTGAGGGTCAGGAACGGGCGGGGCGCATGGTTGTTGTGTCTCTGCTCCCTTCCAGTCATCATTGGGTTCGTTTTTCCGGCATTCTACCTGGTTGTGGAAGCGGTCAAACGCGCCCGTTTTGCCGGTGTATCGCCGCGATTGGTTGGCGAAGCTTTCAATACCGTCGCGCTCGCGTCCGTAGCGACGGTGTTGGTGCTGATATGCGGAATTTTTGTCGCATATGCTGTCCGGCTTTTCCCTGGTGGAATTTCGCGCTGGTCTTATCGCTTGTCAACAATGGGATATGCGGCGCCGGGCACGGTGATCGCCATTGGCATTCTGGTAGTAGCCGGTAGCTTTGATCACCTCTTCAATCTGTTTACATCACATTTTTTCGGTTATTCGGCGGGGCTGGTCCTGATCGGAACTGGTGCTGCGGTCATCTATGCCTATGTCGTCCGATTTCTGGCTATCTCCGCGGGGGGGATCGATTCCGGGCTTGAGCGCATACCAGTGTCACTGGATCATGCGTCGCGCACACTCGGGCGTGGCGTTACCCAGACGTTTTATGCAGTTCATCTGCCGCTATCGAGAACAGCCATCGTAGCGGCAGGTCTGCTCGTATTCGTCGACTGCGTGAAAGAACTGCCCGCAACACTTCTGCTGCGTCCGCTCAACGTCGAAACCTTTGCAACGCATCTTTATGGCGAAGCCGCACGCGGAACTTACGAAGAAGCTTCCCTTGCTGCCCTCGCCATCGTGGCGGTTGGAATTTTACCCGTGATATTGCTCGCGCGTGTCGGGAGGCGCTTCGGCAAGCGTGTTTAATTTCCTGCAATTATCAGCAAAACCGGATGCAAAATTCCGTAATTCAGAATTGCTTAAATAGTTATCGATAATTTTATTCAGGGCATCAAGCACAGTTTGGATAGTGCTTTGGGTTGCATTTAACAAGAACTGCACCTTAGGCGGGGCAGGGGGCTGTATGTTCAAAGTTCTGGAATGCGTGACAGTACAGCACGACCAGCCTTTTGTAATTCTGGCTGCATCCATTTCTTTTGCAAGCATGTTTGCGTTTTTCCTGTTGTTGGCCCGTGCACGTGAATGCACCGAGGGCCGTCGTGACAACTGGATGGCGATCAGCGCATTTGCTGGCGGAGTGGGCGTGTGGGCAACCCACTTTGTGGCCATGCTCGCCTATAGCGGCACCGTGGCGATAGAGTTTGATTTCACTGCCACAGTTCTTTCGGCAGCGACAGCCGTTCTCGGCTTCTGGTTGACCCTGCGCCTGCTTAAGGGTGCCGCTTTTCAATACGCGCTGCTAGCTGCCGTGTCGGCTACGCTATCGATAGCCGCGATGCATTTCACAGGCATGAGTGCAATCAAGGCGGCTGCTGACATTCACTATGATCTTCCGCCGATCCTCGTAGGGGGCACAATATCGGTTTTGCTTTTGCTGGCCGCTTTCTGGCTGG
>Ga0180220_1002606_pt1 | contig 11358 bp, 10 predicted proteins | sample eDN5th37CBELigBY_FD_151335 | JGI IMG/M metagenome (GOLD analysis project Ga0180220, IMG submission 151335) | Enriched backyard soil microbial communities from Emeryville, California, USA - eDNA 5th pass 37_C BE-Lig BY (version 2) (version 2) | ecosystem: Environmental > Terrestrial > Soil >... | reverse complement strand
ACTTAACGGCTGTTTAAGCCGCAAAGGAAGGGAGCGAATCGTCTTTAAATTTTGTGTGATATCCTCACCGATGGACCCGTCACCGCGAGTTGACCCTTGCACAAATACGCCATTTTCATAGCGAACGGAAATCGCCAATCCGTCGATCTTTAGCTCACATACATAGCGCGGTTGGCCCGAAATGCCCTGCCTGACCCGGCGATCAAAATCACGTAGTTCCTCCGCATTAAAACTGTTTCCAAGGCTCAGCATCGGAATCTGATGTTCCACCTTTTCAAAATACGGTAAAGGCTCCCCGCCCACTCGCTGGGATGGAGAATCGGGCGTCTGAAGCATCGGGAACTGCTCCTCCAGCTGGATCAATTCCCTCATGAGCTGATCATATTCCTGATCGGTAATTTGTGGATCATCTTTTACATAATAAAAATAGTTATGTTGATCAATGATCTCTTTTAAATATTCGATTCGATTTTTGGCTGTTTCCAGATCCATTTAAGCCACCCTTTATATCTTTTTAATTGGTGCAAACTTCGCTAGCAACTTTTTGATCCCAACCGGAGAAGGAAAAGCGATATCAAGCTCCAGGCTGTCACCCTCACCTCTACGGCTGACAACGGTGCCAATGCCCCATTTTCCATGTTCGACTTTATTCCCAACACTCCATTCTTGGGATAGATCAGCCCCTTGTGCGGGCTCCATCCGAACCACCCGTTGGGAAATGCGTGATTCATAAGGCGACCTAACCGGCGGTGCGGGTTCCTCTCCTTCCAACAGTTCAGCTGGAATTTCTTTCAAAAAGCGGGATGGAGCATTGATTGTCGTCCGCCCATAGAGGGTTCTCATCTGCGCCCTCGTTAGATGGAGGACTTGTTCAGCCCGAGTGATTCCTACATAGGCTAACCGTCTTTCTTCTTCCATTTCCTCTTCATCAGATAGCGAACGTGAATGAGGAAATACCCCTTCTTCCATCCCAATTAAAAAGACGGTAGGAAATTCAAGCCCTTTTGCACTATGCAAGGTCATCAGGATGACCTGATCATTAGGATCTGTTTCATCCACCTGATCGATATCCGCAACCAAAGCAAGCTCTGTTAAAAAGGAAAGCAGTGATTTATCTTCATTTTTCTGTTCAAAATCCTGTGTAACAGAAAGAAATTCATCGATGTTTTCCATCCGTGCCCTAGCTTCAAGTGTTCCTTCCAATTTGTACATTTCCCGATAGCCTGTCCGTTCAATCAATTCTTCGGTCAATTCCGTAACACTCAGGTATTCCTTCATCCCTTCCAAAGCCTGAATCATCGTGGCAAACTCCAGGATGGTTTTGCTGGCTTTTCCACTTATACCGATTTGATCGGCTTCATGGATTGCCCGGTAAAGCGAGATTCCATGTGCTGCCGCAAAAGAAGAAAGCTTGTCTACAGTGGCCCCTCCAATTCCCCGTTTGGGAACATTGATCACGCGCTGCAAGCTGATGTCATCATCGGGATTAGAAATCAGGCGTAAATAAGCGAGTACGTCCTTAATCTCTTTACGATCATAGAACTTCGTGCCGCCCACAATTCCATAAGGGATATTTGATTTTAGGAAGACTTCCTCGATCACACGGGACTGAGCGTTTGTCCGATAGAGGACCGCAAAATCTTGATATTTCTTCCCTTCCCGTACGCCTTTATTGATTTGGTCAGCGATATAGTAAGCTTCCGCATGTTCAGAGTCCGCCTCGAAAAACTGGATTTTGCTTCCTTCATCGTTTTCCGTCCAAAGATTCTTTTCTTTCCTCCCGGCATTTCTACGAATCACATGGTTGGCAGCAGCGAGGATCCGCTTGGTCGAACGGTAGTTTTGCTCCAATTTCACAACCGTCGCATTCGGATAATCCTTCTCGAAATTAAGGATATTAGAGATATCCGCTCCACGCCAACGATAGATAGACTGGTCAGAGTCACCCACCACACATATATTTTTATGCCGATCCGCCAGCATCCTCACAAGCATATATTGCGCCCGGTTCGTATCCTGATACTCATCGACATGGACATAGAGGAATTTCCTTTGATAGAAGTCCAAAACCTCAGGCATCGTCGAAAACAATTGAATCGTAATCATGATTAAATCGTCAAAGTCCAAGGCATTATTGCTCTTCAACTTTTTTTGATAGAGTTTGTATACATCATGTGCCACAGACATAAAAGGATCACCAACAAGGTTTCCAAATCGATCAGGATCCTTCAACTCATTTTTTGCTGAACTAATGACAGAAAGAATGGCACGCGGATCAAATTTCTTCGGATCAATGTTTAATTCTTTTTGGCATTGCTTAATAACGGAGAGCTGATCACCAGAGTCCAAAATGGAAAAGCTTCTGCTGTAACCAAGCCGGTCAATATCCCTGCGTAAGATTCGTACACACATCGAGTGAAAGGTAGAAATCCAGATTTCCTCCGCTGTCGGCCCTGTTAGTGCTGCAATCCGGTTTTTCATCTCTCGTGCTGCTTTATTCGTAAACGTAATCGCTAAGATGGTCCATGGCGGAACCTGCTTCTCCTTAATTAAATAGCCGATTCGCTGCGTTAAGACTCTGGTTTTCCCACTCCCTGCACCTGCGACAATGAGAAGTGGCCCTTCCGTTGTGACAACCGCTTCCCGCTGTTCGGGGTTTAAGCCTTTTAACACGTCCGTTTCTCCCACAAAAAAACTCAACTTTCACCTTCCCCTTCCAAGAACATATGTTTTTATTTTAACATATTTTTTACGCTATTCACAGTTTCCAGCGCGGTTTGCAAATTTTCATAGATTACATTTCCGACAATCACGGTATCCGCAATTTTGGCGATTTCCGCTGCTTGTGAAACTTGTTTGATACCTCCCCCATAGAAAAGCTGGGCTTGCTTCACAACCGAACGAACTTCTTGCAAAAGGGCCGGATCGCCGTATGTTCCACTGTACTCAATATATAAAATGGGAAGCTTCAGCATTTGGTCAACAAACCTGGCATACGCCTTTGCCTCTTCGATCGTGAGATTTGTCTTCGCCTGTGTTAATTTGGCTGCCTCCGCATCGGGATTTAAGATAATGTATCCTTCCACAGCAACCTCATGCCACTTGACCAAAGCCCCATAATCCATCAAACCTTCTACATGCTTGCCAACAATCCAATCCGCACTTTTTGAGTTAACAACCATCGGCACCAGGTATAGATCAAATCCTGGGACGACAGAATCTATATTCGAGACCTCGAGCACACAAGGCAATGGAAAACGCCGTACCCTGGCCATTAAGTCAATCGTATTATCGAAGGATACCCCCTGAGTCCCACCAATCATGATGGCATCTGTCCCTGACTCACAAATTGCCTCAATTTGGCTGTCATCCAGTTCCTTGTCAGGGTCTAGTTTAAAAACATGCCGCCATTCTTTGATATCCACTTTGTTCTTCCTCCCCATTCACAAAGGATGAATCCATTATACCGAATTCTCTCTAGCAGACAAAATGAAAAACCTCCCGTTTTGGACAGGAGGTTAAAGAATTCTAGGGATCAAACCCCGTTTTATTACTTATCAAGTTCAGCTACTCGATCTAACGTTAATTGATAACCATCATTTCCATAATTCAGGCAGCGCTTCACACGAGAAATCGTAGCTGTACTTGCGCCTGTTTCCTCTTCGATCTGATTATACGTAAAGCCTTCACGAAGCATTCTGGCCACTTCCAGACGTTGCGCCATGGACTTGATCTCGTTCACCGTACAAAGATCATCAAAAAAGACATAACATTCGTCCATCGACTTCAGCGAAAGAATCGCTTTAAACAACTGCTCTAATTCTTTTCCCTTAATCTTATCCAATTGCACTGACTTTCACCTCTCTTAAAATGGATGGGTTATATTTTATGATCCTTCTATCCACTATCCCATAGGGTCAGCTTCTACTTTCACAAGAAAGGTCTAGTGTTAATCTGCGATGTTGTACCACGTTAAAATTTTCAAGGAATAAAGTGTACAATTATAATATATGCGAAAGGTTCCTATTTTGCAATAGGAATCGGTGATATAAGCCTATGGTATCAGGATAGAAAGTTTGTCGCCTGAGAGAAGGGGAGAGTGGTTAAAGGAACAAGCCAAGTGGGGGTAACCTGGAACTGAACGTGCAGAGGCGTTGGAAAAATTAAAATCGGTCATCATCAAGGTTATGATGACCAAAATGTCCATTGCAAAAGGTGAAAACGGTCATCATCGAAGTTATGATGACCAAAATGTCCATTGCAAAAAGTGAAAACGGTCATCATCGAGGTTATGATGACCAAAATGTCCATTGCAAAAGGTGAAAACCGGTCATCATCGAGGTTCTGTGACAAAAAGCCCAATTTTTTGGGGATGCCGGACCGTGGTTCCGTGGTTCCGTCTATTCCACCACCACAGCTTGCTGCAAACCAGGTTTGTTCGGAATTACGTTAATCCAGGTGTTCCCCGGGAACAACTCCAACTCTGCGCCGTCGTCTTTGGAAAACGCACGAATCACCCCATCCTTACGCTCCCACTTAATCTGCTGAACCTTTCCACGTTGCAGCAAGAGGCCCTCGCCAGGTCCGAATAAATCAATATCCCTTCGCCCCTCATTATCAATCACGCGATGGGGGGCTTCGATGATCATGACATTGACGGCAGTCAGCTGTTTTTTGGTGGTCAAATCCTGGTGCGGCTCTCCGTTCGTGAGGCGCTTGTAGTTTTTTGCAACCGCATCATATTCATAACCTGCATTGTAACCTTCGGAATAGCGGATCTTAACCGTATTCCCAGCTTCACCCGAAACTTCCGCATCCTCAGCAGCAAATTCAAATTGAGGGATCTCCCCTTCTTGTCGGAATCCTAACGCCTTGGCTCCGTCCCAGATTTTTGTTAAATCCGTATACAAATTATGTGGGGGCTTGCGAAAGCTTTCGCGCCAAAAATACCCGCCGGCATTATAAATTTCGTCTAAATGGGCCATCCCTTTTCCTTCCAAAGTAGACAGGGCCTGAGGACTTCCCCCAGCATGCACCATGATCGCATCCAGCCCTCCACCAAGATCCACATAATAAGATCGAATACTCCGGACAGGCCCAATGACTTCAGGTTTTTCGCTGTGATAGATGGCGACAAATCGAGTGATCCAGCCCTCTGCTAAAATTTCATAGACAAAATCAGCTTTATCCAGTCCGGACTGTGGGCGGGCTTGCGGGGCATTGTTTACCATCACCATGATCGTCCGTTTGGGCAATTCTTCATCAGTTCCCATCCCCGTTAATGGGGCGATATATTTAAACGTTTTTTCCACTTCAAGCGGAGTCTGAGTCTGCTCCTGCTTTCCGGATGGCTGTTCTTGATTCGGCAATTCCGGTGTTTTCCCTCCCATACAGGCTGTTAAAGTGAATGCGAGTATGGCGGGCAGGGCCCATTTTACGATTTTCATCTATTTCGCCTCTCCTTCTTTGCCCTATGTTTTCGACAAAAAACACCTCTTTTCCTTCCTTTCACTCATGTTTTCCCAGTATCGTTTTTTCTAATAAACAAACAATATGTTTATCAGAGGGAGGTATGTAAAAATGAAAAAGAATGTTGGCCAGGCGGATGCCTTTTTCCGCATTACCATTGGCTTATTCGGTCTTGCCTGGAGCGTGTCTAGAATGGTACATAGACCAGACAAGACCTTTCCAAAGTTTATTGCGTTGACTTCAGCAATGAAAGTGACAGAAGGCTTAACACGTTTTTGTCCTGGGCTTGCCCTGTTTAACGTGAATACGATCCCAGAAGAAGAATCTCGAAGGAAAGTACCCTATGGAACCATTAAATATGCCCGAACAAAAATAGAACCCCCGCATTCTTCCGAAGAAGAAAGGGGGGAATGTAGATAATGGGACCGGCATTTTGGGAATGGATCGGTGACCATCTCTTTACAGCCGTTGGAACCATCGGTTCACTAGCGATCATTGTCTATCTATGGGCTCGAATTGGCAGCCGCAATAAAGGACGCTACAAATCCTAAATATTATCTTAAAGCCTTCAAAGCTATATCCTTACGGTAATGTGCACCTTCAAAAGATATATGTTCAACAGCCTGATAGGCCTTTTCTCTTGCATCCTTGATCGAATCACCAATGGCTGTTACGCCAAGCACTCGTCCGCCATTGGTGACAATTTTCCCATCAGCAAAAGCTGTCCCCGCATGAAAAACCACCGCGCCTTGAGAATTAGCCGAATCGAGTCCGAAAATTTCCTGTCCTTTTTCATAGGGACCAGGGTACCCGCCAGAAGCCATGATGACACAAACCGCGGCGCCATCTTTCCACTCAATCTGCAGCTGTTCCAATTCACCAGAAATCCCGGCAATAAAGATATCCATCAAATCGGTCTTCAACAACGGCAATACAACCTGGGTTTCAGGGTCGCCAAAGCGGGCATTGTATTCGATGACCTTCGGCCCGTTCTTCGTAATCATCAATCCGGTGTAAAGAATCCCTTTAAAAGGAACCCCTTCGCTTTCCATGGCTTTCACCGTTGGCAACACAATCTCGTCCATAATTTGCTGAATCAAATCCGCGGACATTTGTGGTACTGGAGAATAGGTTCCCATCCCGCCTGTATTTGGTCCTTTGTCCTGATCAAAAACAGGTTTATGGTCCTGGGAAGGAATCATTGGTTTCACAGTCGTGCCATCCACAAAGGAAAGAAGAGTAAGCTCTTCTCCTTGCAGAAATTCCTCAATGACAACTTTTGCTCCTGCCAATCCAAGCGATTCATCCAGCATCATATTTTTCAAAGCAGATTCCGCTTCCTCCAGGGTCATCGCAACGACAACCCCTTTTCCGGCTGCCAAGCCATCTGCCTTAATGACAATGGGTGCACCCTGCTCCCGAATATAGGCCAATGCCTCATTGTACTCGGTAAAAGAAGCATAGGCAGCAGTTGGAATCTGGTATTTCTGCATCAGATTTTTCGCAAACGTTTTGCTGCCCTCAATTAAAGCCGCTTCCTTACGAGGTCCGAAAACAACAAGCCCCTTTTCCTCAAATTCATTGACAATGCCATTTAAAAGTGGTTCTTCTGGTCCGACGAAAGTAAGGTCCACCTTATTTTCCTTGGCAAAGGCTGTCAGTTTTTCAAAATCATTGACACCAATCGGAACACATTCGGCATGCCCCGCAATTCCCGCATTTCCAGGGGCACAATAAACTTTTTCTACCTTTGGGCTTTGGGATAGCTTCCAGGCAATCGCGTGTTCACGCCCTCCGCTCCCGACAATTAATACCTTCATGAAATCCTCCAAGAGTTTAATGTTTAAAGTGGCGATTCCCTGTAAAGACCATCGCGATGCCATGCTTATTTGCTTCATCGATAGAATCCTGATCACGAATGGAGCCGCCTGGTTGAATGATCGCCGTTACACCTGCTTTTGCCGCCTCTTGCAAGGTATCTGGCATGGGGAAAAAGGCATCCGATGCAAGCACGCTTCCCACCGATTTTTCACCAGCTTGCTCAATCGCAATTTTCGCCGAACCCACACGGTTCATTTGACCTGCTCCAACCCCTACAGTCATAAAATCTCTCACCAAGACGATGGCATTGGACTTCACGTGCTTGACAACTTTCCAGCTAAACAATAGCTGTTCAAGCTCCTCGTCAGTTGGTTTTCGCTCGGTGACAACCTTTAGATCAGCTAGTTCCGCTTGCTTGCGGTCCTCTTCCTGGATTAAAACGCCACCTTGAACGGAAGACAAGCGCAAACTTGGGCTAGCGTCATGTTTCATTTCACCAAGTTTAAGTAGACGAAGATTTTTCTTCTCTTTCAAAACATCCAATGCATCCGGTTCAAAATCAGGGGCCATAATGATCTCTAAAAAGAGCTCTTTCATACGTAGAGCTGTTTCTCGATCAATCACACGGTTAGCTGCTATAATTCCGCCAAAAATAGAAACTGGATCCGATTCATAGGCCTTTTGATAAGCTTCAAAAATCGTTTGGCCTGTTCCTACCCCACAAGGATTCATATGCTTCACAGCAACCACAGCCGGTTGATCAAATTCTTTCACTAACTGCAATGCCGCATCGGCGTCGTTAATATTATTGTATGAGAGCTCTTTCCCGTTTAACTGCTCCGCCGTACTTAAAGTCCCAGCCTTGGCCAACGGTTCCTTATAGAAACCTGCTTTTTGATGAGGATTCTCCCCATAACGAAGCGACTGAACCTTCTCAAAGGTTACGGTTAATTGATCTGGCCATTCTTCCCCTACTTGTTCAGTGAGGTAATTGGAGATCAACGCATCGTAAGCGGCTGTATGACGAAAAACCTTTGCAGCTAGACGACGACGGGTTTCAAGACTAGTATCCCCACCTGCTTTCACCTCTTCAAGAATCGTAGGATAATCTCCTGAATCTACTACCACGGTCACAAAAGCATGGTTTTTCGCTGCAGAACGAAGCATGGTTGGTCCGCCAATGTCAATATTTTCAATGGCATCCTCATAGGCAACATTCTCTTTGCTAATCGTTTCTTTAAAAGGATAAAGATTCACCACAACCAAATCAATCGGCTGGATCTTTAGTTCTTCCAATTGCTTTTGGTGCTCTTCCTTATCACGAATAGCTAGCAATCCGCTATGAATATTGGGATGAAGGGTTTTTACACGACCATCCAAAATTTCTGGAAAACCGGTGACCTCAGAAATCCCCGTTACCTTTACCCCTTCTTCCTTTAAAAGCTTCGCAGTTCCACCTGTAGAGATAATCTCAACACCTAAATTGACCAATTCCTTGGCAAATGGGATGATTCCCGTTTTATCTGAAACACTGATTAATGCTCTTTTCATTGCACTCCCACCTTTCTGCCTTGAAGCTTGACCCTGCCCTCTTGCACCATGCGGACAACCTCAGGCAATAATTGATGTTCCTGTTCTTGAATTCTCTTTGTCAGCGATTCCCGGGTATCCCCTTCCAAAATGGGAACCACCCTCTGTGCTATAATCGGTCCGGTATCCATCCCAGCATCGACAAAGTGGACGGTGACTCCGGTTACTTTGACCCCATATTCCAGGGCTTGTCCAATAGCATCTTTTCCTGTAAAAGCCGGAAGAAGCGATGGGTGTAGATTAATGATTCTCCCCTGGTAAGCCTCTAACAAAGTATCTCCGATCAATCTCATGTATCCGGCCAAGATGATCCATTCCACTTGTTTTTTCTTTAATTCCTCTAAGATGACTTGCTCATATGCCAACTTGTCAGCATATTCTTTAGGTTGAAAAGAAAAAACAGGAATGGATTCCTGTTCTGCCCGGCTTTCCACCAGGGCTCCGGGACGATCGCAAACCAACATAGCAACCTCAACACCAGGAAGATGGTCTGCTCGAATCGCCCCCATCATGGCAGAAAAGTTGGAGCCGGAGCCGGAAGCAAACACGGCAATCTTCATCATTCATTCCCTCCGACAATCCGGACTTCCTCTTCACCCTCTTGGATGGAACCAATCACGTAGGCCTGTTCTCCCAATGCTTTCAGTTTAGCAAGCAAGGCATCCTTATTTTTTGAATCAGCAACTAAAACCATGCCGATCCCCATATTAAATGTTCTAAACATATCGTAATCAGAAATCGAACCCTTTTCCTGAATCAAGTTAAAAATCGGCAGGATCGGCCAGGATCCTTTTTGGATTTCCGCTTGAAGGCCTTTCGGTACGATTCTCGGAATGTTATCGTAAAATCCGCCACCTGTCATATGCACTAAGCCATGGAGAGGAACCTCCTCTAATGTGCTTAGAATCGACTTGACATAAATACGGGTAGGCTCTAACAAAACGTCTCCAAGCACCTGATTTCCTAACTCTTCCATGCGGGAAGTTAAGGATAACTTGTTATCCTCCAACAGAACCTTTCTTACCAGCGAAAACCCATTGCTGTGAACCCCGCTTGAAGCAAGACCAATCAAGACGTCTCCCGTTTTAACCGCAGATCCATCGATTACTTTCTTTTTATCAACGATCCCCACGGAGAAACCTGCAATATCGTATTCACCATCTGTATACATTCCCGGCATTTCCGCCGTTTCTCCGCCGATTAAGGAACAGCCTGCCTGTTCACAGCCGTCAGCGATCCCTTTGACAATCATTTCAATCTTCTCCGGAACGACTTTGCCGCAAGCTAGGTAATCCAGGAAAAACAACGGCTCCGCTCCTTGCACAACAATGTCATTGACACACATGGCAACAGCGTCAATCCCAATCGTGTCATGCTTATCCATAGCAAAAGCCAGCTTTAATTTTGTACCCACACCATCTGTTCCCGAAACGAGGATCGGTTCCTCATACTTTTTTAAATCTGGTTGGAATAAGGCTCCGAATCCCCCAAGCCCAGTTAAAACCTCAGGACGAAACGTTCTTTTTACATGCTTCTTCATTCTCTCTACTGCTTCATTACCCGCATCGATATCTACACCTGCATGGCGATATGCATCACTCATTGTCTTTGCCCCCTGACTACGACTTACTTAAGCTTTCACAGTGGTCTTCTTTTTCTATATCATCATAAATTTCGGTTGGATATTGTCCTGTAAAACAAGCCAAGCAATGTCCATTATTTGGATGATCAGGATTTCTTCCTGTCCCTCTCATCAGTCCTTCAACTGATAAAAAGGCTAAGCTATCCGCCCCGATAAATTGCCGTATTTCCTCCACATTTTTCGAAGCTGCAATCAACTCTCTACGACTCGATATGTCAATTCCATAAAAACAAGGATTCATTACAGGCGGAGAACTAATTCGTACATGGACTTCTTTTGCTCCGGCATCGCGCAGCATCTGCACAATCCTTCCACTTGTCGTTCCGCGGACGATGGAATCATCAATCATCACAACCCGCTTGCCCTCAACGACTTTTCGCACTGCACTAAGCTTCATCCGCACACCCTTGGCGCGTAGTTCTTGACTCGGTTGAATAAAGGTTCGACCAATATAGCGGTTTTTAATCAGACCTAATTCGTAAGGAATCCCTGTTGCTTCAGCATAACCGATCGCTGCGGAAATACTGGAATCAGGCACCCCGGTCACCACATCGGCCTCGACGGGGAATTCTGCTGCTAACTCCCTGCCTAAGCGTTTCCGGGCAGCATGGACATTGATTCCGTCAATATCACTATCAGGTCTAGCGAAGTAGATATATTCAAAAGAACAGATCGAACGCTGGGTATTCCCGGATACTCTTTCTGAGCGAAGACCGTCTTCATCAATCACAACCATTTCTCCAGGTTCCACTTCGCGCAAATAAGTTGCCCCAACAATATCAAAGGCACAAGTTTCGGATGAAACCACATAAGCATCCCCAAGTTTCGCTAAAGAA
>Ga0180220_1002605_pt1 | contig 11360 bp, 11 predicted proteins | sample eDN5th37CBELigBY_FD_151335 | JGI IMG/M metagenome (GOLD analysis project Ga0180220, IMG submission 151335) | Enriched backyard soil microbial communities from Emeryville, California, USA - eDNA 5th pass 37_C BE-Lig BY (version 2) (version 2) | ecosystem: Environmental > Terrestrial > Soil >... | reverse complement strand
AGCCGGGACCGTACGGCGTCGAGCGCCGCGCCCGCCCCAACGCCCACGACGAGATCGCCCGGCTCGTGGGAATGGACATCGGAAAGCGCGGCGGTGGAGAGTACGACGTCCACGCGTTCGGGCGGCCGTCCCCAGTCCAGACATGTGCCGGCGCCAGCGGGCTCGACGCGCCAGCCCTCCGCGCTCGCCAGTGCCAGGACGGCCGCCACCGCGTCGGGCGAGGTGGGTTGAACGACGGCGGCGGGAACGGTGCCACGCACCGACCACCGGCTCGTTGCGGCGCCGGTGATGACGGCGTCGGCGCCGGCGACCTCCGCCAGCTTCGCTCCAATGCGGGAATCCGTGACGACCACGCCCACCTACGCGACCACGGTGGTGCCGGGGCCCGCCCACTCACGGCAGTACCGGACCGGTAGCACCTTCGCCGGATTGCAGAGCCCGCGCGGATCGAAAACCCGACGCACGGCGCACATCAGCTCGAGCTCGCGCTCGCCGAAGATCATCTCCATGTAGTTGATCTTGTCGTGGCCAACGCCGTGCTCGCCGGTGATCGTGCCGCCGGCTTCGATGCATATCTTCATGATTTCGCCCGACGCGGCTTCGACCCGCCGCAGCTCGTCCGGATCCCGTCGGTCGAAGCTGATGTTCGGGTGCAGGTTACCGTCGCCGGCGTGGAACACGTTCGAGAGCCGGATCCCGTGCCGCCGCGCGATCCGATAGATCTCCGGCAGGACCTCGGGGAGCCGCGTGCGCGGGACGACCGCATCCTGGACGAGCATGTCGGGGGCGAGGCGGCCAAGCGCGCCGAACGCCTTCTTCCGGCCCTGCCACATCCGCTGCCGTTCCGCGTCGCTTCCGGCGCGACGCACCTCACGCGCTCCCTCTTGCGTGCAAATCGCGGCCGCACGCTCGGCCTCCTCGCGCAGCCCCGCGGCCGGCCCATCCAGCTCCACCACCAGCGCCGCCTCGGCATCCGTCGGGTACCCTGCGGCATAGACGGAAGCCTCGACGGCGCGTATCGTCTCGCCGTCGATCAGCTCCAGCGCGGCGGGGAGGAGTCCCTCCGCGATGATCCCGCTCACCGAGCGGCACGCGGATTCCACGTCGTCGAAAATGGCGAGGAGAGTCTCCACCGCCTGCGGCCGCGGTGACAGCCGCACCTCGATCTCCGTGGCGATGCCGAATGTGCCCTCGCTGCCGACGAACAGACCGACCAGGTCGTACCCCTGGTTCTCGCCGCCGCCCGCCCCCAGCTCCACCACCTCCCCGTCGGACAAAACCACAGTGAGGCCGGTGACGTGGTTCGTCGTCACGCCATAGCGCAGGCAGTGTGGCCCGCCCGCGTTCTCAGCGACGTTGCCGCCGATCGTGCACGCTGCCTGGGAGCTGGGGTCCGGCGCGTAATAGAGTCCGTACGGCGCGGCCGCTTCGCTCAGGCGAGCGTTCACGACGCCGGGCTCGGCCCTCGCCCTGCGGTTTTCCGGGTCCAGCGAGAGGATCCGGTTCATCCGCGCGAGCGAGATCACGACCGAGCCCTCGAGCGCCAGTGCGCCACCCGAGAGCCCCGTCCCCGCACCGCGCGGCACGAACGGCACGCCGGCCCGCGCCAGCACCCGGACCACCGCCGCCACCTCCGCCGTGCCCCGCGGCGCAACGACTGCCCGCGGCTGCACCCGATATGCGGTGAGGCCATCGGACTCGTATACGAGGAGCCGCCCGGCGTCGGTGATGACCGCGTCGTGACCGACGATCGAGCGCAGCTCCGCCGCGAGCGACGCATCCAGCGTCAGCGCCGACATGTCCGCACCGCTTGCTCCACTGCCGTGATCATCCCTCGACCGTGCTACAGACTCACGCGTTGTGCGGTCATGGACGAATGATTTCGCGTTCGCGAATCGAGACACGATGCCTCAGGCGCGTACCCCCGCGCAATGTGCGGGTTCTCACGCGTCCCTCAGCGGCCGGACACGACACGCGGCACCACACGGCTGCCCGGGTGGAGAATCACGCTTGCGCCGCTGAAACGTGGCGGGCGGGGAAGAGTCAGGGAGTGGACGCTGCACGATCAACATACGCACGCCGCCCGTGACCGACGGGGATGTGACCAGCACCCGCAGGGGCGCCTCTCCATCGGTCACGGGCGGGGAGACGGACCACCGGCCAGGGCGAGGCGTGGGCACTGGCCGCACGACCTGCAGCGCCCGGTGGTCCTGAAGGAGATTTGCTACTGGCCTCGAGCGTATGCGCTCAGCGGCGCTCCGCCATGAGGACCTCGGCGAGCTTGTCGGCGATCGTCGCGACCGCCTCCTCGTCAGCAGCCGTGAATGCACCCTTGCGATGGCTGTCGAGGTTCAGCTCGCCGAGGACCTCGTCGCCCGCGCGGATCAGCACGACCAGCTCGGCGGCCGCATCGGGGCCGCACGCGACGTAGTCCTCGATCTCGGTCACGTCGGACACGTTCTGGTTCTTCTTCTCGGCGACTGCCCTGCCGCAGACCCCCTCCCCGACGGCGATCCTCGCCTGCTCCGCGGACTCGCCCAGGTAGTTGTGCAGCCAGAGCACCTGCTCGTCCGGGTTCAGCAGGTAAGCGCCAACCCAGTCGTAGCGCGGGTCAGCGGCCTTGATCGCCTTGACCGCCTCGCGCAGGATCGCGTCGGAGAGATAGCCGCTCTCGCGCATTTCCTGGAGCTGCTTGACGATCTCGATGGGTTCCAGCATGAACGACCTCGTTGAGAGTTCAGTTGATCGGTCAGCGCCGAGCGAAGTCCGTCTCGGGCGTCAGCGACCGGATGAACGCGGCGATGAGCCGTGCGGCGTTGCGTAGATCCGCGAGGCTCACGATCTCGTTCGGCGAATGCATGTAGCGGTTCGGGATCGAGACGAGACCGGTCGCAACGCCGGCCCGGGAAAGGTGGATCGCGTCCGCGTCCGTCGCCGTGTACCTCGCCGACGCCGACAGCGTGTACGGGATGGATTCGCGTTCGGCAGCCGCAATGAGCGCGTCCACGACAACCGGACTCACTGCAGAGCCACGCGAGATCACGGGGCCGCTCCCGAGTTTGTGCTCGCCCAGCTCCCGCTTCTCCATCCCCGGCGTATCCGTCGCGAAAGTCACGTCCACGACGATCGCGACAGCCGGGTCCACGGAGTACGCGCTGGTCCGCGCGCCGCCGCCGTGGTATCCGATCTCCTCCTGCGCCGTGGCGACCGCCGAGACCGAAGCCGACGGCCGATCCTCTGCCAGGAGGCGGAGCGCTTCCAACACGACGTAAGCGCCCACACGGTTATCGATCGAGCGGCTCGCGATCAGGTCATCGCCGAGCTCGACGGTGCTCGAGTCGATGACGCCGGCATCACCGATACGTACGCCCTGCGCCAGCACGGCTTCCAGGTTCGGCGCGCCGATGTCGATCCAGAGATCCGAGATTCGCGAAACCCTGTCCTTCTCGTCGCCCTTCAGGAGGTGGATCGGCTTCTTGCCGATCACCCCCACGACCTCGCCGCCGGTCGAAAGCAGCCTGACCCGCTGACCCACGAGGACCTGCGAGTCCCAGCCGCCAATGCCGTCGAAATACAGGAAGCCGTCCTCATCGATGTGCGTCACCATCAGGCCGATCTCATCGATGTGGCCGGCCAGCATGACGCGGGGCGTGCCGTCGGGGTTGAGTACGGCGACCGAGTTGCCGCTCACGTCGACGGTCACCTCGTCGGCGAAGTCACCGGCTTCCTCGCGCCAGACCCGGGCAGCCGCCATCTCGAATCCGCTCGGGCCGGGCGTGTTCAGAAGCCGTTTGAGGAAATCGACAGAGCTCACGCGTGTCATCCGGTAAGTGCGTGACCGTTGATTCGAGCGCCCCAAGATATGGACCGATGAGAGCGATATGCAATGCTGCGACCGGGCGGCTGGCGAAGCGCCGACGACTCGACCCGACTTCTCAGCGGATGGTGAGCACCACCGGCGCCGCGAGTCGAACCGAGGTCGTGCCGGTCGCGCCGGCAAGCACTCGTCTCAGCAGACTCGGGGGATATGCGGGGCCGCGCTCCCGAATGAGGAGCTGCGCCAGCTCGATCATGTCGGCCTCGCGCAACCGTAGACACCCGTGCGTGAGACCGTCGCGGAGCGAACCGGTGTCCGACGTGGAGTGGATGGAATAGCCGGTGTCGCGGAAAGTGATGCGCACCCTCCCCGCCGGCAATTGCGGCTGGCCCCGAGCCCGCGCCCGGCGCACGAGGCTGGCTTCGAGAGGGGACCAGCGGGGTTGCCAGGTGACGCGACGAATCGAGAACTCGCCGCGCGGTGTGTAATGGTGCGGGGGAACGGTGACGAGCGGGAACTCGCGTATGACCTCGCCGTCCTTCACCACGCGCAGCTCGCCGGTCGTGAGATGTGCCTGCAGCACCAGCTCGGACGGCGAGGCCGCGCGCGTTCCACCAGCGGCGACGAAGCCGCGGCTGGCGGGCGCGGGAAGTAGCGCCATGATGAAGGCAACCGCCACCGCCAGCCACGATACCGCCCTGCGCCATTCCACCACCGAACCCTCTGCAGCGCCAGAGCCTTCGGCAAGCCTGCCAGTCCACCTGGCCTGAATACGAAGTAGCAGGAACGGTACCGCGACAACGCAGTCAGGCTAGCTCGCACCACGTCCGCGTACGTGGACGGTCGCCATGGTCCGCTGCGCCGCGTACGTCGGAAATGCGGGGAAAGGACGCCGTTCGACGGCATCGATCTTGACGATCGCCTCGCCGTGCGCCACGGTGGAGGGACCATCCCGGCGGAAATCGCCGTACCCGCGCCTCGCCCGTGCGCGCCCGGGATTCCAGTCCCCTGATCCATATGGAGGCCACGGATGTCCAGGACCGTGATCGTTCCACTCGACGGGTCCCGCTTCGCGGAGCAGGCGCTGCCACTCGCCACTGCCATCGCCCGCGCTGCGGGCTCCAGCCTGCACCTGGTGCACGTGCACCAGTCGCTCGTTTTCGAGGGACTTCCCTACTCCGAGCACGATCAGGGGTGGGATATCGAGGCCCGCCGCCAGGAGCTCGACTACCTCGGCGAGACCGCCGAGCGTGCCCGCGCCGCCGCCACCATCGGGGTGCATGTGGAGCTGCTCGAAGGGGACCCGGCGAAATCGGTGCTCGAATACGCACGCAAGGTCGATGCGGAGCTGGTGGTCATGGCCACGCACGGGCGGGGCGGAATCGCGCGCGCGTGGCTCGGGAGCGTCGCAGATGAGCTGGTGCGCAAGGCCGAACTACCTCTACTGCTCGTTCGCCCGGCCGGCGAGGATCCTGTCGATCTCGCGGGGCTTCCGGATGTGCGCCGTGTCCTGATCCCGCTCGACGGCTCCCGGCTGGCTGAACACGTGATAGCACCGGCTATGCGGGTCGGGGATGTTTTCGGCGCTTCCTACACGCTCCTTCGCGTAATCATCCCGACGTTCGTCCCGGGCGCACCGCAGATCGCTCGCGCCATCGACGAGGATCGGTTACTCGCCGTTGCGCGCGAACGCGAAACCCGGGAGTACCTCGCGCACGTCCAGGAGCGCCTCTCCGAAAGCGGCGCCACCGTCGACACGCGCATCGCGGTCGGGTCGCCGGCACAGACCATCCTGGACCAGGCCGACGAGATCGGCGCCGACCTCATTGCCATAGCCACGCATGGCCGCGGCGCCACCCTCCGCGCGTTCCTCGGCAGCGTCGCAGACAAGGTGGTCCGCGGGTCGACCCGCCCCGTGCTCGTCTACCGACCGCGCACATAGGACGGCGTCGCCCCCGGCCCTGCGCACACAGGGGCTGGACAGAAGTCTGGCGCCAGCCCAACTTGCGGCTCGCACAGGCCGAGTCCATTCGCACGGAGGATGATCCATGCCGGTTCGCAAAGCCAATGCAGTGTGGGAAGGCTCCCTCCAGGACGGGAAGGGAACCATGGCATTCGGGAGCGGTGCGTTCGAGGGCGCGTTCACCTACGCATCCCGCTTCCAGGAGGGCCCCGGCACCAATCCGGAGGAACTCCTCGCCGCCGCACACGCCGGCTGTTTTTCGATGGCTTTCTCGAATATCCTGAGCAAGGCCGGTTTCGTGCCGACGAGGGTGGAAACGACAGCCCGCGTGCGCATCGAGAGCGGACAGATCGACCTGGTCGAGCTCGAAACCCGGGCTCAGGTGCCGGGGATCGATGAGGCTACGTTCAACGAATGCGCCGAGCAGGCACGCACCGGCTGCCCCGTCTCCAAGCTCTTCGGCAAGTCCGCCGAAATCAGGCTCGACGCGAAGCTCGTCAGTGCTTGAGTCAGCCGAGGACGTGTGGCACTGATTGGCGTCGACGGACAATCTGGTTAGAATTGTAGCGTATCCGCCCGGTCACGAGCCGCGGCGGGATGGCCGGGGCCTCCCCGCGCGGGCGGCCCGACCGTAACGTATTGCCGAATGGGGAGCCGTATGAGCCGGACGATGTTCGAAAAGATCTGGGATGCCCACGTGGTCCACCAGGAGCCCGGGCAACCCGCGATCCTCTATATCGACCTGCATCTCGTCCACGAAGTCACGTCACCTCAGGCCTTCGAGGGTCTGCGGCTCGCCGGTCGCAAGGTCCGTCGGCCCGAGCGCACCATCGCCACGGTGGACCACAACGTCCCGACCACCGACCGGTCGCTGCCCATAGCGGATTCGATTTCACGCACCCAGGTCGAGACGCTGTACCGGAACGCGAAGGAGTTCGGGATCACCGTCTACGACATGCGCAGCCCGGGACAGGGCATCGTGCACATCATCGGACCCGAACAGGGTTACACGCAGCCGGGGATGACCATCGTCTGCGGCGACAGCCACACCTCCACGCACGGTGCGTTCGGCGCGCTCGCGTTCGGGATCGGAACTTCCGAAGTCGAGCACGTCCTCGCCACGCAGTGTCTGCGCCAGTCCAGGCCGAAAACCATGGAGATCCGGGTCAACGGCGCGCTGCCCCCCGGCGTCACGGCGAAGGACCTGATCCTCGGGATCATCGGTCAGATCGGCGTGGGCGGCGCGGTCGGGCACGTGGTCGAATACACCGGCGAGGCGGTGCGGGCGCTGTCGATGGAAGGGCGGATGACCGTCTGCAACATGTCCATCGAGGGTGGCGCCCGGGCAGGGATGATTGCACCGGACGATACGACATTCGAATACGTGCGGGGCCGGCCGAACGCACCGAAGGGCGAGGCGTTCGAGGCCGCGGTCGAGCGCTGGCGCGCGCTCGCCACGGATCCCGGCGCGAAGTACGACCGCGTCGTCGAGATCGATGCGACGAAGCTCGAACCGCTCGTAACCTGGGGAACGACGCCGGGGATGGTGGTGCCCGTCACGGGCCGCGTCCCTGACCCGTCGTCGATGAGCGACGCGCGGGAGCGTGAGGCCGCCGAGCGCGCGCTCCGCTACATGGGTCTCGAGCCCAACACTCCGATCCAGGAGATCCGCATCGATCGGGTGTTCATCGGCTCCTGCACGAACGCGCGCATCGAGGACCTGCGCGCCGCAGCGCAGGTGGTGCGCGGCCGGACCGTCCACCCGAAGGTGCGCGGCATGGTCGTGCCCGGCTCCACGCAGGTGAAGCTCCAGGCGGAGGCCGAAGGCCTCGACCGCATCTTCAGGGATGCCGGCTTCGAGTGGCGGGAAGCGGGTTGCTCGATGTGCCTCGGGATGAATCCGGACACGCTGAGCCCCGGTGAGCGCTGCGCGTCGACGTCGAACCGCAATTTCGAGGGTCGCCAGGGCGCCGGCGGCCGCACGCACCTCGTCAGCCCGCAAATGGCCGCCGCCGCCGCAATCACGGGGCATTTCGTGGATATCCGGGAGTGGCCGGCCGTCCTGGCGGGCGACACCTCCCAGCTTCAGACCGCCTAGCGAAAGACGTAGAGCATGGAACCGTATACCCGTGTGACCGGCATCGTCGCTCCGCTCGACCGGGCCGATGTCGACACCGACCAGATCATCCCGGCGCTGTACCTCAAGCGCATCGAACGGACGGGGTTCGGCCAGTTCCTCTTCGCGCGCTGGCGCTACCTCGCGGATGGCTCGCCCGATCCGGATTTCGTCCTGAACGACCCGCGCTACCAGGGCGCCACGATCCTCGTGACCGGCCCGAACTTCGGGAGCGGCTCCTCCCGCGAGCACGCGCCGTGGGCGCTCGTCGACGCGGGGTTCCGGACGATCATCGCGCCGAGCTTCGCGGACATCTTCCGCAACAACTGCTATCAGAACGGGATGCTCCCCGTGCAGCTCCCTGATGCCGATGTGCGCCGGATCATCCAGAACGCAACGGCGAATCCCGGCTATCGGATCACCGTGGACCTCGAGTCGTGCACCGTGAGCGACGAAACGGGCTTCAGCGCGAAGTTCGAGATCGATCCGTTCCGGCGGGAATGTCTGCTCAAGGGGCTGGACGACATCGGCCTTACGCTCCAGCACGAGGACGCGATTGCGGCCTACGAAGCGCAGCACGCCGCGGCCTGACTGCCTGCGCCGCGCACTGCTCGGCGGCCGGACGATCCGTCGTCCGGCCTTTTTTTCATCCTGCCAGGAGCCGCTCCGCCGCCGCGAGCCGCGCCGGCGTGCCGATGTCCACCCACTCCCATTCGTCGATCACGACGGGCAGGATCCGGGCACCCACAGCCGCCAACTCCAGATAGGCCTCGATGATGGAGAACGCGCCCGGCCGCTGGATGGCCGGTGAGTCGAGGAGTGCGGGCTCGATGACGTGCACGCCGCAGAAGGCCAGCCTGAAGACCTCGCCGACAGGTTCCCTCACCAGGCGCTCGTCGCCAGTGCGTGTGTCCACGCGGCCGAGCAGACCATAGTCATCGAAATGGAGGTACCTGCTCGCCGACCGATGGTTGACCGCCAGCGTCGCAAGCGGTCGACTCTCCATGTGCCGGGCCAGCAGCTCCTCGAGCGGGAAGGTGGTCCAGACGTCGACGTTGTGCAGGATTGCGGGGCCGTTTCGGCGGAAATGGACGCCCGCGTGGCGCAACCCGCCTCCGGTTTCGAGCGGTGCTCCGGGCTCGAAGGAGAACTTCACTTCCACGCCAAAGCCGTCGCACCTTTCCACGAAACGCTCGATCTGCTCGGCGAAGTGGTGGACGTTGATGATGATGCGGTCGGCACCGGCCGCGATCACGCGCTCGGCCACGCGTTGGAGCATCGGCACACCGCCGAGCGGGATCAGCGCCTTGGGCATGTCGTTCGTGAGTGGGGCGAGGCGGGTGCCGAGCCCCGCAGCGAAGAGCATCGCGTCCATCGGTGCAGGGCGAGGTCAGTCGGCTCCGGCGGGCGCGCCGGACTGCGTTATCCCCGGCCACGACGGCTCCTCGCGGTGGGTGAGCCGGACACGGACCTGCGGGAAACGCTCCCGCAGGTGTCGGCTGAGGCGCTCGGCCATGTACACCGACCTGTGCTGGCCGCCCGTGCACCCGAACCAGACCGTCAAGGCGGTGAATCCGCGGCGGAGATATTCGGTCACCTGCGCATCGATCAACGCGCAAACGTGCTCCCAATACGCCTGTGCCTCCGCCCGCGCCTCGATGAATTCGGCGACGTCCCGATCCCGCCCTGATCGGTCCGCGTACTCCGGATAGCGACCGGGGTTGGGGAGCGCGCGACAGTCGAAGACGTAGCCGCCGCCATGACCCTCCTCGTCTTCCGGATATCCTCGCCGGTAACTGAAGCTCCCGACATGCACGGTAAGCCCCGGGAACGGCGAACCGGCCTCCACGTCGGCCCAGCGGTCCACGATACGGCGGAACACCTGCTCGAGCTCCGGTGCCCGGAATGGCAGACCAACATCCAGGATGCGGGCAAGGTTGCGGGCTGCGTGGGGCACGCTCTGGAGGAACCGCGGCTTCCTCTCGAAGAAACCGCGATAGCCGTACGCGCCCATCGCCTGCATGATCCGGATGACCACGAAACCCCTCAGCAGCTCGCGAAATTCTTCCTCATCGAATGACACGTATTCCCCGAGCGCCGCCAGGTACCAGGCGAGGAGCTGTTCGCGTGCGATCTCGGGTATTGCGGCCTTTGCATCGTACAGGAGTGAGGCGACGTCGTACTGCAACGCGCCGCGGCGCCCGCCCTGGTAGTCGATGAACCACGGCTCCCCGTCACGGATCATGATGTTGCGCGACTGGAAATCGCGGTACATGAAATGGCTGCCGTCCGCGCGGAGCAGGAAGTCGGCAACCACCTGGAAATCCTCCTCGAGCCTGGCCTCGTTGAACGGGATGTGCGCCAGTTTTAGGAAGTGGTATTTGAAATAGTTGAGATCCCAGGCTATCGACTGGCGGTCGAATGCCGCCCGCGGGTACGCGAGCCCGAAATCCACCACGCGGCCGCCCTCGACCTGGATCCGGGGGAGGACTTCGATGACCCGCCTGTAGAGCTCGAGCATCGACGCGGGAAAGGGTGAGCCTTCCCGTTCGCGAGCCTGGACCAGCGCATCGAAGAGAGTTGTGTCCCCGAGGTCTTCTTCGAGCCAGACGCCCCGCGCCTGATCTTCGCCGTAAATCTCCGGGACCGGGAGGCCGCACTCGCGCAACGAGCGCGAGTACGACAGAAAAGCCCGGTTCTCCTCGTGATCCGGACCCTCCGCCCCGATCGCCGTCTCCTCCGCGGGGCCGGTCAGCCGGTAATACCTCCGGTTGGATCCGTCGCCACGCAGGGCGACAACGGAGGCGGGTGGCGCACCGAAGTGCGCTTCGAACAAGCGGATGATCGGCTCGCGCATGACGACAAGCTAACGGCGGCGAGCGCCAGGCGACAACTCGTCATCAGCGGTGTCGCGGGGTCCGGCCTGGAACCCTGGCGGGCAGGCTCTGCGGCGCCCGCACGAGCATCACTCCAGGGCCGACGCACCGCGTCGCCGCCCCGCCGTCCGGCGAGGCGGCTAGACGGTGCCGCGAACGATTGTGTGGTTTGGCAACGCTACATGCCGTTCGTGGTACCGTTGCGAGGTACGGAGAGCGTATCGGTACCCGTGATCCCCGTGTCCGTCGGGCTCGGCGGCATTCCCGGCATCGGTTGCTGCTGCGGCTGCGTCTGCGTAGGAGGTGGCACCGGCTCGGCCGCCGGCTCGGTGGCCGGTTGCTGCTCGGGCGCCGGTTCGCACGCGGCCAGGACCAGGCCAGCCGTCAATACCATCAGCCATGAGCGCTTCATATACTACTCCGCATCTCAGGTGAACCCTTCGGCGGCGATCGGTCGCCCCGGCCCCTTAACTGCAAGTGCGGCGCCAGCGCTGGACGCGAGGGGTAAGTCCATGTGAGGCTGTGGGATAGCCGATTCGGAAGAGCCCTGCTGGCACGATAGGAGGGCATCTGGCGCGGGCGGCTGAG
>Ga0180220_1002604_pt1 | contig 11363 bp, 9 predicted proteins | sample eDN5th37CBELigBY_FD_151335 | JGI IMG/M metagenome (GOLD analysis project Ga0180220, IMG submission 151335) | Enriched backyard soil microbial communities from Emeryville, California, USA - eDNA 5th pass 37_C BE-Lig BY (version 2) (version 2) | ecosystem: Environmental > Terrestrial > Soil >... | reverse complement strand
TGAGAGTCGTGCGCGCGCGCGCAGGCGAGCGCGAGGGGCTGCACATGCGCTGGGGCTTCGTGCCCTGGTGGGCGCAGGGCCGCCCGCTCGATCGCGCGCCGGCGATCAACGCGCGCGCAGAGACCCTGCGCACGAACGGCATGTTTCGCGATGCGTGGCGCCAGGGCCAACGCTGCCTCGTGGCGCTGTCCGGCTATTTCGAGTGGCAGGCGCAGCCGCCGGACTGGCGCCACACGGTGCCGTACTACATCACCGTCGCGGACCAGCCGACGTTCTTTCTCGCTGGGGTGTGGGATCGCTCGCGCGCGGACGACGGGGTCGCACTCGAATCCGTGGCAGTCGTCACCGTGCCCGCCAACCCGCTCATGCAGGCGATACACAATTCGAAGGGCGGACGCGGCGGGCGCACGTTGCTGCCCGAGCAGGAGCGGCGCATGCCCGCGATCCTCGCGGCGGAGGACCACGAAATCTGGCTCAGCGGGACGTCCGAGCAGGCCTACGCGTTGCTGCGACCCTACCCGGCCGATCTGATGGTCGCCTGGCCGGTCGGCAACAGGGTCAACAGCGTGCGCAACAACGGCCCGGACCTGATCGAGCCCGTCGCCCTCTCCAGTCCCGATTCAGAGACTTAGAAAACGACGCTTGTCGGGGTGTCAGTGACCTGGTTATATATCCAGCACCGGACATATCGTCGGTATTGGAGACACACCGGAGCTGCCGCCATGTTCATCGATCCCGTGACCCTGATCGACCAGACGCTGGAGAACCTGGAGCTGCTGTCCGAGCTGTTCGCGGACGAGCTCGACGAGCGCATACGCGACACGCGCGTCGCGAACGCCGGCACGCGCCAGTGCCAGGAGGCGCTCAATGCGATCAACATGCTGCTGCCCGCGTTGAGCGTCGCGACGACGAAGCTGCAGGCGGCGCGCTCGACGCAGCTTGCGCAGGGTCTGCCCCCGCAACGGATGTGCGCGAACTGCGATGATTACTGAGCTTGCCGGCGAAACGTCCCGCGCAGCCCGGAACGCTCGCGTACCTTGCTGAGTGCAGCAGACCCGTTTACATCGTCTGCGAACGCTGCGGACGATGCACGATCGCGGATCTGTTGCAGATTGCCCGACGCATCGGCTGGCGAGCTCGCGTGCAGGACATCGAGCGGCGGCTGCGATGCATCGACTGCCGGCACCGTGGAGCGAAGCTGACGTTCGAGAGGCGTGCGGTCGGGCGCGCCCGATGCCCGAGATGCCTGCGGCCGTTCGTGAAGGTGCCGGGAAATTAGCCGGGTCCGGCCTGACGCCCGCTCACGGGCACCCCGGCATCTACGATCGAGCCGACCTCTCGGTCTCGTATCTGGGACCGTGGCACCGCGCGCTTGCGCGCAATCCTCGAGCACCTTGATGCCCTTGTGGCGTGCAGACGAATCAAGGCAACATTCCGTCGATTGTGGGTCGCCGATCCACACCTTGCTGATCGGGGGATATGAGCAATGTGCGACAACGATACTCTGGACGACATGATGGATTACCAGCTTCGCTCCGCGGAGCTGACCCGGCGTCGTTTCGGCGCGCTGGCCGCGGGCATGGGCCTCGCGTTCACACTGCCGAGGCTTGCCGATGCCGCCGAGGTGACTGACGCCAATATCGAGATCAAGACGCCGGACGGCACGACGGATGCCTACTTCGTGCACCCCTCCAGCGGTGCACATCCGGGCGTGCTGATCTGGCCCGACATCTTCGGCCTGCGCCCGGCCTTCAGGCAGATGGGCAGGAGACTGGCCGAGTCGGGCTACTCGGTGCTCGTCGTCAATCCGTTCTACCGCACGAAGAAGGCACCCGTCGCCCCCGAGAACGCGGACTTCGACGATCCGGAGACGCGCAAGGCGTTGCTGGGGCTTGCAGGCACACTGAACGCACAGACGGCCCTGACGGATTCCAAGGCATTCGTCGCCTGGCTGGACGAGCAGAAGGCGGTCGACAAGAAGCGCAAGATCGGGACGATGGGCTACTGCATGGGCGGACCTCTGACCATGCGCACGGCCGCCGCACTTCCGGATCGCATCGGTGCCGGCGCGTCGTTCCATGGCGGCAGTCTGGTGACCGACAAGCCCGACAGCCCGCATCTGCTCGTACCGAAGATGAAGGCGCATTATCTGTTCGCGATCGCCGAGAACGACGACAAGCGTCAGCCGGAGGCGAAAGACGTGCTGCGTGAGACGTTCGCGAAGGCGAATCTGCCGGCGGAGATCGAGGTCTACGCCGGCACCTTGCATGGCTGGTGTCCGCCGGACTCCAAGGTCTACAACGAGCCGCAGGCAGAGAAGGCCTGGAGCCGCCTGCTCACGCTGTACAAGACCGCACTGGCATAAGTCCCGCTCACTCGCCCGCAGGGATCCATCGAGGCCAGGGAGGGCCTCGTCCGCTGCACGAATGGATCCTCGACGCCCGGCGCCTGACAGTCAGGCGCCTCACTGTCATGGGTGTGATCATGGGTGTGCCTCGGCGCCCCGGGATCTGCGGCGCGTGGGCAGCAGGCGGCGCATTCGCGCAGCGCATCGCTTTAGTCCATCATGTGGGCACAGGGGGGGCTTCCAATGACGCCAATGCGAGTCATCGCACTGCTCGGCTTATCCGCGTTGTCGGCTGCATCAGTGATTTGCGCCGCGGCTGCAGAAGATGTACCGCCGCCATGGGCCTACGGCTTCAGCGATCCGCCGCCACGCGAGAACGCGACGGGAGCCCTGGCGTCCGCCGTCGCACCGAACAACTCGGGCGGCAGCGCTCCTGCGCCGGATACGCGTCTGAGAAGCGTTCCCGGCAGTCCTCTGCAGTTCACGTCGGCGCAGATCCGCGACCGCTACGGCCCGGCCGACTGGTTTCCGCAGGACCATCCGCCGATGCCCGAGATCGTCGCGCGAGGCAAGGCTCCGAACATCATGGCCTGCGCGCTATGTCACTACCCCAACGGCAAGGGCCGCCCCGAGAACGCATCGGTATCCGGCTTGCCGGTGCCCTACTTCATCGAACAGCTGCACAGCTTCAGAAGTGGCGCGCGCAAGTCGGCGGATCCCCGCAAGAGCAATACGAACCTCATGATCGCGGCCGCGCAGGCCATGACCGACGAGGAGATCAAGGCCGCCGCCGAATACTTCGGCTCGATGAAATGGACGCCGTGGATCAGGGTCGTCGAGACCGAGTCGGTGCCGAAGACCCGGATCTCCGGCGGAATGTTCTTGCCGATCGAAGGCGGCGGACAGGAGCCGCTGGGACAGCGAATCGTCGAGGTACCCGAAGACGTCGAGTCCGTCGAAGTGCTGCGCAACCCGCGCGTCGGGTTCGTCGCGTACGTGCCCGTCGGCAGCGTCATGAAGGGCAAGACCCTGGTGACGACCGGTGCCGGCAAAACGGAGACCTGCGCGACCTGTCACGGCGCGGACCTGAACGGCAAGGACGCGGTCCCGGGCATCGCCGGCCGCTCTCCCAGCTATCTGGTGCGCCAGATGTTCGACATGAAGGTCGGCACCCGCAAGGGCGAGACGGCTGAGTTGATGAAGCCGGTCGTCTCGAAGCTGGATACGCAGGACATGCTTGCGATCGCAGCCTACGTCGCGTCGCTCGACCCCTGAGGATCACTCAGGATCAGTTGTCCAGGGCGATGAGTTCATCCGTTTCGGTGGCACCGGCCGCCGGGATGGACATGACTAGAACCGCTCCGAGAGCGACGAGGCCGCGTTGCATATGCCTGTTCCCCCGTGAATGTGCCGACGCGAACGCGAAATGGATATACGACCGTGAGCCTGGCACGCCGTCATTCACGTGACCGTGGATTGATCAACAGCCCGGTACTCCCGGCCATGCGGTGATTCAAGCAAGCGCGATGCTGCAACTGCACGAGCCCGATCGCGCGCCCGAGACGCTTTGGCACGGCCCCTCGCGAGCAGCGTGCGCTCCCGATCACCTGCACCTGAGGGTCCGATGCCCCGATCGCGAGACCCTCTTACCCCCTCCCCGGTGGTTCCACCCGGGCATGCGATATCAATGTCCTCAAACGCGTACGTTTGGCTTACGATGAGCGTCATCGCAGACCGCGCGTCCCCCAAGGACCATCGTGATTTCCATCTTCCGCTGCAGCGACTACATCGAGGCTCATCTGCTCACTGGCTTGCTGAGACAGCGCGGAATAGAGGTTTTTCTGCAGGGAGCGCTGCTGCAAGGTGGCCTGGGGGAGCTGCCGGCCATGGGATATCTGTCCATCATGGTAGACGAATCGGACCGCAGCGCGGCCGAGCGGATCATCGCCGCATACGAGCGCGGTGATCTGCAGATCGACGATGCAGAGGCTGGGTGGGCGGAGGATCCGCACCCGGCCGGCACCCGGCACGAGCCCTAGGGACTGCGACCCGCTCCGGCAGCCGTGAGTCTCGGCTGCACGATCATTTCCACGACCGGATAATCGCTCGACGACCGCCTGGCCGTTTCCCGGCGTCACGACGACGTGGCGACTGTCATTCGCGTGCTTCGCCTGCCCTGCATCGTGCGGACCATGGCGCCGACAACCCTCGCTGCGATCGCCCTTCGGTAATCACCGGATGGCACCCGCGGCGAACGCGCCTATGCTCGCGAGCGCCCATCACGAGCTTCGACTGGCCATCCGGGACGAGTGGTGTTGCTGCGCAGATACCGGCATCGCCGCTTGCCTGTGCGCGAGTACTCTTCCATGAATGACGTACCTGTGAACGACGTACCCGTGAACGAGGTACCGGTGAACGACGTACCCGGCGACGCGGCGAAAAAGATCATGGAAGTCGGTTTCGGGTTCTGGCCGTCGAAGGTGCTGCTGACGGCCGTCGAGCTGGGCGTATTCACGACGCTCGCATCGCGTTCGATGACCGGCGAAGAGCTGGGTCGGGCGCTGGCGCTGCATCCCCGCGGGATCTGGGACTTCCTGGACGCCCTCGTCGCATTGGGTTTCTTGCAGCGCGACGGAGCAGGTGCCGCAGGACGCTACTCGAACACTGCGGACAGTGCACGCCTGCTGGACAAGAACCAGCCGACCTATATCGGCGGCATACTCGAGATGTGCAACGCACGTCTGTTTCGCTTCTGGAACGACCTCGGCACGGCCCTGCGCACCGGTCAGCCGCAGAACGAGGTGAAGCATAGCGAAAAGCCGATGTTCGAGGCTCTGTACGAGGACCGCGCCAGGCTCGAGCAGTTCATGATCGCCATGCGCGGCATTTCCAGGGCGAACTTCCAGGCGCTCGCCGACAAGTTCGACTTTTCGAAGTACCGCACGCTGTGCGATGTCGGTGGCGCGACGGCGCTGCTGTCCACCCTGATCGCCCGGCGCCATCCGCACATCCAATGCCTCAGCTTCGACCTGCCTCAGGTCGAGCCCATCGCTAAGGCATGGATCGAACAGGCATCCGTGGCGGACAGAGTGCGCGCGATTCCGGGGGACTTTCTCACGCAACCGCTGCCGAAGGCGGACGTCATCACGATGGGAATGATCCTGCACGACTGGAACCTCGAGACGAAGAAGCGCCTGATCCGTCTCGCCTACGAGGCGCTCCCGATCGGCGGTGCGTACATCGCGATCGAGAACCTGATCGACGACGAGCGGCGCGAAAACGCGTTCGGCCTCATGATGTCCCTGAACATGCTGATCGAGTTCGGCGACGCATTCGACTTCACCGGAGCACAGTTCTGGAGCTGGTGCCAGGAGGCAGGCTTTGCCCGTTACGAGGTGCTGCACCTGGCAGGGCCCTGCAGCGCCGCGATCGCATATAAATGAGCGCTTAAATGAGGGCCGCCGCAAGATCACTCCTGCTCGCCTGCGCTAGCGCTGAGACGATCCCGAGAATGCGGAAGATTGGCAAACAGCATTGCTCGAGCCGGATGCATGAGTCGAGCTTGCGTATTCACGCAGCAGCTCCGCCGTATTCACGCAGCAGCTCCGGACGTATCCACACAGCAGCTCCGGACGTATGATTGCAGTCGTGCAAGTACGTATACATTCGGCTTCTTCCTCTTCCTTGAAAGATTTATAAGAATGAGTCCATTGGCCCGCGCGTCGACTTCGCCGCGCAAGAGGCCGAAAGAGTGGAAGATCATCAAGACTGGCTAGCAGCAGGACACGAGCACAATGCGTCTAACATCGATCTTACTTTCGCTGGCTCTGGCAGCCACTGCGGCTGCCGTGCCCGCCGCGGAGTCGGAGACGGACTCCATCATCAAGAAGGAGCATCCAGGAGACACCGCGCTGTCTCAGGATTCGAGCGGGAAGTACCATTACAAGAGCTTCCCTGGTCTCTCATCGCTCTTCGTGTTCGAACGTGACGCGCCAGGCAAGTCGAACTGCATCAACGAGTGCAGATCCGCCTGGCAGCCGTTGCTTGTATCCGGCGGGGAAACGACCGAGCAGGTCGGCGACTGGACCGTGGTGAAACGGGAAGACGGGCGGCGCCAGTGGGCGTACAAGGGACAGCCTGTCTACACGCGCTATCACAACATGCCGCCCGACGAGAGCAGCGAAAAGCAGGGCTTTCATCTGCTCGAACCGTAACCGCCGAGGGCGCCGTAGAAGCAGGTCGTGAGCAGGGCTCGCTCGACTGCCTTGACAGTCGGCCGGCCGGCCCTAGAATATCGCGCTCCTTCCGGAGGCAACTCCGGACAGCTTGCGGGAATAGCTCAGTTGGTAGAGCGCAACCTTGCCAAGGTTGAGGTCGCGAGTTCGAGCCTCGTTTCCCGCTCCAGCTTCCGCCGAACCCCGGGCCCTCGGCCCGGGGTTTTGCGCTTGAGGACGCCGAAAAACGCGCACCCGCGACGCGCCGGCGCCCGATGCCTCCAAGGCTAGGTGGCAGAGTGGTCATGCAGCGGCCTGCAAAGCCGTGTACGCCGGTTCGATTCCGACCCTAGCCTCCAGTCCCGAATCACCAGACGTCGCATAGACGCGGTCGGTGCCCGCAGGATTCCGCACAGGATTGCATCGCCGGCGCCTTCGATCGCCGGGAACGTCTCGGAGCGACCCGCCCTGTTCTGCGCCGGGCGATCGGCGTCGCCCGTCTATGGCAGAGCTTTCGGCTCGCCCCTCATCGCACGCCGGAGCGCATCAGATCCGGCCAGGCGGCGCGCAGATACAGCACCATCGACCACAGGGTCAGCGCTGCGGCCGCGACGAGGCAGTACACGCCCAGCTCGAACGCAGGCAGGAACCACACGTCGCTGCGAAACAGCATCATCGACAGGCCGGTCATCTGGAAGATCGTCTTCAGCTTGCCCAGCGAGGATACGGCCACCTTGCCGCGGGCGCCCATCTCCGCCATCCACTCGCGCAGCGCCGAGATCGTGATCTCGCGTCCGACGATCACCGCCGCGGTCAACGTGATCAGCACATGCGGGTCGAAGCGGCCGAACTTCAGCATGGGCGGCTCATCGCTCACGAGCAGCACCAGTGCGACCGCGACCATCAGCTTGTCGGCGACCGGATCCAGAAACGCACCGAGCGCCGAAGTCTGTCCGAGGCGGCGCGCCAGATAGCCGTCGAGGGAGTCGGTGAGCGCGGCGAGGATGAATACGATCGCCGCCGCCGGGTTCGCCCACGGGACCGGTGCGTAGTACAGCACCACGACGAGCGGGATCATGACGATCCGCGCGAGGGTCAGGACGTTCGCAATGGGAAAATTCACCGGGCGATTGTAAGGTTTTTTCATCCGGACGCATGCAGCGTCTCGTAGATCGACTGCGCGAGCTTGCGACCGATGCCGTGGACCTTCGCCAGGTCGTCGATCCCGGCCCGACTGACGCCTTGCAGCCCTCCGAACTGGCGCAACAGCTCGCGCCGCTTGCGTGGCCCCAGGCCCGGCACCGTTTCCAGCACGGACTCCGTGCGAGCCTTCGCGCGGCGCTGGCGATGCCCGGTGATCGCGAAACGATGCGCCTCGTCACGGATGCGCTGGATCAAATGCAATGCAGGCGAGTCCGGCGCGAGCACGATCGGCGCATCCTGGCCGGGCAGGAACAGTCGCTCCTGCCCTGCCCTGCGGTCGGCGCCCTTCGCGACACCCGCGACCGTCACCCCCGTGATCTCGAGCTCGCCGAGTACTCGTACCGCCTCGGCGAGCTGGCCGGGACCACCATCGATCAGCAGCAGATCGGGCATCGGCGCCTCGCCCTTCTTGATGCGGGCATAACGACGGGACAGCGCCTGGCGCATGGCACCATAGTCGTCGCCGGGAGCCAGTCCTTCGATGTTGAAGCGTCGATAATCGCTCTTGATCGGACCCTCCGGGCCGAACACGACGCACGAGGCGACCGTGCGCTCGCCCATCGTGTGGCTGACGTCGAAGCATTCCATGCGGGTCGGGGGCGCACCCAGAGCGAACACGTCCGCCACCGCCTGGAGCTGCTCGGCGGTCGTCGCCTCGGTGGCGCGACGCATCTTCAGGCCGAGCTCGGCGTTCGTGCGAGCCATTTCGAGCCAGCGGGCGCGCACGCCGCGCACCGTCGAGCGGATCCGCACACTGCGCTGCATGCGCAGCGAGAGCGTGGTCTCCAGCAGGTCGGCGTCCTCGATCGGCTCGTTGACGAGGATCTCGCTCGGGGCGTCTCGACCCAGGTAGTACTGCGCCAGGAATCCGGACAGCAGCTCACCGGCCTCCGCCAGCCCGGCGCGCGGGAAGAAGTTCGAGCTGCCCAGGTTGCGCCCGGCGCGCACGAACACGATCGACACGCAGTGGTCGCTGCCCTGGGAGACGAGCGCGACGGCATCGATGTCCTCGCTCGCGCTGCGGGTGACGGATTGCGTGGAATGAATCGCCTTGATGCCGTTGATCTGATCGCGCAGCCGCGCCGCGCGCTCGAAATCGAGCTGTTCCGCAGCCTGCTCCATGCGTCGCGCCAGGTCGTCGATCAGCTCCGCGCCGCGGCCTTCCAGCACCTTCATCGCATCGGCGACGTCCTGGGCGTAGTCCTCTTTCGAGATCAGCTGCACGCACGGACCCGAGCAGCGCTTGATCTGATACTGCAGGCAGGGCCGCGAGCGGTTCGCGAAAAACGTGTCGCTGCACGGGCGCAGCAAGAACAGCTTCTGCAGCAGGAGCACGGTCTCGCGCGTCGCACGCGCGTTCGGGTAGGGCCCGAAGAAGCGCCCCGGCAGCTTGCGGCTGCCGCGATAGAAGCTGATGCGCGGATAGTCCTGGTGGGTCGTGAGGTACAGATAGGGAAAGCTCTTGTCGTCACGCAGCGTGACGTTGAAGCGCGGCCGGTGCCGCTTGATCAGGTTGTACTCGAGCAGCAGCGCCTCGGTCTCGGAGGCCGTGACCGTGACCTCGACGTTCGCGATCTGCGCGACCATCGCCATGGTCTTTGCGGCCTGCGCCTTGCCGACGAAGTAGGTCGTCAGGCGGTTCTTGAGGTTGCGCGCCTTGCCGACGTACAACACCTCGCCGTCTGCCGCGATCATCCGGTACACCCCCGGGCGCTGGCTGACGTTGGCGAGGAACGGTTTGGGGTCGAACGCGACGCTCATGCGTGAATTCTAGCCCGCACCGGCAGGCGCCGCGGCTGTACCCCGGTTTCGCACACGCGCGCGGCGACGAGGCGGCGAGCCGCCCGGCCGGCGATCCCGACCCGATCAGCGCGCGACCGGCGCGCCTCAGCGCCGATCGCCCGCCCGACGACGCGCCGGCAGACGCGGCGGCAGCGCATCGACGAGCGCCCGCGCGCGCGCGAAGACTGCATCGAACATCGCCTCGGTCAACCGGCCGGTGTTCGTGTTGTAGCGGCTGCAGTGGTAGGAATCGATCAGCGTCTGGCCGCTCGGCAGGCGGTGCTCGGCGGCATGCGCGAACTTGTATTGCGAGGGCTTCAGCCCCAGCGCGCGCAAACTCGCGGTGTGGGCGATCGAGCCCATCGCGAACAGCACGACATCCGCGGGCAAGCGCGTCAGCTCGGCGGTCAGATACCGACTACAGGTGCGGATCTCGGCCGGCGTCGGCTTGTTCTGCGGTGGCACGCATTTGACCGAGTTCGAGATGCGGCAATCGATGAGCTGCAGGCCATCGTCGCGCGAGTGCGATTCCGGCCGGCTCGCGAAACCGAACCGGTGCAGTGTGCGGTACAGGATCACACCGGCATAGTCGCCGGTGAACGGTCGGCCGGTCGCGTTCGCACCGTGGAAGCCCGGTGCGAGGCCGACGATGATGAGCCGCGCGTTCGCATCGCCGAAGGGAGCGACCGGGGCGCAGTAGTAGCCGGGATGGCGCTTGCGGCCCTCGGCGAGATATTTCGCGAGGCGCGGGCACTCGGTGCAGGTTCGATCGAAGATGACCCCGTCGGAGGGCCACAATCCGTCAGGTGTAGTGCGTCGACGGGAGACGGCGCGCGCGGCGCGACTGGCAGTGCTCATTAGCACGTAGTCTAGCGCCTTGCGGCCGCGAGCGACGGCGGCGGACGCGCGATTCACTCTCGCGCACGCCCGGGATCGTATCCGGCAGATCCCGAATCGCGACCTCTGCGCTTGCGTGGCCTCCCCGCCCGCGGGCATGCGGGCGGAGAGGCCGTGCTGGACCTGCTGCTCCTCAGCCCGCCTTGTGGAACTGCTCCTCTTCCGTGGAGCCCTTCATCGCGGTGACCGAGGACTGCCCGGCCGTGACGGTCTGCGTCACGTCGTCGAAGTAGCCGGCGCCGACTTCGCGCTGGTGCTTCGTAGCGGTGTAGCCGAGTTTCTCCGAAGCGAACTCCCGCTCCTGCAGCGCCACGTATGCGGACATCTGCGTCTCCTTGTAGCCCCGCGCCAGCTCGAACATCGAGTAGTTCAGGGCGTGGAAGCCGGCCAACGTGATGAACTGGAACTTGTAGCCCATTGCGCCCAGCTCGCGCTGGAACTTCGCGATCGTCGCGTCGTCGAGCTTCTTCTTCCAATTGAACGAGGGCGAGCAGTTGTAGGCCAGCAGCTTGCCGGGGAACTGCTTGTGGATTCCTTCCGCGAAGCGCCTGGCCTCCTCCAGATCCGGCTTGGCCGTTTCACACCAGATCAGGTCGCTGTACGGAGCGTACGCGAGGCCGCGGGCAATCGCCTGCTCCAGGCCGGCGTTCACGTAGTAAAAGCCTTCGCTGGTGCGATCGGTCGACTTGATGAACGGGCGATCGCGCTCGTCGACGTCGGCGGTGAGCAGGTTGGCGGACTCCGCGTCGGTGCGTGCGACGAGCACGGTCGGCACCCCGCAGGTGTCGGCGGCGAGGCGCGCCGCGATCAGCTTGTTGATCGCCTCGGACGTCGGCACGAGCACCTTGCCGCCCATGTGGCCGCACTTCTTCGCCGAGGAGAGCTGGTCCTCGAAGTGCACGCCGGCGGCGCCCGCCTCG
>Ga0180220_1002603_pt1 | contig 11367 bp, 12 predicted proteins | sample eDN5th37CBELigBY_FD_151335 | JGI IMG/M metagenome (GOLD analysis project Ga0180220, IMG submission 151335) | Enriched backyard soil microbial communities from Emeryville, California, USA - eDNA 5th pass 37_C BE-Lig BY (version 2) (version 2) | ecosystem: Environmental > Terrestrial > Soil >... | reverse complement strand
CGGGTGTAGCCTATGGCAATTTCTGTCCCGGAGCAGGGACGGCTTAGACACCCAATTTCTTACTTCAGAACAGAGCTTTACGCTACTCCCGCCTACCGCTCAGACACCCCTTGGTGCATAAGAGCGGCTAGACGGGGCTGAGCAATTGGGAGCGACTCCGAGTGCGCCGGGGTCGCGTCAGTTCGACTGGGCTTCCAGATAGAGGATAAGCGCCTTGCGGTCGGCAGGGTCCTTGACGCCCGCGAAAGCCATGCGGGTGCCAGGCACGTTCCTCATTGGGTCAGCGAGATAGGCGTCGAGCGCGGTCTCGTCCCAGTTTCCGCCTTTCGCCTTCATCGCCCCCGAATAGGAAAAACCCGGATGCGCCGCGACGGCGCGGCCGACGACGCCGTGAAGATTGGGGCCAATACCATTGGTGCCGCCCTTGTCGACCGTGTGGCAGGCAACGCAGCGCTTGAAGACCAGCTCGCCCATCGCTGCGGTAGGTTCGATCGCCGCCGCGGGCACATCGGCGCCTGTGGTTTCGGCGCGAGGCGCGTCCTTGGGTTTTCCGCAACCAGCGAGCGTCAGAACGCCCGCCGCCAGAACGACGGGCGCCCAGCGCATTATTTATTGGCTTCGGCGGGGACCGGGGCAGCTGCGGCATCGGCGGGGGGCGCCGCCGCGTCGCCCTCGGCGGATGCAGCCTCTGTATCGGCTGCCGCGGCCTCGGCATCGGCCGCGGCTTCGGGCGGCGGCAGCGGCAGGTTCGACCCCTGTGTATTCAGATAGGCGATCAGGTTGGCGCGGTCCTCGGGGTTGCTGAGACCCGCGAAGGACATCTTCGTGCCGGGGGCATATTTGCGTGGGCTGGTAAGCCAGGCGTCCATGCCTTCGAAGTCCCAGTTGCCGGGAACCGACTTCAGCGCATCCGAATAGGCGAAACCCGGGACATGACCATGCGGCTTGCCGAGCGCGCCATAGAGATTGGGACCGATGCCGTTGGCGCCGCCCGCATTGATCGTGTGGCACGCGGCGCATTTTGCGAACACCGCTTCACCCTTTGCCGGGTCGGCAGCGGCGAGGAGGTTGGCGAGCGGGACAGCCGATTCGCCCCCGCCTGCGCCGGCGTCGGCGTCTTCGATCGGGAAGCCGGGCTTTTCGGGATTGTGGCTCGCATTCAACATGCCGGTGCCGATCGACAGTCCAAGCGCGCAAATGCCCGCGAACAAGACCCACCCGGCAATTGTATTGTTGCGATTGTCCATGCTTGCAGCCCCGTTCGCTGGCGCCCGCGGAGGGGGCGCATGATAGGAATTGGCCGCTCCCTTACTGGCGCGCGCGCGGCGGCGCAAGGGGATGAAGTCCGCTCGGCGCAGTTGCGCGCTGCGGACCGTCCGGCTATGCGCCGCCGCGCACCTGAGGGAAGGCAGATATGGGCAGTTATTCGGCTTCGGCGCAGCGGTTGGTCGATGAAATGAAGGCGGCGGCGCTCGCTGATCCTGCGCGCGGCCTTGCCTTTCAGGGCGCGCCTGGTGCGAACAGCGACCTTGCGGCGCGTCAATATGATCCTGCCGCGCTTCCGCTGCCCTGCTATGCCTTCGAGGACGCGATCGAGGCGGTGCGCGAGGGACGCGTCGACCGCGCGATCATCCCTATTGAAAACAGTCTGCACGGCCGCGTCGCCGACATTCATTTCCTGTTGCCCGAATCCGGCCTGTCGATCGTCGGCGAACATTTCCTGCCGATCCGCTACGGCCTCATGAGCCGCGATCTGGGCCCGGTCACGCGCGCGATGAGTCACGAACAGGCGCTTGGGCAATGCCGCAATTGGCTGCGCGCGAACAATATCTCGCCGGTTGCCCACAGCGACACCGCGGGCGCCGCCGCGTGGGTCGCCGACAGCGATGAGGTGGGGCTAGCGGCGCTCGCACCGCCGCACGCGGCCGACCTTTACGGGCTGACGCTGCACGGCACCGGGATGGAGGATGCCGACCATAATATGACGCGTTTCGTCGTCCTCGCGCGTGAGCCCCTCGCGACGCTGCCCGAGGGTGTACCCTTGATGACCACCTTCATCTTCGAGGTAAAGAATGTGCCCGCCGCGCTCTACAAGGCGCTCGGCGGCTTCGCGACCAACGGCGTCAACATGACCAAGCTGGAAAGCTATCAGGTGGGCGGAAGCTTCGCTGCGACAACCTTCTACGCCGACATCGTCGGCGCTCCGGGCGAAGAGGCGGTTGACCTCGCACTCGAGGAGCTTGATTTCCAGACCAAGTCACTCCGCCTGCTCGGCACCTATCCGATGGCGCGGGTGCGCGGCTGACGGCGCCTCCCAGCGCCGCTGATCCTAACCCCCGCGCTGGCGGAGCAGGCGGGCGGTCGCGAAGCTCTGGACGATGAACAGCGTCACAAGGACGCTGGCGACGACGAGCCCGAACAGGTCGAAGGCTGAAAACTCCGTGCCGAACACCGGCGCGCCCCCTACCAAGGGCATGATCATCGTCATCGCCATCAGGACAAGGCGAAGTTCGGTCGGCCCGCCTGCCATGTAGGAAAGGCGGAACTCGCCGAGCACCTTCGCTGACAGGAAAGTGTGGATCGCGAGCAGCAGATAGCCGACCGCTCCCAGTAGCGCGACGTCGAGGCGGAAATAGGGGCTGGCGCCAAGGCCTCCCACGATCAGCACAATGGCAAGTCCGTCGACGCTGTGATCGACGAAATAGCCATAAGAGGGGCGCTCGATGTGGCGCCATCGCGCAAGGCTGCCGTCGAGCGAGTCCCCGAACCAGTTCACGATATAGCCCGCAAGCGACAGCCCCAGCCATTCGTCGTCGATCCAGCTCAGCATGTAGCCCGCCGCGACGAGCACTGCGCCCGCAAAACCCAGCAGGGTCAGTTGGTCGGGGGTCACCCAGCGGGGAAGGCGCGCGCATAGCCAGTTCAGAATGCGCCGTTCATGGCGCGCGAGAATATTGTGTTGAATGCGCGTCGGCGGCTGGACTGTCGCCGCCGCGGAACCGGGTAATTTGTCGTGCATGTCGACCTTTCGTCGATGGCCGTCACATCTGTGTCAGCCAGACGTCACCCGCCGGTCATAGGCCCGAATGGCGGGCAAGGGAAGGGCGGGCCCTTCCTGCCCTGTCGGCTCGTCCGCCCTGCATGGCGGTTCAACGTTTATCGCTAGTCGCGCCAGGGCCCGATTTCGCCGACTTCCCCCACGGTGCGATAGCGGACTGCGCCGTCGAGCCAAGCGACCTCCCACATCGGTGCGGGGCGTGTCCATTCGCCGATCACGAAGAGCGGCAGCCGGTTCGCCGCGACGAAGGCGAGATCGTCGTCGGTCGGTCCCGGCATGACAACGCTGGGCTTTTGATGGAGGCGCAAGACGGCCAGCGTGCCGGCCGGGGGGGCGGGCAGCGATTCGCGGACCGGAAAGCCAAAGCTCGCGCCGACCACCGGATTGCCCCGGTCATCGCGCGCGATGATCAAAATCTTGTCGGCGCTGCCGAATGGACCCGCCACGGGCTTGCCCACGGCCTTGCGCCCGACGATTGCCGCATATTCGCGGATATCGCTGTCCGCGACCGGTGCGGGCGGCACGGGCGCCGCTTCGGCGGGGGGCGGGGCGGGCGCGGGAGGCGGGTCGGCAGCAAGGAGAAGCAGAGCCGCGATCAATGCGCGTCGCCCCAGCTCTTGCCAATCCCGATCTCGACCTCCAGCGGAACCGAGAGGGTCAGGACGGGTTCGGCGGCGCCCATCATCACGCGGCGGATGATCTCGCCCGCCGCTTCGGCCTTCTCTTCGGGCGCCTCGAAGACGAGTTCGTCGTGGACCTGGAGCAGCATCCTGACATCCGATAGTCCCGCGTCGGCGAGCGCTGCCGGCATGCGCGCCATCGCGCGCTTGATGAGATCGGCGCTGGTGCCCTGGATCGGCGCGTTGATCGCGGCGCGCTCGCTTCCTGCGCGCTCGTTCTGGCTCGCCGCCTTGATGCGCGGAAACCAGGTCTTCCGCCCGAAAAGTGTCTCGGTATAGCCCTTGGCGCGCGCGCTCTCGAGCGTGTCGGCGATATAGTCCGAAATGCCGGGAAAGCGCTCGAAATAGCGGGCGATCAGCGCCTGCGCCTCGTCGGGCGTGATCTCGAGCCGTCCGGCAAGACCCCAGCGCGAGATGCCGTAGAGGATTGAGAAGTTGACGGTCTTGGCCTTGCCGCGCGTGTCGCGGTTGACCTCGCCGAACAATTCGATCGCGGTCGCGGCATGAATGTCCTGCCCCTGCGCGAAGGCCTCCTTGAGTTCGGGCACGTCAGCCATATGCGCAGCGAGGCGCAGCTCGATCTGGCTATAGTCCGCCGCCATCAGCACATGGCCCGGCGCTGCGATGAAGGCATCGCGAATCTGGCGCCCGATCTCGGTCCGGATCGGAATATTCTGCAGATTGGGGTCGGTCGAGGACAGCCGCCCGGTCTGCGCGCCGACGAGGCTGTAGCTTGTATGGACGCGCCCGGTCACCGGGTTGATCTGTTCCTGAAGCGCGTCGGTATAGGTCGACTTGAGCTTGGCGAGCTGGCGCCACTCGAGGATCTTGCGCGCAATCGGTACGCCGTCGCGTTCGAGTCGCTCGAGTTCAGTCTGGTCGGTCGACCAAACCCCGGATTTGCCCTTGCGCCCGCCCTTCAGTCCCAGCTTGTCGAAAAGGATCTCGCCGAGTTGCTTCGGGCTGCCGATCGCAAAGGGCTGACCGGCCAGGGCGTGGATCTCGCCCTCCATGCGCAACATGTCGTTCGCGAACTCGCCTGACAGGCGCGCAAGATAGTCGCGGTCGACCATGATGCCCGCGCGTTCCATCCCTTCGACGATTGTCGCCAGAGGGCGGTCGACCATTTCGTAGATGCGGGTGCCGCCCTCGATCGGCAGACGCAGCTTGAGCAACCGCCACAGCCGCCAGGCGACCTCGGCGTCCTCGGCGGCATAGGCGGTCGCACGGTCGAGTGGTACCTCGGCGAAGCTGATCTGCGCCTTGCCAGTCCCGCAGATCTCCTTGAAACTCAAACATGTGTGCTCAAGATGAAGCTTGGCGAGCTCGTCGAGTCCGTGCTGGTGCTTGCCTGCGTCAAGAGCGAAGCTCATCACCAGCGTATCGTCGTAGGGCGCGATGCCGATCCCATGCTGCGCGAGCACGCCGATGTCGTATTTGAGATTGTGCCCAACCTTCAGCACCGCCTCGTCGGTGAAAAGCGCGTGAAGACGGCCGAGCGCGTCGGACACGGGTATCTGATCGGGTCTTTCGGCGAACATGTCGGTGCCGCCATGGCCGAGCGGAATGTAGCATGCCTTGCCCGGTCCGGTGGACAGGCTCACCCCCACAAGGGTGCCGGTGACGCTGTCGAGGCTTGCTGTCTCGGTGTCGACCGCGACGACATGCGCCGCCCGCGCTGCGTCGATCCAGCGATCGAGCGCCTCGATCGTCGTGACGGTCTCGTAGAGCGAGCGATCGATCGCCGGCATCAGCGGCAGGGCAGGTGTCGATGGCACGGCCGAAGCGGTAAGTGGCGCGGCGTCCTTTCGCGGGAGCGTCGGCGGACCCGAGGGCGCCGTGCCGTTGTCGAGCTTCGCCGAAAGCGACCGGAAGCCATGTTCGTCGAGGAACCGCTTGAGCGGCTCCGGCGGGATCGCGCCAAGTTTCAGCGCGTCGAGGGGGTCGGGGAGCGGGCAGTCGCGCTTGAGGTCGACGAGAATGCGGGACAATTCGGCCAAGGCGCGATGTTCGATAAGATTGTCGCGAAGCTTGCTGGGCTTCATCGTCGCTGCACCGTCGAGTGCTGCGGTCAGGCTGCCATATTCCTGGATCAGCTTGGTTGCGGTCTTGGGCCCGACGCCCCGCACGCCGGGAACATTGTCGACGCTGTCGCCCATCAGCGCGAGCACGTCGCCGACGAGTTCGGGGGGGACGCCGAACTTCTCGTTCACCGCCTCCAGCCCGATATGGGCATTCTTCATCGTGTCGAGCATGTCCACGCGCGGTCCCTCGGCGGGCTCGCGAACGAGCTGCATCAGGTCCTTGTCCGATGACACGATGGTCACGTCCCAGCCCTCGCGTACCGCGGCCTCGGCATAGCTTGCGATCAGATCGTCGGCCTCGAAGCCCTCCATCTCGATGCAAGGGAGTGAAAATGCGCGCGTCGCGTCACGGATCAGCGGGAATTGCGGGACCAGGTCCTCAGGCGGCGGCGGCCGGTTCGCCTTATACTGGTCGTAAATCTCGTTGCGGAACGACTGGCTCGAATGGTCGAGGATGACGGCGAGGTGAGTGGGCTCTTCGGCGTCATTCAGGTCCTTGGCCAGCTTCCATAACATGGTGGTGTAGCCATAGACCGCGCCGACGGGCACGCCATGGGGGTTCGTCAACGGCGGCAGGCGGTGATAGGCGCGAAAGATATAGCTGGAGCCATCGACCAGATAGAGATGATTCTTATCGGACATGGCGCGGGGTGTAGCAGGGGCGGGCGAGGGGGCCTAGCGCGATGTTCCCGGTTTCTTCCGTTCTTCCCGGGCGCGCGGAGCGATGTCGAAATGCATCACGTCCTCGCGCGCGCCGAGCTTGGTGTAGAGCGCGGTCGCGGGGTCGTCTCCATAGTCGGCCTGGACGAAAATGACCCAGGCTCCAGTCTCTGCGGCGATGTGCTGGAGTTCGCCGATCAGGGCGGTTGCGATGCCGCGGCGACGATCAGGCTCACTCACCGCGAGGTCATAGAGATAGATTTCGCTACGTGCCTGTTCGAGCTTGGGGAGTTCGTAGGCGGTCAGGCCTCCAACGACTGCGCCTTTCTGTTCGGCAACGAGTATGATGACTGCGTTGTTGCCGAGCTGGCGCGTGAGCCAATTGTCGTCCGGCCGATCGGGCGCATAGGTCTCGCTATCGCCGAATGCCTCGGCGTAGAGGCAATTGAGCGCGCGCATCGCGGCCGCGTCGGCAGGACCTAAGCGGCGGATCGAGAAATTCACGGTGGCCAATTCTCGGTGTCGTGATCGGGATGCTGATGACGGCTCGCGCGAATGGCTTCGGCCTCGGAGGGCATCACCTCTTCGGTCGCGCTGTCGCCGGGCAGCGCGGCGAGGCTGTCGAACCAGGACAGGCGTGCCTCTACGCCATATTGTCGGCGGGGGGCAAAGCGTGCGGGTTCGTCGAGCGAGCCGGTCGTCACGTTCAGATAATCGGCGCCAAGATAATTATAGTAGAGCGGCGTCCCGCAGTCGCGGCAAAAGCCGCGTTCGACCGGATCGGAACTCTTGAAGGCCGCGGGCTTGCCTCGTGTCCAGGCCAGCGCGTCGCGGGGTATCCCGACGAGCGCGGCGAAGTAATTGCCGACCGCTTTTTGACACATGCGACAGTGACAGATGTGCGAGGTGTCGAGCACCGCGGTGGCATGATAGCGCACCGCCCCGCACTGGCACCCGCCCGAGACTTCGATTTCGATCCTCTTCATGGACGCGCATGCTACCAGAGGCGGCGGTCGCTCACAATCTGCCGCACGGCAAACCGGCCTGGCGGCGGTATCGGCCCATCGTCTCGCCGGCGTCGTCGCCGCCTGACCACTCCCATATCCTAAGCGGCTGAACGGGAGATATCGACGTGCCTGAGGGGCAAGGCCGTGCGGTTCGAGCAAGCGGCCGGACTTTCGAGATAGGGCCTATAGAGATAGCTGCCGCGTCTCGGTCGATATCCCCGACGACCCTGTCGCATGGCTTTCGCACGCCTTGAACCCGCTTTCAGGATTCGAGGCGCCTTAGCGGTCAGAGATTCATGAGCCTTGTCAGCAAGCCTTTCCTGTGTCCAACCCGGCAAGGTGGTGCATTGTGGGTGGCGTCCGAAGGGCCTTGTATCATTCCCACTCAATCGTGCAAACCCACCTTAAGCCATTGATATCCCATAAAATTATTGGCTTCGGGCGCACACAAACCGACTACTGGCTAGTCAAAATGTTACGCTATTGATTTTAAAGGGAAAAAGGGTCGAAAAAAAATTTGTGGGTTTCAAGAACAATCGGCGTCTATCGCCCGTTTGGACCCTGTGAAGGCCACCCCACGGAATAGCCGATTTGTATCAGAAAACACCGCTGACCACAATGAGCGACCTGCCTCGAACAAGAGGTCAGTTTGCGTTTGTGCGGATTTGCTAACCACAGCGCAGCAAACCAAAACTCCTTCAAACTGGCGCATAGTTTGAAATCATGCTAAAACACTCACCATGAGTGAGCAAACGACGGGGAAGTTAAAGCAGCTGGAGCACCTCCTGCCAGAGGGATTGCTCGTCGATGCCGCGTGGCTTTCTGCTCACGGCTACTCAACCTCACTGCGCACCAAATATGTCGCCTCGGGTTGGCTCGAACAGCCGGCTCGCCGTGTCTATCGGCGCCCTCGCGGACAGCCTGGCTGGCAGCAGGTGGTCATCTCCCTGCAGACGCTTCTAGGCTATCGTCTCACCGTTGGCGGCCGGACAGCCCTCGAGCTGCAAGGCTATGCCCATTACCTCTCACAGGATCGTTCCGAGATCCACCTTCACGGTCCAGCAAGGCCACCCAGCTGGCTCACGACGCTGCCGCTGACGGAACGGTTCGTGTATCATAACGGCACGCCGCTTTTCGGGGCCGACCTGGAGGATATCAGCTTCCCTTCCCTCGTTTCGGACCGCGCACCTGATGCGAGAGATGCGGGATCTTTTCAGGACGCCGGATTGCGCGCTCTGCCCTGGGGGCAATGGGATTGGCCGTTGACGGTATCGACGCCCGAACGGGCGGTTCTCGAACTTCTCGATGAACTCCCGCAACATGAAAGTTTCGATCAGGTCGACGTGCTGATGGAAGGTCTGAGCGATCTTGCGCCGAGGCGGCTCCAGAAGCTGCTTGTCCGCTGCCGCAGTGTGAAGGTGAAACGCCTGTTCTTCTTCTTTGCCGATCGGCACCGCCATGCATGGCTCAAGCATGTCGACCGGACCGCAATCGATCTGGGATCGGGCAAGCGCATGCTGGTCAAGGATGGCAGGTACGACCCGACCTACGAGATCACTATCCCCAAGGAACTGGTCGAGGCGTATTGATGGCATTTGCGGACACTTACCGAAATCAGGTCGCACTACTGATCCGCACACTACCTTCGGTGGCGGCGGAAGAATGCTTCGCGATGAAGGGCGGCACGGCGATCAATCTGTTCGTGCGCGACCTGCCGCGTCTCTCGGTCGATATCGACCTCACCTACCTGCCAGTGCAGGATCGCGCGACCTCGCTTGCAACGATCGATGCGGCGATGGCGCGTATCGCCGAGCGCATTACCGGGACAATCCGCGGCTCCCGTGTCGCTCCGTCCCGCTCGCGCGAGAATGTGATCAACAAGCTCGTCGTCCGTGGAGACGGCGCTCATATCAAGATTGAGGTGACGCCGGTCCTGCGTGGTTGCGTGTTCGAGCCCGCCATACGTTCGGTCTCACCCAGTGTGGAAGACGAATTCGGATTTGCCGAAATGCGCATCGTCTCCTTCCCCGATCTGTATGCCGGCAAGATCGTTGCTGCGCTCGACAGGCAGCATCCGCGCGATCTGTTCGACGTCCGCGACCTCCTCGCCAACGAAGGTATCGACGAGGCCCTTCGCCGGGCCTTTCTCATCTACCTCATCAGCCATGATCGTCCCATGGCCGAGGTACTGGCAGTTCGGCGCAAGGACATTGCAGGCGAATTCGCGCGCGGCTTTGTTGGCATGACGCGGCAACCGGTCGAACTCGAAACCCTGCTGGCGGCGCGTGAAGCATTGATCGCGGACATCGTCGGCGCGATGCCTGATGCGCACCGCCAGTTCCTGTTGGCGTTCGAGCGCGGTGAACCCGACTGGCCAGCGCTCGGCCTAGAGGCTGCTGCCGAACTGCCGGCCGTGCGGTGGCGGCAACAGAACCTCGATGGTTTGAAGGCTGAGAAGCGTCAGGCACTGGTACGGCAGCTTGAAGAGGTTCTGACCACACAACCAGGAGCGCGGCAGGCGGGGACGCGCTATGCGAAGCCTTTGCTACCTGCATCGCGCACAAGCTGACTGAGTAAATGGACGTGGCAGACTTCAGCAGGGTGATTTCAAAAGGACGGCCCTTTCAGCCATAGGCTACCTTTCCGACGCTCCGCGCGAGCCAGGTCGGAAGCTGCGGCGCGGCCGCGACCAGTTCACCGAAGGCGGCGGTCGGCATCTTGCGCTTCAATGTCCTCAGCGCGGTTTCGGCTTTCTCCGGGCCGAGCCAGGCCAAAGCCCGGATAGCCTCTCCTGCCGGCCGGTCGGCCAAGGCCAATTGCCAACGCGGCGCATGGCGCAGTTCCACGACGTGATTGCCCAGATTCATTTTCCGGCTACGCCCGGAGGTCAGATAGACGAAGCGGATAGGCACCTGTGTCGTCAGGCCGAGAGCATTTGCAGCAGCAGCCCCGTTCGAGACAATGATCTCACCGCGCTGTTTTGCCAGGGCCTCTACCGCCTGCTCGATCGAAGGCGTGCGTTTCCCGAACCGGCCGGCCATGGACGAAGATAGACGCCGCGACCGGCACGAATGAGCTGCCCGCGCTCAGCAAGGCGCGACAATGCCTGATCCACCGCTGCCCGACTTCCGAGGTGCAGCAAGCTCTTGGCAGCCACGGGCGCGCCCTCGGGCAATCATGCCGCATGTGTCAAAATCTGTTCGGATAGGCGAGCCATGACCATTCTCACGTCAGAAAATTATGCGGTTTTCTGACAGCATTTCAGGAATGCCGCCTGAAGGCGCAGGTCGGGGTAAAAACGATACGCCTACCGATTATGGGTGACATATTTTGACACCCTTCTGTGCGAACCTGCCATCATTGAAGGACAGACGATTCGCAGGCGCCTACCGCGCTCCTGAGTGATCTGCTCTTCAGCAGGGAACGCGGAATCGGGAGACCTCGATGAATTTCACGCATTACAATCTGGGGCATGTCGAACGGGGCAGTGTCGTCGTGGTGACGCTTAGCGGCAGTGCGGCCAACGTCCGCCTCATGGATGGCTCGAACTTCAACAGCTACAAAGCGGGCCGTCGTCATAGTTATGTCGGAGGCCTCGCGAAACGCTCTCCCGTGCGCCTACTCGATGATCATCTAGTCGATTTGGCGGCGCGCGGAAGGCGGTATCTCGGGTCCGGCACCGACCCGCAGAAGAAGCTGAGGGACGCTAGAGGTGCCGGGCGTCGCTCGAAGCCGGGTACGCCCCCATTTTCGGCAGGTTGCCAAGGTAAATGACCCCGACCGGTTCCTGAAGATTTTCCGAAAGGTGGGAGCGGACAAGCGGCGGGAGTCGCAGCGCCCGGGTCTATTTCGATCCCGACGATGGAAACCGGCTTTGG
>Ga0180220_1002602_pt1 | contig 11369 bp, 9 predicted proteins | sample eDN5th37CBELigBY_FD_151335 | JGI IMG/M metagenome (GOLD analysis project Ga0180220, IMG submission 151335) | Enriched backyard soil microbial communities from Emeryville, California, USA - eDNA 5th pass 37_C BE-Lig BY (version 2) (version 2) | ecosystem: Environmental > Terrestrial > Soil >... | reverse complement strand
AGCACGTCGCCCCGGCCGTTGGGGGCCGCCTCGTCGACCATCAGGGCCGGTTCGCGGCTGAGCCGGCTGATCTCCGAAGCCCGCGCGACCAGATCGCGGACCTGGGAAACCTTCAGGGGCTTGAGCAAATAATCAAACGCCCCCTCCTTCATGGCTTCGATGGCCGATTCGGTGGTTCCGTGCCCGGTGATGAAGATGATCGGCGTGCGCGCGTCGATGGCCCGGAGTTTTCGGAACACATCCATGCCGTTCATGTCCGGGAGATTCAAATCCAAGACGATGACGTCGGGCCGGTCCTTCTCGGCCAACTCCAGGCCCCTGGCGGCGGTGGAGGCGGTCGAGACGTCGTGCTCGGGGGTCTGAAACGCCCGACGGAAGGCGTGGAGGATCGATGGTTCATCGTCGATGACGAGGATGGCGGCCACGGTTGGTCCCTTTGGTTCACGAAGTCTCGGCGATGCGGGAGTCGATCGGCAAGCGGAGGACGAACCGGGCGCCCCCCTCGGGACGGTTCGAGGCCACGAGCTTTCCTCCGTGATCCAGGGCGATCCGCCGCGAGATGGCCAGCCCAAGGCCCAGCCCGGCCTCCTTGCTGGTTTGGAAGGGCTCGAAGAGCCGGTTCGGGTCGGACGGGCCGATGCCCGGCCCGGTGTCGTCGACGATCAGGTCGATGAAGCCGTCGTCGTCGTCCCGGTTCAGGCGAATGTCGAGCCGGCCTCCCTTGGGCATGGCGTCCAGGGCGTTGAGCGCGAGGTTCATCAGCACCCGACCGATCTGTTCGGGGTCGGCCTCCACCCGGATCGGCGCGGTCGAGGGATGAAAGCTCAGCTCCACCCGCTGCTTGGCGGCTCGGCCCTGCAAGAGCGCGAGCTTCTCGGTCACCAGGTCGGCCGGATCAATCCAGCGCCCGTTGGGCCGCGAGGGGCGGGCGAAGTCGATGAAGGCGTTGAGCCGCTCCTCCATCCGAAGGATCTCCCGCTCGATGACCTGGATGTCCTCGGTCGGCAAGCCGTCCTCCTCGGCCTTCTCGCGCTGAAGTTGCATCAACATGGAGATGGCCGTGAGTGGGTTGCGAAGCTCGTGGGCCATGCCGGCGGCCATTCGGCCGACCGAGGCCATCTCCTCGGCCCGAAGGACGTCGCGCTCCAGGCCGCGGGCCACGCCGTAGCCGAAGAACAAGCCCGCGGCCGTCGCCGCCGCGCCGACGGCCACCAAGCCCCAGGCCATCCAGGCGGCCGTCCGATGCATCTCGGCCCACGATCGCCCCATCTCCTCGGCGTTCCGGGCGTCGAGCTCGCGCGCGGCGATGCGAAGGTCGGTCTCCAAAATCGCCAGCCCCTCGCGCCCCGGAGCCATTCCGGTCGAGCCGTCGTCGGCCTGAATCGACTCTTGGTAGCGCTCGAAACCCGCCGCCAGGCGATCGACGATCCGAGCCTCCTCCGGACGCTTGACCGCCTTGTTCGACTCGTCCAAGAGCCGCCGGATGTCGTCGTGGAGGTCCGCGACCCGTTCCGACTCCCCCCCCGCGAGCGAGATCTCAATCAGTTCGTTGAGGTCCTTCATCAAGCCGTCGATCAGCCTTCGGCCATGCAGGTCCTCATCCAGCGTCCGCAGCGTGGCGCTTTGCCGTTGGCTCAAATAAACGGCCGCCGCCGTGCACGAGACGAGGAAAAAGAGGCTCACCAAAAGCGATGGCCCCGCGATCCGAAACAACAAGGCGCTGGTCCGCACAAGCCGTCCCCCAGGGTGGTTCCCAACGTCCGTCGCCACGTCGCTTCAATCATACGCGATGGGGACAGGCGTTTGTCCGGGAAGGCGAGGCTGGGCTGCTGAAAAGTTGGGGTTGACCGGCGCGAGCGCGGATCTGGGAATTGTTGCGCCGCAATCATCCTTCTCCCTCCAGGGGAAGGCAAGAAGAGGGCGTCGCCAAGTATCCTTCTCCCCCCGGGAGAAGGTGGCCGGCACGGCCGGATGAGGGTCGACGGGTTTACGGAAACGCTTTGGCGATCGCTCCGCGCGCCATGCCCGCTCCGTAAACCCCACGACCCCCACCCGGCCCACTCTCCCCCGGTGGGAGAGGGATCAGTCCAGCCTCGCCCTCCCGTTCGCGCCCCGCGCCCGGCGGCCGCTCTTCACCCGTCCGATCAGACCGGGAACGGGTTGCGCTCGGCGAAGCCTTGTTGGTGCCAGTAGGGGTAGGCGAAGGGTCGGGCGCTGGCGGCGTCGAGTTTGGCGACTTGTTCGGCGGTCAGGTTCCAGCCGATGGCGCCGAGGTTTTGGCGGAGCTGCTCCTCGTTGCGGGCGCCGACGATGACGGTCGAGACGCTCGGGCGCTGAAGGAGCCAGTTGATGGCGATCTGGGGGACGGTCTTGCCGGTCTCGGCGGCCACTTCGTCGAGCGCGTCGACCACCTTGTAGAGATAGTCCTCCTCGACTTGGGGGCCGATGTCGGTGGCGGCCTTGCTCCGCAGCCGACTGGTTTCGGGGAGGGGTTGGCCCCGGCGGATCTTGCCGGTCAGGCGGCCCCAGCCCAGGGGGCTCCAGACGACCGTGCCCACCCCTTGGTCGAGGGCGAGCGGCATCAGCTCCCACTCGTAGTCGCGGCCGACCAGCGAGTAGTACGCCTGATGGGCCACATGGCGGGGCCAGCCGTAACGGTCGGAGGCCGCCAGAGACTTCATCAGGTGCCAGCCCGAGAAGTTCGAACAGCCGATGTAGCGGATCTTCCCCGCGCGGACCAGGTCGTCCAGGGCGCTTAGGGTCTCTTCAACCGGCGTGGTCGCGTCGAAGCCGTGAAGCTGGAACAGGTCGATGTGGTCGGTCTCCAAGCGCTTGAGCGACGCTTCGACCGACCTGATCAAATGAAAGCGCGACGACCCGACGTCGTTGGGCCCCTCGCCGCTTCGGAACGTGGCCTTGGTCGAGATCAAGACTCGATCGCGCCGGCCCTTGATGGCCTGTCCCAAAATTTCCTCGGAGGCCCCGTTGGAGTAGATGTCGGCCGAGTCGAACAGGTTGACGCCCGCCTCCAGGCAGATGTCGACCATTCGCGTGGCCTCGGCGACCTCGACCCCGCCCCACGCCCTGAAAAGCTCCGTCGTCCCGCCGAACGTCCCCGTCCCGAAGCTCAAGGCCGGAACTTTCAAACCCGACGCGCCAAGTTGCCGGTATTCCATATTCACGCTTTCTCCTCTTTGAAACGCGACACTCAAAACATGACCACAACATTTTCCGGTTGATCCGAGAGGGCGCGGCCCCCGCCAAGCCCTCCCAAGATCAATCCGGCGCGATCACTCCCCCGCGATCCAGGCCATGCCGTCGGGTCCTCCGCCGGTTTCGACGCGGCCGGCCGGCTCCAAGGTCTTCAGGTCGACGATCGAGACGAAGTTTTCGCCCGCCGCGGCGACGTAGGCGACCGAGCCGTCGGGGGGGATCAGGATTCCGGCGAGGGCGCGTCCCAGGGGAAGCCGCTTCTTCTCGGTTCGCGAGGCGGCGTCGATGACGACCAGCTCGCCGGCGCCCATGTCGGAGATCAACGCCATTTTACCGTCGGGGGCAAACTTCAGGCGGTTGGACCGCCGGGTCTTGGCGTCGAAGACCTGGGCGACCTTGCGCGAGGCGAGGTCGATGATCGAGACGTGGCCGTCCCTCGAATGGGCGACCCAAAGCTCCTTGCCGTCGGGCGAGAGGTCGAGGCCCTCGGGCCCTTCGCCGACGGGGACGACGGCGTGGATCCAGGCGAAGTCGCCGGCCCCCTCCGGGCGCTCGAAGACGCCGACGGAGTTGGAACCCATGTTCGTGGTGAAGATGGCGCTCGCGTCTTTGTTCAGGGCGAGCATGTGCGTCCCGTCCTGGCCGGTCCCCATCAGCCAATCGACCCGGTCGGTCTCGGGGTTGTAGGCGCCGATCAGCTTGTTGGCCTCGGCCGTGAAATAGAGCTTGCCGCCGATGAACTGGAGTCCGTGGGGGCGGTGGATGGGGCCCAGGTCGACCTTGCGCTCGGTCATGGACTGAAGATCGATGACCGAGAGCGTGTTGCCGGGCTCGTTGCCGACGCCGTAGTTGGAGACGAAGGCGAGCTTGCCGTCGTCGGAGACCTCAACCTCGTGGGGCCCTCGCCCGGTCGGCGCCCGGCCGATGATTTGACGGGTCGAGGCGTCGACGACCACCAACGAGTTGTCGTTTTTGTTCAGAACGATCAGGCGGGGCGGGGCGGCGGTCGCGACCTCGACGCGGGCGAACCCGAACAGCGCGACGGCGGCGGCGATGGCGGCGGCGATCCTCATGAATGCTCTCCTCTAATTCGATTTTCCCGAGAAGGACGGTTCGATGAACGATCGGGCGTGCTCCTCCAGCATGCGGCCGGCGGACGCGGCGTCGCCGGCCTCCAGAGCGTCGACCACCGCGCCGTGCCAGGCGGCGCGTGCGGGCCAGTCGCCGCCTTGCCGGGCCAGGGTCCGCCGGACGCGGACCTCGAACGAGAGCGAGTCCCACATTTGAAGCAGCGTCTGATTTCCCGAGGCGGCCACGATCGTCCGATGAAATTCCTGATTCAGCCGGGCGTACGCCTCGCGATCCCCGGCGACGGCGGCCTCGCGCATGCCGGCGACCAAAGCGCGGAGCCCGGCCGTTTTTCCCCGAAGCGCGGGGGTCGCCGTCTCGCAGGCCAGCCGCTCCAGCGCCCCGCGCACCGCGTAGGCCTCGGCCGTCTCTCCCTCGTCGACCTCGCGGACCCGCGTCCCCTTGTACGGCGCCGACTCCACCAGCCGAAGCGCCTCCAGCTCGCGCAAGGCCTCGCGCACCGGAGTCTGACTCGACGCGAACTCCTCGGCGATCCGCATCTCCACCAACCGCTCGCCCGGCGCAAGCTCGCCCTCAAGGATCCGACGAGCCAGTTCTCGACGAATCCGATCGCTCAAGCAGCTTCGCTCGAAAACCATCACAAACCACCTCCCTCCCACTTATCGATCGTAAATTATCGATAATGACGGGTCAAGGATGGGGAGGGAGGGGCGGAGGGTGTTGGAGTTAAGGCGCCCCGAAGGCCAATCCTGTTCGGCGCGAGATATGAGCCTTCCCGAGAGGCGTCGCCAAGCCTCCTTCTCCCCCCGGGAGAAGGATGATTGGCCACGACCATCCATGGCCCTCTCCCACCGGGGGAGGGTGGCCCGAAGGGCCGGGTGGGGGTCGTCGGATTTCGAGGAGGGTTTGGCGATCCGAGAGTACGAGGGCCAAGGCGCCTCCGCGAATCCCTCGCCCCTCATCCGGCCGTGCCGGCCACCTTCTCCCGGGGGGGAGAAGGGAGAACCCGACTTTGTCCGCCGTTGGATTTTTGATTTTCATGAAATTTCGAGGCGCGATTTGTTGATCGTCTCCTTGGAGGAAGTTCCATCGCCAGACTCCGAGGAGACGATCGACCATGGCCACCGAAGCTCAGATCCGGGCCAATCGCGCCAACGCTCAAAAAAGTCGGGGGCCGAAGACGGCCGAGGGGAAGGCGCGCTCGCGGCTCAACGCCCTGAAGCACGGCCTGCGCGCCGAGGTCGTCAACCCCGTCGCCCCCCATGAAGACCCCGCCGAACTGGAGGCCCGGATCCAGACCTGGCTCGACGATTACCAGCCCACAAGCGCCGTCGAGCGCGATTTGGTCGAGCGGGCGGCGAAGCTCTCGTGGTCCCTCGATCGGATCGAGCGGTACGAGGCCGCGCTGCTCGCGCGCCGGGTCCGCAAGGCGATGGTCGGCAACCAGGCCGCGCGCGCCGCGGAGGTCTGCGCCTTGGCCCGAAAGCTCTTTTACATGTGCGGCAAACGCCCCTTGCCCGACTCGGGGCCCGAATGGGACGACAACCCCTGGGCCTTCGTCGCCGCCTTGGAGGAGTCTCCCGAAGGAACGCGCTGGATGATCGACCGATGGAACGAGCTGGCGCGGTTGATCGACTCGGGCGCGGCTTGGACCTTCCTCGACCAGTTCAAGTTCATCCGCCTGCTGGGCAAGCATCCGGTCGACGCCGCCGACGACCCGGAGCTCAACGCGATCGTTCTGGCCTGGGAGGCCGTCGAACCCGGCTGGGGGCTCGACTTTTGGCGCAAAACGAAGGACCTGACCCCCTTGGACGACCCCGCCTTCAACGCCTGGCGACAATGGCGGGCGCTGGTCGACGCTTCCGAAAACGCCGAAGCCGCCTGGGCGCTGCTCCGGTCGATCGTCGATCGCGAGCTGAAACGGCTCAAGCAGCGCGTGGCCATTTTGGAGGAGGTCGACGGGGCCGACGCCCTCGAGCTGGCCGAGCGGGCCCTGTTCTCCACCGGCGACGGCGCCGAGCGCCTTCGACGCCTCCAAACCGCCCGAACCCGCGAGCTGCTGCGGACCCTCGACGCCATCGCCAAACTCCGCAAGGCCGAGACTCCGGCGAAAACCTCAAAAAAAGCGCCGAACGAAGCCAATCCGGCGGAGCAGGGCGCCGAACGAAAAGCGCCGACGCCAAGTCCCCCCCAGCCCCGCGCGTGTTTGGCGGGGCGGGTCGGCTCCCGAGGCCAAAAGCCACGGGAGAAAAGCGCCGATCAGGAGATCGGCGGTCCCGGGGGAGGCTCATTCCGAGGAGAGGAGAAGTCGGCGCTCAACTCGGCGAGAGTTGGCCGGAACGGCCGAACTGAGAGGCGCGAGGTTTACGGAGGGGGCTTGAAACAGGGCGGTTGGGCTACGGTTGACAGCCGCGGGAGCGCGGCGGGAGACTTGGGGGCGGCTTCCCGGCAACCTTCACAACCGAGCGAGATTCGTTCCCATGATCTGGATTCCCATCCTGACGACGTTGTTGTTGGCCTCCGCGCCGAGCGACAAGCCGGCGCGGGCGGTCGGCTATGTTCCCTCGGGGTCGCCGGTCGACCTTCACGACCTGGGCCGGCTGGCCCGGCTGCGCGACCCGGGCATTAAAGTCCTGAGCTTCGGTTCGCATCATCGGACGGAGGGGAACGACGACGGAGCCAACGGAACCCATTCCAAGCTCCGGGTCGAGGAGGGGAACTCGGTTCTCGCCGAACTCGACGGCCCCGGGATCATCCAGCACATCTGGTTGGCTCGCGCCGGGGGCGATCAGCCGGACAAGCTGGATTGGAGGAAGAAGCGCCTCAAAATCCATCTCGACGGCAAACCCGACCCCGCGCTTGACATCCCCTTGGAAACCCTTTTCTCGGGCGCGCATCCTCATTTCCCCCGTCCGCTCGTGATGGAGGGGTCGGAGGGCTTGGTCTTTTACGTCCCGATCGCGTTTCGCGAGGGCTGCAAGGTCGTCGTCGAGGGTGAGGACGAGGAAGCTTGGCTTTATCAGATCAACATGCTTTCCCTGCCGGATGGAAGTGAAATCGAGCCGTTCCAGGCGGACCCGGCCCCGGAGACGGCGAGCGAGTTGGAGCGGGCCCGATCCTTCTGGTCGGAACCGGCGGCCTACGAATCGAAGATCCTGGCCGAGCTTCCAACGGCGATCTACAAGCTTGACGGGGTGGGAAACAGCGAACACGTCTTCATCTTGCCGCCCGGCCCGGCGACCATTCGGTCGATCGAGCTTGAACCGACCGAAGCCACCGCCGACGCCTGGCGGTCGGCGAGGCTGCGGCTGGTCTGGGATCAGGGAGCGGGGGGAGAGCCGGCGGTCGATTTGCCGGTCGCCTTCGCCTTTGGGACGCTCGCCGACACGATCCCCTTTTCCTCGCTCCTCGTCGGCCAACGGGACGGAACGTGGTACAACCGCTTCCCGATGCCCTACCGAAACCAGGCCGTGCTCCGGGTCAACGCGACCCAGCCGATTCGGGGGACGTTTCAGGTTCGGTTCGAAAAGGGGATCCCCGACCACGCCGGGTATCTCCGCGCCGACTTTCGCGAAGCGCCGACGACTCGGCCGAACGAGGTCTTCAACTGGCTCGACGAGCGGGGGAGGGGGCATTTCGCGGGAGTCTTGATGTCGAGCCGCGGCCAGGCGAATCCGCCGTTCCGGCTGGAGTGGGTCGACCGATTCCAGATCGACGGCAACGAGGCTTCGAACTCCCTCCACCGCGATTGGTCCGCCCTTGGGGGCCGGCTCGACGGCCCCGTCGCGAGCCCCTCGCGCGGGTTTCCCATCCATCGGATTTCCGAGGAGGGCGCTTGGCGAGCCGCCGCGTATCACTGGCGCGTCGCCGACCCGGTTCCCTTCGCCACGTCGATCGAGGCTGGCGTCGAGCGCGGCGGCGGCAACGCGCTGGAGGCCAACCACCGCGCGTCGGTCTTTTGGTATTCGAACGAGCCCAAGACGGGCCTCAAGGGGCGGTGAAGCCGCCGTTTTTCTCTCGTCGGCGGCGCGAACGAGCCGGCTCGGCCGTTGAGAACCGGAAAATGCCCTTACCACGCGTGGCTCGATCAGCGTTTGCTCTGCACGTTGATGAGGACGGTTTGGTCTCCACCCTCGGGAACCTCGAAGCCAACCTCGGTCGGTCCCGCGAGGCTGGCTCCTCCCTTGGTCTTGGTCGGAGCGAATCGAACGCTATCAGGCAGATCCACCTCGTCGCCGGGGCGTCCGCCGATGTTGCCGGCCGTCGCGACGGTCGCCGAATTAATTATCATCGGAGGCGAGATGATGACGCTGTGTTGCCCAACCACCGCGCCGGGCCGACCATCGGTGGCCTTCAACTCAAAATTGCCGCCTTCATCAGTCAGCGCGCTGGAATTGACGCTCGCCATTCCGGGGTCCGACGGAGTGAACAGCACGCGGGCATTGACCAAGGGCTCATTGTTCACCGTGATTCGGCCCGAGACCGGCACGAGCGCGGCTTCCTTCTCGCCGCAGCCGGCCATCACCAGCAGCGCGACCACGGCCAATCGCTTGATATTTTCGATCATGTTTCCACCAGGTCCGACGACGGAGGAAGAAGGGCGGCCCCGGATCTCTTCCGAAAGCCGCGAATTGACTAAGAAACCACGGCCAGGCGAGCTCGCGCCAGGCGAGCGGCGGTTCAAGCCGTCGACGCCGGCCAAAGCGAGGCGGCCGCCTCCTTCTCCTTCTGGAGGTTTAAGAGCGGCCGTCACGCGATTTTGAGCCGGAAGCGGTCAGCGCTCGGTGTGTGTTAGAGGGCGTCCGAGGAGATGATCTCGCCGCCTTGGATCGTCGCCAGGGGCATGAAGACGCCTCGGAGGTTGACCGTGTTCTTGACGAAGATCACCGAGCCGTCGGCCTTCAGCGCGTTGAAACCGCCGGAATGGAGGCTGCCAAATCCCCGCTTGCACGGATTGTCGATGCCCAGGGCCTCGTTCGACGCGGTAACGCACGCGTTATAATCCGCCCCCAAGGCGAACGTGTAGGGGGTGGCCGTGGAATTGTTGTAGGAGGTGTAGGTGTACGCCCAGAAGGTCCGGCGGCGATTGTTGTTTCGGTTATGAAATTCGGACACCATCATCGTGTTGGAGGTCCCGTCCAGAATCGAGGCCATGGATTCCACCCCGAGTTGATCGTTGTCGATCCGGATGACGTGCATGGCCCCTCGCCAATTCATCGGCGCTCGGGCGCCCTGGCCCGTGACGCTGCCGTTGTCCCAGTAAGCGTCGCCGCTGACATCGGGAATCGAGGCGCCGCCAACGGTTCGATAGGAGCCGGGGGCGTATTGAAGGGTCGTGGTGGCCCCGCCGCCGAAACTGGCGGGGGTTTCCAGCCGCTCGGTGTTGAGATCCGACGGGCAGGTGAAAGTATTCACGAACGATCGCGTGACGGTGGTGTTTTCTTCACCCATGTCGTTCGGCAAACTGAAATTGTAGGCGTTGACCAAGGGGCCTGCTTCCATGTGCGGAAGTATCGAGATCGTCCAGGTTGTGAAATTCGGCGCGTTACAACAAGCCCCGCTGGCGATGCCTCCCGGTGGGAAGCTGCCGTTGACGTCGTGGTAATTGTGGACGGCGATGCCGATCTGCTTCAGATTATTCGTGCATTGCGAGCTCCGGGCGGCCTCTCGCGCCGCTTGAACCGCAGGAAGCAGCAGAGCGATGAGAACGGCGATGATTGCGATCACCACCAACAGTTCGATCAAAGTGAAACCGAAGCGATGTCGCTTCTTATCCATCTGGGGACCTCTCGTCGAAGAAACGCTGAAGCTCTTTTAAAACCCAAACCCATAGCGAGAAGAGATACGGTGAGCTTAAAACCGAGAGCGCGCGGGGGCAAGTGGGCCCCGCCCGCACATTAAACATTCGATGAAATAATTCGTTAAAAGCCGTCCGCGCGAGCGGAAATTGAGGTCCAAAATCTAAGAAACTCCTCCGTGGATCGTGGTAAGGACGAACGGGAACACGTCCCTTTTCGAGCACGCTGATGGCGGACGGAACAAACCTCGATCGCGAGACCTGGGCGCGCGAGGCGGTCACCCGGTTTGAGGGCCCGCTTTTGCTTTACGCGCGACGGCTCCTGAACGACGCGGAGGCGGCCCGAGACGTGGTGCAGGACACCTTTCTGCGCCTCTGGGGACGGCCGCGCGCCGAGGTCGACGGGCACCTGGCCGAGTGGCTGTTCACGGTCTGCCGCAATCGGGCCCTGGACGTTCTGCGGAAGGAGCATCGCATGACTCGGCTCAATCAAGATCAAGTCAACCGTTGCCTGAGCCCAACTCCCGGGCCCCTCGATCAGGCCGAACAGCGCGACCTGGGAGCGCGCGTGCTGGAGCTGCTTGAGACGCTCCCGCCCAATCAACGCGAAGTCATCCGCTTGAAGTTTCAAAACGGGTTTTCCTACCAGGAGATCAGCCGAATCAGCGGCCACAGCGTCTCGAACGTCGGATACCTGATCCACGCCGGGATCAAGACGCTCCGAGGACGACTCTTCGATGGCCGGACGACCGAGGCTCGCAACTAAGCGTCCAAGAAAGGAGGATCCGAGATGAGCTTCGACATTGATGACCCCCGGCTGACCGCCTACGCCCTGGGCGAACTCGACGAGTCCGAAAAGCAGAAAGTGGAACGCCTGCTGGCGGATCAACCCGAGGCCCGGAAATCCATTGAGGAAATCCGGCTCACCGCGAGCTGGCTGACCGAACGGCTTCACGAGGAGCAGGCGGCCGAAACGGCGAGCCTGAATCCGTCGACCGCGATCCCCGCCCCGAACATCGTCGGCGAACCGGCCAAACCCGCCTTGGTTCGCCCCTGGTGGACCTCGCGATCCTTCCTTTCGTCGATCGCGGCGCTGTTCATGATCTCGTTCGCGGGGCTCTACACGCTCCAAAACTTCCGGCCCCGACTCGAACGACAACTCGCGATGGATGCGGCCGCTCCATCCGTTTCAAGCGAGTTCGCCGACGCGGTTAAACCCGCCGCCCCGGCGGAGAGCTTTCAAGCGCCGGCCCTCGCGGAGCCGCTGGCG
>Ga0180220_1002600_pt1 | contig 11373 bp, 7 predicted proteins | sample eDN5th37CBELigBY_FD_151335 | JGI IMG/M metagenome (GOLD analysis project Ga0180220, IMG submission 151335) | Enriched backyard soil microbial communities from Emeryville, California, USA - eDNA 5th pass 37_C BE-Lig BY (version 2) (version 2) | ecosystem: Environmental > Terrestrial > Soil >... | reverse complement strand
GAGCTCTGACGTCAGACCCTGATACTTCTGGCAAAGACCGCGAGTCTGCGAGCCTTTGATCTCGGTGCACTCTTTGCTCCAGCGCCACGCCGGCTGCAGCTTCAGGCTTTCGATCTCGGCCTGAACAGTCTGCGCGGGACGATGCTGCGGAACCCAGCTCAACTGCTCCTCCGCACGCTTCAGATCGGCGCGCAGGTCCTGATAGGACTGAGCTTGGGCGGCCCGCTGGCCGGCCGTGTCGAGACGGTTGAGCGCGGCATGGCCGAGCGCAGACGTCAGCGAGTAGGCAAGGACAACGACCCAGACAACTGCTGCGGCCGCTGCCTGCGACCACATGCGATTGCGGATGGCGGCAAAGAAGAAGAACGGTACCAGCGCTTTGAAGCAATCCGCGGCGGCACTTGCCGAGCCGTAGATCATGCCATCCATCTCGGTCTTGCCGAGTGAATAGCCGAAGCGCCAGTTCATCGCTGCCGATACTGCGAGCAGTACCGCGGCAGCGAGAACGCCTAGCACACCTAGGACGTGTCTCATGTCTAGAGGCCCCCTAAGTCCCCTCAATTCGGCGACCTCCCACAGGCCGCCAGCGTCATGACACGTCGTCCCCAAGCACCATTGAGCCCCGACCCTTTTCCTTCAGGTCGGATGACGTTTGCAGACCAGCCGTGTCGGAGATGCGTCGTCGCAAGGCGCTGTTGGAGCCGGCCGCTTTGCCGCTACGGCTGAGCTTTCCACAACATCTTTGCGAAACGACCAACCTGTGAATTAACGAACTGGAAAGGAGCTTGCAGCAAAGAACGCTGATTCGCATTAGTTTCGAATGTGTTAACGTGCCTTTGGCCCGCCGTGGTGCCGTGTGGTCACAGTTATTCTCGTCGGCTCTTTATCCCCAACAGAATCGACCTTCGCCATTTCAGCGACATCGACTCAACATTCTGCGCGTGAGCTACTTATCCCCCACAACATATAGATGCGCGCACCGCATTGTTCGCAACGGGAGCCGAATTGGGCCTGTTGCGCCTCACCGCTGCGGGGAAAGAGTGTTAAACCATCGAAAGACGCCGCCGGCAGGATTGCCTCTGCCACGCAATGGCGCTTAATGATCAGAACGCACTCGCAATTTGCAACGATCTGGGGCGTTCACGGCGTTCCGAAAGCAGTGTGCTTTCGTTCGCATGACGATTGGCGCAGTCGCCCGGCAACGCGGCGAAGATGTGTGGAGTAGGCCATGGCTCGGATGCTCAAAGCCATCTCTCTCCTCTTGATTGGAGGTGTGATCGGCGTGCTGGCTGCGGGCAGCGGCGGCCCTGCCGTGCCGGATGACCGCCACGACCGATCGGCCGCGACGGCGACGCCTGCGCCCGTGGCGACCGCGACGATCGCCTTCGACACGGGCTCGATCCCACGAGCCGGCGCCTCGCAGCAGGCGCACGTCCGCGCGCATCAGGCGCTGTCAGCACGAATTGCCGAAGAAAGCGAGACAGCCCGTCAACGGCCGATGGGTTCCCGGCGTATCCGTGTCGCGCAGGCGGGTGGCCGCATGTCGGATGCGGCCCAATCCCTGCCCCTCGTCATGCGTCCGCTTCCCGTTCGAACCCGTGGCGGGGAAAATGCCGCCCCGGCCGCCCGATCCGCCGCCGAGACCCGCCTGATCGAGGCGATCCAGAAGGAGCTGAAACGGGTCGGCTGCTATTCCGGCGACATCGACAGCGATTGGGGGCACGAGACGCGCCGCGCGATGCGTGCCTTCAACGATCGCGTGAACGCCACCCTTCCGATCGACCGGCCCGACTACATTCTGCTGACGCTTCTTCAAGGCCACGCCGCGAAAGCCTGCGGCGCCGCCTGCCCGCCGGGACAAGACCTTTCCGATGGTGGCAAATGCCTTCCGCGCAGCGTCATCGCGGAGGAGCGGCGCCGGCTTGCAGCGGAACGCGCTGAGGCATCGTCGGCGCCTCGGGCGGCGGTGGCGATGACCGGCGCTGCCGCCCCGCAAGCCGAGACGCGCCAAACCGTTCAGGCTCCCCGCGAGGCGCCGTCGCACAGGGCCGATCGCGCCGAGGTCGAGCGGCAGCGGATCGCCGCCGCAGAGGCGCGCCGCAAGCAGAAGCTGGCCGAAATTGAAGCCCGCCAGGAAACCGAGCGGCGTGCCCGAGTTGCGGCGGCGGAGAAGGCGCGCGTCGCCGCGGAGGCGCGCAGGCGGGAGGAGATTGCGGCGCTCGCGGCGCGGGCGGCAAAGCGGGCCGCCGCGGCGGCGCAACCTGCCGCACCGGACAGAGCGCCGGTCACGACCGGAACGATCGCGCCCTCGACGCCGCCTCCCTTGCCCGTCCAGCGTTCATCTCCGCCTGAGTCCGGCCAGCAGGTCGCAGCTCCCCGCGACAGCCTCCAGGTGGAGGCAGCATCGCCCGTCCGGCGCCGGGCAGCGCGCCGCCATCGTGAGCGCAAACCGAGAGGTGCGCGCTTCGTCGGTCAATTCATGCCGCCGCCCACCTATCGCGTGGGGCGCCTGCCGGCTCGCGCCAGCGGCGTTCGCATCTTCGGCTATGCAGCGCGTCCCACGTCGCGGCGCACGTACAATCCGCAACGCATCTTCCGCGATCTGCTGTACGCGATGCCGTAGCCTTGGTGGCTCATGACCACAACGGCGAACTGGCGAACGTCGCGCCGGTTCGGTCAGCGTGCGTCGGGCTGTTTCTCAGAGCAAGGCGCCGATCTCCCGGTTCGCCGCCTCGAGGCGGTCGGAGAGAGCCCGGACCACGAACTGGAGGACGGTCGTGCAGAGCGTCGGGTTGGTGGCCAGCAAGCGATCGTAGGCACCACGCGTCAGCACGTAGACGACCGCCGGCTCCTCCGCGATGACAGACGCCGCACGCGGCTGCCGCCGGAAGAAGCCCATTTCACCGACGACCGTGCACCCCGTCATGCGCCTCACCCGGACCGGCTGCCCGTTCAACCCCTGAACCACGACGGAAACAGAGCCGGAAGCGACCAGTTCGATGGTATCCGCTGGTGCACCGAGCGCGCATACGATCTCCCCCGCGGCAAGCTCGCGGCGCTCGAGGTAACCCGCCGTCAGGCGTTGGGCCGGCTCCGATCCGAGTTCGCGCGCGAGCCAGCTTTCGAACGAGTCCTGCTCCCGGTCTCCCGTCGCGCCTGCGGCGGCCTCCGCCAGCCGGTCCTCGGCCCACTCCAGCGCCTCGTTGCGCGTCGGGAAGTGGCGCGCTGCGGACGCGCCGTCGAAAAGGCCCGCGGCTGACAGTTCGACGAGCAGCGCGGGATCAGCCGCGGCTAAAACAAGGACGACATCGGCAGCAGACGCCCAGTTCGCCAGCTTCTGGAACGACAGCACTGCCGACGCATCGATGCCGGTCACGCCCGAGCAGTCGAGCACGACCCAGCGCCGTCCGAAGGGGCCGCGCGAAGCCGTTGCCTTCCGGATGCTTTCGAAAAGGCCGTTCGACGAGCCGAAGAACAGAAAGCCGGAGAGCCACAGGACGTGGATGCGGCTGCCCTGCTCGGAGAGCAGTCGTGCCACCTCGGGTCGCCGCTCGACCGGCGCCGACATCTCAGCCCGCGTCACATGCCGCCTGATGACGCCAATCCGGCTGTAGCGGGCGGCAAACAGGAGACAGGCCGAGATGATGCCGAGCGCGACACCGGTGAGATAGCCGAAGCCGACGATGGCGCCCATGATGAGCAGCGTCAGCACGAACTCCGTGCGGGAGCTGTGTCCCGGCATCTTGAGCGCTTCGAACGCGAATGCAGTCCCGAGGAAGATCAGCATGCCACCGAGGATCGGCCTCGGCACGAAGCTGGCGAGGTCGATCCCGGTGACCAGCAGCAGGGCGATGAAGACCCCGGATGCAACGCTCGCTGCCCGTCCTTGCCCGCCGAGCAGGTCCGTCAGCCGGCTGGGATTGAGCGCGATACCTGCGGGAAAGCCACCGACCACCACGGCCGCGAGGTTGGCGGCACCGTTGACGCGGAACTCGGTGTCGAGGTCCGCCTGCGTGCGGCGCTGCACCTCAAGACTGGACGCGTCCAGCAGCAGGGCGGCGATCGAGACGGCCACGATCGAGACGATCTCCACGCCGGCGGCTGCGAAGAGACTCCCATCCAGGCCCTGCAGCGAGGTGAGCGGCGACCAACTGCGCGGCCCACCCGTCATGGCGAGATGCCAGTCGGCGGCGCGGCTGCCGAGGACGAGCGCGAGGATGCCCTCGAGGACAACGATCGCCAGCACGATGCAAACCGGCAAGACGCGTGGCGAGCTCTTCTGCTTCAACAGAAGAGAGGCAAATGCGGTCGCCACGGCAATCCTGAGCCAGGCCCCGTTGGCGAGCCACGTGCTGCTATTCTTCCAGTCGAACGCCGCGCCCGCGCTGAGCTTGATGCCGCCGACGACAAGAAGCGCGCCTGATGCGGCGAGGAAGCCGCCGATCACCGGATAAGGCACGAAGCGCACGGCCTGGCCGAGCCGGAACCGGCCGAGGGTCCACTTGGCCAGGGCCGCCAGCAAGCCGGCGACTGCAAGCGCCACCAGGATATGCCGTGCGATTTCGTCGGGCGCCATCGCCTTGTCGGCGCCTGCTGCCGCAATGGTTGCCCCGAGGACGGCCATGACGGCAATCGTGGGATTGCGTGGGCCGGCGAGCACCGGCGGCAACGTCGTGTGAAATGCCGAGAGCAGCGTCACGATCGAAGTCGCAACCATGAAGCTCCACAGCGCCATCGGGAGGCCGCCCGACATCTGCCCCGCGAAGATGAGCGCGCTGAACGAGAGGCAGTACGCGAGCGAGACCAGAGACGCGAGCGTGCCGGCGAATACGTCGCGCGCGACATCGAGCCGATGGACGTCAGACGGAGCCGTCGCTGCCGAGGGCCACGACAACCGCCGCGCCAGACCAATCACGGTTTTCGGGTTCAAGCTCTGCTCCACCGATATCCGCGCCAGAGTGGCGGGTAGCTGGTTGGAGCACAAGATTGATCGCGCCTCAATGTTTGCGGAGGATCAGCCCTGCCCAGCGGGGCATGCTACGCTCTCTCACGAGTTCGAGCAGGTCGAAAGGAGGGCGGTATGGGCGCCTGGCAAGCCGTTGCCATCGGCGAGTGCATGGTCGAGCTGGCGCGAGGCAGCGACGGGCGCTTCGGCCAGTCGTTCGGCGGGGACACGTTCAACACCGCCGTCTACCTCGCGCGCTCCGGCATCGCCACGGCCTACGCCACGGCGCTCGGCGACGATCCCTACAGCTCGGCGATCGTCGACGTGGCGAGCACGGAAGGCATCGCGACCGATCTGATCCTGCGTCGCCCCGGTCGCATGCCGGGCCTCTACCTGATCGAGACGTCGGCGGAAGGCGAGCGGACGTTCCATTACTGGCGCGATCGGGCCCCGGCGCGAGAGCTGTTCGAAGGGGACGACGCCGGCGCCATCATCGAGGCCATCATTGCCGCGCGGCTCGTCTACGTCTCCGGGATCACACTCTCGCTTTACTCCGCACGGGGCCTCGACCGCCTCGCCGACGCGCTCCAGCGGGCCCATTCCGCCGGAGCGATCATTGCCATGGACAGCAACTACCGGCCGCGCGGATGGAACGGTGACGCGGCCCGCGCCCGCGAGGTCATGCAACGGTTCTGGCGCCTCGCCAGCATCGGGCTGCCGACCCATGATGACGAGGCCTTGCTGTGGGGTCACGACACGGTGGACGAGACCGTTGCCCACCTGATGCGCCTCGGTGTTGGGGAGGTCGTTGCCAAGCTCGGTTCCGAGGGCGCCGTGGTCGCCAGGCAGGATGTCCCCCTCGACAGGATCAACATCCCGGCCCCCGCGCGCGCCGTCGATACGACGGCCGCGGGCGACAGCTTCAACGCCGCCTATCTGGCAGCGCGCCTTAAGGGGTGCTCGCCGAGGGATGCGGCGCTCGACGGCCATCGCCTGGCGGCAGTCGTCATCGCCCACCGGGGCGCGATCGTCCCCAGCGAGGCAACCGCCGCCGTGCTCGGCCGCTGACGCGTTCACCAATTCGTCACGGATTGCGGGTTGCCGAAGCCGACGCGGGGGGCCTACCCTCATGCCAAACGAGACAAGGAAACGACGGGAGCCCCCATGCGCGTTGGCGTCTTCTATTTCCCGACCGACTACGGCATCGAAATCGGCGAGCTTGCCCGGGCCTTGGAGGAGCGTGGCTACGACTCCCTCTTCGTCTGCGAGCACACCCATATCCCCACCTCGCGACGGACGCCCTTTCCGGGAGGCGGGGAGCTGCCGAAACGCTACAGCCACACCTTCGATCCGTTCGTGGCGCTCGGTTTCGCGGCGGCCTCGACCAGGACGCTGGGGCTCGGCACCGGCATCTGCCTCATCACGCAGCGCGATCCGATCGTGACGGCCAAGAGCGTGGCGAGCCTCGACCGCCTCTCGGGTGGACGCTTCACGTTCGGCATCGGTGGCGGCTGGAACGTCGACGAGATGGAGAACCATGGCGCGCGCTACGCCTCGCGGTTCAAACTGCTGCGCGAGCGCGTGCTCGCCATGAAGGAGATCTGGACCAAGGACGAGGCCGAGTTCCACGGCGAGCTCGTCAATTTCGATCCGATCTGGTCCTGGCCGAAGCCCGCGCAGCAACCGCACCCGCCCGTGCTCCTTGGCGGGGAGACCGACCACACGCTGCGCCGCGTCGCCGAGTTCTGCGACGGTTGGTTCCCGCGCGCAACGGCGGCCTTCGATCCCAAGGTCCAGCGCGCGCGCCTCGATGCAGCGGCCACCGCTGCGGGGCGCGATCCGAAATCGCTACAGATGACGGTCTTCCGCGCCCCGGCGGACGCCGAGCGCCTCAAGCCCTACCGGGATGCAGGCGTGAACCGTGTCCTGCTCGAGGTACCGGACCTCTCGCGCGACGAGATCCTCGCCGTGCTCGACAGGAACGCGCGCCTCATCGGCTGAGCCGTCTACGCCTCGACTGCCAGCCCGGCGCCGAAGTGCACGTCGCGGCCCGGCGCCGCCGCAAACAGGGCGCGGGTATAGGGGTGGCTCGGCGCGGCGAAGATCTCCGTCGTGGGGCCGGCCTCGACGACGACACCGTTCTGCATGACGGCGATGCGGTCGCAGATCTGGGCCGCGACGCGAAGGTCGTGGGTGATGAACAGGACCGCGAGGTCAAACCGCTCGCGCACGTCGTCGAGCAGCTGCAGCACCTGAGCCTGCACCGAGACGTCGAGCGCCGACACGGCCTCGTCCGCGATCAGCAGCGTCGGCTCCATGGCGAGGGCGCGCGCGATGGCGATGCGCTGCCGCTGACCGCCCGAGAACTGATGCGGGTATCGGTCGAGCGCGTCGGGCTGCAAGCCGACGAGTTGCATGAGCTCGCGGGCGCGTTTGGTGGCGGCCGCCGTCGTCTCGCCGAAGTTGACCGGGCCTTCGATGATGGAAGCACCCACCGTGCGCCGCGGGTTGAGCGACCGGTAGGGGTCCTGAAAGACGATCTGCACGTGCTTGCGGTAGGGCCGCAATTGCCGCTCCCGAAGATGCGCGACGTCCGTCCCGTCGATGCGGACTGCGCCCTCGCTCGGCTCGATCAGCCGCGCAACGCAGCGCGCGACCGTGGTCTTGCCCGATCCCGACTCGCCGACGATACCGACCGTCTCGCCACGGCGGACGTCGATCGAAACGTTGTCGGCGGCCTTGACGACGCGCCGCTTGCCGGAGAGGAAGCCGCCCGAGACGTAGGTTTTCGAAAGCTTGTCGATCTCGAGCGTGACGGCACTGATCTTCGGCGCGCGCGCCGGCGGCTCGAGGCTCGGCACCGACCGGATCAGCATCTGCGTGTACGCTTCGCGCGGGCGCGAGATGATCTCGTCGCGCGTGCCGGTCTCGACGACGCGTCCGTGCTGCATCACCACCACGCGATGCGCGATCTCGGCGACCACGCCGAAGTCGTGCGTGATGAACAGGACGCCGGTGCCGCGCCGCGCCTGCATTTCGGCGATGAGCTTCAGGATCTGCGCCTGCGTCGTGACATCGAGAGCTGTGGTGGGCTCGTCGGCGATGAGCAGGACCGGGTCGAGCACCAGGGCCGCCGCGATCATCACGCGCTGGCGCTGTCCGCCGGAAAGCTGATGCGGGAAGGCATCGATCATGCTCGCGGGATCGGGCAGATGCACGGCGGCCATGATGTCGAGCACCTTCTGGCGGCGCTCGGCAGGCGAAAGACGGGTATGGATCTCCAGCACCTCGCCGATCTGCGTGCCCACCCGCTCGACCGGATTGAGCGCCGTCATCGGCTCCTGGAAGATCATCGACATGCGCTGGCCGCGCAGGCGCCGCAGCTCGGCTTGCGGGAGGCCCGAGATCTCGCGTCCCTCGAGGCGGATGGTGCCGCCGGTCAGCGCGAGCTGGCCCTTCGGCAGAAGCCCCATCACCGCCTGAGCCGAGACGGACTTGCCCGATCCCGACTCACCGACCACGCAGACGATCTCGCCGCGCCCGACCTCGAACGAGACATCCGTGATCGCGTTCGTGCGGTCGCCGCCCTTGGGGAGCGCAACGCTCACGTTCTCAAGTGCAAGGACTGGCGCATCTGTGCGGACGGTGTTCTCCATCTCAGCCCCGCCGCTCCATTTTCGGGTCGAGCACGTCGCGCAGGCCGTCGCCCAGCATGTTCACGCCGAGGACCGTGATGGCGAGGAAGATCCCGGGATAGAGGATGTTGTGCGGGAACACGCGGAAAAGCGTGCGGCCCTCGGCCATGATGTTGCCCCACGTCGGGATCTCGGGCGGAATGCCGATGCCGAGGAAGGACAGGATGGCCTCGATGAGAATGGCGGCGGCGCAGATGAACGTGCCCTGCACGATGAGCGGGGCGATCGTGTTCGGCAGCACGTGGCGCACGATGAGCAGCGGCGTCGGCGTGCCGACCGTGATGGCGCTCTCGACATAGGGTTCCTCGCGGATCGACAGGACGATCGATCGCACGAGGCGGACGACGCGCGGCACCTCAGGCACGACGATCGCCACGATCACGGCGAAGAGGCCCGCGCGGAAGATCGAGACGACGCCGATGGCGAGCAGGATCGCCGGTATCGCCATCAACCCGTCCATGAACCGCATGATGATGCCGTCCAGCCAGCGCACGTAGCCGGCGATGAGACCGATCAACAGGCCGACGGCGAGCGAGATGACCGACACGGTGAGGCCGACGATCAGCGACACGCGCGCGCCGTAGAGCACGCGGCTGTAGATGTCGCGGCCGAGGCTGTCCGTACCGAAGCGATAGGACACAGGCACCTTGTTGCCGTCGTCGTCGCGGATGGTCGCCTCGAAGCCGGGGAGCTTATTGCGGACCGACGGATTGACCTCGCCGGGATTGCGCGTGCCGAGCCATGGCGCGAGCGCGGCGACCGCCACCATCGCCGCGACGAGGAGACCACCGATGACCACGCTTGACGAGCGCGCGAGCTGCCTCAGCGTGGACGTCCGCGGGCGAAGGGGCGTTGCGTCGGCGATGGCCATCAGTAGCGGATCCTCGGATCGAACAGCGTGTAGGCGAGGTCAACCGCGAGGTTGACCAGCACGTAGGCCAGTGAGAACAGCAGGATCACCGCCTGGATCGTCGGGTAATCGCGCGCGAGCACTGCATCGACGGTGAGAAGCCCGAGGCCGGGCAGCGTGTAGACGGACTCGGTGACGACAACGCCGCCGATCAGCGTCGCGAACGTGATGCCGATCACCGTCAGGATCGGCACCGCCGCATTCGCGAGCGCATGACGGACGAGGACCTTCAGCTCGGACTGCCCCTTGGCGCGAGCGGTGCGGATATAGTCCTCGTGCAGAACCTCCAGCACGCTCGTGCGGGTCATGCGGGCGATCAGCGCAACGAACACGATGGAGAGCGTCAACGCCGGCAGGATGAGATGCAGCAGCCAGCCGCCGACACCATCGCGGATGTAGCGGTAGCCCTGCACGGGGAACCAATCGAGCCGCACGGCGAGCACGTAGATCAGGATGTAGCCGAGCACGAACACCGGCACAGAGAAGCCGATGACGGAGAAGCCCATCACCACCCGGTCGACCCAGCTCCCTTGCTTGTAGGCGGCAAGCGTGCCGAGCGGCACGGCGATCGCGACCGTGAGGAAGATCGACAGGAGCGACAGCGAGAGCGTCGGCTCGAGCCGCTCCATAATGAGCGCCGCGACCTGCTTCTTGTAGAAGAACGACTCGCCGAAATCGCCGAGCGCCATGTTGCCGATCCAGATCGCGAACTGCTGGATGATCGGCTTGTCGAGGCCGAGTCTGTTGCGGATCTCGGCAATCTGCTGGTCGTTTGCGAAATCGCCGGCGATGATGGCCGCAGGATCGGCCGGTGTCAGCCGCAGCATCAGGAAGACGAGCACGGCGACGATCATCATCACCGGAACGGCCGAGAGCAGTCTGCGCAGGATGTAGCCGACCATATCCACCTGTCGGTCAATGGTTGCCCGGGCGAGCCTGGGGCAGGCGGCTCGCCCGGTGACGTCGCGAACCTATTTCACGCTGATGTTCCACAGCACCGGAGCCGGCGCCGCGATGATGCCTTCCACATTGTTGCGGTGCGCACCCAGGTTGTACCACTGCCCGAGATGGACGTGGGTCGGGTACTCGACGAACCGCTTCTGGATCGCATCGACGATCTCCTTCTGCTTGGCGAGATCCGTCGCCTTCGCGAAGTCGTCACGCAGCTTCTCGATCTGTGCGTCGCACGGCCAGCCGAACATGGCCTTCTCGCAACCGGCGTTGAGGAAGCCGGTCATCACCGGGTCGAGCATGTCGGCGGCAACCCAGGACGTGATGAAGGCGTGCCAGCCGCCCTTGTCCGGAGGGTCCTTCTTCGCCCGCCGCGCGACCAGCGTCTGCCAGTCCATCGACTGCATGTCGACCTTCATGCCGATCTTTTCCATGATCGTCTTGGCGACCGGCGCGAGGTTGGTCAGGATCTGCAGATCGGTGGAGTGCATGAGCACGATGGGCGTGCCGTCGTAACCCCCTTCCTTCAGCAGCTCGCGTGCCTTCTTGAAGTTGGACTCGAGCTTGTCCTCCATGCCGGCGGTCGACTCGAGCTTGCCGCCGCAGATGAAGAGCGCCTTGCAGACCTTGTAGTAGTCCGGGCTGCCGACCACGGCCTGCAGGAAGTCCTCCTGGTTGAAGGCGTAGAGCAGCGCCTGGCGCACCTTCGGGTTATCGAACGGTTTATGCAGCACGTTGAACCGGAACGTGAACTGGTTGCCGAGCGGATTCCAGTTGAACATCTTCAGGTTCTTGTCAGCCTTGATGAGGCTGTGCAGGTCGTGCGGGGGCGCCTCGATGTAGTCGACCTGGCCGGAAAGGAGCGCGTTAAC
>Ga0180220_1002598_pt1 | contig 11377 bp, 8 predicted proteins | sample eDN5th37CBELigBY_FD_151335 | JGI IMG/M metagenome (GOLD analysis project Ga0180220, IMG submission 151335) | Enriched backyard soil microbial communities from Emeryville, California, USA - eDNA 5th pass 37_C BE-Lig BY (version 2) (version 2) | ecosystem: Environmental > Terrestrial > Soil >... | reverse complement strand
GGCGTCTGGCTGGTCGCCATACTGGAGCGCCTGGTCGGCACGCCGGTATAGGCTGGCTGTTTCCTTCGGCGCGGACTCCCGCTAAACCGGCATCCATGACCAAGAAGACCGCTCCCGACATCCTCCGTATCGCCATTGCCCAGCTCAACCCTACGGTGGGTGACGTTGCCGGCAATCTTGCCAAGGCACGGGAGGCGAGGGCGGATGCGGCCCGCCAGGGCGCCGACCTCGTCCTGTTCACGGAACTGTTCATCTCCGGCTATCCGCCGGAGGACCTGATCCTGAAGCCGGCCTTCCTCAAGGCTTGCGAGCGGGCGGCCGGGGATATCGCGAACGACACGGCCGATGGCGGGCCGGGCATCGTCATCGGCGTTCCCCTCAAGCGCAAGAGCGGCACCCACAATGCCGTCATCGTTGCCGATGGCGGCAAGATCCTTGCCGAGCGTTTCAAGGTCGACCTGCCGAACTATGGCGAGTTCGACGAGAAGCGCGTCTTCCAGCCCGGCCCAGACATGCCGGGACCGGTCAATTTCCGCGGCGTGCGTCTCGGCATCCCGATCTGCGAGGACATCTGGGGCGAGCATGGCGTGTGCGAGACGCTGGCCGAAAGCGGGGCCGAACTGCTGATCGTGCCCAACGGCTCGCCCTACTATCGCGGCAAGGTCGACGTGCGCCAGCAGGTCGTCATCCGGCAGGTGATCGAAAGCGGCCTGCCGCTGATCTATGCCAACCAGGTCGGCGGGCAGGACGAACTGGTGTTCGACGGCGCCTCGTTTGCGATCGGGGCCGACAAGTCGCTCGCCTTCCAGATGAGCCAGTTCGAGGAGACGCTGGCCGTCACCACGTGGAAGCGCGTCGGCGTCGCCGCAGGCGCGCAAAACAACGACGGAGAAGGCTGGGCTTGCGAGCAGGGGCCGATGTCGCAGATTCCCGAAAAGGAGGAGGCCGATTATCGCGCCTGCATGCTGGGCCTGCGCGATTATGTGAACAAGAACGGTTTCAGGAACGTCGTGCTTGGCCTTTCGGGCGGCATCGACTCGGCCATCTGCGCGGCTCTGGCCGTTGATGCGCTGGGCGAAGAGCGGGTGCGCTGCGTGATGATGCCCTATCGCTATACCTCGAAGGAATCGCTCAAGGATGCCAAGGATTGCGCGCGCGCGCTCGGCTGCCGCTACGACATCGTGCCGATTGCCGAGCCGGTCGAAGGCTTCCAGCATGCCTTGACGCAACTCTTCGAGGGCACCGAGCCCGGCATTACGGAAGAGAATCTGCAAAGCCGTGCGCGCGGCACGCTTCTGATGGCGATTTCCAACAAGTTCGGCTCCATGGTTGTGACCACCGGCAACAAGAGCGAGATGTCGGTCGGCTATGCCACGCTCTATGGCGACATGAACGGCGGCTTCAATCCGATCAAGGACCTCTACAAGATGCAGGTCTACGCCATTTCGCGCTGGCGCAATACGATGGTGCCGCCGGGCGCGCTCGGACCTTCCGGGGAGGTGATCCCAGCCAACATCATCGACAAGGCGCCCTCCGCCGAATTGCGTGAAAACCAGACCGATCAGGATTCGCTGCCACCCTATCCGGTGCTTGACGACATTCTCGAATGCCTGGTCGAGCACGAGATGGGCGTCGACGACATCGTCGCGCGTGGACATGACCGCCAGACGGTCGCGCGTGTGGAGAACATGCTCTACATCGCCGAATACAAGCGCCGGCAGGCTGCTCCCGGCGTGAAGATCACGAAGAAGAATTTCGGCCGCGACCGCCGCTATCCGATCACCAACAGGTTCCGGGACCGTGGCTGACAGGCCGGAGGTCGAAATTTCCTTCGACCGCGACCGGATCGACTTCGAGGCCGCCTCGCGGTTGATCCGGGCCAGCTACTGGGGCAAGCGGCGCACCGAGGCCGGCAACCGCCGCGCCTTCGACAATTCGCTGTGCGTGGCCGCCTTCATTGACGGCGAGCAGGTCGGCTTTGGCCGTGTCATGACCGACTATGCCTGCTTTGCCTATCTGTGCGACGTGGTCGTGTGGCCCGAGCGGCGCGGCGCCGGTATCGGCAAGAAGCTGGTCGGGGCGCTGCTCGACCATCCGGAGCTCGCCGGGGTGCTGGCTTTCAGCCTGCGCACCACCGACGCGCAGTCCTTCTACGAAGCTTTCGGCTTTGAAGTGTCCAATGATGGCATGTACATGCGGCTGGTGCGTTGATGCCATATGCCGCCAACTAAATGATACAGCGCTGTGCGAATGGTTGTCTTGTCAACCTGCGCGCCATCCATTACGCCCCCGAGGATGACCGTTACTGTCCGCTTCGCCCCTTCGCCCACCGGCCGAATCCATATCGGCAACACCCGCACGGCCCTGTTCAACTGGCTGTTCGCGCAAAAGAACAACGGCCGTTTCATCCAGCGTTTCGACGACACCGACCTGGAACGCTCGCGCAAGGAATTCGCGGATTCGATCCTCTACGATCTGCACTGGCTGGGTATCTTCCCCGACAGCATCGAATATCAGTCGAGGCGTTTCGACGTGTACGACCAGGCAGTCGAGAAGCTGAAGGCCGCGGGTGTTCTCTATCCCTGCTACGAGACGCCGGAAGAGCTTGACCTGCGCCGCAAGATCAGGCGCACGCGCAATCTGCCGCCCGTCTACGGGCGCGAGGCGCTGGCGCTGACGCAGGACGAGATCGCCCAGTATGAGGCGGATGGACGGCGCCCGCACTGGCGTTTCCTGCTGCCCAATTTCATCGCTGATCCGGCCGAGCCGCAGCGCACCGAGGTGCAGTGGAACGATCTGGTGCGTGGCGAGGAAACGGTCGACCTGGCCTCGCTGTCCGATCCGGTTCTGGTGCGCGAGGACGGCACCTATCTCTATACGCTGCCTTCGGTGGTGGACGACATCGACATGGGCATCACCCATGTCATCCGTGGCGACGACCACGTCACCAACACCGGCGTGCAGATCGCGCTGTTCAAGGCGCTGGGGGCGGAACCGCCGGTCTTCGGCCACCACAATCTTCTCACTACCTCTTCCGGTGAGGGGCTTTCCAAGCGCACCGGCGCGCTTTCGGTCGAGAGCCTGCGCGAATCCGGGGTCGAACCGATGGCGATCGCGTCGCTGGCGGTGCTGATCGGCACATCGGAGAATGTGCAGGCCCTTGCCACCATGGCCGAGCTGGCCGAGCATTTCGATCCGGCCTCGACATCCAAATCGGCCGCCAAGTTCGACCCGGACGATTTGTACGTCCTCAACCGCACGCTGCTGCACCACATGCCGTTCGAGGATGTGCGCGACAGGCTGACCCTGCTCGGCATTTCCGATGAACGGGCCGAGCCCTTCTGGAACGCGGTGCGCGGCAATCTCGACAAGCTGGCGGATGCGCGCGACTGGTGGCGCATTGTCAACGAGGGGCCGGCGGAGCCGCCGGAATTCGAGGCCGAGGACCGCGAATTCCTGCGTCAGGCTTTCGATCTGCTGCCCGAGGCCCCTTGGGATGAAGGCGTCTGGAAGAAATGGACCGCTGCCGCTCGCAAGGCGACAGGCCGCAAGGGCAAGGAACTGTTCGCGCCGCTTCGGCTGGCGCTGACGGGACGCGAATCCGGTCCTGAACTGGCCGAACTGCTGCCGCTCATTGGTCCGGAAGGAACGTCGGCCCGACGACCCTGACCTTGCGGTCTTCGTCCGCCTCGCGCTCGGGCGCAGGCGCGGAAGGCTGTGCCTTTGCCGTGCCGGCGCGCCCGCGCGGTGCTTCCACGCTCAGCACCGACGAGCCGGGCCTTGCCATGATCCGCGTGCCCGGTGCTCCATTGCCGCCGACAAAGGAGGCGCCGCCCTGCGGGGTTGCAGCCCCGCAACTGCAAGCCGGATCGACAGGAATGTCCAGCCGCCGGAACACGAGTGCGTTGGGCAGGTCCGCATAGCGCTTTCCGGTGACCGCCGAGATCATGTTCGCGGGCTCTGCCGCCGCGCCTTCGCCATAGAACATTTCCACGCGCGTGCCGGGGCAAGCCGCCTCGCATCGGTTCTGGTCGCGCTGAAAATCAGCCGGCGTGGCCGATTTCGACATGGGGAAGAAATAGCCGTCGCAGGTGCGCACGCATTGGGTGCGGTAGGGCCGGTTCAGCGGATAGTAGATCGACGAACTGCCGGTGCCACGGATGACGACGCCCGCATTGGCGTCGGTCCGTGCGGCGCCGTCGCCCGCTGCCGCTGTGGCAGAGTTCTTCTTCGGCCGGCAGCCCCTGGCGTCGAGGGCGGCCAGGATGCGGGCGCGGTCGGAGCGGCTGCCGGTCTTGCCCAGTCGTTCGCGGGTCTGTTGCAGGCTTTGAAGATTGGCCTGCATGCGCTTGACGGTGGCGTTCAGCTCGCCGCATTGCGAGCCCGGGCGGGCGAAGAAGGAAAAGCCGCAGCCGGCGCTTCTGGCCCGCTGGCGGGCCTTGTCGATCTGCTGGCGCTGCCGGGTGATGGCGTCGTCATATTTCCTTGTCGCCTTGGCGCCACCGGAGCCGGATGCACGGGTGAGTTCGGCCTCGAGCTGGCGACAGGACGGCACGGCATGGGCGGTGGCGATGCCGGACACGGCCAGCGTGGCCGCCAGCCCCAATGTCCACATGCCCGCCGCCAGTCTGCGAACCGTGCCCGCCACGCCTACCTCGCTGCCCCTTAGCAGCGCACAGGCTAGCAGCGGCCGGTTAATCCCGCCTTGCCGCTACTTCGATGCGGCCGCCAGTAATTCCGCATCCACGGTCGCCTGCGCCTTCTGGGCGGCCTCGACCACCGCGATGGCGGTCATGTTGACCACGCCGCGCGAGGTGACGGACGGGGTGAGGATGTGGGCCGGCATGGCGGCGCCCAGCAACATCGGGCCGACATGCAGCGCATCCATCATCTGCTTGACCGTCGCCATGGCGATATTGGCCGAATCCAGATTGGGGAAGACCAGCAGGTTGGCTTCACCCTTCAGGCGCGAATGCGGATAGACGCGCTGCCGCAGCAGCGGCGACAGCGCCGAATCGGCGTTCATCTCGCCGTCGCATTCGAGGTCGGGCGCGATCTCATGGATGATCTCGGCCGCCCGCCGCATCTTGTGGGCGCTCGGCGCATCGCGCGAGCCGAAGTCGGAATGCGACAGCAGCGCCGCCTTGGGCTCGATGCCAAAGCGGCGGATTTCCTCTGCCGCAAGGATCGTCATCTCCGCGACCTCCTCGGCCGAGGGGTCCACCGACACATAGGTGTCGGTGAAGAACAGCGGCCCGCGCTGGGTGATCAGCATGGACAGCGTCGACAGGTCGCGATCCTGGATGCCCGGCCGCGGACCGATGATCAGCGAGACATTGCGCAGATGCTTGCCGAAACGGCCTTCCAGTCCGCACAGCATGGCGTCGCCGTCGCCGCGCTGGAGGGCGAGCGCCGCGATCACCGTGTTGTCGGTGCGCACCATGGTGCGCGCGGCCTCCTGCGTCACGCCGCGACGGCCCGCGATCCGGATCAGCAGGTCGACGTAGTCGCGATAGCGCGGATCGTCCTCGGGGTTGATGAGTTCGAAGTCCTCGCCGGCGCGGATGCGCAGGCCGTAACGCCTGAGACGCACGTCGATGACATGCGGGCGTCCGATCAGGATCGGCTTGGCGATGCCTTCCTCGATGACCACCTGCGTGGCGCGCAGCACCCGCTCGTCCTCGCCGTCGGCATAGACAATGCGGTTTTTCGCCGAGCTTCGCGCGGTGGTGAACACCGGCTTCATCACCAGCCCGGAGCGGAAGACAAAGCGGTTCAGCTTGTCGATATAGGCCGCCATATCGGTGATCGGCCGCGTCGCCACGCCGGTGTCGCTCGCGGCCTTCGCAACGGCCGGGGCGATGCGCAGGATGAGGCGCGGATCGAAGGGCGAGGGAATGAGGAAGTCCGGCCCGAACATCGGCGTCTCGCTCGAATAGGCGCGGGCGGCGACGTCGGACGGTTCCTCGCGGGCGAGCGCGGCGATGGCACGCACCGCCGCCATCTTCATCTCTTCATTGATGGCCCTGGCGCCGCAATCCAGCGCTCCACGGAAGATGTAAGGAAAGCACAGTACGTTATTGACCTGATTGGGATAATCCGACCTGCCGGTGCAGATCATCGCATCCGGCCGCGCCTCGCGCGCGACTTCCGGCATGATCTCGGGCGAGGGATTGGCAAGCGCCAGAACCAGCGGCTTCTCGGCCATCAGCTTGAGCAGGTCCGGCGTCAGCACGCCGGCGGCGGAAAGGCCGAGGAACACGTCGGCGCCCCGGATCACATCGGCCAGCTTGCGGGCCTTGGTGTCCTTGACATAGGGCTCCTTCCACCGGTCCATCTCCTCGGTGCGGCCCTTGTAGGCGACGCCGAAACGGTCGGTGACCCAGATGTTCTCGATCTTCGCGCCGAGCGAGACCAGCAGGTTGAGGCAGGCAAGGGCCGCAGCGCCCGCGCCCGAGGTGACGATCTTGACGTCCTCGATCTTCTTTTCGGCGATTTCCAGCCCGTTGAGGATGGCGGCTGCGACAATGATGGCCGTTCCATGCTGGTCGTCATGGAAGACGGGGATGTTCATGCGCTCCTTCAGCCGCTCCTCGACCTCGAAGCACTCGGGCGCCTTGATGTCTTCCAGATTGATGCCGCCGAAGGTTGGCTCCAGCGCCGAGATGGTGCTGACCATCTGGTCGATCTCGGGCGCGTCGATCTCGATGTCGAACACGTCGATGCCGGCGAATTTCTTGAACAGGACGGCCTTGCCCTCCATCACCGGCTTGGAGGCGAGCGGACCGATATTGCCGAGGCCGAGCACCGCCGTGCCGTTGGAAACCACGCCGACGAGATTGGCACGGGTGGTGTAGATGGCGGCGGTTTCGGGGTTGTCCTGGATTTCGAGGCAGGGGGCGGCCACGCCGGGCGAATAGGCCAGCGCCAGGTCGCGCTGGTTGCCGAGCGCCTTGGTGGCCTGGATTTCCAGCTTTCCCGGCACCGGATGCTGGTGGAAGAACAGCGCCGCCTCTTCGATGTCGGAGCGTGTTCTTTTGCCGTTGCCGTTGTCCATGAAAGCAGTCCCCCTAAGAGCATGTCTCCCGAAAGTGGGAACCGGTTTCGGGACAAGGACATGCGTAAAAAACAAGAATCCGAAGCGGGCCAGGCATCTGGAAGATCGTGACCCGCTTCAGGGTCGTTCGAGGCGTGTTTTAGCACGCACCGTGGCAATTGCGAGGCAGTCGGCCTTGCACCGAAGCCATAACCGACAGGCGGCGATGATCAACCCCACAGTTCCGGCCGGGGCGGAAAAACGAGCGAACCTTCATAGGCGAGGCCGGGCTCGCGGTCGCGGGCCAGAAGGAGGGGCCCGTCGAGATCGACGAAATCCGCGCCTTGCGCCAGCAGCACGGCCGGGGCCATGGCCAGCGACGTGCCGACCATGCAGCCGATCATGACTTTCAGCCTGAGTTCGCGGGCCCGATCACGCAGGATCAGCGCGGCGGTGAGCCCGCCCGCCTTGTCGAGCTTGATGTTGACGGCATCGTAGAGCCCGGCAAGAGCTGCCAGATCGGCAGCCTGATGAACGCTTTCGTCGGCGCAGATCGGCACAGGATGGGCAATGTCGCGCAACATGCCATCCTTGCCGGCCGGCAGGGGCTGCTCCACCAGCGCAACGCCGAGTTCGGCGGCCGCGCTAAGGTTGCGTTCGATGTCCGTTTCGGTCCAGCCTTCATTGGCATCGAGGACGATGCGGCTTTGCGGGGCTGCCTCACGCACGGCACGGATGCGAGCGATATCGTCCCCGCCGCCGCCGATCTTGACCTTGAGCAGCGGCCGCGTGGCGTTGGCGCGCGCTTGAGCGGCCATGGCTTCGGGTTCGCCGAGAGAAAGCGTGTAGGCGGTTTCCAGCGGCCCTGCCTGCCGTGCGACGAGGCTTGCGACCGTGCGGCCGGACGCCTTGGCTTCCAGGTCCCATAGCGCGCAATCCACCGCATTGCGGGCCGCTCCTGCCGGCATTGCGTCCAGCAGCGCCTGCCGGTCGAGGCCGGCGGCGATTCGGGCGGAGATCTCCTCGATCGCTGCGTATACGCCCTCCACGGTCTCGCCGTAACGCCTGTAGGGAACACATTCGCCGCGTCCGGCATTGTTCCCGTCGCGGATCGTGCAGGTCACGACTTCCGCTTCGGTCTTGGAGCCGCGCGAGATGGTGAAGCTTCCGGCAATCGGGAATTTTTCGACCTCGACCGAAATGACACGCGCCATATCTTTCTTTCTCCCCGGCAGCCTTGAAGGGGTGCCTGCAAATCGACAGCCCGGCGTGGCCGGGTTAAACAGGGTGCCATGTTGACCATCGGCAAACGCGACGCAAGCGCATCGAAGGCGGAGAGGGACGCGCACAAGCCGCGCGTCGCGCTCGACGAGCGCGATGGCGGGCTGGTCTGCGCCCTTTCGGGCATATGGACGACGCGCACGGTTGCCGATGTCGACGGGCAGATGCGCAATGTCGAACGGCGCGTGGCCGGCCAGCCGCTGGTTCTCGACCTGTCGGCCATCGAGAAGCTCGACACCGCCGGCGCATGGCTGATCGACCGGCTGGTCGTGGCCTCCGAATCGCGTGGTGCGACCGTCCGGGTCGAAGGCCAGAGCGACGTCGCCGGCATATTGCTGGGAGCGGTCGGGGAAATCTCGCGCCGTCGCAGCGAGGCGGCGCCGGAACCCTCGGTCAACATCCTCATCCGCTTTCTGGAGCTGGTCGGGCGCGGCGTCTATTCGATGCGCGACGATTTCATCGCCGGCATGAACATCCTCGGCGCCACCATTCGCGGGGCACAGATGAAGCTCGGCCGCGGCCATGCGGTGAACCCGGCGGCGATCTTCAACCAGATCGACCGCATGGGGGTCGGGGCCATCCCGGTGGTGTTCCTGATGTCGGCCATCGTCGGCGCCATCGTCGCCCAGCAGGGCGCCTACCAGCTCAGCTATTTCGGCGCCGACATATTCGTGGTCGATCTGGTCGGCGTGCTGGTGCTGCGCGAGCTTGGCGTGCTGTTGACGGCCATCATGATCGCCGGCCGTTCGGGCAGCGCCATCACCGCCGAGATCGGCTCCATGAAGATGCGCGAGGAGGTCGATGCGCTCAAGGTGATCGGCCTCAATCCGATCGGTGTCCTGGTGTTTCCGCGGCTGGTGGCGCTGGTCATCGCGTTGCCCTGCCTGACCATACTGGCGAATTTCGCCGCCCTCGGCGGCGGCATCGTGGCCGCCTGGCTCTATTCCGACATTCCGCCCGCCGCCTTCATCGACCGGCTGCGGGTGGCCATCGATGTCAGCACCATTTCGGCGGGGCTGATCAAGGCTCCGTTCATGGCCATCATCATCGGCACCATCGCTTCCGTGGAAGGCATGAAGGTGGGCGGCAGCGCCGAATCGCTGGGTCGGCAGGTCACCACATCGGTGGTGAAGGCGATCTTCGTGGTCATCGTGCTCGATGGCCTGTTCGCCATGTTCTACGCGGCGATCGATTTCTGAGATGGTGGCGGTGAGCGGAAATCTGGCGGAAATGCCCGAAACGGAAGGGCAGGGCGAGGTGGTCCTGTCGGCGCGGGACGTGACCGTGGCCTTCGGCACCAAGACGGTTCTGGAGAACCTTTCGCTCGAGGTGAGGCGTGGTGAAATCCTCGGCTTCGTGGGCGCCTCCGGCTCGGGCAAGTCGGTGCTCCTGCGCACCATTCTGGGCCTCACGCCCAAGCGGTCCGGCACCATCCGCCTATTCGGGGTCGATGTCGACGAGGCGAGCGAAGCCGAAAGAATGCGGATCGATATGCGCCTTGGCGTGTTGTTCCAGCACGGGGCGCTGTTTTCCGCCCTGACGGTGCTGGAAAACGTGCAGGTGCCCATGCGCGAATATCTCGACCTGCCGAAGAAGCTGATGGACGAGCTGGCGATGCTCAAGATCGAGCTGGTCGGCCTGCCGGCGGATGCGGCCTACAAATTCCCGTCCGAACTGTCGGGCGGCATGATCAAGCGTGCGGCGCTGGCGCGCGCGCTGGCACTGGACCCCGACATCGTGTTCCTCGACGAGCCGACCTCGGGCCTCGACCCGATCGGCGCGGCCGAGTTCGACGAACTGGTCGTCAAGCTGCGCGATACGATGGGCCTGACCGTCTATATGGTCACACATGACCTTGATTCGCTGTTCACCGCCTGCGACCGCGTTGCGGTGCTCGGCAAGAAGCGCGTCATCGTGGAGGGCACCATCGAAGATATGCTCAAGAGTGAAGAACCGTGGGTAAAGTCCTATTTCCGCGGAAAACGTGCCCGCCAACTTGATCTGAAAGCCCGCGCATAGCGATAAGTGAACCAATGGAAACAAGAGCCAACTACGTCATCGTCGGCATCTTTACCCTGGCTGCGATCCTGGCCGCCTTCGGCTTCGTCTACTGGACGGCAGCGATCGGCGAGCGCGGCGAGACGGTGGTGATGCGCGTGCGCATCCCCGGCTCCGCCTCCGGGCTGGGACGCGGCAGCTTCGTGCTGTTCAATGGCGTCAAGGTGGGCGATGTGCGCCGCGTCTATATCGACGTGGAAAATCCGAGCGTCGCCATTGCCGACACCGAGGTTGACCGGCTGACCCCGATAACGCGTTCGACGCAGGCCGATATCGGGCTGGCCGGCCTGACCGGGCAGGCCAATATCGAGCTGAAGGGCGCCAACCGCGACGAGCCGAAGCTGCTCGATGAGGCCGAGGCGCAAGGCAGGATCGCCGAGATCACCGCCAATCCGTCGGCGGTGACCAATCTGTTGCAGACCGCGCAAGACATCTTCTCGCGTGCCGACCAGGTGCTGACCCAACTGGAGGGGTTCACCAAGGATGTGCGCGGTCCGTTGACCCAGACCGTCGAGAACGCCCAGAAATTCTCCGATGCGCTGGCCAGCAATGCTGATTCCATCGACAGATTCCTCAGCAGCGTCAGCTCGCTGTCTGAGGAGTTGCAGGGCGTTTCCGGCAAGCTGGACGGCACCATCAAGGCCGCCGAAGGGCTGCTGAACTCGATCGATCAGGATCGGGTCAGGCAGATCGTCACCAATATCGACGATTTCACCAAGAACCTGAACAGGTCGGGCGAAAAGTTCGACGATGTCATCGAGGGAGTCGACAAGGCGGTCGCTTCCATCAATGAATTCGCCCAGCGCACGCAGACCACGCTGGCCAAGGTGGACGGCGTTCTGGACGGCGTCGATCCGAGGGACGTGCGCGAGGCGCTCGCCAATATCCGCACCGCCAGCGAGAACGCCAACAAGGCGGCCGCCGATGTCGCGCAGGTCACCGAGAAGTTCAGCGGTCGTGCCGACGATATCGACCAGACCATCTCCGATGCCCGCCAGCTTG
>Ga0180220_1002597_pt1 | contig 11380 bp, 10 predicted proteins | sample eDN5th37CBELigBY_FD_151335 | JGI IMG/M metagenome (GOLD analysis project Ga0180220, IMG submission 151335) | Enriched backyard soil microbial communities from Emeryville, California, USA - eDNA 5th pass 37_C BE-Lig BY (version 2) (version 2) | ecosystem: Environmental > Terrestrial > Soil >... | reverse complement strand
GTTTTCACCAGCAAAAATAAAAAAAGCTGATCCGGAATATATTCAGTCCGGATCAGCTTTTTTATTGAAGTATTTTAGCGATTTGAGCGATTGGCAGCGTACCGGCCGTTTTTTCGATATCGCCATTAAAATTCTCCATCCGCATGGTAACTAATGTAGAATTGAGCGGGATCTGTACGTCGTAGGATACTTTACTCGTACTGTTGTCCGTATTTTTCTGAAGCAGTGCTTTATAACCATCTATTCTTATCACTTTCTGATCTCCGCCCGACCTGCCTATAAAAGGAATAGCAAGAATTGCGTTTACTGAAGCAATAAGGGGTGAGTTACTGATTATTTCAACAGAACCGGTTTGATCGCCGCTGCCATAATCTCTGTGGATTATTACTCCCGCGAAACCTGATGCCGCCGTAACATTATCATTTGCCGCATTCGCATCTATTGTATTTAGACGGGCCGGAAGCACTTTTAATACTTCCTTTCCAGCCATCATATCCAGTTCTTGTATCATCTGCTGCATAGCAAAGCGTGATTCTTCCAATTTGCCTGAAGAATAAGCACTGCGGGCCAAAGTGAGGTTCTTATTAAAATCCTGTGCGCTAAGAGAGAATACTGTACCCAGAGCCGCAATTGTTAATAGCAGTTTTTTCATTATCAATAGATTTATTTTTCTCCCAAAGTTTTCTTTATCAGATCAATGTCGAATTGGTTAGCCGCTGCCATCATTTCCTGCTCATTGGCGAAATTAACGCCCTCAAATAAGATGAGTGAAGACTGGCCAAGAGGAACGCTGAGTTTGTATCCAGAGCTGTCATCGTATTCGATCACCGCCTTATTTCCCTTAAGCATGGTCTGCTTCCAGTTCTGCTGACCGCCCGTTGTTTGTCCATAGGCGCCATTGGTCAGAAAAAGGTTTACAGCGGATAAGAGCAGTGAATTGTTTGCTATTGTAAACCGCAGCTGCTTATCGTCTTTTAGATACTCGCGGTGTATGGTAAGGCCAGACCATCCCCAGCCGCTGCTGGTGACCTGATCCTGGTCCGCCTGCTTGGGTAAACCTGACGCAGTTTCTGGGAGGGATTTCAAAAGTTTTTGCCCGATCTCCATTTCCACTCCAAGCATTGCCTGCTGAACCGCATACCGGCTTTGGCCCAGATTGCCCGACTTAAAAGCGCTTTCGGCACTTGCAAGGTTCTCATTCACGTTAGGAGGTGTACTTATTAAACCTGCACCGCCTTTATTGGCCGGGCGGTTTCCGCTGCTCGAAGAAGAAGCTTGAACAGGACTTCCAACGCCTGTTTCAGCTGCTTGACCGCCTATTAGTTCATCCGTTTTTTGATCAATCTTTTTATCGATCACTTTTTCAGCTGCATCTGCTGCTTTCTGCTTTATTCTGTCCAAAAGTCTTTGTGCGCTGGCGGTAGAAGTAAACAGTAATAAACACGCACTAAAGAGCAGAGTGGTTTTTAATTTTTTCATACATAGCTTTATAAAAGGTGTGCTAAAGTTACTGTTTTTTAATTGATTGTAACAAGAATATTAAAGGTATTTGTGGCAGTTAGATGAAGACAATATGTGTAAAACAGGTAGAAAGCAAAACAGGCCGGATTTGTTATTTCCAGCCTGTTTTTTTAAGTTCTTTTTTATATTCTCAACTCATCTTTAGTTTCTTCTGAATATCCGCCACATACGATTTAAATTTTTTGTCGGTATCGATCAGGTCTTCAACAGTCTGGCAGGCATAAATAACTGTGGAATGATCTCGTCCGCCAAAGAAAGCGCCAATAGATTTCAGCGAGGTCTTGGTGTGGCTTTTTGCAAGATACATGGAGATCTGGCGTGCCTGAACAATTTCCCGTTTCCTGGTTTTGGATTTAACCATCTCTACGGGCACTTCGAAATATTCACATACCAGTTTCTGAATGTATTCCATTGAAATCTCACGAGAAGTATTCTTTACAAAATTCTTCAGCATGGATTTTGCCAGCCCGAGGTCAATCTCTTTTTTGTTTAATGTCGACTGTGCCAGCAGTGAAATCATTGCCCCTTCCAGTTCCCGCACATTATTGTCGATATTATGTGCTACATATTCTATTACTTCTCCAGGGAGTTCAATGCCATCGGTGTATATTTTCTTTTTGAGGATGGCCATGCGGGTTTCCAGATCGGGAACCTGAAGGTCGGCAGAGAGGCCCCATTTAAACCGGCTTAATAAACGCTCTTCGAGTCCTGCAAGATCTTTTGGCGGTTTATCTGAAGTGATGATAAGCTGCCGTCCCGACTGATGCAGATGGTTGAAAATATGGAAGAAAATATCCTGTGTTTTCTCTTTACCGGCAAAGTTGTGCACATCATCCATGATCAGCACATCCATAGCCTGGTAAAAGTTTACGAAGTCGTTGATGTTGTTGTTTTTGAGTGCGTCAACGAATTGCTGTGTAAATTTCTCACACGAAACATACAAGACAAGCTTATCGGGCTGTGTGCGTTTGATTTCATTTCCAATAGCCTGTGCCAGATGTGTTTTACCTAGGCCTACTCCTCCATAAATCATCAAGGGGTTAAATGATGTGCCGCCCGGTTTTCCAGCTACAGCAAATCCTGCTGAGCGTGCCAGTCTGTTACAGTCGCCTTCTACAAAATTTTCAAAGCTATAGTTGGAATTTAACTGCGGGTCTACCTGAAGTTTTTTAAGGCCTGGTATTACAAAAGGATTTTTAATATCCTTGTTTAATGCAACCGGTACGGGGATAGACTGTTTCTTACCTTCAGCCCCATTTCCATTAGAGGGCATATTTGTAGTATAGGGGATGCTGGCAGATGATTTTTCAACTACAATGTTGTATTCTAGTCTTCCTTCATCCCCAAGCTGCTTTTTTACGGTTTTCCGCAATAAGCCGACATAATGCTCTTCCAACCACTCGTAAAAGAATAAACTGGGCACCTGTATGGTTAGGACATTTCCTTCCAGACGCAAGGCTTTGATCGGCTCGAACCAGGTCTTAAAACTCTGGGCCGGGATGTTGTCCTTTATGATCTGAAGGCAATTATTCCATACACTTGTACTCGTTTTTTCCATAGAGCTATTCTTAATAATCTGATTTACAATCAAAGCCGAAGAAATTTTTCAACCCTGTTCGGAACACCGAATATTCGAAAAAAAACCAATTAAAAAAACTAATTTTTGAAATAAGCGTTAATTTCTTTTAAATCAATGAAATATACGCCTTGTGCTCAAGTATTGCAAAATCACTCGGATATTTCTGTTTTCCCCGCATTAAATTTAAACAGGTTTAGCCTGAGTTTAATGAAAAATATCCAATCTTTTGACAGCTTTTTTTAAAACACTCGCTGCATGTCATTTTTGATCAGCAGCAATCCCGCTTCATACGGATCGTTTTCCAGTCCGGATAGGTGTTTCAGAATGACTTTACTTAATTCAGACGCTGCTGCATCTTCTGGCAAAGTCGAAGCTGCATTATTTACCAAACTGATAGTATCCTCTTTTAACCTTTTTACAATCTGCCATGCCTCATGACTTACATACAGCTGCTGCGATAAATTATGCTGATATTCCGAACGGATATCAGACAAAACCAGGCGGTGAAATTCAGAAGCATTGATGCCGGGTGCATGCAGCCTGAGAAGGAGATTGGAAGGGTCAATTCTTTCGATAAAAATAATAATCCGTTCATATGCCTGCAGTCTTAAGGGAAGAAGCTGTGATAAACTGATCTTTTTCAATTCAGTTACTTCCTTTTCAGAATGGCTTTCGAGATATTCTTTCACAAAGTACCAGGCGGTAAAAAAAATAATTAAGCCTGCTATAAGATATTTTAAAATATCAAAAAGGAAAAGTTCAATATTCATAAAACCAAGTAAATTATCTTGTGCTGCTTCAATCAGCGGGGTGTAAAGTTCAGCAATTTAAAATTATATTTGTGAATCACCTAAAGAACTTTTTAAATAGTTTTTGAAAGAGAAAAGGGATGAAAATGGCCTTGCCCGTAACAATCTGAAAGCGCACTGGTCTAAGTTTTTATAGCATACTAATGTCAGTTACACTAAGCAGCAAAGAGAATATCAAAACCGCCTTTCAGTCCGTTGGCAGTAATCGGCTTCGTACATTTCTGACAGCCTTGATCATTGCAATCGGACTGACGGCATTGGTGGGTATTCTTACTTCTATTGATGCGATTAAAAGCTCTCTTAACAATACTTTTTCCAGCATGGGCGCCAACTCATTCACTATCCGGAATAGAGGGATTGGTATCCGGATAGGAGAGGGAGGACAGCGTTCAAAACCTTATCCATCTATTACTTATAATGAGGCTCGTTCATTTAAAGCCCGGTTTTCGTTTCCAGCTCTTGTTTCTGTAAACGCATATGCCTCCTTTGCCGCTACTGCTAAATATGGAAATAAAAAAACAAATCCGAACATTTCGGTGCTGGGGGCTGATGAGAATTATCTTGTTTCGGGAGGATATAATCTGGATGCAGGACGAAATTTTTCGCAGCCGGAGTTAGAATTTGGAAGTAATGTAGTGATTATTGGCAGTGAAATAAAGGACAAGCTTTTCGCTGATGAGGATCCGCTGAACAAATCGATCACAATCGGTAATAACCAATTCCGCGTTATCGGTCTGCTAGCGTCTAAAGGAGCCAGTATGGGAATGGGGAGCGATAAAGTATGCATTATACCTCTGTTAAAAGCAAAACAGATTATGGCCATGAATAATCCTTCTTACACAATTTCTGTGATGAGCGCTAATCCGCAGCAGGTTGAAGGGGCAATCGGCGAAGCCACTGCATTATTCAGAAATATCAGAGGACTGCGTACGGCCGATGAAAATAATTTTGAGATCACAAAAAGTGACGCGATCGCTCAAACATTACTTGAGAATATAAAGTATATCACGATAGCGGCTATAGTTATCGGGCTGATTACTCTGGCAGGGGCTTCAATCGGCCTGATGAATATTATGCTGGTGTCGGTAACAGAACGGACCCGTGAAATAGGAATCCGAAAGGCTATCGGGGCTACGCCTGCGGTGATCAGAAGCCAGTTTCTAATGGAAGCTGTCATTATCTGTCTGATTGGCGGTATGGCCGGGATTTTCTTAGGGATAGTTATAGGCAATCTGGTAGCGATGCTGCTGGGCGCCAGCTTTATGATCCCCTGGACCTGGATATTTTTAGGAACGGGGGTGTGCATACTTGTAGGAATGGTATCCGGATTTTATCCTGCCGCGAAAGCCTCCAGGCTTGATCCAATTGAATCGCTGCGTTATGAATGATTTTAGTCAGTTTATTATAATGGAGAAACCGGTCTGGCTTTCTGAATTATCATTATTACAGCAGTGAATTTTTTAAAGGAAGGCCGAGCAGTTTTTTTACATAAGGCTGCAATAAAGCCTGCTTTAATACTTCCGCGTGCTTCAGATGATGCAGATCGCTCCCCGCAAAATCAATAAGGTTTCGGTCAACAAGTTCTTCCGCAGCTTTTTGTGTGGGCCGGCCGTAGTATCCGGTAAGAGAAATAATATTTAACTGAAGCAGGCAGCCTGTGTCCTTTATTTGTTCATAGTTCTCAACAGAGCCAGCTAAATAAGGGTAACGCTCAGGATGTGCAAGAACCGGTGTGCAGCCTTTTGCTTTGATTTTTTCTATAATCTCGAAGAATGCCTGAGGGTAATTGACGAAGGATAATTCAAAAAGAAGAAAATCTCCATTTATGGTAAGGATTTCGCCCTTATCCAGCTTGCTTTCAAACGCTTCATCTAGATAATATTCGGCTGCAGCCTGCAGTTCGATATCAATGTTGTTTTCAACAAGCGCAGCTTTAAGCTTTGATAAGCCGGAGTTTATAATTTCAGGTGAATTCCTGTAATAATCTGCCATGACATGCGGCGTGGCAATCAACTTCTGGTATCCCAGATCCTGCATTCTTCGGATAAGAGCCAATGAATCTTCCATACGCTGCGCCCCATCATCAATCCCGGGGATGAGATGCGAGTGCATATCAGCTTTCAGCGCAGAAAAGTTAAATTCCGGCTCTTTGTTCTTCTTTTTAAAAAGGCTTATCACTATCGGTCAGCGTATTGTTCCTCATAATATGACTGATAATGCCCTGAAGTAACATCATTCAGCCATTCTTCATTCTGTAAATACCAATCTACAGTTTTTTCCAATCCTTCTTCAAACTGGAGGCTTGGCTTCCAGCCCAGGTCACGCTGAAGCTTAGAAGAGTCTATAGCATAGCGGAGGTCGTGTCCGGCCCTGTCGGTAACAAAGGTTATCAGCTTTTCGGATGTGCCAGGCTCCCGTTGCAGTTTCTCGTCCATTATCTTACATAGCAAACGGATAAGGTCAATATTTTTCCACTCGTTATGACCGCCGATATTGTAAGTCGAACCTGGTTTTGCCTGGTGAAAGATCACATCAATGGCTCGTGCATGATCTTCAACCCAAAGCCAGTCGCGTACGTTTTCGCCCTTGCCATAAACGGGAATAGGTTTGTTGTTTTTAATGTTATTAATGGCCAGGGGGATCAGCTTCTCGGGGAAGTGATAGGAACCGTAATTATTCGAGCAGTTAGAAATTACCGTATTGATACCATAGGTATCGTGGTATGCCCTTACAAAATGATCGGAACTGGCTTTTGAAGCAGAGTACGGACTATGCGGATCATAAGGCGTCTCTTCTGTAAATAAGCCGGTTTCGCCTAATGTTCCATAAACTTCGTCTGTTGAAACATGGTAGAAGAGTTTATTTTCATAAGCTCCTTTCCAGTGATTTCTGGCTGCGTTCAGGAGGTTCACTGTTCCCAATACATTCGTCATTACGAAATCTGTAGGGTTGGTAATTGAGCGGTCAACATGAGATTCGGCTGCCAGGTGTATCACTGCATCAAACTTCTCAGCAGCAAACAGCTGATTTATAAATTCAAAATCAACTATATCACCTTTTACAAATTTATAATTGGCTTTATCTTCAATATCTTTCAGATTTGCAAGATTTCCGGCGTAAGTCAGTTTATCTAAATTTACGATCTGATAATCCGGATATGTATTAACAAAACGCCGCACAACATGCGAACCGATAAATCCGGCCCCGCCGGTAATCAGGATTTTTTTATTCATGTTAAATTAGATTTGAGACGTGTCCAAAGGACTCCTTCGGAGGAGTTTTAAGTTTAAGATGCTGAAAACCTCACGTCTGTTATCTCATTATCTTAAAAAGGATTTTCCTTTATATATTCCTCCCAAGCCCAGGCTGACCGCATCATTTCGTCGAGGCCGAGTTTCGCTTTCCAGTTCAGTTCTTTTGTAGATTTTGTTACGTCGCCCCAGACCTGTTCCACATCGCCGGGCCTGCGTGGACCGATCTGATAATCCAGCTTTACGCCTGTTGAATTTTCAAAGGCACGTATTACTTCCAGTACTGAACTTCCTTTACCCGTGCCGATATTAAAGACATCATATTTTTTTTCAGGATGTTCTTCCATCCGGCGGATTGCTGCTACGTGGGCTTTTGCTAAATCCACAACGTGAATATAATCGCGGATACAGCTGCCGTCTGGTGTGTTGTAATCATCACCGTAAACAGTTATCGGCCCGCGTTTGCCTATGGCACTCTGTGTAATAAAGGGCACCAGGTTTTGCGGCACACCAATCGGCAGTTCGCCGATAAGTGCAGATGGGTGTGCACCTACCGGGTTGAAGTACCGCAGTGAGATGATCTTATAGTTTTCGCTGGCCCCCGCCGTATCCTGAAGTATCTCTTCCGAAATCTGTTTTGTGTTGCCATAAGGCGACTGAGCCTGCTTAATCGGAGCATCTTCTGTTACCGGCAGACTGTCCGGCTGCCCATATACGGTACAGCTTGATGAAAAAACAAAGTTTATTTCCCGGTCTTCAAAAGCTGCCAGCAGATTAATTAAGGAGTAAAAATTGTTTTTGTAGTACTTCAATGGCTGATTTACAGATTCTCCAACCGCTTTGTACGCGGCAAAATGTATAAGTCCGCTGATGTCAGGATTAGCTTTTATAAATGACTTTGTCTTCATTTCATCGCAGAGGTCGAATTCATGGAATTCCACTTCGCGGCCCAGGATTTTTTCAATCTGGCCTAAAATCTTCCTGCTTGAGTTAACCAGATTATCCACTATGATGGGCGTATAGCCTGCTTCTGCAAGTTCTACTACAGTATGAGAGCCGATAAAGCCGGTTCCGCCTGTTACCAGTATTTTCCTGTTCATCCTTGTTTATTATAATTCTTGAAGTCTTTATGTTCGATCTTCCCGATGACATCCTGAGGAAGGGATTTAAAATACTCGTATGTAATTTTCAGGCCTTCCGCACGTGAAACTTTTGGTTCCCAGCCCAATATTTCTTTTGCTTTTGTAATATTAGGACGGCGCTGTTTGGGATCATCTTTTGGCAGCGGTTTATAGATCATTTTCTGCGCTGTGCCGGTAAGTTTTATTATCTCTTCACCAAACTCTTTTATTGTAATCTCATCCGGATTGCCAATGTTTACGGGATAAGCATAATCAGAGAAAAGCAGGCGGTAAATTCCTTCGATCAGATCGTCTACATAGCAGAAAGAGCGGGTTTGAGAGCCATCGCCAAAGACTGTCAGGTCTTCGCCGCGGATAGCCTGTCCGATAAAGGCAGGCAGTACACGCCCGTCATTTAAGCGCATTCTGGGCCCGTAAGTGTTAAAAATACGAACGATCCTTGTTTCCAGATGGTGAAAAGTATGATAAGCCATGGTCATAGCTTCCTGAAAACGCTTCGCTTCATCGTAAACGCCGCGGGGCCCGACGGGGTTTACATTTCCCCAGTATTCTTCCGGCTGGGGGTTCACTGTGGGGTCGCCATACACTTCGGATGTTGAAGCAACCAGAATTCTTGCTTTTTTATCCTTTGCCAGTCCCAGCAGATTATGCGTGCCGAGTGAGCCAACTTTAAGCGTTTGAATAGGGATTTTCAAATAATCTATCGGGCTTGCCGGAGACGCGAAATGCAGAATATAATCCAGCTTTCCGGGAACATGTACGTACTTTGAAATATCGTGATGGTAAAACTCAAAGTTCTCGAGCTGAAAAAGATGTTCAATATTCCTGAGATCGCCTGTTATGAGATTATCCATGGCTAATACATGAAAATCTTCCTGTATGAAGCGGTCGCATAAATGCGATCCCAGGAATCCGGCAGCGCCGGTAATGAGAATACGCTTTCTTTCTGTCATCTATGTTGTAATAATTTTTCTTCCGATGCTGTTATAATAATAACCGCAATCTATCATTTTTTGAAGATCGTACAAATTCCGCCCGTCAAAAATTACTTTTGCTTTAAGCGCTTTTTCAATCCGGTCAAAGTCTGGAGTGCGGAACAATGACCATTCGGTTACGATTAGTAAGGCATCGGCACCTTCAAGTGCTTCGTATGGATCTTTTGCATAAGTAATAGAATCTCCTTTCAGCTTTTTTACATTCTCCATGGCTTCAGGGTCATAAGCACTTATCTGTGCCCCTTCTTTTAACAGTTCATCAATAATGTATAAAGCAGGAGCTTCGCGGATATCATCTGTTTCAGGCTTGAAAGCTAAACCCCAGATAGCGAATTTTCTGCCTTTCAGGTCGCCCTTATAATACTTTTTAACTTTATCTGCTAAAACGGTTTTCTGCTTTTCGTTTACGGACATTACCGAATTCAGAATACGGAAATCGTAATCTGCTTCTGCAGCCGATTTGGCGAGTGCCTGTACATCTTTTGGAAAACAGCTGCCGCCATATCCGACACCCGGAAAGAGGAAACGCTTGCCTATACGGCTGTCGGAACCTACTCCTCGGCGCACCATATCTACATCCGCTCCTACAAGTTCGCAGAGATTTGCAACTTCATTCATAAATGTGATTTTTGTCGCAAGGAATGAGTTAGCGGCATATTTCGTCAGTTCTGATGAACGCTCGTCCATAAAGATTATCGGATTTCCTGAACGGACATATGGTGCATAAAGTTCTTCCATTAATTTTCGGGCACGGGGACTGGATGTGCCTACCACCACCCGGTCGGGTTTCATAAAGTCGTCAACAGCAACACCTTCACGCAGAAATTCGGGGTTCGAAACTATATCTACTTCCACCGAGGTGTTTTCTTTAAAAACCGCCTTTACTTTATCAGCAGTCCCGACCGGTACAGTCGATTTTGTCACAACTACTTTATAATTTTTTATTAAGCGGGCGATATCTTTTGCTGCGCCGAGAACATAGCTTAAATCGGCCGCACCGTCTCCTCCGGGAGGAGTAGGCAGGGCCAGAAAAATGATTTTTGCATCTGATACCGCCTCTTCCAGACGTGTAGTAAAGGTCAGGCGGCCCTGTTCTATATTTCTGTTGAACAGAAGCTCGAGTCCCGGTTCATAAATCGGGATCTCACCTCTCTTCATTTTTTCTACTTTTTCTTCATTAATATCTACGCAGATAACGTCATTTCCTGTTTCTGCTAAACATGTTCCAGTTACAAGGCCGACATAGCCAGTACCTACTACAGCAATTTTCATGAATTTTTAATTGTTTTTTAAGGGTAAATATAAAATTGTGAATTTAGTATTCATTCTTTTTAGAAAGTATTTTCTAAATTAATTACTTAATTTAATAGTAACTTCGGCGAAGATACTGATTAAGCAAATAATATGCTTTTTATTTACAATGCCGGCATCAAAATTTATAAGGACTTAATATTCCTTTATTCCTTTTTTAACAAGAAAGCAAAGCTCTGGATAGAAGGCCGCCATCATCAAAAGGCAAAAATTTCCGCCTTTAATACAAAAAGAAAGTGTATTTGGTTTCATTTTGCTTCTTTAGGCGAGTTTGAACAGGGGCGTCCCGTTCTGGAAAAACTCAAAGACATGTACCCGGATAAATCGGTTGTAATCACTTTTTTCTCTCCATCTGGATATGAGATCCGCAAAAATTATCCCTTGGCAGAACTTGTACTTTATCTCCCGATCGATACCGCCTCAAATGCCAAAGATTTTATAGACGCTATTAACCCTGCAGCTGTCATATTCACGAAATACGAATACTGGTTTCATTATTTTAAAGAACTGCATCATAGAAATATACCTTTAGTTATCATATCCGCGATATTCAGAGACAGTCAGCCTTTTTTTAAATGGTATGGACAGCTGCACCGGCAGATGCTGTCGTTTGTTTCACATTTTTTTGTCCAGGATGAAAAAAGTAAAAAGCTTTTAGAGAAGCAGGGCTTAAAGAATGTTACCGTGAGCGGCGATACACGCTTTGACCGTGTATCAGAAAACTCAAAACACCCTAAAAAATTACCTCTTGTAGAAGGGTTTTGCCGTAATA
>Ga0180220_1002596_pt1 | contig 11388 bp, 11 predicted proteins | sample eDN5th37CBELigBY_FD_151335 | JGI IMG/M metagenome (GOLD analysis project Ga0180220, IMG submission 151335) | Enriched backyard soil microbial communities from Emeryville, California, USA - eDNA 5th pass 37_C BE-Lig BY (version 2) (version 2) | ecosystem: Environmental > Terrestrial > Soil >... | reverse complement strand
TCTTGTCGCGTCGGCTGCTTGTTTCGGGTCTGGCCATGGCGGCCTTGTTTGCGGCCGCGCCGCTGCAGAGCGCCCAGGCCAAGTGGCCGGAGCGCCCCATCCGCCTGGTGCTGCCGTTCGGCGCCGGCGGCGTCGCCGACGTGACCGCGCGCATCGTCGCGGAAAAGATGTCCGACAAGCTTGGCCAGCGCGTCGTCATCGAGAACCAGCCGGGCCCCGGCGGTATCAACGCGGCGCGCACCGTCGTCAGCGCGCAGCCGGACGGCTACACGCTCGGCCTGCTGAGCAACGGCACCGCGATCAGCGTCGGCCTGTTCAACAACCTGCCGTTCGATCCCGTGAAGCAGTTCGACATGGTGTCGCTGATCGGCACGTTCGATCTCGTGTTCGTGGTCGACGCCAACAGCCCCTACAAGTCCATCGAGGACTTCGTGAAGGCCGCCAAGGCCGAGCCGGGCAAGCTCAACGTCGGCACCATCGCGGTCGGCTCGACGCAGAACCTCGGCGCCGAACTGTTCAAGTCCACGGCGGACGCGCCGATGCAGATCGTGCCGTACAAGAACTCGCCCGACATCGTCGTCGCGCTGCTGCGCAACGACGTGCAGCTGATGGTCGATTTCCCGCCGAGCATCCAGGGTCAGGTCAACGACAAGAAGCTGCGCGTGCTGGCCTCGTCGGCGGCCAAGCGCTCGCCGCTGAGCCCCGATGTGCCGACGGTCGCCGAGTCGGGCGTCCCCGGTTACGACGTGAGTTCCTGGAACGGCGTCTTCGCGCCGAAGGGCACGCCGAAGGAAATCATCGACGCGCTCAACAAGGCGATCAACGAAGCGGTCGCCATGCCGGAGGTGAAGGAGAAGTTCGCGGCGCTCGGCGTCGTCGCCCAGGGCAGCACCCCGGACGAAGTGATGAAGCGGCTCACCGACGACATCAAGAAGTGGGACGCCGTCATCGCCAAGGCGGGCATTCAGAAGAAATAAGTCGCGTTTTCGACTGACGAAAATGAAAAGGCCGGTGCATCGCACCGGCCTTTTTTGTTCCGGCCGGCTATGCGCAAACGCGGCTGGCAGGGCTAAGGCCGAGCCTTTATGCTCGCCCACCAACAAGAACGAAAATTCGGGGCAGGGCGCTTAAAGGAGCAATGATGGCCAGAAAAGCACTATCGGTCGCCGTGGTCGGCGCGGGCATGGGCGGACTTGCGGTCGCCGCCACGCTGCGGCAGGTCGGGTTCGACGTTCAGGTCTACGAGCAGGCCACGCGTTTCGGCCGCATCGGCGCCGGCATCCAGATGATGCCGAACTCGATGAAGGTGCTGCGCGGTATCGGCGTCGAGGAGCGGCTGCGGCAGATCGCCTTCGCGCCGTATTCGCACCTCAACCGCGATGCCTATAGCGGCGAAGTGCTGCGCGAGTTGCCGATGCCGGACACGCTCTACGGCGCGCCGTATCTGTGCATGCATCGCGCCGATCTGCACGACGCGCTCGCCTCGGTGCTGCCGAGCGACATCATCCATCTCAACAAGAAGCTGACCGGCCTCGACCAGAAAGGCGGGCAGGTGACCTTGTCGTTCGCCGACGGAAGCAAGGCGACCGCCGACGCGGTGATCGGCGCCGACGGGGTGCACTCGCTGGTGCGCGACATCATCGTCGGTCCCGATGCGCCGATCCACAAAGGCCGCATCGCCTATCGCGCGGTGTTCGACGCCAGCCTGATGGGCGGATTCGACATCGGTCCCTCGCGCACCAAATGGTGGGGCAAGGACCGGCACATCGTCATCTATTACATCACACGAGCCAAGAGCGAACTGTACTTCGTCACCAGCGTGCCGGAATCGGCCGAGTGGATGACGAAGGAATCCTGGTCGGCCAAGGGCGACGTCCACGAATTGCGCGCGGCCTACGAGACGTTCCATCAGGATGTGCGCAACGTTCTCAATGCCTGCCCGGATTGCCACAAATGGGCGATCCTCGAGCGCGAGCCGCTGCCGCATTGGAGCAGCGGGCGCGTGGTGCTGCTAGGGGACAGCGCCCATCCGATGACGCCCTATATGGCGCAAGGCGCCGCCACCTCGATCGAGGACGCGGCCGTGTTGGCGCGCTGCCTCGAGGATGTCGACGGCGAGGACATCGAAGGCGCGTTCCGCCGCTACGAGGCGCATCGCAAACCGCGTACGTCGGTGATCCAAGCGATCTCCAGCGCCAATAGCTGGATGCAGGGCGGCGATGCCGATACGAGCTGGCTCTACGGCTATGATGCCTGGGGTGCCGATCTCGACCGGCCGGCGTCCAGCCCGCAGGCCAAGGCGGCGTGAGTTCGTTATTCCGGGGCGGCGTGTAGCGCCGCACCCGGAATCCAGCCATAAAATTGAGACGTTGCCGTGCTTCTGGATTCCGGGTTCGCGCACGTCGTGCGCGCCCCGGAATGACGGTGTGATTTATGGACTGGTCGCGCCCGGTCGATCTCTATTGCGAGCGAACCGATCCGACCTTTTGGGCGGAGCCGGTCAATGCCGTCACCAATGCCTCGTTCCTGATCGCGGCGCTCTTCGCCTTCGTTCAGTGGCGGCGTGAGGACGCGCGCGACTGGCCGGTGCTGCTGCTGATCGTCATCACCGCGGCGATCGGCGCCGGCTCCTTCATCTTCCACACCGTGGCGACGCGCGGCGCCGCCTTGTTCGACACGGTGCCGATCGCCGTGTTCATCTACGGCTATCTGTTCTTCGCCTTGCGGCGTTATCTCGGGCTGTCGCTGGCGATGGCGGCGGCGCTGCTCGCCGCCTTCCTGGCCGTGTCCTACGCGGAGAGCGCCGTGGTGCCGCGCCATGCGCTCAACGGCTCGCACGCTTATCTGCCGGCGGTCATCGCCACCTTTGTCATCGGATTTCTGACGCTCAAGCGCCGCGCCGGTCCGCTCGTCATCGCCGCGGGCGTGACGATCGCCATTTCGCTCGTGTTCCGCAGCATCGACATGGCGGTGTGCGAACGCTTTCCGCTCGGCACGCATTTCCTCTGGCACAGCCTCAACGGCTTGGGCCTCTATCTGCTGCTGCGGGCCGCCCTGGTGGACAAGGCGGCCGCGCCGATGCCGGGGCGGCTTAGCCGCGCCGGCCCTCAAGGGCCGCCGTAGAGCCAGGCGATGCCGTCATAGGCGGCTTCCTCGGTACGCCCGGCGAGCATCATGTCGCGCAGTTCCGCGGCCGGGCCGCGCGCGTGATAGAACTCGCCGTAAACGCGGGCCATGATCTGCACGCGCGCCGTGCGCAGATAGCGCTCCTGCTGATAGTCCTGGAAGGCGGCGGCAACGTCGTTCGGCTTGGCCGCGACCTTGTCGGCCAGCGTGACGGCGTCTTCCGTCGCCATGCAGGCGCCCTGCGCGAGGTATTGCAGCATCGGATGCGCGGCGTCGCCGAGCAGCGTGACATTGCCCTGTGTCCAGTTCTTCACCGGCTCGCGGTCGCACAAGACCCACATGCGCCAGGTCTCGATGCGCTCGAGGAGGCGCAGCACTTCCGGCACCTGCATCTTGAAGTGCTTCCACAGCAGATCCTTGCTGCCTTCGGCGTCCCAGCCTTCCTCGTAATGGTCGGAGTGGAAGACCGCGACGAGGTTGAACAATTCGCCGCGGCGCAGCGGATAGTGCACGAAGTGGGTGCGGGGACCGGCCCACAGCACGACCTCCGGCCGCCACAGATCGTCCGGCACCTGGTCGCGGCGCAGCACCGCGCGATAGGCGATGTGGCCGGACACGCGCGGCTTGCCGTCGCCGACGATGCGCTCGCGCGTCTGCGACCACATGCCATCGGCGCCGATCAGCGCGCGGCCCTCGACCTCTTCGCCGTTGTTGAGGCGAACGGTGACGCGGTCGCCATGGTCGGTGTAGTCGTCGACGCGGCGGCTGGTCTCCAGCGTGATCAGGTTGTTGCCCTGACACGCCTTCAGGAAGGTGGCGTGAATGTCGGCGCGGTGCGTGACCGCATAAGGCTGATTGCCGAAGCGCTTCTGGAACGTCGCGCCGAGCGGCACGCCGGTGATCAGCTTGCCGGTGAGGGCGTCGCGCATTTCCTGCGCTGGCGGGATGTGCGCGTCGGCGAGCACGGCTTCTTTGAGGCCGATCTTCTCCAGTACGCGGAAGATGTTGGGACCGAGCTGAATGCCGGCGCCGACTTCACGAAATTCGTCGGCCTGCTCGAAGAGGCGAACGGGGAAACCCTTCAGCGCCAGCGAATAGGCGGCCATGAGCCCGCCGATGCCACCGCCCGAAATGAGAAAGGGAGCCGATCCATTACCACCCGCCATGGCGTTTCCTCAGTATGCTGTCAATTGTTGGGGCGGACCATAATGCGTTCCGCCCGGCAACGCAAAGGCTTCGCAAAACAAATAAGCCCGCCGGCGAGCGGCGGGCAACCAGCCTGGGGACAGCGTTCGGAGGCGGGCTATTTCTCGACCTGGCCGCGGATCTCGCCGGCTGTGTGCGCTGCAGTATGGATGTTGACGTAGAGCCTGCCGGCGAGGAGGTCGGAAGCCTGGGAGTCGGTGAGCGTTGCGGTGCCTTCGAACGGGCTCGAACCGGCGCCCGGGATCGGGATCTGGACGCCGCCGTTCTTGCCGGGCTCGCCGGCGTGGAAATGGGCGGCGACCGCCGGGCCGCTGAGGTTCGCGTAGCTCCCCTTCCAGGTCAGCGTTTTGGTGGCGGTGTCGTAGGTGGCCGTGACGGTGCCGGTTCCGCGGCTATCGTTCGGCGGCACTTCGTTGGCGGCTTTCAGATCGGCCTTGAGGTTGATCGTATCGGCCGCGGCCGGCGCCGCGGCGCTCAGAATGGTAACGCAGGCGAGGGCCGCCATGAGCGGCCGGCGGAACAAAGCGGACATCGGTGTTCTCCCCACTTCTTGTCGAACATGCAGGCGAGAACACCATAGCCCAAAACTCTATTCCACCGCCTCGACTTCCAGCGGCTCCAGACTGATGGACGTCGACGAGGCCTCACCGCAGGAGTCGCATACCCAGTGGTGGCGGATCTCGTTGCCTTCGATGAATTCCGAGGAGATCGGAGCGACCATCCAATCTCCGCATTCGGGGCATCGCGCCGGCGCGCCGAAAGCCCGGATCGCGGAGAGTTTGAAGAGGTGGCACTGGTATTGAAGCTGCATGTCTCTGCCTCCTGGCGGTGTCGCGATAACCCCCGCTGGTGTGAGGAGTAGAGACGCTTCGTGGCGCCGCAACGACGGAAGCATGAAAGTGTCGTGTCGGCAGCGCTAAGGTTTCGTGACAGCGGCCCCGTCCTGCGACTCGTTTCAATCTGCAAAGAACGACACAGCCCGCTCGAGCGAGGCTATCTTCACCGCGGCTTCACTGCGCCGTGAACAGCAGCACGGTACGGGCCGACGACACGATGAAGTTGGCGGCGCAGAGGAACGCCATGATTCGGTTGATCCATTTCATATCGATCATGATGGCGCTGCCGCTCATCTTCCGAATGCCCCTTGGATATCTGGGGGCGATAGCGATGCCATTAAAGACGTGCCCAGCGCGGGACGCAACACAGGTCCGCCCAGGAACACCGCAATCCGCAGCATAAAAGCAAGAATGCCCGTGCGGCGCCGGGAGCACCGCGCCAACTGTATCCGCGGGGGCGTCAGACCCGGCCGGCCCGAGCGGCCGGCGCCGGGACAGATGATCGGGACGACAACAATGACCAAAACAATCGGAGCCTTCGCCCTGGCATTGGTGCTGGCCGCACCGACCATGGCTTTCGCCGCCCAAGGACACCGCACCGCCGCGCAGAGCTGGGCGCAAGCGCCCGAGCGCAGCCACAACCGGAGCGTCGGCCCCACGGAGATGTCGCCGGAGCGCGAGCAGGCCCTCCGCGACTGCGCCCGTGCCGAACAGAAGATGGGCAGCCAGTCGACCTGGGGCGTGCAGCAACTGTCCGTCTATCGCGCCTGCATGACCGCGCACGGCCAGGCCGAATAATCGCGATGCGCCGCCGGGCGGGCGACGCCGTCCACCCGGCACGACAGCCGGCCCTGGGGCATGAGGCGAGCCGCTCCGTCTCATGGCCTGGGCGCCGGCCTCCTGCCGGGGACCGGCGCTTGCCCACGGTTCCTGAGGCCGGAGTAATCCTGTATGAATCGGCCTTGTGTGGCTGAAACGCACCCAGATCAGAGAACTGTAAACGACCCGGCAGAATGTCGTGATTTTCGCGGGCCGGACCGCCGCGGTCGGTTGTCGGATGCCGACGGGCAATGCTAGCCACTGGCCCAACACGATTTGAAATGGAGCGGCAGATGTCGAAAGAGGCCATGCGGGCCGAGGCCGAACGGCTCATCAAGGAGGCGTTGGCCAAGAACGCGGTTTCGGTAACGCGGGGCGCGACCCGGATCGAGACCAAGTGCGGCAAGTGCGGCGCGGTCAACCGCGTCTCGGCGGCCGCCGGCGAGAGCCGCGTGGAATACAAGTGCAAGGAATGCGGCCACAAGCAGAAGGCGATCTGAGCCTTCGAAGGCGCGGCGCGGCCGTCGGGCGTGCGATCGACGGAAGCCGCCGCGCTCTGGAGCCGGCGCGCGTGCGGCCGGCTCATCGCGGTGCAGCGCGTCAGATCAGGTCCTGAGCGACCAACTTGAGGAGATCGCGGCGCGGGCCGCGGGCCTGTTCGTACAAGGCCGCCCCTTGATCGCCGCCGGCGTTGATCAGGTCGTCCTTTTCGCAGGTCGACGCGATCGTCAGCGCCATGCTCTGCAGCTGCGCGTGGCCGCGGCAGTAGACGGCAAGCAACGCGCGCGTAAACGGCGGGATGCTCTTCACCAGCTCGCGCAGGCCTTGCGGATGTGTCCGGTAGAGGTCGCCCAAAAGGCTTTCGGGAACGGGGCAGGCTTCTTCTTGACGCTGTAATTGCATTGCACTCTCCAAGAGTTCGTACGATGCAAGAGAAGTAGTTAAGGCCCTGTAAAGCTTTCGTGCGGTAGCCGCGAAAGGGCCGCTTGACCTACATCAAGCCGATCCAAAATCGCGGCGGCTTAATCGTGGCTCCAGAAATGCGGGAGCCATTCATGCAGCGCGTACCGACCCGACGTCAGGTGATGATGGCGATGCCCGCGGCGGTGGCTACCGTCGCGCTCGCCGACCGTCTCGTGTTCGATGCGACGCCGGCGCGCGCGCAGCAGAGCGCGCCTCTACCGAGCCACTTCGATCCCAAAGGCAAAGCGCCGTCCAAATTCACGCAGGACGTGCTGAAGCAGGCGCAGGCGACGCTTCCGTTCGCCGACACAAGGGATTTGGAGGAACAACGCCGGGGCTTCATCGCACCGGTGAAGGACCTGAAGATCATGGCCGACGACGGCCATGTCGCCTGGGACATGGCGCGGTTTCAGTTCCTCGACACGCAGGATCAGTTCGACAGCATCCATCCCTCGCTGCTCCGTCAATCAAAATTGAACAACAACTACGGGCTCTACGAGGTCATCCCGGGCATCTACCAGGTGCGCGGCATCGACCTGTCCAACATCAGCTTCGTGCGCGGCAACACCGGCTGGATCGTCTTCGACCCGCTGGTGACGGCGGAAGTCGCGCGCGCGGCGTGGAACCTGTTCCAGGAGCATGTCGGGCAAGGCCGGCCCGTCACCGCCGTCATCTATTCGCATACGCATGGAGATCATTGGGGCGGCATACGCGGCATTGTCGACCAAGCCGACGTGACGTCCGGCAATATCCCGGTCATCGCGTCCGCCGACTTCATGGACTACACGGTGTCGGAGAACGTCGATGCCGGCAATGCGATGAACCGGCGCCTGTTCTACCAATACGGGCTTCTCTTGCCGGCCGATCCGCACGGCTATGTTGGGCAGGGTCTCGGGCAGGGCGTGTCGTCCGGAACGATGGGCCTGATCGCGCCGACGCGTTACGTCGAAAAGCCCATCGAGGAGTTCGAGGTCGACGGCGTGCGGATGATCTTCCAGAACACGCCGAACACCGAAGCGCCGCGGGAGATGAACACCTACATTCCCGACATGAAGGCGCTGTGGATGGCCGAAAACGTCACAGCGACGCTGCATAACATCTACACATTGCGCGGCGCGCCGGTGCGCGATCCGCTGGGCTGGTCGAAATATATCGGCGAGGCGCTGCATCGCTTCGGCACGGACGCCGACGTGATGTTCGCGTCGCATCACTGGCCGCGCTGGGGCAACGACCGGATCCAGGAAGTCCTGCGCGCCCAGCGCGATCTCTACGCGCACATGAACAACCAGGTCCTGCACCTTGCCAATCAGGGCGTGACCATCAATGAAATCCATAACGTCTACGAGCTGCCGAAGGGCCTTCAGAACAAGTGGTTCTGCCGCGGCTATCACGGCTCGCCGCAGCACAACAGCCGGGGCGTCGTGCAACGCTATCTCGGCTTCTGGGATTGCAACCCGGCCACGCTCATTCCGTTGTCGCCGCGCGACTCCGCACCGCTCTATATCGAGATGATGGGCGGCGCCGACAAGGTGATGGCGCGGGCGCAAGAGCTGCACGACGAAGGCAAATATCTCCTGGCCTCGGAGATCATGAACAAGCTGGTGCAGGCGCAGCCGGACAATCAGCCCGCCAAGGACCTTTTGGCCGACATCTTCGAACAGCTCGGCTACCAGCAGGAAAATCCCGGCCTGCGCAACAGCTTCCTCGCCGGCGCCTACGAACTGCGCAGCGGCATCCCGCAAGGGGAAACCGCCAGTTCGAGCAGCCCCGACGTGGTGCGCGCGATGTCGACGGAAGCATTCCTGAACTTCCTCGGCATACGCATGGACAGCCGCAAGGCCGAAGACATGCGGTTCACGATCAACCTGATCACGCCCGACAACGGCGAGACGTTCATCGTCGAACTCGACAACGCCACGCTCACCAACATCAAGGGCTTCCAGGCAAGCAAGCCCGATCTGACGCTGACCATCAATCGCGCCGACCTCGAACAGACAATGATGGGGACGAAATCCCTGGAGGCGCAGATCGCCGACGGCACCGCCAAGGTCGATGGCGATGCCGGCATCCTCAAGCAGCTCGCGACCACGGTCGTCGAATTCGATCCGCGCTTCGAGATCATGCCGGGAACGAAGGCGCGCCCGCCGACGGCCGGCGCGACTGGCACGGCAGCGCCGCGCGATGCCTTTGAAGCCGTGCCGCGCCCGACGGTCGCGGAATAACCGTCGCGCGACGACGCAGCGGGGTTACCGCTGCGCCTTCGCTTCCTGCCGGCGGCGGGTCAGGATGAATTCGGTGTAGCCGTTCGGCTGCGCCCGGCCTTGGAAAATCAGGTCGCACGCCGCCTTGAACGCCGGGCCGTCGAAGGCGGGCGCCATCGGCGTGTACAGCGGATCGCGGGCGTTCTGCCGGTCGACGACGACCGCCATGCGCTTGAGCGTTTCCATCACCTGCGTCTCGTTGGTGACGCCGTGCAGCAGCCAGTTGGCGATGTGCTGGCTGGAAATGCGCAAGGTCGCCCGGTCTTCCATCAGGCCGACGTCGTGGATGTCCGGCACCTTCGAGCAACCCACGCCCTGGTCGATCCAGCGCACGACATAGCCGAGAATGCCCTGGCAATTGTTGTCGAGCTCCTGCTGCACGGCATCCGGCGCCCAGTTCGAGGTCGCGACCGGAATGGTCAGCAGATCGGCGCGCTTGGCGGGCGGGCGCTTGGCGATCTCGCGCTGGCGCGCCGCGACATCGACGGCGTGGTAGTGCAGCGCGTGCAGCGTGGCGGCAGTCGGCGAGGGCACCCAGGCGGTGTTTGCCCCGGCCTGCGGATGGCCGATCTTCTGCGTCAGCATGTCGGCCATCTTGTCGGGCGCGGCCCACATGCCTTTGCCGATCTGCGCCTTGCCGGGCAGACCGCAGGCAAGACCCACGTCGACATTGTTGTCCTCATAGGCCTTGATCCAGGCGGTGTTGCGCATGTCGTTCTTGCGCACCATCGGCCCGGCTTCGATCGAGGTGTGGATCTCGTCGCCGGTGCGATCGAGGAAGCCCGTGTTGATGAAGACGATGCGGTGGCGCGCCGCGCCGATGCAGGCCTTGAGGTTCAGCGTCGTGCGCCGCTCCTCGTCCATGATGCCCATCTTCACCGTGTGGCGCGGCAGGGCGACGAGATCCTCGACGCGGGTGAACAGTTCGTCGGCGAGCGCAACCTCGGCCGCGCCGTGCATCTTCGGCTTGACGATGTAGATCGAGCCGGTGCGGCTGTTGCGGAACGGACGGCTGCCGGGCTTCAAGTCGCGCGCGCCGATCAGCACGCTGACCGCGGCGTCAAGGAAGGTCTCGGGGATTTCCTCGCCGGCCGCGTCAACGACAGCGTCGGTGTACATGTGGTGCCCGACATTGCGGATCAGCATCAGGCTACGGCCGGGCAGAGTCAGCTCGCCGCCCTGCGGCGTGCGATAGGTGCGGTCGGGGACCAGGCTGCGCTCGACCGTGCGGCCGCCTTTCTCGAACGCGGCCTTGAGCGTGCCGTCGGTCAGCATCAGCCAGTTGCGATAGATCTCGACCTTGTCCTCGGCGTCGACCGCGGCGACCGAGTCCTCCATATCCATGATCGTAGTGATCGCCGCCTCGAGGATGACGTCGGCGACGCCGGCCTTGTCCGTGCGGCCGATCTGGCTGGCGCGGTCGATGACGATTTCGAGATGCAGGCCATGGTTGGTCAGCAGCACCGCCTCGGGCGCGGCGGGCTCGCCGCGATAGCCCGCAAGCTGCGCGGGATCACGCAAGGAGGTGGGCGCGCCGCCTTCGCGTTCGGCCACGAGCTTGCCGTTCTCGATGCGATAGGCGGTGACCGCGGCATGCGAGCCCTCGCTCAGCGGCGCGGCTTCGTCGAGGAACTGCTTGGCGCGGGCGATCACCGCCGCGCCGCGCGTCGGGTTATAGGCGCCGCCGCGGGCGCGGCCGGCGTCTTCGGGAATGGCGTCGGTGCCGTAGAGCGCGTCGTAGAGGCTGCCCCAGCGCGCATTCGCGGCATTGAGCGCATAGCGCGCGTTCGACATCGGCACGACGAGCTGCGGCCCGGCGATGTGGGCCATCTCGTCGTCGACGTTCTTGGTCTCGGCGGAGACCGGGCCCGGATCGGGCGCGAGATAGCCGATCTCGGTCAGGAAGGCTTCATAGGCGGCCATGTCGATGGGCTTGCCGCGCCGCTCGCGATGCCAGGCGTCGATCGCCGCCTGCAGGCGGTCGCGCTCGGCCAGCAGCGCCCGGTTCTTGGGGCCGAGCTCGCGCAGGATGGCCGCAAAGCCCGACCAGAACGCCTCCGGCGACTGGCCCGAACCGGCAAGCGCCTCAGCGACGAAATCGGCAAGAATCCGGGCGGGCTTCATCCCGCCCACGGTGACGCGGTCCATCAAGCGTGCTCCTCTCCCTGGCCTGGCAA
>Ga0180220_1002592_pt1 | contig 11394 bp, 6 predicted proteins | sample eDN5th37CBELigBY_FD_151335 | JGI IMG/M metagenome (GOLD analysis project Ga0180220, IMG submission 151335) | Enriched backyard soil microbial communities from Emeryville, California, USA - eDNA 5th pass 37_C BE-Lig BY (version 2) (version 2) | ecosystem: Environmental > Terrestrial > Soil >... | reverse complement strand
TGGGTAGCGTCGCGCCAGCCACGAGAGCAGCCCCACCTGGTAGGCTGCCCGGGCGCCGCCGCCAGTCAGGACGAGCCCCAGCATCCCGCCGCCGGCCTCCGGCAGGGTAGCGCCGCCTTCCTCGCCGGGGTGCGGCGCCGGGGTGACGTGCCCGCTCGCGCTCACTCTATCCATTCACCATCGCAGGGATCGCGGTCCCGGCCGCGGGGCCGCGACGCGTAGATCACTCTTTCACCAGATTATACGCCAGACACGAGCAAGGTGCCGCCCCATTTCACGCATCGGCACCGCCGGCGGATGCGTCGAGTGATCCTGCGGCTGCGTTCACAGGAGGGAGCGCCCCCGCCGGAATTGCGTCCGGCTGGTAGCGTCGAGGTCGGACGCTCCGGATGTACCTGACCATCGTTGGCGCAAAGTAGACGATGACGGCGAGCTTCACCGCCACGATCAGGATCAGCCCGGTCGCAATGAGGAATGCTGCAACGGCGGCGACCACGACGAGGAGGTACGCGGCGATCACCCAGCTCATGGCGTAGCCGAGCGCCGTCGTGCCCGAACGGTACTCCACTTCGGGGTTGGCGCGGGCGAGACGTTCGTGCAACGACCGGGTGAAAGCCACGTAACCCGCGTCGTCCTGTTCGAAATCGCCGATCCCGCGATACGAAGTATTCGAAATCGTGATCGAGCGCCCCGACCTTGCCATCAGCTCGAGGAGATAGCGCTGCCGCTGCACTCGCGTTGGCGCGTACCGCGCCCGCACCCGGTGTATGTCTGAGTAGGGGATTTCATCGGATCCGCCGCCGTCATCCCTCCATTCGATCGAATGGTCCGTCAGTCGGCACATCCGCCGGGGCTTCAGGGCGTGCAGCCGGTGCGCGTAATCCATTGATTCCGATCGAGTCGAGTCGAAGTGACAGGCGGAGGGATTCGGCCGATCCGGACGCGTTCTCCACGAGTCATCGTGCCGGCGCACCGGCGAGTATGCTGCAAAGTCGTACGGGGCGGGCATCCGCGCCAGACGTCCGGCGCTCCTTTGCCGCCGGTAGCGCGTCTCCGCGCGCGCCGGCCAGTGAAACGAGTGGTGTGGCCCGCGGTTTCAGCTCCCGGCCGGATTCGAAAACGGTTGCAACCGCAGGTCCCCGGCGACATACTACCGGGTGGCCGGCCGGATGGCCGTCAGATCCCGCCAACCGCCGAACGACGCGCCCGAAGACGGGAAACGGAGCCGACAGCGCGGCGCGGCGTTGTCCGCTTTCACTTCAATCAGGACTCTCCCCATGTCGATTGCCCGGAAAGCGCTGGCGTGGTTCGCGGCGGTGCAGTTCCTCGTCCTGACGCCAGGTCCCGAACTGGCTGCGCAGACGCGCACGATCACTCCCGGCCAGACGCTGACGGCCACGATGGACGCGCAGACGCCGCTGGACGAGTTCGATTCTCCGTTTCACGAGTATTACATAGCGGCGAATCCGGGAGACCTGATCACCGTCACCGTCCGCTCGACCGCCATCGACCCGCTGATCGAATGGGGGCTGGTCGACCGGGACGGCACGTTCTACATGGTCTGGGATGATGATGACAGCGGCGGCGGCCTGGATTCCCGCATTTCCGTCGTGGCATACGGGGAAACGGACCGCCTCCGCGTGAGTTCGCTGACCGGCGAGTTGGGCAGCTACACGATCTCCGTGGAGCGAGTGCCCGTCCCGGCTGCACACCCGGCGGGAACACTCCAGACATTGCCGCCCAACGGCAGTGTGACCACCCGGATCTCGAGCCAGAATCCGTTGGGTTCCAACGGTCTTCGCTACGTCGACTTCGCCTACGTCGGCGGTCCCGATGACATCATCGAGATCACGCCGGACGTGCTCGGCGGCGACGGCGCGGCCTTCACGTTCATGCTCTGGGGCGTTTCGGCCAACGGGGATTTCTTCATCGGCGATGCCTACGATCTGGATGTCGCCGTGTTTCCCGCCGGGCCTGAGCCCTGGACGCTGCGTGTGGGCGTATTCGAAAGCGCATTCGCAAATGGCGGCTCACTCGACCTCAGGCTGACCAGCCGCCTCCTCCAGGGGACGGGCACGGGCGCGGCGCCATCGACTTCGGCGCCGCAGGGGACCGGAAGCTTCCAGCCCATCGCGGCCAACCAGCCCGTGAGCGGTGCGCTGGCGACGACCGACCCGTCGCTCTCCAACGGCGCCTATTACGACCTGTATCTGTACCAGGGGCAGCCTGGGCAGCAGGTCACGGTCACGATGACGTCCTCCGCTTTCGACACGTATCTCGCCGCCGGTGCGGTGGCAAACGGCGAGTTCCAGGCGGAGCTGTTCGACGACGATGGAGGGGGCGGCACCAATTCCCGGATCGCGACTACCCTCGGCCCGTCGGGTACGCTGGCGATTCGCGCCTACAGCTATTCCCCCGCCGCCACCGGTGCGTACACGCTGATGGTGACCCCGGGCGTCGCGGTGACGCAGGCCCCGACCGGGGCGGGCCAGTCGCAATTCCGGCCGATCGCCGCGAACCAGGTCGTGTCCGCACAATTCGTATCCACGGATCCGAGGCTGACCGACAATTCGCATTACCACCTGTACCTCTACCGTGGACAGCCGGGCGAGCAGATCACGATCACCATGCGCTCCACGGTGTTCGACGCCTATCTCTATGGCGGGCGGGAGGAGAACGGTCAGTTCGTGTCAGAGACGTTCGATGACGACAGCGGCGGCGGTACCGATGCCCGGATCACGGCCGTGGTCGGGCCGTCCGGGACGTATGCCATCCGCGCGAATACATTCAGCGGCAATCAGACGGGACCGTACACGATCGTGGTCGAAACCTCCGGTGGCGGGGCGCAAGGTGCTGGTGGCGCGCAATTGCCTCAAGGCTACAGTCCGATCGGCGCCAACCAGACGCTCTCGGCCACGTTCGTCGGGAGTGATCCGAGGCTCACCGACAACTCGCACTACCACATGTATCTGTATCGCGGCCAGCCCGGTGAGCAGATCACGATCACGATGCGCTCGTCGGAGTTCGATACCTACCTGTCCGGCGGCCGCGTGCAGGACGGCGCATTCATCCAGGAGGCGGCGAACGACGACGGTGCCGGCGGCACGGATTCGCAGCTCACGGCGGTCACCGACGCTGCCGGCACCTACGCCATCCGCGCCAACACGCTCTATGGCGGAGTGACGGGCACCTACACGCTGACAGTGCAGGCGGCCGGCCAGTTGCCGCAGGGCGTTCGTCCGATCGCCGTGGGCCAGACGGTTTCCGGGCTCTTCACCGCGAGTGATCCCAGGCTCGGCGACAATTCTCATTACCACGACTACATCTACCGCGGGCAGCCCGGCGAGCAGATCGTCGTCACCATGAGGTCCGCGGCTTTCGACGCCTACCTCATGGGCGGCCGGTTCGACAACAACCAGTTCGTTGCCGAGCAGTCGAACGACGACGGGGCGGGCGGCACTGACGCGCAGCTCACGGCGACAGTCGGAGCGAACGGCACGTACGCGATCCGCGCCAACACCCTGTTCGGCGGCAACACCGGCGCATACACGCTTGCGGTGCAATCGGCGAGCGCTCCTGTGGCGGCGGGCACCGGTCCCGCCGTCCTGAGGGTCGGCCAGACGGTTAGCGGGCGGCTGCAGCAGGGCGACCCGCGCCTCGGCGACGACTCTTTCTACCACCCGTACATCTACGAAGGCGCGGCGGGCGAACGGCTGGTGATCACGATGACGTCGGCCGAGTTCGACACGTATCTCCGGTTCGGCTACGACCGCAATGGCCAGTTCGAGGTCATCACCTACGACGACGACGGCGGCGGGGGCACCAATTCCCGCATCGTCGTGACGCTCCCGCAGACGGCGCGGTACCAGATCCAGGCGAACTCGTACAGCGCCGGGTCCACCGGCTGGTACACGCTGAGCGTGGAGGACGCCGGTGCGCCCGGCCCGGCGAACGTGGCGACCATCGCGCTGAACCAGACGATCCAGTCGCGGCTGGAAGCGTCGGATCCGGTGCTCTCGGACAATTCGCACTACAAGCTCTTCGCCTACAGCGGCACCCCGGGCGAGCAGGTGCTGGTCACGATGCGGTCGTCCGAATTCGACACGTATCTGACCACGGGCCGTCTGATCGCCGGCCAGTTCGAAGCCGAGCAGAGCAATGACGATGGCGGCGGCGGTACCGATTCCCAGATCCTGACCACGATCGGCGCCGACGGCATTCTGCTGATCCGGGCGAACTCCTTCGCGGGCGGGCGGACGGGCGCGTTCACACTGACCGTGCAGCCCCCGTCCAGCGTGGCGACGACGCCGCCCCCGGCGCCTGCGGGTTCCGCCACCATCGCGGCGGGACAGACGATCCAGGGGATGCTGACGACCTCTTCGCGGATGCTGTCCGACAGCTCGTACTTCGACCAGTACGTCTACCAGGGCTCACCCGGCGACAGGCTGGCGATCACGCTCACCTCGAGCGCCTTCGACGCGTACCTGATGTGGGGCCGGCTGGATGGCGACCGGTTCCAGGGCATCGCGTACGACGATGACAGCGGTGGCGGCACCAACGCGCGACTGGAAGTCACCGTCGATGGAACGGGGGTGTTCGCCCTGCGGGCCAACGCGTACTACCCGGGCGAGACGGGCGCGTACACGCTCACCATCCAGCGGCTGGATGCGGCCACCCCGACACCCGGCGCCCCACCGGTCGCAGGGCCGACTCCAGCGCCGGCGCCGTCGAACCCGAACGTGCAGACGGGTGGGAAGTTCGTCCACCACTATGTCGAGTCGCCGAACGCGCACTACACTGCGCTGAGCCAGCGGATCAAGCAGCGCCGCATTCTCGAGGAGATCACCGGGCAGTTGAACGCGCGGCTGCATCTCCCGCGCAACATCGACGTCCTCATGGACGAGTGCGGGATGGTCAACGCCTTCTACATCCCGTCCGAAACGATGATCGTCTTCTGCTACGAGCTGCTCGACCTGCTGGCGGCGATCTTCGTGCCGGACGGGCAGTGGACGCCGGAACTGATGGACCAGGTGGATGGCGCGGTCCGCTTCATCCTGATGCACGAGATCGGTCACTCGCTGGTCCACGTCCTGGATCTGCCGATCACCGGGCGAGAGGAAGACGTGGTGGATCAGCTCGCGGTCTTCCAGCTCGTCCGCGGCGGGGACGAGAAGGGCGCGCAGGCCGCCGTCAACGGCGTGTCCGCGATCCAGCCGGCCACCACGGAGTTCGACGATCTCGACTTCGCTGATGAGCACTCGCTCGGCCCGGTCCGGCTCTTCAACGTGCTCTGCTGGATCTACGGGTCCGATCCGATGAAGTTCAGCCCGATCGTGGACAACGGCTGGCTGCCCGAGGACCGCGCCGTGCGCTGCCCCAGTGAATGGGACCGCATGTCCAAGGCCTGGCAGACGATTCTGTCGCAGTACACCATTCAGTAGGTCCGGCAGTCACACCCGCCCGGCGTGTGTCCACGCCCGGGGCATGGCGGCCGTCGCCGGAGATCCTCGCCTGGTTCGGCCCGGGCGCGGATCTCCGTCGCGCCGGCCGTGTAGCTCCTTGCGACGAGGGCTCCGCGCCGCAGCGCAGAAGTCATGGTCGTGATCACCACCGAGAGGAGAATGCCGCGACCCGTGCGATATCCTGCCCTGATCGGTCTCATCGCGCTGACCGCGACGAGTGTACGCGCGCAACAGCCCGCCGCGGGCGCGATCCCGTTCGAGGCGTATCACCTGGACAACGGCCTGCACGTGATCCTCGCCCCGGACCCGGAAGCCACGGCCGTGGCGGTGAACATCTGGTACAATGTGGGGAGCCGGCACGAGCGGCCCGGCCGCACCGGCTTCGCGCACCTCTTCGAGCACCTCATGTTCCAGGGTTCGGAGAACATCCCGGCGGGCGAGCACAGCCGCCTGATCGCGCTGGCGGGCGGCACATCGAACGCCTCGGTCACTGAAGACCGCACCAACTATTACCAGACCGTACCGCCGGAACGGATGAATCTGGCGCTCTGGCTGGAGGCGGACCGCATGCGCTCGCTCCGGATCACTGAAGACCGGATGCGGCGCGAGATCGAGGTCGTCAAGGAAGAGCGCCGGCTGCGATTCGACAATTCGCCGTACGGCACGACGCAGCTGACGGCGTACTACGAAGGGCCGTACTCGGCTGCCGGATGCTTCCCGTACGCCCATTCGCTCATTGGCACGATGGACGACCTGGACGCCGCCGAGCTGGCGGACGTGCAGGAGTTCTTCGACCTCTACTACGCGCCCAACAACGCGACGCTGGTGGTTGCCGGCGCGTTCGATGCCGAAGTCGCGCGGGAGCTGATCGACTCTTACTTCGGGTCGATACCGCGCGGGGACGATCCACCCGGCGTGACGTGTGAGAACCCGTTTGCGCAGCTCCCGCGGGACACGACGATATACGACACGAACGCGGTACTTCCCGCAGTGTTCGTCTCGTACGGCGGCGTCGCGATCGGTCATCCCGATTCGCCGGCGCTCGAGGTCCTCGCCCGGGTGCTCGGCATCGGGCAGAGCTCCCGGCTCTACCAGCAGCTCGTGCGCGGGTCTCAGGTCGCGGTGCAGGCCGGCGCGGGTGCCAGCTCGCGTCTCGATCCGGGCCTCTTCGTTGTCTATGCGGTCGCGAACCAGGGCGTTGAAGCGCCAGAGCTGCTCGCTGCACTGGATGCTGAGATCGAGCGCGTGATCCGGGATGGCGTAGCACCGGAGGAGGTCGAACGCGCGCGCAACCAGGTGCGGGCCCAGGTCATCATGGGGAGGCAGAACGTGATGGGCCGAGCCGAGGCGCTGCAGTCGGCCAACCACTTCTACGGTTCTCCGGACGCGGTGGCGACGGCAGTGGACCGTATCGCTTCGGTCACGCCGGCCGACGTCCAGCGCGTCGCCGTCACCTACCTGCGGCCCGACAACCGGGTGGTGATCCGAACGCAGCCCGGCCCCGCTCCACAGGAGGGGAACGCACCATGAGCTGGCACCGTGAACGGAGGGCGGGCCTGGTCGCGGCGGCGGCGCTGGCTGTCGCGGCGGCGGTCGCGCCTTCGCCGGCGCTCGCCCAGGTGGAGCCGCCGCCACCGCTTCCGGCATCGCCGATCCGGTTCCCCGAGTTCAGGGAGTACAGACTCGAGAACGGGCTTCGGGTCGCTGTCGTTTCCTACGGGACGCAACCCGTTGTGAGCGCTCGCCTGTACGTCCGCGGCGGCTGGTCCGCCGATCCACCGGCGCAGGCGGGGCTTGCTGCACTCGCGGCGACAGTCCTCACCCGAGGCACGGCGAACCGCACGGCTCCCGAGATCGCTGCGCTGATCGAGGGCGTCGGGGGCTCGATATCCGCGAACGCCGGCCAGGAGTTCTTCAACGTCGGAACGGTCTCGCTCACGGAGGATGTCGAGCTCGCCTTCGATCTCCTCTCCGACGTCGTCCGGAACGTGACGTTCCCCGAAGACGAGGTGGAGCTCGCGCGCAGGCAGATACTCTCCTCGCTCCAGGCGGAGCTCGGCGAGGCGGATGTCGTCGCGTCGAAGACGTTCGACACGGTGCTGTACGGGAGCGATCACCCGTACGGCCTGAACGCCACGCCCGCGACAGTGCAGGCCATCTCGCGGGACGACCTGCTCGCATTCCGCGACCGCGTCCTCGTGCCGAACGGCGGCCTGCTGCTCGTCGCGGGGCAGGTCGACCCCGACCGGGTCGCGGCGCTGGCCCGCCAGTACTTCGGAGACTGGTCGGGCGGCCAGCCATTCGCGCCAGTGGTGCCCGAGCCGGCGCCACGCACGTCCCGGGATGTCTACCTCGTCCACCGGCCCGGTTCGGTCCAGTCCGTCGTGATGGTGGGCGACCTGGGGATCGCGGCCGACAATCCGGACTACTTCCCGCTCCTCGTCCTGAACCAGGTGCTGGGCGGTTCGGAAGGTCGTCTGGAGGATGTTCTGCGGGAAGAACGCGGCTGGACGTATTACGCCTATTCGACTTTCAACAGGCCCACGCGGCGAGGCTACTTCCTGGCCCAGACCGAATCGCGAACCGAGGTAACCGACTCGACGGTGGCGGAGATCCTCGAGCAATTCCGGCGTCTTCGGGACGAGACGGTACCCGAGGCCGAGCTCGAGGAGGCGAAAGCCTTTCTGGCCGGCAGCTTCCCGCTCCGCCTCGAAACGGCGGATCAGGTAGCGAGCCAGCTCGCCGGCTCACTCCTGCTGGGCCTGCCCATCGAGGACGTGACCGAATACCCGGAGCGGATCCGCGCCGTGACTGGTGACGATGTCCGCCGCGTCGCGAGGGAATACATCGACCCGGATCGGGTGGCGGTGATCGTGGTAGGTGACGCTACGATCCTGCTGGATCGGCTCCGGGCGCTTGGAACGATCCACCTGCTGGATGTGGAGGGGAATCCGCTGTCGCCGGAGTCACTGGGGAGTCAGTTGGCGCCGTAGGCTCCAGAGCGCGGCACGCCGTCAACGGAACGCTGCGCGCACACCGAGGTCGAGGCGGGTGTGGCGGCTGGTTCCACTCTCCACCCCCTCCCGCTCGTGGAACGCCCAGAACCGCTTGATCTCTACGTAGATACCCCGGCGGCCGCCCGAGAACATGATTTCGAGGCCACCGCCGACGCTCAGCAGCAGGTCGACGTTGGTGTCGCGGAGGTCTTCGAGGCGGTAGCTGATGATGCCGGCGCCCCCGTTCACGTACCCGATGTTGCCGATGAACGGGAGGCCGACCATGCGCCCGATCTGCCCGAGGCCGTTGCCGCTCAGGCGACCATTGAGGAGCAGCGTGCTTATCGTGGCCGTACCCGAGGCGATCATGCTGCTGCCGCCCGCCACTCGCTCGTACCGCGTCCGGGCAAGGGTACCTTCGGCCCCGAGCCAGAAACCCTCCCCGAGCTCCGTATAGAGCGAGGCACCGCCGCCGAACGCGGCGTCGGCCATGGCCCAGACCGATTCGGAACCCGGGTCGTAGAATCGGCCGACATCGAGGTACAGGAGCCCGTGGCCGGAAACGGTGACGGTCCGCGACGAGTCTGAAGAGGCCGATTCGGGCAGCCGCTGCCGTGCGGCGGCTGGCATCGGTGCCGTCGCGAGGGCGCCAATGACGATGGACAACCCAATGGCCATGTGCACGACTCGGTTCATGCTGCCAACGTAACGCGATGACGGCACTGGCTCAACACCGGGGCACCGGCCGTGCGGCGGGCTGCGGGGAGGTGAAACTCTCGACGCGTGGTGCCGTATCACCATCACCGGTCGGCCCGGGCATGCGTCTCGCCTGGGTCGGCCGCGGCAGCTAGCCCGGAAGAGATCACCCGGATGTCACACGCGCCGGAGGACGCCATGCCGTCCCGTTCCCATGACCTCGTGCGAGCACTTCCGCTGGCGATCCCGGCGATCATCGCCATTGCCGTCCTGTCGGGATGCGCAACCGGCACGAACGCACCGGCCTCGCCGACTCCAGCGACCAGCACCACCCAGCCATCGCTGCCGCCTGCCCCGGACGACGCGTCACGCGCCGAGTTCGAGGCGCTCTTCCTTGCACGGACCGACAGCGCCCTCAGCAACTACAGCGAGGCAGACGTCGATTTCATTGCCGGGATGATCGCGCACCACGCCCAGGCTCTCGTGATGGCCGGGCTGGCGGACGCGAACGACGCCGGCCCACAGGTGCGCACGCTCGCGGCGCGGATCCGGATCGGCCAGCAGGACGAGATCTCGCTGATGCAGGACTGGCTTCGAGACCGCGGGCTCCCCGTCCCGGAAGTCCACGTCGACGGCGTCGACATGATGGTGCACGGCATGCAACACGCCCATGACATGCCGGGGATGCTGACCCCCGAACAGATGCAACAGCTCGGTGAGGCCCGCGGCGCCGATTTCGACAGGCTTTTTCTGGAATACATGATCCAGCACCACCATGGCGCGATCGTCATGGTCGATGCATTGTTGGGCACGGACGGCGCCGCGCTGGACCCGCTCGTTTTCAAGCTCGCGGCGGAGATCCACGCAGAACAGACGACCGAAATCGCGAGAATGGAGTCGATGCTGGACGCCATGCAGGCGGGGCTGGCACCGTGACTGACCAACGGTCGACGCGCCGCCATGGCATCGCGGAACCCACTGCGCATGAGGAGATCCGATGAGACCGGGTAACAGCTTTGGATTGCTCGCGGTAGTTGGGATCCTGCTCGCTACGGCGGGGTGTGCCTCGAGCGGGGGGCCGGCGGCCGCCAGCCCGACCGTGCCCTTCGCGGATGCGCTTCGTCCGACGCCCGATCCGCGCATCGGACTCAGCGCCGGGATCCTGAACGCGGGTCAGGCCATCTGGAACATGCGCCTGCTCTCGACGGTGGCGACTCCGGAACCCTTCGTCGGCGCCAACAACTCCGACCTCGCCTTCAAGGATTCCTACGTCATCCAGGGGAACTATCGAGGATTCCAGGTCTGGGACATCTCGGATCCGGCCGCGCCCGAGCTCCTGTCGGCCCAGATCTGCCCCGGCGCGCAGGGCGACGTTTCGGTCTACGGCAATCTCCTGTTCGTCTCTACCGAATACCTTGATGGGCGGCTCGACTGCGGGGCCGAACCGTCGAACGCCGCCGTGAGCCCCGACCGTCTTCGCGGGATCCGCATCTTCGACATCAGCGATATACGGAACCCGGAGTACATCGCCAGCGTCCAGACGTGCCGGGGCTCCCACACCCATTCGCTGCTGGTGCCCCCGGACGATCCCGACCACGTGTACGTCTACGTCTCCGGCTCGGCGCCGGTCCGGCCGGCGGAGGAGATGCCCGGTTGTTCGGACGCGCCGCTGAGCGTGGATCCGAATTCGTCTCTCTTCCGGATCGAGGTCATTCGCGTACCGCTCGCCGATCCGTCGCGGGCGGAAATCGTGAGCTCACCGCGGATCTTCGCCGACCTCGGCGCGCCCCCGCTCCGTTCGCCGACCGAAGCGGAGCTGGCGGATATCCAGGCCAGGCGGCAGCGGGAGTTCGCGAATGGTCAGTTCGTCGCGGTGATCGACGGGGCGTGGTGGCGGCTCGCACCCGAAACCGCGACCATGTTCCTCGACAGCATCGTCGCGGCACGCGGTGGCAGCGGCGCACCGACGGCCGCAGATTCACTCGCGCTCTTCGAAGCGCTCCCGGAGCTGCTCGCGGCGAGGCTCGCGGCTCAGGGCCGCCCGGCCCGGGAAGGCCCGGACCAGTGCCACGACATCACGATCTATCCTGCGATCGGGTTGGCCGGCGGCGCGTGCGAAGGGTTCGGGCTGCTCCTGGACATCAGTAACCCGATAGACCCCCGCCGGATCGCCGCCGCTGCCGATACCAACTTCTCGTACTGGCACTCGGCCACATTCAACAACGACGGCACCAAAGTCC
>Ga0180220_1002590_pt1 | contig 11410 bp, 11 predicted proteins | sample eDN5th37CBELigBY_FD_151335 | JGI IMG/M metagenome (GOLD analysis project Ga0180220, IMG submission 151335) | Enriched backyard soil microbial communities from Emeryville, California, USA - eDNA 5th pass 37_C BE-Lig BY (version 2) (version 2) | ecosystem: Environmental > Terrestrial > Soil >... | reverse complement strand
GACGGCCCTGCCCCTGTTCATCTGGATGGGCGAGATCCTGTATCGCACCAATCTTTCGGAAAATCTGTTCCGCGGCCTGGCTCCCTGGGTGAACCGGCTGCCCGGACGCCTGCTGCACACCAACGTGCTGGGCTGCACGATCTTCGCCTCGGTCTGCGGGTCCTCGGCCGCCACCTGCGTCACGGTGGGCCGCATGAACCTGCCGGAACTGCGGAAGCGCGGCTATCCCGACGCGCAGATCATCGGCTCGCTGGGCGGTCCTGCCACCCTGGGGCTGCTGATCCCGCCGTCCATCATCCTCATCGTCTATGGTGTGGCGGCGGAAACCTCGATCGCCAAGCTGTTCATCGCCGGGGTGATTCCGGGGCTGCTGCTCGCCCTGCTGTTCAGCGGCTGGATCGCCGGCTGGGCCCTGCTGCGACCCGAGCGCGTGCCGGAATCGGCGGCCGGGCTTTCCCTGGCCGAAAAGCTGCGCGAGTCGCGCCAGCTGATTCCGGTGGTCCTGCTGATCCTGGGCGTGATCTTCAGCATCTACAGCGGCGTGGCCACGGCCACCGAATCGGCGGCCATCGGCGTCATCGGCGCCTTCCTGCTGTCGGCCTGGCAGAAGACCCTGACCTGGAAATCGTTCCGCGATTCCCTGCTGGGCGCCACGCGCCTGTACTGCATGATCGCCCTGATCCTGGCCGGCGCCGCCTTCATGACCCTGTCCATGGGCTACATCGGCCTGCCCCGCCAGCTGGCGGAATTCGTCGGCGGGCTGAACCTGTCGCCCGGCATGCTGATCGTGGCGCTTGCCCTGTTCTACGTCGTGCTGGGCTGCTTCCTGGACGGCATTTCCACCATCGTCCTGACCATGGGCGTCGTGCTGCCCATCATCCAGGCAGCCGGCATCGATCCGGTCTGGTTCGGCATCTTCCTCGTGATCACGGTGGAAACCGCCCAGATCACGCCGCCGGTGGGATTCAACCTGTTCGTGCTGCAGAGCATGACCGGCAAGGAAATCACCTACCTGGCCCGGGTCTGCGCACCCTACTTCAGCCTGATGGTGCTGCTGCTGGTCACCCTGTGGTACTTTCCAGGGCTGGCCACCTGGCTGCCCAGCCACATGTAGTAGCGATCGGCATCGCAAACACGAGGCTGTAGTATCGTAATCGCGGGGCCGCCTCCACCGGCCCGCGCGAGGACACCATGACCGCCACCCTGCTGATCGACTGCCGCCCGCACGACCTGGGCGGCGGTTTCATCGTCGGACGCGTACTTCCCTACCGCAAGCGACGCATGGTCGGGCCTTTCATCTTCCTCGACCACATGGGTCCGCTCGAAGTGGCGCGCGGCGCACCGCGCGAGCTGGATGTCCGGCCGCATCCGCACATCGGCCTGTCCACCGTCACCTACCTGTACAGCGGCGCCGTCACTCATCGCGACAGCCTGGGATCGAACCAGGAAATCCGCCCCGGCGAAGTCAACTGGATGACCGCCGGCAGCGGCATCACCCACAGCGAACGACTGGAATACGCCCGAGCCCACGGCGCCACCATGCACGGAATCCAGGCCTGGGTCGCCCTGCCTCGCGAACACGAGGAAACGGCACCCGAATTCCATCATCACCAAGGCGCGGCCGATCTGCCGGAATTCAGCGAAGACGGCGTTTCCGGCCGGCTGATCGCCGGCACCATCGAAGGCGCGACCGCCCGCGTCAAGACGCATTCTCCCCTGTTCTACCTGCATTGGGACATGGCCGACGGCGCGCGCCGCTCCCTGGGCACGGACCATCCGGAACGCGCCGTCTACGTCGCCCGGGGAGAAATCGAACTGGACGGCTACCGGCTGTCCGAGGGGCGGATGCTGGTCCTGGAACCGGGCCGCGCTGCGCGGATCCAGGCCCACGGTCCGTCCACCGTCATGCTGCTTGGCGGCGATCCCGTCGGGGAACGGTTCATCCACTGGAATTTCGTGTCATCCTCGCGCGACCGGATCGAGCAGGCCCGCGAAGACTGGCGTGCCCAGCGCATGAAACTGCCCGTGGGCGACGACCGTGAATTCATCCCGCTGCCGGAAGGCGCGGGCTGATGCTGCCACCCACCGCCCGATCCTTCTCGGAAACAACCACTGCCAGCATTCTCCAACGCTTCATGCAAGGAAACACACGATGCCGCTCAAGCTTCAAGTCATCATCTGCAGCACCCGCCCGGGCCGCGTCGGCCCCGCCGTCGCACGCTGGTTTCACGGATTCGCCCACAATCACGGGCAGTTCGACGTCGAACTGGTGGATCTGGCCGACTTCCATCTGCCGCTCTACGACGAGCCGGTCCATCCCCGCATGCAGCAATACACGCACGACCACACCAAGCGCTGGAGCGCCAGCGTGGCCAGCGCCGATGCCTATATCTTCGTCACGCCCGAATACAACTACAGCGCACCGCCATCACTGGTGAATGCGCTGGATTTCGTCTACAAGGAATGGAACTACAAGCCCTGCGGCTTCGTCGGCTATGGCGGGGTCTCGGGCGGCCTGCGCTCGGTCCAGTCGGTCAAGCCGCAGGTCACCACCCTGAAGATGATGCCCATGGTCGAAGGCGTCGCCATCCCCATGGTGGCCACACACATCCAGGAAAACGGCGATTTCACATCCAACGATCTGATCGATGCATCCGCCACCGCGCTGCTGGACGAACTGCTGCGCTGGGCGACGGCGCTGAAGCCGCTACGGGCCTGAGCAGCCGGACCGCGGGAGGACTCAAGCCGACTTGATCCGCGCGACGAAATCGGCGATTGTCCTGCGCAGGCCTTCCCGCAAGCCGGTCACGGGCCACCAGCCCAGGTGGTGCTGCGCGAGCGTAATGTCGGGGCAGCGGCGCCTGGGGTCATCCGGCGGCAGGGCCAGATGCACCACGGACGCCGATGTTCCGGTCAGTTCCCTGATGACGCCGGCCACTTCCAGCACCGGAGTCTCGCTGGGATTGCCCAGGTTCACCGGCCCCCGGAAGGTGGCCGGGCTCTCCATCAGGCGCACCAGGCCTTCGATCAGGTCATCCACGTAGCACAACGAACGCGTCTGGCTGCCATCTCCATAGAGGGTCATCGAGCAGCCTGTCAGTGCCTGGACGACGAGATTGGAAACCAGCCGGCCGTCGTCCAGCGCCATGCCCGGGCCATAGGTGTTGAAAATACGGGCAATCTTCGTGTCCACACCGTGCCACGGCCGGCAAATACATGATCACGCCACGGGGTCTGTACGAATTCCGCCATTTCTTTTCCCGCGAACTGGGTACGGAAGGCGCAGGCTCTTGCTCCGCCAGCGCGGTGCGCGCGCTGATCCAGGAACTGATCGAGGCGGAGGATCCGGCCCATCCACTGTCGGACGTGGACCTGACCCAGCGGCTGGCGCGCCACGGCATTCTCGTGGCGCGCCGCACCGTCACGAAATACCGGGGGCAATTGAAGATCCCCTCGGTGGAATTGCGCAAGGTCCACTACTGACGCACGTTCGCGGCGCCCGGCACCCACCGGACATCCCGGCCGGGTGCCGGGCGGCGGCGTGGTTCAACGGCCCTGGCGGACCTGCCGTTCGAGCGCCTCGAGCGGCATCGGCCGTCCGAAGAGGAACCCCTGGAAGGCCTGGCAGCCATGTTCCAGCAGGAAACGGCGGTGCGCCTCGGTTTCCACGCCTTCGGCCAACACGTCCAGCCCCAGGCTGTCGGCCAGCGCGATGATGGAGCGGGCGATGGCGGCATCGCTGGGATCCCGCAGCACGCCGCACACGAAGCTCTGGTCGATCTTGATCTGCGACAGCGGCAGGCGCTTGAGATAGTTCAGCGAAGAGTATCCCGTGCCGAAATCGTCCAGCGAAAAGCCCAGTCCGTGCGCCCGCAGCGCACGCATGGTCTCGATCGCGCTGTCCACGCTGTGCAGCAGCAGGCTCTCGGTCAGTTCGAGCTTGATGCGCGCGGGGTCGGCGCCGGTATCTCGCAGCAGCGCCAGGATCCGCGCCACGAAATCGTCCTGACGGAATTGGCGTGGGCTGACATTGATGGACAGGTCAAGGCGCCCGAGCACGGGGTCTTCCCGCCAGCGGGCCTGCTGCCTCAGCGCCGTTTCCATGACCCAGTTACCCAGCGGCAGGATCAGCCCCGACTCTTCCGCCATGGGGATGAATTCGGACGGCGGCACCAGCCCGTGTTCCGGATGCTGCCAGCGGACCAGCGCCTCGGCGCCCGTGATGCGCCCCTCGCCGTCCACCTGGGGCTGGTAGAGCAGCAGGAACTGCTCCTGGCGCAGACCGGCGCGCAGATCCGCCTCGAGCGTCGCGCGGCGCGTCACGGCCTGCTGCATATCCGGATCGAAGAAACGCAGCGTATCGCGTCCGGCATCCTTGGCGCGGTACATCGCCATGTCCGCCTGCTTGAGCGCCTCGTCCACCGACTCCGCGGCGCGATCGAGCAGCGCCACGCCGATGCTGGCTGAAAAGTGATATTCGTGCCCTGCCAGATCGCAAGGCTCTCGCAGGCGGGCCAGGAGCAGTTCACCCAGCGCGCGCGCCTGGTCCGCAGCAGCCTGCGCGCCGGCGCTCAGCCCCGGCACCACCACCACGAAGGCATCCCCGCTCAGGCGGGCGACGGTGTCCCGCTCGCGCACGCTGCCGCGCAGGCGGCCGGCCACCTGGCGCAGCAACTGATCGCCCACCTCGTGGCCGCGGGTATCGTTCAGTGTCTTGAAATCATCCAGGTCCAGGAAGAACACCGCGGTGATCAGGCCCGCGCGGGATCCTTCCGCCAGCGCCTGCTGCAGGCGTTCCACCAGCAGCCGGCGATTGGGCAGCCCGGTCAGCGCGTCGTAGAACGCCAGGTGACGCGCTTCCTCTTCCGCAGCCTTGCGATCCGAGATGTCGACATCGAAGCAGAACATTTCGGGCGGCTGGCCGGGCAGTTCGACGAACGCATGGCTGGAGAACACATCCACCGGAGCCCCGTCCTTGCGCCGCAACCGCGTCTCGCGCGCGGCGATCACCCTGCCGGTGGCGAACATGCGGTCGATGTCCGCACCCATCAGGCCGCGCAGGGCCGAAGGCGCAATCAGATCCGGCAGGCGCCTGCCCATGGCTTCTTCGGCCGTGTAGCCGTAGAGCCGCTCCGCCGCGCGGTTCCAGTAGCTCAGCACGCCTCCGGCACGGTAGCCCAGCACCGCGATCGAGGGGATATTGAGCAGCACCGAGCGGAAACGCAGTTCCGATTCGCGCAGCGCGCCTTCGGCCTGCTTGCGTTCGGTGATGTCGCGTGCAAGGAAGACCACGGCAGGCAAGCCGTTCACCAGGGTGCCCAATGCCTGGACGCGCCCCTCGAAGTGATTCCGGCCCGAGCGCGTCTGCATTTCATATTCGATACTGTGCGTGCGGCCCGACCGCAGCGTCTCGCGGATCAGGTCCATGAAGCCGTCGGCCTGCTCGGGCGGCAGGACTTCATGCAGCCGGCGGCCGACGAGATCCGAGGCGCGGGCGATCAATGTGCCCTCATCGCGGGAAAGCACCTCGACATAGCGCCCCTCGCTGTCAAGTACCAGCAACACATCGGGAATGGCTCGCGAAATGGCCCGCAGCCGGGCTGCCGTGTCCGCCAGGGCCCGCTCGGTGGACAGCCGTTCCTCGATGTCGCGCAACAGCAGGCCCAGCACCGCCGTCGCAAGCGTGAACGCGATCAGGAAAGGCTGTGCCACCAGCGCATTGAAGTGCCGCGCCACATCGGCCGGCAGGAACTGGAACAACCCCAGCACTGCGGCATGCAGGAGCAGTCCGAAACACGCCAGCGTGATCGTATCCACCCCCAGCCACCCGCGCATGCGCGCATGGCGGTAGAGCAGGCCCGACGCGGCGCACAGCAGGATCACCAGCAAGCCGACGGCCGCGCCCTCGCCCGCCAGCAGCAGCCGGACCGCAGCCGCCATGGCCGCCGCGATCCCGGCCACCAGCGGACCGCCGAACAGGCCCGCCATGCTGAGCACCACCGAGCGCGCATCGAAGATGACGCCCGGCTTCAGCATCAGGGGGGTCAGCATGCCGATCACGCAGATACCGCCGAAGATAGCACCCGAAAGCACCTGCCCCACGAGCGGCCGCGAACGCCATAGCCGAACGTTCACGCCATGGAGAAAGCACAGCGCCAGCAGCAGGGAAACTCCTTTGACGAGTTCGATGAACATAAGCTGTCGCGCTTCTCCGGGGGTGGCAGGCCCGCCATGGCGGGTTCGGCATCCTCGCCTGCAAAGCGCCACTATAGCGCACGAAGGCTCGCCTCCGGCGCGCCCCCGCAATTGGTGCGAACAGGCCCCTAAAGGCCCAGCAGCGCGTCCGACGTAACGACCGTGCAATACTCTCCGTCCAGGTTGGCCAGCGACATCGCGTGCACCTCTTCGGCGCTCCTGACGGTCCCGTTCCAATCCGCCCCGGAGAAGGCGAAGCAGCCGTCGGCCACCAGTTCGGTGCCGATGAACGCGCTGTTCCGATGTCTCGCGATGACCTGTTCACCGGCGATGGGGACCGTTTCCGGCTTGAACGCGTGCCCAGCCTGGCCCGGCCGGTAATGTGACCCCGGCGCAGGAGGCGGCTCGGAGGTCGTTCTCATGTCTGCATACCCTCATTCGTTGGTCGGGATGGACGGGCAAACCGGCCCAGGCAATCCATGACCGCGCGGATGGCCGGTGCATGCCGCATGTCGGTATGGACGACCAGCCAGATATCCCGGACGAGAGGAAGCATGGCCGGATCCGCCACGACCAGCCCGTCCAGGCCCTCTACCGCAAAATCGGGCAGCATGCCGACGCCGCCGCCCGCCAGGATGAAGGCCGTCTGCATTTCCAGGGTGCTGGCGCGCAGTCCGATAGGCCTGCCCTTGAGCATCGCCAGGAGTTCGGCTTGCTGAGGCGCGGCATCCATGCCCTGCTCATAGGCGACGAACGCCCATGCGCCAACCGGCGTCTCGGCGAGATAGGCAGGACTGGCATAAAGCCGGAACAGGGCCTCACCGATCTTGAACGCCGTCAGATCGCCCGCCGTGGGGCGGGAAAGGCGAATCGCCAGATCGGCCTCCCGGCGATCCAGCGAGGCCTGGCGCTTCTCGCCGATCATGCTGACCCGGATGCCGGGGTGCCGCTTGCGAAGGTCCGCCAACGGTCCGGCCAGCCGCGCCGAGGCATAAGCGGGCGGCGCACTGATCACGACCTCGGCTTCAAGCGCCAACGACCGTGCGGCCTTCACGCGTTCGATCGCGTCGGCGTTCTTTTCCATCGCCCGCGCGATCGACGCAATCTTCCCGCCCTCGGCGGTGAGCAGGAAACGACGCCCACGCCGATCCACCAGCTTCAACCCGGTTTCCCGCTCCAGGCGAGCGACGCGACGCGCGACTGTCGCATGCTCGACGCCGATCGAACGCGCCGCGCCCGACAGTGAACCGGTGTTCGCAAGCGCCGCGAAATATCGCAAATCTTCCCAGTCCATGAATGTCAAATTTTTCACATTGAATGGAAAATTATAGGGAATTTATTTCCATTCATGTGTGTGGAATGATCCCTCCATCCCAACACAGGAGAGATCCAGATGGACAAGAAAATCCAGATCGCCCGCCCCGGCGGCATCGATCAACTGCGTGTGTCGGCCGACGCTCCGGCCGATCCTGGTCCGGGCGAAATCCGCGTCCGTCACGAGGCGATCGGCGTCAGCTTCATCGACATCTACCACCGGACGGGACTCTATCCGCTGCCGCTGCCCTCCACGCTCGGCGTCGAAGGCGCCGGCGAGGTCGAGGCTACCGGTCCCGGCGTCACCCGTCTGTCGCCCGGCGACCGCGTGGCCTACGCCGGCGCCCCCGTCGGCGCCTACGCCTCGACGCGACTGCTGCCGGAAACACGCGCCATCGTCCTGCCGGACGACATTCCGGCGAATGCGGCCGCGGCCTCGATGCTGCGCGGCATCACCGCCCACATGCTGCTGACCCTGATCTTCCCGGTCGGCCCCGGGACCACGGCCCTCATCCATGCCGCGGCCGGCGGCACAGGCGCGCTCCTGTCACGCTGGGCCAAGTATCTGGGCGCCACAGTGATCGGCACGACGAGTTCCATGGAGAAGGCCGAGCTGGCCCGCCAGGCGGGGGCCGACCATGTCATCGTAGGCCGCGACGCCGATCTCATCGGCGAGGTCCGGAACCTGACGGAAGGACGCGGCGTCGACGTCGCCTATGACGGCATCGGCGGCGGCATGCTGGCGCGGACACTCGCGTGCGTGCGGCCATTCGGCACCGTCGCCAGCATCGGCCAGGCGGCGGGCCCCATCCCCGCCCTCAATCTCGAGGACATCGGCCCCCGACGTTCCCTATCGCTGGCGCGCCCCAGTTTCATGGCCTATGCCGCCGACCTGTCGACCTACCGGACGGCGGCTGCCGCGGTCATGGACATGCTGCGCCTAGGCATCGGCGGTACCATCGACACCGCCTACGCGCTCGAAGACGTGGCGCGGGCGCATGCGGACCTGGAGGCCGGGCGCAGCATCGGCAGCATGCTGCTCGTGCCCTGAGGCCCCAAGATCCTGCATGGCCCCGAGCCCCCGGCCTGCATCCGCCAACACCAATGAAAAAACCCGCATGGTTCAGGCCCATGCGGGTTTTGCGATTCGGTGGTGCCGTCGGCGAGACTCGAACTCGCACAGCTTTCGCCACTACCCCCTCAAGATAGCGTGTCTACCAATTCCACCACGACGGCATTTTGCCCTGCGGCAAAGACCGGAATTCTAGCATGAAAAATGCCCCAGTCCGGCTGCAGGGAATGCACCGGGCCCGGTGCGGGCCGACTTACTGTTTTTCGGCCGGAGCAGCCGGCACGGACGGCACCGAGGCATCGTTCGTGGACGGCACGGTGGGCACTGCAGCGGCCGGGGCGGACGGCGCGGCACCCGAAGAAGGCGCTGCGGGCACGGACGGGACGGCGCTGCCGCCGACATCGGGCACGGCCGAACCCGCCGGGGCGGCTTCCCTGGCCGGGGCCGTGAAGCCCTGCATGACACCCGATTCGAGGGGCGAGCCGGCAGGATGGTGGGCCACCCAGGCCAGACCGCCGGTCGTGACGAAAAAGACGATGGCCGCCCACTTGGTGGCGCGCGACAGGAAGTTGGCCGCGCCGGCGGAGCCGAACACGCTGCCGGCCGAGCCGCTGCCGAAGGCGGCGCCCATGTCGGCGCCCTTGCCCTGCTGCAGAAGGACCAGCACGATGACCAGAATCGAGGAAATGACCTGCAGGGTCAGCAGGATCGAGGAAAGCCATTGCATGATGATAGGACTCCGGACCTTATGGGTGTTCTCGGATCAGGCGGCTGCGGCCGCGATGTCGAGGAATTCGTCGGCGACGAGCGATGCGCCGCCCACCAGGGCGCCGTCGATGTCGGGTTGGGCGAACAGGGACGCCGCATTGGCGGGCTTGACGCTGCCGCCGTAGAGGATGCGGGTCTGCCCGGCGCCGCTCCGCGTCAGGGAAGCGCGGATGAAGGCGTGCACGGCCTGGGCCTGTTCGGGCGTGGCGGTACGGCCGGTGCCGATGGCCCATACGGGCTCATAGGCGATGACCATGCGGGCCAGGGCCTGGGTGCCCAGTGCCAGTACCGGATCGAGCTGGTCGCCGATCACGCATTCGACCTGGCCCGCATCCCGGTCGTCCAGGGTCTCGCCCACGCAGACGACCGGGGTCAGCCCCGCCGCCAGCGCGGACGCCGCCTTGGCAGCGACCAGGGCGCTGGATTCACCGTGCATGGCGCGGCGCTCGGAATGCCCGCACAATGTCCAGGCACAGCCGAAGTCGGCCAGCATGGCGGGAGCGACTTCACCGGTGTAGGCGCCTTGCGCGTGGACGCTGACGTCCTGGGCACCCCAGGACACCGGCGTGCCGGCCAGGGCGTCGCGCGCCTGCGCCAGGTAGGGAAACGGAACGCACACGGCCAGTTGGGCATCGCCCGCGCGCGTTGCGCCCGCGACCAGGCCTTCAAGCAGCGCCGCATTGGCGGCGAGGCTGCCGTGCATCTTCCAATTGCCCATGACGAGGCGCTTGCGAGTGTGGCTCATTGGTGTCGTCGATCCAGTCAAACCGGGATGTTTTCTACAGCGGCCCGCCGCCTTTCCATGGGAAAAAGAGGCCTGCCTCTGCAAAGAGTAACCCTGAATTGTAGCGTGTTTACGCCTGGCGCGCCGCCCCCCTCCCCAGGCGCACCCGCGTCCGCGCCCGGCCCGGATGAACGGGGCTGGATCGCCATTCCATTCCGGCGATCCATCCTGTATCTTGTCATCGGCAGCGGCGCATCCGCACCCGCGGATGGCCGGAATGCCATCCGTCCGCACGGATGCCAGAGACCGACAGGGGGACCACATGCCTGCCAATATCACTGTCTGGAGCCCGCCACTCAAATTCCTGCACTGGGCATTGTTCATCGTCATCGCCGCGGCAGTCACCTGCGTGATCATTGCCAGCGGTTACGAGCGCGGCGACCCCGCCAAGGGGCAATTCATGTTCTTCCACAAGAGCTTCGGGGTCACCGCCCTGGCCCTGATGATCGTCTGGGTGATCACGCGGCTGAACACCGGCCGGCCGCAACCCATCGGACAGGCCTGGCAATTGCGGCTGGCGGCGGTGGTCCACTGGACGATGGTCGTCCTGGTGCTGGCCCTGCCGATCGCCGGCCTGCTGATGTCGCAGTTCGCACAACAATCCGTGAGCGTCTTCGGCCTGTTCTCCATCCCGGTCTGGATGGACGAGGACAAGGCGGCAGCCAAAGCCATCCATACGGTCCATGCGGGATTCGCCGGCCCGATCCTGGTTGGCCTGGCCGTGCTGCACATCGTCGGCGCCCTGTGGCATCATTTCATCGACCGCGACGGCACCCTGACGCGGATGCTTCCCGGCAGGGACCGCTGACGCAGGACAGCCGGCACGGGCCCGACCGCCGGGCCATCCCGCACTGCTCCGCTGCCTGCCCCAGCGGGCGCGTCAGAACTCGGTCCACTCCTCGGTGTCGGCCGTGGCCGGCGCGGGCTTGCCGGGGGCGCGCAGGGCGGCCCTGGGCTCGGGATGGACGGCCGTCGCATCGGCTTGCGCGCTCTTGCGGGGGCGCTGCGGCGCGGGGCTGACGACCTTCTCGGGCGCAGCCGAGGGCAGGCGCGGCGGCTGTGCCGGCCGCGCGGCACCCGCTTCGGCACCCTGGGCGGACGATGCCGAGGCGCCCGCCTGGGCACGGGCGTTCGCGCCGGTGCTGGCGTTCTCTTCCTGGCTCAGGGTGAAGGTGGCGACCAGGCGGGCCAGGGTGTCGGCCTGTTCCTGCAGGCTGGCCGCGGCGGCGGCCGATTCTTCCACCAGGCTGGCGTTCTGCCGGGTGACGTCGTCCATC
>Ga0180220_1002588_pt1 | contig 11411 bp, 11 predicted proteins | sample eDN5th37CBELigBY_FD_151335 | JGI IMG/M metagenome (GOLD analysis project Ga0180220, IMG submission 151335) | Enriched backyard soil microbial communities from Emeryville, California, USA - eDNA 5th pass 37_C BE-Lig BY (version 2) (version 2) | ecosystem: Environmental > Terrestrial > Soil >... | reverse complement strand
CGCCGCCGAAGCCGCCGCCGTCACGGCCGCCCCCGTCGCGTCCGCCGAGGAAGACGATCTGCGACGCGACGATCTCGGTGGTGTAGCGCTTCTGCCCCTCCTTGTCCTGCCACTCCCGGGTCTGGAGCCGGCCCTCGACGTAGCACTGGCGGCCCTTCTTCAGGTACTCGCCGCAGAGCTCCGCGAGCTTGCCCCAGGCCACCACCCGATGCCACTCGGTGCGCTCCTGCCGCTGCCCCGAACTCTTGTCCGCCCACGAGTCGGTCGTGGCCATGCGGAAGTTCGCCACTGCCTGCCCGCCGGGCGTGTATCGCATCTCCGGATCCGCGCCGAGGTTGCCGATCAGGATCACCTTGTTGACGCTCGCCATGTCTGAAACACCGTCCTTCGGAACGAGGCGCGCATCACGCGCGCCCCACGTGGCCGCCCGATCGCGGACCGTGACGGCACCCTAACACGGGCACCCGACAGCGAGGCGGGCCGTCCGATCCGGCGCCGGGTCGCTCGCCCGAGAGGCGGAGGTCGCCAGGCCCTCAGGGCGCGACGGAGGCCGGCACGGGCTCCGCGTCGACGGGCCGCCGATCGTTCGCCAGCCGCACCTCCACCTGCCTGGCGAACGAGGCGAGCCGCTCGTCGGAGCCGGTGGCGGCCTTGGCCAGCGCCACGCTGAAGGGGTGAGCGCCGACCACCGGCACGGTGACGAAGGCGTCGTCCCCGGCCAGGGAGCGGCCGAGCAGGCCGATGGCGGCCGACTGCGCCCCCCGGCTCGAGGACTCCAGGGTGGCGAGGAGCTCGTCCGGCGCCGTGCGCCCGATCTCGGCGAGGCCCGCCGCCAGCTCGTCCGCCAGCGGCTCCGTCGGATCCAGCAGCTCCGCCACCGACACCAAGTGCGCGATCGCGGAGACGTTGCCCGACGCGCCCAGCGCCACCAGGGTCCCCACCACCGGCATCCGCACCGCCCCGCCGCCGGCGGCCGCCTGCAGCCTGCCGAAGATCTCGGGGGTCGCGTCGAAGGTCTCCACCACCGCGGCGCCCGCGCTCGCGTCGGAGGGGTCGGCGCGAAAGAGGGCCTCGGCGATCACCGGGCGCAGGGCCGGATCCCGCTCGGTGCGCAGCGCCGCCCGCAGGAAGGTGGCGTTGCGCGGATCCTCCGCCCGGCCCATGCCGGCGAAGGTGGAGATCCTCGATCGAAGGATCTCGATGGGCGTGCTCGGATCCGCCGGCGGCGGCTCGGCCAGGGCCACCGCCGAGCGGCTGCCCCCCTCGGATCCCACCGAGGCGATCGCCGCGCCGATCGCGTCGACCCGCGGCAGCACCGCCGACACCCGGCCCGGATAGTCGTTGACCACGATGGCGAAGGCGAAGCGCCGCCCGTTCACCGCGTCGACGTAGCCCGCCAGCGCGGTGACGTTCTGCAGGGTGCCGGTCTTGGCGCGCACCCGCCCCTCGCCCAGCGTGCCGGAGAGCCGGTTGCGGGTGGTGCCGTCCACGCCGGCGATCGGCAGGGACGCGACCAGCTCCGGCTCGATCGGCGATTGGCCGTGGACCCAGGTGAGCAGGCGGACGAGCTGACGCGCGCTCACCCGGTTGGTGTCGTTCAGGCCGCTGCCGTTGCGGATCACCAGCGATCCCTTCGGGATCCCGACCTCCTCGGCGAGGAAGTCCTCCACCGCCGCGGCGCCCTTCGCCCAGGTCCCCGGAGCGCCCCGCGACTCGGCGCCGAGGGTCTTCAGCAGCATCTCCGACATGTGGTTCTGCGACCACTTGTTGAGCTTGTGGACCAGGACGCTGAGCGGCTCGGAGCGATCCACCACGATCGGCTTCAGCTCCGCCGGCACCGCGCCCAGCACCACCCGGCCCCGCACCTTGACGCCCAGCCTGCCCAGCAGGGTCTTGAACGACTCCCCGGTGTAGCGCGGCGGATCGCTGATCCGCCGGTAGGTCACCTCCCCCGGCGAGTCGGCCGCGATCCGGGCCCGCACCACGATGCGTTGGCGCCTCCCGTCCTGGATCGACGACGCCACCACCCGGGAGTGGGACCTGGGGGGGCCGGTGACCGCCTGGCTCTCCAGGACGAGGTAGTCGGAGGGCGGATCGAGCTCCACCCTCGCCTTCGCGCCGGTGGACTCGCCGGGGTGGACGTGGATCGCCACCGAGTTGAAGTTGAGGGAGACCGCGCCGGCGCCCGCCATGTAGGGCCGGTCGGAGTCGTCCTGCTCCCAGCCCGGGCCTTCGTACTCCGCGTCGAACCAGGTGTCGTCGATCACGAGGTTGCCCGTGATCTCCTTGATCCCCCGGTGCTCGAGCGCCCGGGCCATGCGGAAGAGGCGCTCGGTGTCCAGCGAGGGATCGCCCTTGCCCTTCAGGTAGAGGGAGCCCTTCACCACCCCGGACCGGGGAGGCTCGGAGACGTAGAGCTCGGTGTCGAAGCGGAAGGAAGGCCCCAGCCGCGACAGCGCCGCCGCGGTGGTGAGGAGCTTCATGTTGGAGGCCGGGTTGAGCAGCTCGTCCGCGTTCCTCGCGAAGACCTCCTTGCCCGTGTCCAGATCGACGACGAGCACGCCGGTGCGCGCCTCGTGGATCGGCGTCGCCTCCAGGATCGCCGCGATGGTGGCCGGCAGCTCCCCCGCGGGCTCCTCCCTCGGGGCGAACCGCCTCGCCGCCTCGCTCGCACCCGACGGCGCCGAAGGGGCGAGCAGGGCCGCGAGGACGGCGAGCGCCGCCGCCACGGATCGGAGGCGGTGAAGGGCGGGGGGAGCCAGGTTCACGAGAGAGTCCTCGCCAAATTAAGAGGCGAATCGCCGCGCGGGCGCGTGTCCTCCGATAGTAGGATTCGACCGGAGGCGAAGCAAACTCGCCCGGGGGGCGGCGCGTGCAGGCCCTGCGGTTGCGCCCGCCTCGCCGCGCGGGCCCCCCCACACGCACATGCCCGGTCGGCTGTTGGATGCGCGCGGCCCGGAGGCTACCATCCGCCGCGGACCCCCGAAGATGCGCGCGCTCCCGATCCTCCTCGTCCCCCTCGCGTTCGCCGTCGCCTGCACGTCGGCGAAGACGCCGCGGGACCGCGTGGTGCTCGCCATCGAGGCGCCGCCCGAGACCCTCGACCGGCGCATGGCGCTGGGCCTGAACGCGATGCGGATCGCGGCCCTCGTCACGCCGGGGCTCACCCGGATCGACGAGCGCGGGCGGGCGGTCCCGGATCTCGCCGCCTCCTTCGAGGCCACGGACGATCGCACCTGGACCTTCCACCTCCGGGAGGGCCTCTTCTTCTCCGACGGCACGCCGCTCTCGTCGGAGGACGTGGCCGCGACCTTCCGCTCCGTGCTGGATCCCGCGTTGGGCTCACCCCACCGCGGCGCCCTCTCGTACATCGAGGCGGTGGACGCCCCCGATCCGCACACGGTCGTCTTCCGGCTGGCACGGCCCTTCGGGGCGATGCCGGTGGACGCCACCGTCGGGGTGATCCCGCGGGAGGCGACGGGCGCCGATCGCCTCGAGGCGCAGCGCCTGCGGCCGGTGGGCGCCGGCCCCTACGTGGTCGCCGCCTGGGACGGCGGCGACACCATCCTCCTCGATCCCAACCCGCTCCACCGCGGCGGCCCTCCCCCGAGCGCCCTGGAGATCCGCACCGTCCGCGACGAGACCACCCGGATCCTCGAGCTGCGCAAGGGCCGCGTCGATCTGCTCCTGGGCTCGGTGAGCGCGCCCCTCCTCCCTGCGCTCCGCGACGAGCCCTCGCTGCGGGTGGTGGTGGGGCCGGGCGCCGGGGTCTCCTACCTCCTCTTCCAGAACGAGGATCCGCTCCTCTCCCGGCGGGAGGTGCGGGAGGCGATCGCCCTCGCCCTGGATCGCGAGGCCCTGGCCCGCTTCAAGCTCAAGGGCGCGGCGCGGGTGGCGGACTCGCTCTTCCGCCCGGAGCACTGGGCCCACGCCCCGGGTCTCCCCTCGCGCCCCCGCGACCTCGAAGGCGCCGCGCGCCTCCTGGACCGGGCGGGCCTCCCCGATCCGAAGGACGGCTCGCCGCGGCTGCGCCTCACCCTGAAGACGTCGACCGATCGCTTCCGCCGCTCCATCGCCCTGGCCATGGCCTCGCAGCTCGCCGAGGTGGGCATCGAGGTGCGGGTGCAGTCGATGGAGTGGGGCACCCTCATGTCCGATCTGAAGCGCGGCAACTTCCAGCTCGCCTCGCTGAAGTGGCCGGCGGTGATCGACCCCGACCTCCTCCGCCTCGCCTACCACTCCGGCTCGATCCCCAGCGAGGCCACCGCGTGGGGCGGCGGCAACCGGATGCGCTACCGCAACCCCGCGCTCGACGCGCTCCTCGACGAGGCCCGCGAGCTCTCCGACCCGGCGGCGCGGCGCCTCCGCTACGCCCGCGCCCAGGCGATCCTCTCCCGGGATCTGCCGGCGCTCCCCCTCTTCTACGAGGACGCGATCGGGGTGATCTCCCGCGGCATCGCGGGGGTCGTCGTCGATCCCCAGGGGAGCCTGGAGAGCCTCGCCCGGGTGCGTCGCGTGGGGGCCGGGTGAGCCGCCTCCTGCGCAAGACGGGGAGCGCGCTCCTCTCCGGGATCGGAGCCGTGCTGCTCGTATCGGTCTTCCTCGACCTCGTGCCGGGCGATCCGATCGACGCGATCCTCGGCGAGCAGGCGCAGGAGGCCGATCGGGAGGCGCTGCGCCGGGCGCTCCACCTCGACGAGCCCCTCGCCACGCGCCTGTGGATCTTCGCCCGGGACGCCGCCACCCTCGAGCTGCGCTCCTCGGTGCCGCCCTTCCAGGATCGGGTCTTCGATCGGATCGGCGAGGCGCTCCCCAACACCGCGCTCCTCGCCGGCTGCGCGCTCCTGGTCGCCCTCGCCTTCGCCCTGCCCCTCGGGCTCCTGGCCGGATCGAGGCCCGGCGGCAAGCTCGACGCCGCCGCCAGCGGCTTCGCGGTGGCCGGCGTGGCGATTCCCAGGATCTGGCTGGGTCCCCTCTTGATCCTCGTCTTCGCCATCCACCTCGACTGGCTGCCGGTGTCGGGGCTGGAGGAGCCGGCGGGGCTGGTGCTCCCCTCCTTCACCCTGGGCATCGCCCTCGCCGCGTTCCTCGCCCGGATGATCCGCGCGTCGCTGCTCGAGGCGACGTCGCAGGACTACGTGCGCACCGCCAGGGCGAAGGGACTGCGCGAGCGCACCGTGATCCTCAAGCACGCCCTGCGCAACGCGCTCCTGCCCGTGCTCACCGTCCTCGGCCTGCAGCTCGGCTCGCTCCTCGGCGGCGCGGTGATCACCGAGAAGGTCTTCAACTATCCGGGGATGGGCACGCTCCTCCTCCAGGCGATCGATCGCCGCGACTACGACATGGCGCGGGCGTGCGTCCTCACCTTCACCCTCGCCTACGTGCTGGTGAGCCTGCTCACCGACCTGGCCTACGCCGCGGCGGATCCGCGGGTGCGGGAGGGCCGATGAGCGAGGGCGCCGCGCCGCTCGAGATCCCCTCCGCCGCACCCGCCGCCGCGAGGGCGGGGTGGCGCCCGCTGGTGCGCGGGATCGGGCCGCGGACCGGCCTCGCCATCGTCGTCGCCCTCTGCGCGGTGGCCGCGCTGGCGCCCCTCCTCGGCGCCGGGGATCCCACCGCGATCTCCCTCGCCGAGGAGCTGGTCCCGCCCGGCCCCGATCACCCGCTGGGCACCGCCGAGAACGGGGTGGACGTCCTCGCGCAGCTCGTCTACGGCGCGCGGATCTCCCTGCTCGTCGGGCTCCTCGCCACCCTGGTCTCGGCGGTGGTCGGCACCCTGGCGGGGACGATCGGGGCCTACCGGGGCGGCGCGGTGGACGAGGTGCTGGTGCGCGTCATCGACGTGCTCCTCGCCTTCCCCGGGATCCTCCTCGCCATCTTCATCACCTCGGTGCTGGGGCCTTCCCTCTGGAACGTGATCTTCGCGCTCTGCGCCACGGGCTGGACCGGCTACGCCCGCCTGGCGCGGGCGCAGGTCCTCGCCTTGCGCGACCGCGACTTCGTGCACGCGGCGCGGGCGATGGGCGCGTCCACCCCGCGGATCGTCCTGCGCCACCTGGTCCCCAACCTCCTGGGGCCGGTGGTGGTGCAGGCGACCTTCGGCATCCCCGGCGCCATGCTCGCGGAGGCCTCGCTGTCGTTCCTGGGGCTGGGCGTCCCGCCGGGCACGCCGTCCTGGGGCGCCCTCATCGATCAGGGGACGCAGTACCTCATGATCGCGCCGCACGTGGCGCTCTTCCCCGGCCTCGCCATCGCGCTGTCGGTGCTGGGCTTCAACCTGCTCGGCGATGGGCTTCGCGACAGACTGGATCCAAGACGGCGTTGATCTCGGCGCCGAGGAGGAAGACGACGCCGGAGATGTAGAGCCACAAGAGCAGCACCGCGACGCCGCCGAGGGTGCCGTAGATCGCCTGGTACTTCCCGAAGTTGTTGACGTACTCGGAGAAGCCCCACGAGGCGAGGATCCAGAGGAGCACGCCCGCGATGGAGCCGGGTGTGAAGACCTGGAACTTGCGGCAGGTGTCGGGCAGCACGTTGAAGAGCACCGCCCAGATCAGCATCATCATCAACCCCGCCACCGGGAACCGCACCAGCAGGATCCAGCCCCTCCCCGGGAAGTCCGGCAGGGCCGCGGGGAGCACCACCATCAGCAGGGCGGCGAGGAGGATGACCAGCGCCGCGCCGGCGGTGGTGGCGAGCGCGATGAGGCGGACCTTCCAGAAGGGCCTCTCCTCGCGGCAGCCGAAGACCCGGTTCAGGGCCCGCATCACCGCCGCGACCCCGTTCGAGGCGGCCCAGAACGCGCCGACGAAGCCGATGGTGAGGAGGCCGGTCTTGCCGCCGCGGGAGAGGGAGGCGAGCTGCCCGCCCACGATCTCGGTCACCGGGCCGGGCGACACCTCCCGCAGATCGGCCACCAGGGACTCGGTGACCCCGGGGTCGAGGATCAGCCCCACGAGGGAGACCAGGAAGATCAGGAAGGGGAAGAGCGCGAGCATCCCGAAGAAGGCGATGGCGCCGCCGGAGTCCTGAAGGCCATCGCGCTTGAAGGCCACCGCCACGTCCCGCACGAAGGTGGCCGTCTTTCGGTACAGATGCCCCATCTCACCCGCCGGGCCCTCGCCGGGACCTCACGCTCCGGAGGTATTCATGTCATGCGGGCCCCGAGGCGGCCAGCGTTGCGCCTCGGCCCGCCTGCCTGTAGCGTCGCTCCTCCGATGAGACGCGCGCTCCTCCCCGCCCTGCTCCTCGCGCTCCTCTGCGCCTGCGAGGCCGCCGATCCGCCTCCGGGGGAGGTGATCGGCGGCTTCCGCTTCGAGGCCACCATGGAGTCCGGCGAGGGCGAAGGCCGGTGCCGCTTCTCGGGCGCCCCGGCGCAGCTCGCCTTCGAGGGCGTCCTCTCGTACGAGCGCGACACCGGCAAGCTCTGGCTCACCACCGGCGAGACCAGCCGCGAGGGCCGCCTCGAGGGCAGCACCTTCCACATCCGGACCCCTGCCGAGGGCCCCGGCGTCGGCAGGCGCCTCAGCTCCTGTACCTGCCAGATGCAGATGGTCGAGGAGATCGACGGGGAGCTGCTGGCGGCCAAGGATTGTGGAGACCACGACGACGCCTCGGCCGCCCCCGAGCAGACCTGCCCGGAGCTGGTGGACGGCGAGGAGAGCTGGCGCAACTGCGGCTGCGTGCGCGGCAGCCTCCGGGAGTCGGTCGAGTTCCCGGCCACCGACGCCGTCTGCACCTGCGACGTCGGGGGGCAGCGGCAGCCAGCGCCGGAGCGCTGCGTTTTCGAGTACCGCCTCGAAGGGACGCTGATGTGAGCGGGCCGAGGACCCGCGCGGTGGTCCTCCTCTCGGGAGGGCTGGACTCCACCACCTGCCTGGCGGTCGCCACCCGCCGGGACGGCCACGAGGCGCACGCGCTCTCCTTCGACTACGGCCAGCGGCACCGCTCCGAGGTCGAGCACGCCCGGAAGGTCGCGGGCGCCCTGGGCGCCGCGTCCCACCGGGTGGTGCGCATCGATCTCTCCGAGGCGATCTCCAGTGCGCTCACCGATCCCGGCGCGGAGATCCCGAAGGATCGCAGCCCCGAGGAGATCGGCGCGGACGTTCCCTCCACCTACGTGCCCGCCCGCAACACCATCTTCCTCGCGTTCGCGATGGGCCTCGCGGAGACGATCGGCGCGAAGGCGATCTACCTGGGGGTGAACGCCCTCGACTTCAGCGGCTACCCGGACTGCCGCCCGGAGTTCGTGGAGGCGTTCGCCGCCCTCGCCAGGGTCGCGGTGCCGGCGGATCCCCCCTCGATCGAAGCGCCGCTGCTCCGCCTGGACAAGGCGGGGATCATCCGGCTCGGCGTCTCGCTCGGAGTGGACTACTCCATCACCCACTCCTGCTACGATCCGTCCCCGGACGATCGGGCGTGCGGCCGCTGCGACGCCTGCCTCCTGCGCGCGCGGGGCTTTCGCGAGGCGGGCGTTCCCGACCCGACCCGCTACGTCGGCTCCTGATGGCGCGGTCCGCGGGGAAGGCCTCGGTCTTCAGACCCGCTTCACGTTGGCCGCCTGCAGGCCCTTCGGCCCCTGCACCACCTCGAACTCCACGCGATCGCCCTCGGCGAGGGTGCGAAACCCCTCCATCGAGATCGCGCTGTGGTGCACGAAGACGTCCTCGCCTCCGTCCTGCGAGATGAAGCCGAAGCCCTTGCCGTCGTTGAACCACTTCACCGTGCCCTGCGCCATCTGTACGTCCGCTCCCTGGGCGCTCCCGGGATCCCCCGTCGCCCGCGCCACGCCGCCGGAAGTGATCGACCGGCGCCGCGGTTCCCGCCAGGTCCTCGTCGGGAACGCCGGTAATATAGGCAGCAGGCGCGCGGGCAAGGAGAGAAGGGGTGGCCAAGGAGCGGCCGTTCAACAACCCGTTCGGGAAATTGAAGCTGAAGCGCGACGCGCCGCGCGCGCTCTCGCGCCCTCCCTCCCCTCCGCCGCCGAACCGCGTCCCTCAGAACCACGCGGAGGACGAGGCCGAGTTCTTCCGCGCCTTCGTCGGCGAGGTGGATCCGGTCGACAAGGGGCCGAAGCTCGTTCGCGCCCCCGCCCCCCAGCGGGCGCTGCGCGTCGTCGACGAGGACGACGAGGCGCTCGCCGAGCTCTGCGAGCTCGTGGCCGGCAGCGCGCCCTTCGATCTCACCGCGTCCGACGAGCACATCGAGGGCGCGGTGGGGAGCCTCGACGAGCGGGTGCTCCGCCGCCTGCGCGCCGGCGACTACGCCGTGCAGGCCCACCTCGATCTCCACGGCCTGACGCGGGTCGAGGCGAAGGGAGCGCTCGAGCGCTTCGTCGAGGCGAGCCGGCGAAAGGGGCACCGATGCGTCCTGGTGGTCCACGGTCGCGGCCTCCACTCGAAGGATCGACTCCCGATCCTCAAGGAGGGGCTGCAGCGCTGGCTGACGCGGGGGCGGATCGGGAGGCAGGTCCTGGCCTTCACCACGGCGCGCCCGCAGGACGGCGGCTTCGGGGCGGTCTACGTGCTGCTCCGGCGCTGAAGGATCGTCGACCTTCGGACGTCGATCGCCCTTTGAGCGAGGCAGGCGAGCCTGCTAGCGTCACCTCGATCCAACGAACCAAGGAGAGTGACGTCATGGCGCTGCCCGACGGTCGCGAGAAGAACCTCACCGACTACGAGAAGTACATCCGCACGGAGGAGCTGCTCGCGCTGCAGAAGCCCCCGGAGGCGTGCGCGGATCCCGACGAGCTCCTCTTCCAGGTGATGCACCAGGTGATGGAGCTCTGGATGAAGACGATGATCTTCGAGACGGAGCGGATCGCGGGGCTGCTCGCGTCCGACGAGCTGGGCCAGGCGGCCCACCACCTCCGCCGCATCGTCCTCATCGAGAAGCTCCTCGCCCAGCAGCTCGCGATCATCGAGACGATGGCGCCCGCGGACTACCACGTGATCCGCCTCAGCTCCCTCGGCCGCGGCAGCGGACAGCAGTCCCCCGGCTTCAACCGGATGCTCCAGGTGGGGCAGCCGCTCTGGGACGCGTTCGAGGGCGCGCGCTCCCGCGCCGGCGTCGAGCTGCAGTCCCTCTTCGCCAACCCGCGGCAGAACTGGGATCTGTGGATGGTGGTCCAGGCGATGATGGAGATGGACGAAGGCTTCCAGGCCTGGCGCTTCCACCACTACGAGATGGTGAAGCGGATCATCGGCCTCGAGGTGAAGAGCCTGCAGGACGTCCCCGCCTCGCAGCTTCGCCACGGCATCGACGAGAGCTTCTTCCCCGAGCTCTGGAAGCAGGTCCCCGTCCTCACGCGGACGACTCGGCCGGAGTACTGATCGCGGCTTGATCGAGTGACGTATATCGCCATATATGGCATTCTTCCGATCGCAGCCCGAGTCGAGAGGCCCATGTGAGAGCGCTCGCACATCAGTTCGAAGAAGCATTCCGTCAGCTCGGGGTCAGGCTGGGCCACGAGCTCGCCGCGAAGCTCGCCGACGGCGACCACGCCGCGCCGAGGCCACGCAACCTCCAGCGCCGGATCGGCGAGCAGGGGCAGTCGCTGCGCACCGCGAAGATCCTGCCCGGTCTCACCGGGCGTCGCCGCCGGCCCGGAGAGCAGCCGCCGAAGTGCGGGCGCTTCGGATGCGATCGCCCCTCGCGCACCAGGGGGTACTGCCAGACGCACTACGTCCAGTGGCTCAAGGCCGGCGGCGGCCGCAGCCTGGGCTGAAGGTCCGCCCCCGCGCGGGACGCCGATTTCCCACAGGTCGGCGGGTTCGCGAACTGGGTGGCGGATCGCCGGTCGCCTAATGTGCGCCCCATGCGTCCGTCACCCTTTCCCTACGACGTCGCCATCGGCGGGATCGACGCTCAGGCGGAGAGCCTCTCCCGCGACGCGGCGCGGGTCGCCCGATCCGCCGAAGATCTGATCCGCCTCGTCCGCATCGGCGATCCCTCCTGGCGCGAGCGGACGGCCCCCGGCCGGAGGGAGGAGCCGACGACATGGCCCCGAAGCGCTGCTGGCTGCTGAAGAGCGAGCCGTCCACCTACTCGATCGAGGACCTCGAGCGCGACGGCCGCACCACGTGGGAGGGCGTGCGCAACTACCAGGCGCGCAACTTCCTCCGCGAGATGAAGGTCGGCGATCGGGTGCTCTTCTATCACTCGAGCACGGAGCCTCCCGCCGTGGCGGGCCTCGCCCGGGTGGTGCGCGAGGCGTACCCCGATCCCTTCGCGTTCGACCCGGCGTCCAAGTACCACGACCCCGGATCCAGGCCCGAGGACCCGCGGTGGTTCACGGTGGACGTGGGCTTCGTCGAGCGGTTCGACGAGCTCGTCCCCCTCTCCGTCCTCCGCGCCGATCCAGCGCTCGAGGGGATGGAACTGCTCCGCCGCGGCTCGCGCCTCTCGGTGCA
>Ga0180220_1002586_pt1 | contig 11425 bp, 9 predicted proteins | sample eDN5th37CBELigBY_FD_151335 | JGI IMG/M metagenome (GOLD analysis project Ga0180220, IMG submission 151335) | Enriched backyard soil microbial communities from Emeryville, California, USA - eDNA 5th pass 37_C BE-Lig BY (version 2) (version 2) | ecosystem: Environmental > Terrestrial > Soil >... | reverse complement strand
TGGGGTGGTGGTGATACTGCTGCTGCGCGGCTCGGGCGACGGGCTGATGGCGCTGTTTCGCCGCGGCGCGGCAGGCCGCGGCGGGCCGGTGGCGCCCGCCGGCGCCGAGCCGTATCCGCGCCGGGCCCGGCTCGAAAAGGGCGCGCCTCTGCTCGAGGTGCGCGGCCTCGTCAAGCGCTTCGGCGGCCTGACCGCCGTGGATGCGGTGGAATTCAAGGTGGCGGCCGGCGAACTGCTGGGCGTCATCGGCCCCAACGGCGCGGGCAAGAGCTCTTTGTTCAATGTGCTGACGGGGGTGCTGGCGCCCACCGAGGGCCAGGTGCTGTTCCAGGGCCGCTCCATCGCAGGCCTGAACCCGCGCCGTATCTCGGCGCTGGGCATCAGTCGCAGCTTCCAGCACGTGCGCATCCGGCCCGACATGACGGTGCTGGAAAACGTGGCGCTGGGCGCCTATGGCCGGGGCGGGCCTGGCCTGATCGAGTCCATGCTGCGGCTGGACCGGGCCGAAGAGGCGCGCATCTTGTTCGAGGCGCAGCGCCAGCTCGAGCGCGTGGGCCTGGCCGACGTGGCGGGCCAGCCGGCGGGTTCGCTGCCGCTGGGCCAGCAGCGCCTGGTCGAGATTGCGCGTTCGCTGGCCGGCGACCCGGTATTGCTGCTGCTGGACGAGCCGGCGGCCGGCCTGCGCTTCCAGGAAAAAACGGCGTTGGGCGAGCTGCTGCGCCAGTTGCGCGAAGAGGGGGTCACCATGCTGCTGGTGGAGCACGACATGGATTTCGTCATGAACCTGGTGGACCGCCTGGTGGTCTTGCAGTACGGCAAGCGCATCGCCATGGGGCCGGTGGACCAGGTGCGCGGCGACCCCAAGGTGATAGAAGCCTATCTGGGCGGCATGGAGGCCACGTGATGAGCACGCTGTTGCGGGTTCAAGACCTGAAGGTCAGCTACGGCAAGATCGACGCGGTGCTGGGCGTGAGCCTGGCCATGGAAGAGGGCAGCGTGGTGTCCATCGTGGGGCCCAACGGGGCGGGCAAGTCCAGCCTGCTCAACGCGCTGGTGGGCAGCGTGCCCTCGACGGGCGCGGTCGAGTACGCCGGCCGCCGAGTGGACGGCTGGCTGATCGAAGAGCGGGTGGAACACGGGCTGTGCCTGGTGCCCGAGCGGCGCGAACTGTTCGGCGACCTGTCGGTGGCCGACAACCTCGACCTGGGGGCGTTTCGCTATCGCGGCTCTAAGGATCCCGAAACGGCCCGCACGCGCGACTGGCTGCTTACCGTGTTTCCGCGCCTGAAAGAACGCTTGGACCAGAAAGCCGGCACCTTGTCGGGCGGCGAGCAGCAGATGCTGGCCCTGAGCCGGGCGCTGATGTCGCGCCCGCGCCTGCTGCTGCTGGACGAGCCCTCGCTGGGGCTGGCGCCGCTGATCGTGCGGGAAATCTTCAAGGTGATCGTGTCGCTGCGCGATCATGACATGTCGGTGCTGGTGGTGGAGCAGAACGCCCGCATCGCGCTGGAAAGTTCGGATTACTGCTATGTGATGGAGGGCGGCCGCTTTGCCCTGCAGGGGCCGGCGAGCGAGCTGGCGCAGGACCCGCAAGTGGTCGCCACGTACCTGGGCACTTCAACGGTTAAGCAAGGAGCATGATAGTGACAGACATTGCCATTCCCTATGGGGCCTATTGGTCTACGCCTTTTGCGCGCTGGCAGGGCAGCTTCGCCCATCTGCACAGCCTGAAGTTCGCGGCCCATGTGGCCAAGGGGGCGCTGCAGCGCCGCAACCTCGATGTGAGCGTGTTCGATCATGCGGCGCTGGGCATGTCGGTGCCGCAGCGGGGCGCGTTCTTCGGCCTGCCCTGGCTCATGGCCCAGCTGGGCTCCGAAAACGTGGCCGGCCCCACCATCAGCCAGGCCTGCGCGACCGGCGCACGGCTGCTGCAGTCGGTGGCCTCCACCGTGCGCGAAGGCGATGCTTCGGTGGCGCTGGCCGTGGCGGCCGACCGGGTGTCGAACGGGCCGCACCTTTACTATCCGGCGCCGGACGGCCCCGGCGGCACGGGCGAGCACGAGAACTGGGTGCTGGACAATTTCAACTGCGATCCCAACACCGGCTTCAACATGCTGAAGACGGCCGAGAATGTTGCGGCGGAATACGGCTTGACCACCGAGCAGCAGAACGAACTGACCCTGCTGCGCTACCAGCAGTATGAAGAGGCGCTGAAGGACGACAGCGCTTTTCTGAAGCGCTTCATGGACCTGCCTTTCAGCGTGCCGGACGCCCGCTTCCGGCGCGAGCAAAGCGTGCTGCAGGGCGACGAGGGTATCTTCCCCACCTCGGCAGAGGGCCTGGCCAAGCTCAAGCCGGTGATGGAAGGCGGCACGGTCACTTTCGGCGGGCAGACCCATCCGGCCGACGGCAATGCCGGCATGGTGGTCACCACGCCCGAGCGCGCGGCGGAACTCTCGCGCGATCGCAAGGTGGACATACGGCTGGTGTCTTTCGGGCAGTCGCGGGTGAAGGCCGCCTTCATGCCGGCGGCGCCGGCGCCGGCAGCGCGCCGCGCCCTGGATGCGGCAGGCCTGAAGGCAGGCGACCTGGCCGCCGTCAAGACCCACAACCCCTTCATCGTCAATGACCTGGTCATGTCCCAAGAATTGGGCATCGATGCGCGCAAGATGAACCGCTTCGGCTGCTCGCTGGTGTGGGGCCATCCGCAGGCGCCCATGGGCATACGCGGCGTGATCGAACTGATCGAAGAGCTGGTGATCATCGGCGGCGGCTACGGCCTTTTCGTGGGCTGCGCCGCAGGCGACTCGGCCATGGCGGTTGTTGTGAAGGTGCAGGACGCATCATGAGCGCTTATTCCATGCCGCATGTCTGGCCGACGGTGGTGCACATGCTGGACGATGCGGCGCGCCGCGCGCCGGACCACGTGGCGCTGGTATGCGAAGAAGAACGGCTGAGCTATCGGCAGTATGCGGCCTGCGTCAGCGGCCTGGCTGCCGAGCTGCGCCAAGCGGGCCTGGGCGAGGGCGAGCGCGTGGTGGTGTACATGGCCAATTCGCTGGACGTGGCGATTGCCATATACGGCGTGCAGGCCGCGGGCGCCCAGGTGGTGCCGATGAACCCGGCCTATACCGTCAGCGAGCTGAAGCAGGTGCTGGAAAACGCCGATGCGCGCGGCATTATCTACGACGAGGCGGGCCGCGCGGTGGTGGAGCAGGTGCTGGCCGGCTTCGACGTGGGCTATTGCGTGGGAGCCTGCGAGGGCTCGCAGCGCCTCACACGCTGGGCCGGCCAGGCCGAGCTGGCCGATTCGCTGCCGCTGCCCGAGCCCGATGCGCCCGCCATTCTGCAGTACACCGGCGGCACCACCGGCGTGCCCAAGGGGGTCAGCCTGCGGCACAGCGCCGTGTCGTCCAACATCAGCCAGCGCGAGGCGCTGGTGCCCACGCGCGCGGGGCAAGAGCACGTGCTGGCCATTACGCCGCTGTTCCATTCCTATGCCATGGCCATGGGGCTGTACCTGGCGGTGTATGCGCGCAGCACCCTGGTCATCGTGCCGCGCTATCGGCCCGATATCGTATTGGACACGATCGCGCGCGAGCACATCACGCTGATGCTGGGCAGTCCTACTATTTATGCGGGCCTCATGGGTTACGAGGGCTTTGCGCAGGCCGACCTGGGTTCGCTGAGGCTGTGTTCTTCGGGCTCCTCGGCCTTGTCCGAGGAAACGCTGCGCCGCTGGGAGGCCGCCACGGGATGCGTGGTATGCGAGGGCTACGGCCAGACCGAGGCGGGCCCGGTCATTTCCTATAGCCCCTTGCACGGTGTCCGCAAGACGGGCACCGTGGGCGTGCCCGTGCCCGAGACCGAGATCCAGATCGTCGATGTGCGGGACAGCGACAAAGTGCTGCCGACGGGCGAGGTGGGAGAGATCCGCGTGCGGGGCCCGCAGCTGATGACGGGCTACTACGGCCGTCCGCAGGAAACCGCCGAAGCCTTGCGCGGCGGCTGGCTGTACACCGGCGACATCGGCAGGCTGGATGACGAGGGCTATCTCACCATCTGCGACCGCAAGAAGGAAATGGCCATCGTCAGCGGCTTCAACGTGTATCCGCGCGAAATCGAAGAGGCGCTGTTCCGCCACCCCGGCGTGAGAGAAGCGGCTGTCATCGGCGTGCCCGATGCCTATCGCGGCGAGGTGCTGGTGGCCTATGTCATCGCCGACCCGGGCGTGGGCGAGCAGGAGATCGCCGACTTCCTGGCCCAGCGCCTGGTCAAGTACAAATGGCCCTCGGCCATTCACCTGGTCGATTCCCTGCCCCGCACGGGCGTGGGCAAGATCGACAAGAAGTCCCTGCGTGCCCTGATGGCGGAGGAAAGCAATGGAAAGCACTGAACAGTTCACCGGCATGTCGCAAGTGGAGCGGCAGATGCGCGTCGACCTGGCCGCCTGCTACCGCCTGGCGGCGCTGTACGGCATGAGCGACCTGATCGCCACCCACATCAGTGCGCGCCTGCCCGACGAGGACGGGCGCGAAGTGTTCCTGATCAACCCCTACGGCATGCTGTTCGATGAAATCACGGCGTCGTCGCTGGTGAAGATCGACAGCGAGGGCAATGCCTTGTCCGCCACCGGGCATCCCTTCAACCGGGCCGGTTTCGTCATCCACAGCACCATCCATGCGGCGCGCCCCGACGTGGCGTGCGTCATGCATACCCACACCCGCGCGGGTGTGGCGGTGAGCGCCCAGCCCAAGGGGCTGCTGCCCATTTCGCAGCAGTCGACGCTGATATGGAATTCACTTGCCTATCACGACTACGAAGGGCTGGCGGTGCATGACGATGAGCGCGCCCGCCTGCGCAACGACCTGGGCGACGCCGACTGGTTCATGCTGCGCAACCACGGCCTGCTGACGGTGGGGCCCACCATCGCCCATGCCTTTTGGTCGATGTACATCTTTGAAACCGCCTGCCAGATCCAACTATCGGCCCAGGCGGGGGGCGAGCTGCTCGAAATCGACCCGCGGGTATTGGCGGGCGTGGACGCCGCCCTGGAGAAAATGGGCACCGCCCACCCGGCCCTGCTGGCCTGGCCGGCCCTGTTGCGGCGGCTTGACAGGCAGCTGCCGGGGTATCGCGACTAAGGCAGGCGTGGCCGGGAGTCGACGGCCCTTGACGCAAAACGCCGAGAGCCGGGAAAAATCGCCCGCTGGCCGCCAGCGGAACATTACAGGTAGGAGACAGAGACATGACTGAAATGCTGATGCAGACCTTCGAGCACCCGGCGGCATGGACCCGGGCCGAAATGCAGGATTCCGACGTATGGAAATACACCCTGAACCAGGACGAGGTCGACGAACTGAAGGCGGCCGTGCGCCAGGCCATGGCCAAGGGCCAGCCCCTGCGCGAGATGGCGGCCGATGACTTCCCGCTGCCCTTTTTGACGCCGCGCATCGACAAGCTGCGCGAAGAACTGGAATACGGACGCGGCTTCGAGCTATGGCGCGGACTGCCCGTGGGCGAATGGAGCGAAGAGGAGCTCAGCACCGCCTTCTGGGGGCTGGGCCTGCACCTGGGCGCGCCGATTGTGCAGAACTCCAAGGGCGAACTGCTGGGCAGCGTCATCAACACCACCAGCACCGACCCCACCCAGAATGCCGATTCGCGCTTCTATCACACCAACCACGCCGCTCCCTTCCACGTGGACGGCGCCGACGTGGTCGGCCTGGCTTGTGTGCGCCCCTCGAAGACCGGCGGCGCCAGCCTGGTGGTGAGCTCGTGCAGCATCTACAACGCCATTCTGCGCGATCATCCCGAGCTCATCCCCCTGATGTACGAGCCCCTGTGGTTCGACCACCGCGGCGAACACAATGCCATCACCGGCAAGCCGTATTGGGTCACCTCGATATGTGGATGGAACAAGGGCAAGCTGTCCACCATGTACTTGCGCAACTTCATCGAATCGGGCCAGCGCTACGAAGGCGCGCCGCCGCTTACCGACAAGCACCGCCAGCTGTTCGACGTGATCGACGCCCTGGCCTCGTCCGACGAATTGTGCTTGTCGATGGATTTCCGTCCGGGCGACATCCAGTGGCTCAACAACCACACCACCCTGCATTCGCGCACCAGCTTCACCGACTGGGACGACCCCGGCCGCCGCCGCTGGCTCCTGCGCCTATGGCTCAACTTCTCCGAGCGCGACCGTTTTACCGATACCTACGGGTTTTATGGGATTGCGGTGGAGGAGGGGAAGGCGGCTTGATATGTTAACAACACGTTCGAACTTGGATCGCTCGAAAGGGCGATTCGATGCGGCGACGATCAACGAGTCAACCTTCCATCGAACGTCCATTTACGCAATTTTGCCACGCTCAGTTTACGGGAGTCTTGGTGAGTAGGATTGATGAGAATATTCATTTCTTCAGGAACAATGACCGACGGCACTTGCATGAGGGCCGTCTTTTTTTGAGCCAGCCACTTCTCTCCCGCGTCCAGGCTGACCTTGCCGGCGGGGGAGGCGTCCCATCCGACATGGCGGGCGGCATCGAAAACCGTTCTGCGCTGCCAGATGCTGGCCGGGATATCGATTTGAACCAGATAGCGGTTCAGGGGCAGGGAGCCAAGTTCCAGGTGGACGACGGACTCGAGGCATGCCAGAGCGATGCTGCGCGCCGAGTACACGACAGCGCTTCCCGGTCTGTTCCAACGGCCCCCCGTGATTCGCGCTCCTTCCCCCTTCATGTCGTCGGCTGTGTAATTCGGTGTGTCAGAGGCGATGCGCCAGACCGAGACGACGCCGTCGCCGCTCATACGTAGGCGCCGCTTTGCGCCGTTGCGAGAAGGCGTGAAAGCAGCTCCCTGCCTTCGGCAGTGCTCATCAATTCAGATGGGGCCCGGCCGCCCAACGCGGCTAGCGGCTTATCGACCCACTCGTCAAACCACATTGCCGCATCGAAGCCTTCAGAGTCGCCTGATTCTTCGACCATAGCCTCTATCTGGCCGATCAGCTTGGCCGCGGAAACCACGCGTTCGCTTTGATCCGAGGTAAGGAGCTCGCCCCTTTGGATCTTGCGGTCGACGGTTGTGACCGGTAATCCCATCATTTGGCCGAGACGCTCTTTGGAGCGTCGCATGGCTTTGGCGATGGAAGCGAATGCTTCGGGCCTGACGCCAAGTTCGATCATCTGGATGCGCTCAAGCGGTTCCATACGATAGACATCACTGAAGCTGGAGATGTCGGGGCTGCGTTTGGCCGGTCTTCTATGAGCTCTCCTTCGTTTTGCCGGATCGGGCGTTTCGTCGGCTAGGTCAGGGTAAGCACTTGGGTCCCCTGGCTGGGTTTTCATTCGCTCGTGCGGGCGCGGCTCAAATCTGCTTGGGAAGGTCATAATTCCTCCATATGAGTGAATATAGTACCCCATATGGGGTGTGATTCGCTTCCTCTGTGCACGTCCGAGCTTTGATGGCCGGGTACGCCAACTGCTGGTGTTATCGGCCTACATTACACGAGATATGCGTCTATTCTTGCTTCGCTGTGGCAAAAGCAGCACGTATCCATACAGCGCGTATTCATAATGTTCCAGGAGAAGAGCCATGAAGAATCTGTTCATTAAACCTTCGGTGGGCTACGGTGACCTGCGGCCTGATCGGGCGCGGGTTCAAAGCCGGCGACAAGCCTCTTCCCCGGCTGCATCCAAGCGGATGCGTCTGGCCTGCGCCTCGGCGCTGCTGATGGGGGCGGGTCTGCTGTGCGTCGGCTGGATGGGCGCCGCGCATGCCCAGCTCCCTCCGGCCCAGACAGCCCAAGGCGTGGAATACGTGACCGGCGGCTTCGGCTCGGATGCGGCGGCGGCCTTCAAGGAGGCCAAGTCACGCTACCCCCTGGCGCTGACCTTCGCCGCCACAGATGAGGACGGCACCACGCCCTATGTGGCCGAGGTGCAGCTGGAAATTAGCGACGAGCAGGGCAAAAGCGTGCTGTCCCTGCCCTCGGTCGGCCCCTTCCTGCTGGCCGACCTGAAGCCCGGCACCTATACCGTGCGTGCTACATACGAGGGTAAAACCCAGACCCAGCAGATGAAAGTGGCCGGCCCCGGCAGCGCTGACGCGCGCATAGCCTGGAAGCGGGCGGCGGGCGGGCCTGATTGAAAATAGATGGGCTGCTATAAAGATTTCGTTTTATACCGTTATGGTATAGCCTCGATCCACTATAACCGGCACAAGGTCTATATACGCGACGTGCTCACACACGAGGAGTACGGTCGGGGTGGCTGGAAGCGCAGGAGAAACTGATGACCCATGCCTATAAGGCGGTGCCCGAGCCGCAAGAGATTCTTCGGGCCTGGATTCCATTTAAAGACGCGGTTGGTGTTACTTCTGTGCGCTCGGAACAAGACTACGCGCAGGCGCGAGCGACTATCGAGGTGCTGCTCGATGAAATCGGTGACGATGAGAACCATCCGCTAATGGATGTACTTGATTACCTGTCGGATCAGGTCGAGGCTTATGAGGACGAGCGTTACTCCATTCCGGTCAGCGGGCCGAAGGAAGTCTTGCGTTTCTTGATGGACCAGCACGGTCTGAAGCAGGAAGATCTAGCAGACTGTGCACCCCAAGGGCGTATTTCGGACATTCTGAGTGGCCGGCGAGGGGTCAGCAAAGAGATCGCCAAGAAGTTGGCTCGACGCTTCAACGTCAGTGTCGCTGTATTCTTGTAAACGAAAATTAATAATAAGTTAGTTTGTCTATCAAAATATTACGTTCCTGCCTATACTTAGCCACATGGGCATTCTTAGCCCATGTGGAAAGTACTTGCATCAGTGTCGTTCGTTTGTTCTTGGATCTTTATCTTTCAAGGAGAGATGCATGGCTGGGCAATATACAAAGTATCAACAGGACGGTACCGCGCTTCAGCAGAAGGGAACGAAGCGTCGGCGGATAAGTACAAGGCAATGCCAGGAAAGCGCATGGGCGGGGCAAAGCAAGACGGCATCCCCGCGCGGGCCGGCCGCCGGAGACCGATGGCGGGCGAGCGGGTTCAGCGGGCCTGGTGAAGGAGAGCCGGCTGGCGGACAGGGCCGGTGGGCCTATCATCCGCCGCCCTGGCGACGCTGGCTGGGTGTGGCGGTGTGTGTGGCAGGCATGGTATTGGGAACGGAAGCAAGGGCGCAGATGGCATCTGCGCCCTTTGTGTTTGAGGGCGATGTGCTGCGCATCGAGACGCCGGGCTGGGAGTCGGACAGGGATTATCTGATCGATGCCTCGGCCTATATCGAGGTGGCCGATGGAATCGATGCCCATCTGCGCGGCAATATCGGGGCGGCTTTCGGCTCGCCGAATGGCCTGTACAAGCTGGGCGCCGGAACGCTGCGCCTGTCGGGCAGCAATTCGTATCGGGGCAGCACGCGATTGTTGCAGGGCGGTCTGCACGTGGACGGCCCCTCGGTGTTTGGCCTATGGGGCGGCATCGAGGCGATACGCGGCACATGGCTGGAGTATTCGCCCGGTATCGACGTGGCCCGGCCGCTGACCCTAAGTGGGCTGGAGATCGCCGACATGCTGCCCGCCGGCCGCTACACGCCTGTCGCGCCGCCGGCAGACATGGAGCAGGCGGTGGGCTGGAAGGTGGAGGCCGGCAGGGCCGTGCATTCGGGCCTGCTGCAGGGCAGCGCACCCTTCGTCAAGCTGGGCAATGGTGTGCTGGACATCGCGGGCGATGCCATGGCCTATACGGGAGCGGTCCGGGTGGCGCAGGGCGCGCTGGCCATCAATGAGCTTTTCTCCGGTTCGGTGAAGGTGCAGGCGGGCGCGCGGTTGGAAGGCGCGGGCTCCGTGGCTGCTGTGCACGTGGAGCCGGGCGGCACCTTGGCGCCGGGCAATGGTTCTGATAAGGGTGCGGATGAGGCCTCGGCGCCATGGCTCGAAGTGACAGGCGGGTCCTTCCAGACGCGTGAAGAAGGCGACTTTTTTGTGGTGAACAGCCGCAGCGCTGGCGGCAGATCGAGCATGAACCTCACGGCGGCGACCGGAACGGGCGTTGGCACATTTGTCGTCACGGGAGATATCCGTTTCGAGCCGGGCAGCCGCTTCGAGGTCGATGCCCTGGCTACGGGCGAATCGGATGCGGTGCGGGTCGGCGGCAAGGCCCTGCTCGACGGCGAGGTGGCCGTATTGGCGCGCAATGGACTTTGGCAGTCCAGCACGTCGTATGCGGTGTTGACGGCGCGGGGCGGTTTCGGCGATAGCGAGTTCGCTTCGGTGTCGTCAGACCTGGCCTTTCTTACGCCCGGTCTTTCATACAGCGATGACACTGTCATCTTGACCTTGCTTCGCAACGACCTGCCCATCGACGACGTGGGCGAGACGCCGGATGAAGAAGAGGTGGGCAAGGTCATCGATGAGGACGTGCCGCCGCCGGGCTCCGATCCCGAAGCGCCCAGACCGCCCGGCGACGTGGCCGACAATGGCGGGACGGATCAGGCTCCGCCCAAATCGAACCCTGAGCTGAACGAAAGCGTGGTGGGGCTGGATAAGGACTCCGCCCGCGACGCCCTGCGGCAATTGACGGGCAGCTGGAATGCTTCCGTGCTGTCCAGCGTATGGGACGACAGCCGCTTTCTGCGCGAGGCGGTGCTGCGAAGGGCGATGGCGATGACTGTGTCGCGGTCCTCCAGCAGGCCAACATCTTCTACGGCACACATATACACCTTTTCTTCGCGTGGAGCGGCGACGCCGTCTACCAGGCGGATCTCTGATCGAGCCTCTTTGTCGCCCGCGGCCCTGGCATCCGATACGCCGACGCTAAGAGCTGCGTCGGCGCATGAAGCCGCGCGGCCATCGTCGGAAATGGCGGAGCATTCGTCGATTGCGTCTGCTGCGCCGACTGCGTGGGTCGAGGTATTTCACTCCGACCAGATTCGCGATGGCAGGGATGGCATACCGGGCGATACACGGCGTCTGGACGGCGTCGTGCTGGGCGTCGCCGCGGCCGTGAACGCTTCGTGGAATGCCGGAGCCTTTTTCGGCGCCCAGCGCAGCCGGATGGACCGCGACGAAGGCTCGGCGCGGGCCGACATCGAGAGCACCCACGCGGGGCTGCATCTGGCCGGACACATTGCCGGCCTGCGCTTGGCGGTCGGCGCCGCGCGCTCATGGCACCGCCTCAAAAGCAGCCGCTTCGTCAACGCCGGCGCCCTGCGCGATACGCTGGCCGCGCGCTATCGGGGCCATACGACGCAAGTGTTTGGCGAGGCGGCATGGCCGTTGACCGGTGTTCCGTCGACGTCAGTGGCAGCGGGATCGACAGGCGAGCCCGTGGCAGAAGCGGGTAGGAGGCAGACGCTGCATCGCGTCAGCATCACGCCTTTTGCCCGGCTCGCTTGGGTGCGGACGGGACTGGATGGCTTCGTCGAGACGGGCGGGCCGG
>Ga0180220_1002585_pt1 | contig 11425 bp, 12 predicted proteins | sample eDN5th37CBELigBY_FD_151335 | JGI IMG/M metagenome (GOLD analysis project Ga0180220, IMG submission 151335) | Enriched backyard soil microbial communities from Emeryville, California, USA - eDNA 5th pass 37_C BE-Lig BY (version 2) (version 2) | ecosystem: Environmental > Terrestrial > Soil >... | reverse complement strand
TGGGGGTCGAGCCATTGCTCGGGCAGAATCGCCGGCTGGTCGAACCACAACGCCCGCACACCCATGCGAGGGACGCGCTTCAACGCCTTCCCGTTCGCATCGGCCCCCTTCGGATATCCATGATGGCGCCGCAACGTATTGCGCAGCTTCGCCAGCAGCGCATCGTTCAGCGCCACCGACATGTCCCCAGCGCGCAGCGTCAGCACATTCGTCTTGCCGCCCGCCCCGCCGCAAACCACGATGGCCAGCTTGCGGCGCCGGGCCTCCAGAATCATCGCGATCTTCGCATTCGCCTGGTCCGTACAGTCCACCAGCACATCCAGATCCTGCGCCAGCACGTCCGCCACATTGTCGGGCGTGACGAAGTCGTCGATCAGGTGCAGCCGGCAATGCGGATTGATGCCCCGCACGCGCTCCGCCATCGCATTGATCTTCGATTGCCCCAGCGTCTCGCTGAGCGCGTGCAGCTGCCGATTGACGTTGGATTCGGCCACGTGGTCCATGTCTATGAGCGTGAGCTGGCCCACGCCCGAGCGTGCTAGCGCCTCCACGCACCAGGACCCCACCCCGCCTATGCCCGCGACCGCCACATGGGCGCCCGTCAGCCGGCGGAGGGTTTCGGGGCCATACAGGCGCTCGAGCCCGCCGAAGCGGCGCTCGACATCGGCTGTCTCTACTTGCCCCGCCGATTCCGCCGCCTCGACAGCTCTGGCTGCGGCAACGCCCTTGTTTTCCGGTATGTCCATATATCGCTCAGCGCTATCCCCGGCCGCGAGAAGAAAGCCGCCGCCCGAACATAGGGGCGGGCGCTCGGCGGCGCAGCGCAGGGTATAAAATCATGATTGATCATCGAATCATCGAATATTAGACCACGCCCCCGAGCGCCCCCTTGCAGCGCCTTGACCGCCCATCTGCCCCCGAACCGCCTTTTCGCCGTGAACTCCTCCGACTCGCTCGAATCCCTGTTTGCCACCTCCGGCGCCAACTTCCGCCTGCTGACCGACGAACAGCGCCAGGCCTCGCTCGACGCGGCGCTGACTCATTGGAACGGACGCGACGACTTGTGGGTGTACGGCTACGGCTCGCTCATCTGGCGTCCCGAATTCGACTTCGTCGAGCGCCGGCACGCCCTGCTGCGCGGCTATCACCGTTCATTGTGCCTGTGGTCGCGCGTCAACCGGGGCACGCCCGAACGGCCCGGCCTGGTCTTCGGCCTGGATGCCGGCGGCTCCTGCCGGGGCATGGCCTACCGCATCGCGGCCGCCAATGTGCCCGCCACCTTCACCGAGCTCTGGAAGCGCGAAATGCCGAGCGGCGCCTACCTGCCCAAATGGCTGGCCTGCGCCACCGACGCCGGCGAACTTCGGGCGCTGGCCTTCGTCATGGACCGCAGCAAGGACGCCTACGTGCGCGACCTGACGCGCGAACAGCTCATCGCCATCGTGCGCGACGCGCACGGCTCGTACGGCCCGTGCTCCGAATACGTGCTCGAGACCGCCCAGGCGCTCGAAGACGCCGGCATCCACGACCACAAGCTCAAAACCCTCGTGCGTGAGCTCAAGGCCCTCTCCTTCCCGCGGGACTGACCAAAGCGGCGAAGAACCGCGCTGGCGAGATACAGTCGCCGGCCGTCGGCGGCTAGGGCGCCCGAGTATGGCGCCCGGACATCAGGCCACGCGCATCGAAGCCCGCCGCAAGCGGGTAGAATGGTCCTTTCACCGCCAACGCCTTTGCCGAACAAGCCACACCCATGTCCATTGCCGATCTGCGTCAGGTATACGAAAAAAGCGTGCTGCTGGAATCTTCGCTGGCCGCCTCGCCGCTGGAACAGTTTTCCACCTGGTTCGACGAGGCCGTCAAGGCCGGCGTGGTCGAGCCCAATGCCATGACGCTGGCCACCGCCGATGCCGAAGGCCGCCCCTCTGCCCGCATCGTCCTGCTCAAGGGCCTGGATGACAAAGGCCTGGTTTTCTTCACCAACTACCAGTCGCGCAAAGGCGGCGAACTGGCCGCCCAGCCCTACGCCAGCCTGCTGTTCTTCTGGCCGGCCCTGGAACGCCAGGTGCGTGTCGAGGGCCGCGTCGAGAAGGTCAGCGCAAAAGAATCCGACACCTATTTCGAAAGCCGCCCGCTGGGCTCGCGCATCGGCGCCTGGGCCTCGCCCCAAAGCCAGCCCATTACGCGCGACGAACTCGAAGCGCGCACGCGCCAGCTGACCGAATCGCTGGGCGAACAGCCGGCCCGCCCGCCGCATTGGGGCGGCTACCGCCTGCTGCCCGACCGGGTCGAGTTCTGGCAGGGCCGCCCCTCGCGCCTGCACGACAGGCTGGTCTATCAGCGCGACGAACAGGGCCATTGGCAGGTCTCGCGCCTGGCCCCCTGACTCTTCGCCGAACCGTCTCAATGACCGCACACGCACCCGATTTCGACGCCGCCTTCTTTCGTTCCGCTCTGGGCCGCTTCGCCACGGGCGTCACCATCGTCACTACGCAAGGCCACGATACGCCCCAGCCCGTCGGGCTGACCATCAGTTCGTTCAACTCGGTCTCGCTCGATCCGCCGTTGGTGTTGTGGACCTTGTCCAAGAAAGCCGCTTCCCTGGTCCATTTCGAGCGAACCGAACGCTATGTGATCCACGTATTGTCGGCCCAGCAGCTTCCCCTGGCCCGGCGATTCGCCAGCGGCCCGCAGGAAGCGCGCTTCGACGGCATCGCGCTGACCCGTTCGCCGAACGGGGCGGTCATGCTGGACGATCCGGACTGCGCCGCCTGGTTCGAATGCTACAACCTGTGCCGGCACGAAGCGGGCGACCATTTCATCTTCATCGGACAGGTCGAACGCTGCGAACGCAGCTTTCATCAGCCCCTGGTCTACCATGCCGGCGACTTCGACCTGACCCCCTCGCATGAACCGCTGTCGGGCAGCTGAGCCCGGCCGCGGACGAAGGCCATGACGCCGGATGTGGATTGCGTGGTGCTGGGCGCCGGCGTCATCGGCCTGGCCTGCGCGCGCGAACTGGCCATGGCCGGACACGACGTGCTGGTCGCCGAAGCCGAGGCCATGCCCGGCGCCGGCATCAGTTCGCGCAACTCGGAAGTGATCCACGCCGGCATCTATTACCCGCGGCACAGCTTGAAGGCCCGCCTGTGCGTGCGGGGCAAGCACCTGCTGTACGACTACTGCGCCGAGCGCGGCATCGCCCACCGCCGCCTGGGCAAGTGGATCGTCGCCACCGAGGAGGCACAGCTTGCCACGCTGGAATCCATCGCCCGGCAGGCACAGCGCAACGGCGTGCACGATCTGGTCCGCCTCACGCCGGAGCAGGTCCGGGCGCAAGAACCCGAACTGCGCTGCGTAGCCGCGCTGGCCTCGCCATCGACCGGCATCGTGGACAGCCACGGGCTCATGCTGGCGCTGCAGGCCGACGCCGCGAACCACGGCGCCGAATTCGTCTTCAACACCCCTTTCATTGAAGGCCACGTGTCCGACGACGGCCTGTTCGTGCTGCAGTTCGGCGGCAGCGATCCCGCGCGCATCACCTCGCGCCGGGTCGTCAATGCCGCCGGCCTGCATGCCCCCGATGTGGCGCGCAGGCTGGCCGGGCAAGCGGCCGCGTCCATACCGCCGGCCTACTATTGCAAGGGAAGCTACTTCATGCTGTCGGGCCGTGCGCCGTTCTCGCGCCTGATCTATCCGCTGCCCGATGCCGCCGGCCTGGGCGTGCACCTGACCCTCGACCTGGCCGGCCAGGCGCGTTTCGGGCCCGATGTGCAGTGGGTGGCGCATCCCGATTACACGTTCGACGCCGGCCGCGCGCCGCTGTTCGAACGAGCCGTCCGGCAATACTGGCCGGGTCTGCCTGACAAGGCCCTGCTGCCGGGCTACACTGGCATACGCCCGAAGATCGCCGCCGCCGGCCGGCCCGCCGCCGACTTCCTCATTGCCGGCCCGTCCGTGCATGGCGCGGACCGCCTCGTCAACCTGTTCGGTATAGAATCCCCTGGTCTGACCGCCAGCCTGGCCATCGCCCAGGCGGCAAGGCTGGCCATTGCTCCGGGCGCCTGACGCCCCCATCTCGCTGAACCATGAACGATTTCATTCTCACTCTTTCCTGTCCCGACCGCATCGGCATCGTACACAGCGTGACCGGCTGGCTGCTGAGCCTGCATGGCAATATCGTCGACGCCCAGCAGTTCGGCGACATCGAGGAAGAACGCTTTTTCCTGCGCGTCCATTTCAAGCTGCCGCTGCCCGCCAGCGTCGAATCCCTGCAAGAAAGCTTTGCCGCGGTGGCCGAGCGCTTCAGCATGGACGCGCGCATCCATGATGCCAACCGCAAGGCCAGGCTGCTGATACTCGTGAGCCGCCAGGGGCATTGCCTGAACGACCTGCTGTTCCGCACGCACAGCGGGCAGCTGCCGGTCGAGATCGCGGCCATCGCCTCGAACCACAACGACTACGCGGGCATGGCCGCCTCGTATGGCATCCCCTTCCATCACCTGCCGGTCACGCCCGAGACCCGTTCCCGGCAAGAGCAGCAGATACTCGAGCTGGTCGAGTCGAACCAGGTCGACCTGGTGGTGCTGGCGCGCTACATGCAGATTCTGTCGTCCGACCTGTGCGCGGCGCTGTCCGGCCGGGCCATCAACATCCACCACAGCTTCCTGCCCAGCTTCAAGGGCGCCCGTCCGTATCACCAGGCCCATGCCCGCGGGGTCAAGATCATCGGCGCCACGGCCCACTACGTCACTTCCGACCTGGACGAGGGCCCCATCATCGAACAGGACATCGAGCGCGTGGACCACTCGATGAGCGCCCACCAATTGACCCAGGTGGGCAGCGACGTGGAATCCCTGGTGCTGGCTCGCGCCGTGCGCAACCACGTCGAGCACCGCATCCTGCTCAACGGCAGCCGCACCGTCGTCTTCAAATAAGCCCCGCCTCGGTGCGCAACCAGGCCTCGAAGGCCAGCAGCGCCTCGGACGGGCGGTCTTGCGCGGGATAGCTGAAATAATAGGCTTCGCCCACCGGCAGCACCCCCTCGTCGGCCAGCGTCAGTTCGCCGGAAGCCAGCGCCTGTCGGGCCAGGAAACCCGGCACCAGCGCCACGCCCATGCCGGCCTGGGCGGCCGCCAGCAGCATGGTGAAGAGCTCGTAGCGGGGCCCGGCGCCCACCGACGGCGGGCAGTCTCGCCCCTGCTCTCGATACCACTGGCGCCACACATCCGGACGTGACATCATATGCAGATGCGAGACGCCCGCCATGCCCTCGGGGTGGCTGTCGATGTTTCGGCGCACGGCAGGCGTGCACACCGGCACCAGCTCCTTTTCATCGAACAGCTTGAAGCCCGTCGTGCCCGGCCATAACTGCGATGCGTGGTACACCGCGGCATCGAAGGGATGATCGTTGAACTGGAACGGCCGGGTGCGCACCGACAGGCTCACCGACACATCGTCGTGGTCGCGGCGGAACCGGGGCAGGCGCGGCACCAGCCAGGTCGTGGCCAGCGTGGGCAGCACCGCGATGTGCAGGCTGCGCCCCAGGCCGGCACGGGAAATGAGCCCGAACGTGTCTTTCTCGAGCTGTTCGAGGTGGTGGCGCACCCGGGCCGCATATTCGGCGCCCGCATCCGTCAGGGCGATGCGCCGGCGCACCCGGGTGAACAGCTGTACGCCAAGGCGCTCTTCCAGGCCGGCCACCTGCCTGAACACTGCGCTGTGGGTCAGCGACAGCTCTTCGGCCGCGCGCGAGAACGAGCCCAGCCGGGCCGTGGCCTCGAAGGCCTGCAAGGCGCCAAGATTGGGAATGCCATGCCTCATCGTCCAGTGCTCCGCTTTTCATAAATTGCACTATATTGTGCCTTTTTATCAATTGCACTGTGCGGTTAAATCACATTATGATAGTTTAAACCTAAACTTATTAGACACGGAGCAAACTATGTCGGCGTCCTTCAACTGGGAAGACCCCCTTCTACTCGACTCGCAACTGACCGAAGACGAGCGCATGGTGCGCGAGGCCGCGCGCGCCTACGCCCAGGACAAGCTGGCGCCCCGCGTGCTCGAGGCGTTCCGCAACGAGAAAACCGATGCCGCCATCTTCGCCGAGATGGGCGAACTGGGCCTGCTGGGCCCCACCATCCCCGAGCAATACGGCGGCGCGGGCCTGAACTATGTCTGCTACGGCCTCATCGCCCGTGAAGTCGAGCGCATCGACTCCGGCTACCGCTCGATGATGAGCGTGCAGTCGTCCCTGGTGATGGTGCCCATCAACGAGTTCGGCACCGAAGAGCAAAAACAGAAATACCTGCCCAGGCTGGCCCGCGGCGAATGGATAGGCTGCTTCGGCCTGACCGAGCCCAACCACGGCTCCGATCCCGGTAGCATGGAAACCCGCGCCGTCAAGACCGACAGCGGCTACAAGCTCACCGGCAACAAGATGTGGATCACCAACTCGCCCATCGCCGACGTCTTCGTGGTGTGGGCCAAGGTGGTCGGCGGCGACGACAACGGCAAGATCCGCGGCTTCATCCTCGAAAAAGGCATGAAGGGCCTGAGCGCCCCCGCCATCCACGGCAAGGTCGGCCTGCGCGCCTCCATCACCGGCGAAATCGTCATGGACGAGGTCGAGGTGCCCGCCGCCGCCATGATGCCCGGCGTGAGCGGCCTGCGCGGCCCCTTCACCTGCCTGAATTCGGCCCGCTACGGCATCGCCTGGGGCGCCCTGGGCGCGGCCGAAGACTGCTGGCACACCGCCCGCCAATACACCCTGGACCGCAAGCAGTTCGGCCGCCCCCTGGCCGCCAACCAGCTCATCCAGAAGAAACTGGCCGACATGCAGACCGAAATCACCCTGGGCCTGCAAGGCTGCCTGCGCCTGGGCCGCATGAAGGACGAAGGCACGGCCGCGGTCGAAATCACCTCCATCATGAAGCGCAATTCCTGCGGCAAGTCGCTGGACATCGCCCGCATGGCGCGCGACATGCTGGGCGGCAACGGCATCTCCGACGAATTCGGCGTGGCCCGCCACCTGGTCAACCTCGAGGTGGTCAACACCTACGAAGGCACGCACGACGTGCACGCCCTGATCCTGGGCCGTGCGCAAACGGGCATCCAGGCCTTCTTCTGATACGCCGCTGCTTCATCAAAGCAAAGCCCGGGCTTTATCGCCCGGGCTTTTTATTGCCCTGCTTGAAAGACAAAGGAATCCTCCCAGACGCGCGGGGTTTGAGTGCAATAGTCTTGAGCGTCTAAAATGACTAGTAAAAGAAGTCATTTATGATAAAATGACTATCGAAAATGACTCCCTGGAGACGCCGCCATGCATCGACACGTATCAAAGACCGAATTCAAGGCTCGGGCACTGGAATTCTTCCGGCAGGTCGAAGCAACGGGCGAGCCCATCGTGGTTACGGATCACGGCAAGCCTGCGCTGGAAATCCGTCCCTATCGGGTGGAACAGCGGGATCCATTGGCTGTGCTGCACAACTCTGTCGTGCGGTTCGACGATCCCCTGGCGCCGATCAGCGACGACTCCTGGGAGGCGGCCCAATGATCGTGCTGGACACCCATGCCCTGGTGTGGTGGGCGTCGGGCGATTCTCAATTGAGCCGTCCGGCCCGGGAAGCCATCGAAACAGAGAGCCGGGACGGCGAAATCCTGGTCTCGGCCATCAGCGCCTGGGAAGTGGCGATGCTGGTCAAGGCCGGGCGTTTGGCCTTGACCATGCACACGTCAGCTTGGCTGGATACCGTCGGCCAAATACCCGCCGTCCGCTTCGTACCGATCGACGTTCGTATCTCGGTCCATTCCGTCGATCTGCCGGGCGAGTTTCACAAAGACCCGGCGGACCGCTTCATTGTGGCCACGGCTCGCCACCATTCAGCACCTCTTGTCACTGCCGACACAAAGATCCACCACTATCCGCACGTGCAAACTATCTGGTGAGACGCCCGCCGCCAAGGCAGGTCGGACCGCCGAGGCAGCAAATAAAAAGCGCCTGGAGGCGCTTTTAAGAATGAAAGGCGGGAATTCGAACCGGTCAGGAATTCGGGCTGGCCGCCAGATCGAACAGGCTGGTGGCTTCGACCTCCAGCACCTGCTCTTCGCGCTGGTTGTACATGCGCCAGGTCCAGCGGATGATGCCGAGATCTTCGCGCGAGGACGACACCCGCACCGAATCGACCGTGATTTCGAGCCGCAGGGCGTCGCCGGGCCGCACCGGCAGCATCCAGCGGATACGCTCGACGCCGGGCGAACCGAAGGATTCGGAATCGTGCAGCGCGGCGTGCACCGTCATGCGCATGGCCAGGCTGCAGGTGAGCCAGCCGCTGCCGATCAGCCCGCCCCAGCGGCCCTCTTGGGCCTTGGCCACGTCGGTGTGGAACCACTGGGGGTCGTACAGCTTGGCATAGGCGATCATTTCCTCTTCGCTCAGCACGACGGGCTCGTGGCGAATGACCATGCCGTTTCGAAACTCACTAAATTTCATACTCGCAATCCGGAAGATGGGTCAGTAAGTCTCGAAATGCAGCCTCCCTTGCGACTTGAGCTGTGCATGGACTTCGGGCCAGTTGCGCCCGGCGCCCTCGACGGTGTCCTTGAGGGCTTCGATCACGCCGGTTTCCATTCCCTTCAGACCGCAGACATAGATGCACGTGTTGGCATCGTCCAGCAGCTCGAGGACGTCGTCGGCCCTTTCGCGGATCAGGTCCTGCACGTAACGCTTGGGTTTGTCAGATGCTCGAGACAACGCCAAATTGATGTCGATAAAATCTTTGGGCAGGTTCATGAGCGGGCCGAAATACGGCAGCTCGCGCTCGGTGCGTGCGCCAAAAAAGAGCATAAGCTTACCATTAAAGGCCTTGTTCTTGGTAAGGCGGCGGCAGCGCTCCGTCATGGCCCGCATCGGCGCCGAGCCCGTGCCCGTGCAGATCATGATCAGGTTCGAATGCGGCAGGTTGGGCATCAGGAAGGTGTTGCCGAAAGGGCCTATGACCTTGACCTTGTCGCCCTTCTGCAGGTCGCACAGATAGTTCGAGCACACGCCGCTCACGGGCTTGCCGTCGTAGTCGGTGGTAACCCGCTTCACCGTCAGCGACAGGTTGTTGTAGTTGGGGCGTTCGCCGTCGCGCGGGCTGGCGATGGAGTATTGGCGCGCATGATAGGCGCGGCCCTGCTCGTCGGTGCCGGGCGGAAAGATCGCGATCGACTGGCCCTCCAGCACCGGGAACGGCAGCTCGCCGAAATCGAGCACGATGTGATGGATGGCATTGTCGGTATCGGCCTCGGTGAGGCGGTAGTTGCCGGCCACGGTGGCTGTGGCGATGTTCTTGTGGGTGTACAGATTGACGTAGGGATGGGCCGCGGACCAGGGCGGAATGCTGGCGCCGGCCGCCGTCGAAGGCAGGCCTTCGAGCTCGGACGTCACGTCGTTGTCGGCCACGGCTGCGGCGGCTTCATCCGACACCGCGGCGGCCTCATCGGCGGACGTCTCGACCGCCTCAGCCGGCAGCTCCTGCTCGGCGGGCAGTTCGGACCAGCTGTATTGATCTTCGAGCGAATAGGCGTCGGCGGCCACCACGCGCAGCCAGTTGTCGATGGCGCCCGTGGGACAGGGCGGCACGCAAGCCATGCAGCTGTTGCAGATGTCGACGTCCACGACGTAGTTGTTGGAATCGTGGGTGATGGCATCGATCGGGCAGGTTTCTTCACACGTGTTGCAACGGATGCAGATCTCTGGATCGATCAGGTGTTGTTTGATTACGCGATTGGGGGTTTCGACTGTCATTCTAGGTCTCCGTATCGCCAGAGTCGCCACTTCAGGCAGGCCCGACCAATGGAAGGCTTGCCGGGCCGCGCGCCTGCGCGGCCCGGCGGATGCCCTGATTCAACAGGGCGATGCTGGGTTAGTTGAAGCGCACATATTCGAAGTTGATGGGCTGGCGGTTGATGCCCATGACCGGCGGCGCGATCCAGTTGGCGAACTTGCCGGGCTCGACGACACGGCCCATCAGCGACGCGACGAAGGCGCGGTCTTCGGGCGTGGGCAGCCAGGTGTTCTCGTGCATCTTCCATTGCTCGTCGGTCAGCACCTCGCCCTCGGGCGAAACGCGGATGCCGGCCAGCGTGCCGATCTTGCGGTTGAACGCCTTGTGGGGCACTTGCAGGCGGAAGGCGATGCCCTGCTTCTCGAGCACCTTGTTCCAGCGGCCGACGCCGGCCATCGAGTCCTTGATGAAGTCGTCGCGCAGCACTTCGTTCAGTGCGTTGAGCATCGGCACTTCGATTTCACGCAGCTGGCCGTTCTGCACGTCGAGGATCTTGTAGGTGTCGTTCTTGAGCAGATGGTCGTCGGTGCGCTTGCTTTCTTCGTAGCGGCCCTTCAAACCCGAGCTGTAGAAGATGGCGGCGTTGGACGACTGGTCGGCGCCGAACAGGTCGATCGTGACGCTGTAGTGGAAGTTCAGGTAGCGCTGGATGGTGGGCAGGTCGATGACGCCCGCCGCGCGCAGGGCCGCCGGATCGTCGGTCTTGAGTTCGTTCATGACCTGGGCGGTACGCTGCAGCACACGGGACACGCCGGATTCGCCCACGAACATGTGGTGCGCTTCTTCGGTCAGCATGAACTTGGTGGTGCGGGCCAGCGGGTCGAAGTTCGACTCGGACAGCGCGCTCAGCTGGAACTTGCCGTCGCGGTCGGTGAAGTAGGTGAACATGTAGAAGGCCAGCCAGTCGGGGGTCTTCTCGTTGAAGGCGCCCAGGATGCGGGGGCTGTCCTCGCTGCCGGAGTTGCGCTGAAGCAATGCATCGGCTTCTTCGCGGCCGTCGCGGCCGAAGTAGCGGTGCAGCAGGTAGACCATGGCCCACAGGTGGCGCCCTTCTTCGACGTTGACCTGGAACAGGTTGCGCAGGTCGTACAGCGAGGGGGCGGTCAGGCCCAGGTGGCGCTGCTGCTCGACCGAGGCGGGCTCGGTGTCGCCCTGGGTGACGATGATGCGGCGCAGGTTGGCGCGGTGCTCGCCGGGGGCCTCCTGCCAGACGTCTTCGCCCATGTGCTCGCCGAAGTGGACCTTGCGCTGGCCGTCCTGCGGGGTGAGGAAGATGCCCCAGCGGTACTCGGGCATTTTCACGTAGTCGAAGTGCGCCCAGCCGTCGGGCTGCACGCTGACCGCCGTGCGCAGATAGACGTCCATGTTCTGGGAAGCCTCGGGGCCCATGTCCTGCCACCATTGCAGGTAGTTGGGCTGCCAGTGTTCCAGCGCGCGCTGCAGGGTGCGATCGCTGGAAAGATTGACGTTGTTGGGAATCTTCTCGGAATAGTTGATGCCAGACATGTCTGTGCTCCTTAATGGATCTGATTATCTTGCGTTTACACGCGGTTCCAATCGAAGTTGGCCTTCTCGCCCTTGCCGTACAGCTTGAGCGC
>Ga0180220_1002584_pt1 | contig 11427 bp, 17 predicted proteins | sample eDN5th37CBELigBY_FD_151335 | JGI IMG/M metagenome (GOLD analysis project Ga0180220, IMG submission 151335) | Enriched backyard soil microbial communities from Emeryville, California, USA - eDNA 5th pass 37_C BE-Lig BY (version 2) (version 2) | ecosystem: Environmental > Terrestrial > Soil >... | reverse complement strand
GCGGAGATTTCCGTGCTCCAGGTGGAGAAGCGCATCCGCTCGCGCGTCAAGCGCCAGATGGAGAAGACGCAGCGCGAATACTACCTCAACGAGCAGATGAAGGCGATCCAGAAGGAACTCGGCGAGGGCGAGGACGGTCGTGACGAAGCGGCCGAGCTGGAAGCGCGCATCAAGAAGACCAAGCTCTCCAAGGAGGCCCGCGAAAAGGCGGACGCCGAGCTGAAGAAGCTGCGCACCATGTCGCCCATGTCGGCGGAAGCGACGGTCGTACGCAACTATCTCGACTGGCTGCTGTCCATTCCGTGGGGCCGCAACTCCAAGGTCAAGCAGGACCTCAACTTCGCGCAGGACGTGCTCGACGCCGATCATTACGGCCTCGACAAGGTCAAGGAGCGCATCGTCGAGTACCTGGCCGTGCAGAGCCGCCAGAAGAAGCTCAAGGGCCCGATCCTGTGCCTCGTCGGACCGCCCGGCGTCGGCAAGACCTCGCTCGGCAAGTCGATCGCCAAGGCGACCGGCCGTGAGTTCGTGCGCATGGCGCTCGGCGGCGTGCGTGACGAGGCCGAGATCCGCGGTCACCGGCGCACCTATATCGGCTCGATGCCCGGCAAGGTCATCCAGTCGATGAAGAAGGCCAAGAAGTCCAACCCGCTCTTCCTGCTCGACGAGATCGACAAGATGGGCCAGGACTTCCGCGGCGATCCGTCCTCGGCGCTGCTCGAGGTGTTGGACCCCGAGCAGAACGCGACCTTCATGGACCATTACCTCGAGGTCGAATACGACCTGTCGAGCGTGATGTTCGTGACGACGGCGAACACGCTGAACATCCCTGCGCCCCTCATGGACCGCATGGAGATCATCCGGATCGCCGGCTACACGGAGGACGAGAAGGTCGAGATCGCCAAGCGGCACCTGCTGCCCAAGGTGGTTCGCGACCACGCCCTGCAGCCGAAGGAATTCTCGGTGACCGATGACGCCATCCGCGCCATCATCCAGACCTATACCCGCGAAGCCGGCGTGCGCTCCCTGGAGCGCGAGCTGATGAAGCTCGGGCGCAAGGCGGTGACCGAGATCCTGAAGACCAAGAAGAAGTCGGTGAAGATCACCAGGGAGAACCTGGCAGACTATCTGGGTGTCCAGCGCTACCGCTTCGGCATGGCCGAGACCGACGATCAGGTCGGTGTCGTCACCGGGCTGGCGTGGACCGAGGTCGGCGGCGAGTTGCTGACGATCGAGGGTGTCATGATGCCCGGCAAGGGCCGCATGACCGTCACCGGCAACCTGAAGGACGTGATGAAGGAATCGATCTCGGCGGCGGCATCCTATGTCCGCTCGCGGGCCATCGATTTCGGCGTGGAGCCGCCGCTCTTCGACAAGCGCGACATTCACGTCCACGTGCCGGAAGGCGCGACGCCGAAGGATGGTCCCTCGGCCGGCGTGGCCATGGCCACCGCCATCGTCTCGGTGCTCACCGGCATTCCGGTGAAAGCCGATGTGGCGATGACCGGCGAGATCACGCTGCGCGGCAGGGTGCTGCCGATCGGCGGGTTGAAGGAGAAGCTGCTGGCCGCGCTTCGCGGCGGTATCAAGAAGGTGCTGATCCCGGAAGAGAATGCCAAGGATCTGGCCGAGATACCGGACAACGTGAAGAACGGCCTGGAGATCGTCCCGGTCAGCCGCGTCGGAGAGGTTTTGCGCCATGCGCTGGTGCGCATGCCGGAGCCGATCGAGTGGGTGGAACCTGCCGAAACGCCGGCCGCCGTCGACACCACCGACGAGGCGGGAAAGGCGCTGGCACATTAGCGCTCGCTCACGTTGCGCTGCATCAATCGAAGAAGCCGGGCCCTGTGCCCGGCTTTTTTACTTGAAAAGCCCGGAAAACAGGGGATTCTCAGCCCCCGAAGCCGGAATTTCGCTTGGTTGCGGTCGCGCTTCTTTTTAAAGTTCGGCTCCTGCCGGATGAGTCTTTCGTCCTGGTTTTCTCATGGAAGGGAAATTTTATGAACAAGAACGAACTGGTGTCCGCTGTCGCCGATGCTGCGAAACTGTCCAAGGCTGACGCACAGTCGGCGGTCGATGCGGTGTTCTCCGTCATCACCGGCGAACTGAAGAACGGTGGGGACGTCCGGCTTGTCGGTTTCGGTAATTTCTCGGTGTCGAAGCGCGCTGCGTCGACCGGCCGCAACCCGCAGACCGGCGCCGAGGTGAAGATCCCGGCCCGCACGGTGCCGAAGTTCACCGCCGGCAAGGGCCTCAAGGACGCGGTCAACTAAGCCGCTGCCGCTGTATCGGGGCAGGTTCTGCCTCGTTCGTGAATAGCAAAACCCCGCCGGTTGCCGGCGGGGTTTTTCTTTGTTTCATGCTATGACCGAACGTGATGGCCGCGGACGGCTCGCGGTGGCCCGGCATATGGCCAGCCCGGTCGTCGTCGAGCGCGGGCGGATGCAGCCCATGGGAGGGCGCGTTGGCGCCTGACCGACCTCACCAGACTGCAGGGCGAATTGCCCGGAACCGTGCTGGTGGTGGCCGAGTTCGAGGCCATGATCGATGATCCCGCCCTTCTGGTGGCGGGGGATATCGCGCGATCCGCCTGTCGGACGGTTCAGGCCGCCATTGGCTTCCCCCGGTTCCTGGCGGAGCGGACAGTTCGCGAGGCGCTGCCGCAGGCGGCGGAAAAGCCCCGCTGCGGTTCTTTCGAGGCTGCCCAACCCGGTCAGGCCGTCGGCGTGGCCGAGGTATTTCTGATTGCTGAGGATGTTGGGCAATCCGGCGCTTTCCGTGCGCCTGACCGCGGACCAGGGTTTGCTGTTCAGATCGCGGTAGCGCGGGCCGAGGTGGCTCTCTGCGCCTCGCTTGAAACGGCGTGTTCCAGCACGCCGGCCAACAGCGCAATGCCGATGGCGTCGAGCGGGATGCCGCCCCCGAGTTTGCCGGGGCTGCCTATCGGATATTTTCAGGCGGGAAGGGTCGACTGACCGCAATTCCGAACGCCGTTCCGGCTTTCAGAGGTTCTCGAACCAAATCTGGTAAACTATTGAAAAATGGCGCGAGTGACGGGGCTCGAACCCGCGACCTCCGGCGTGACAGGCCGGCACTCTAACCGACTGAGCTACACCCGCGCTTGGACGGACACCGTTGATGTGTTCGTCGTTGGGCGGGTGGATAAGGGGTTCCCCGGCAGGTGTCAAGCGCTCCGGTGATGGTTGTGTGAAAAGATTGAATGTTTTTCTGGAAAGCCCGATTTCGGCTTTCCTTATCACCCCGGCAAGCCGCTGAATCGCGTCTGGGGACTTGCGAAGCCGGCCGGAACTGCTTAATGGTCCGGCCCGCTAAGGGCGATTAGCTCAGTTGGTAGAGCGCTTCGTTTACACCGAAGATGTCGGCGGTTCGAGCCCGTCATCGCCCACCAGCGCCCCAAGGCTTTGCGCCGCTGTTACGAAGTGGTCTACAGGTTCACCGAACCTAGACCTCCAAGGAGGCGGCCAGCCTGCGCAGGTAATCAGGCGAATAGCGAGCATATGCCTTGAAGGTGATGCGGCTATTTTCATGCCCAAGGAACTGCGCAATCTCTTCCATGGAGTGCCCATCCTCGGCCAGCCAGACGGCCGCCGAATGCCTCAGCATGTGAGGGGAGGCGTCGGGTCTGCCGATTGCTTTGCCAGCCGTCTTGATGCCCTTTTTGACAGACAGCACAGGCTTGCCAGCCCATTCGATCACATATGGCGTCAGAGCGCCCTCCTTGGCCTCATGAAGGGCAGAGAGCAGAGTGTCATTGATCGGCACTGTGGCGCGCCCCTTGCGCCGCGTACGGTCGAAAGGATTGCGAAGCTGGATCATGCGACGGTCGAAATCCACCCGATCCCATGTGAGTTGAAGCGCGGCCGCGCTTCTGGCCCCTGTCGAGATCATAAGCAGGATGGCAAGGCGCACATGCGGGACGTTCGCCTTCTCCATGAGCAAGCCAACTTCCTGCCGCGTCAGATACCCGTCCTTCGGCTCCGGTTTCGTCGGGCGCTCGATATGAGGCGCATGCGCTATAAGGCGCTGCTTCTGCGCCCAGACAAGCACCGATCTCAGGTGGCCTAGCTCTGTGTGGATAGAACCGTCCTTTTTCCCGGACAGTCTTCTTGATTCGGTATAGGCCCGACAATCGGCTACGCTGACCGCTTCCCCTTCCAGATCGCCAAAGAACGGCTCAAGGGCCTTCCACGTGTATTTCATCGTGGTGACGACCGCTCGCCCTTCCTTATCCAGGCAATAGCTCTGCCAAAGCTCCCTGACTGTAGAGCCTTTTGGCCGTGTCAGTTCCGCGTATCGAGCCGGGGCGCGGCGGGCCGCCTCCTTGGGGTCGTCTGTCCCAAGGCGATAACGACGCCTGATGTCTCCTTCATCCCATGTGACGCAGTATTCCCCGCGCAATCGGGTGATTCGCCAGTCTGGCATTCGTATCTCTCCACATCGCTCGCCCTGATCCGAATCAGCTTGCCCCCCAACCTGAATGCAGGCAAGCGGCCTTGTGCGATCAGATTGCGCACATGGCTCTCAGAGCAAGCCCATCGGTCTGCAAGCTGGGCGGGTGTGTAAACGGTGGGCTGGGGCCTACTCATTGGCTTGACTCCTATCCCGATTAGAACAAATAGGAAACATGGACAGGCAACGGCGCGACGAAAAGGAGCTTGGCGAGGCCCTGATGGAGAGAGGGCACGCCGGACGCAAGGTTGTCCTGTCGCCAGAAACGGCGATTTTCGTAGGAGTTAAGCTCCTGACCGCCTCGAAAAAGCCTACACGCGACGAGGTGGCGAAAATGATCTGTGGTCTCAATTGCAAGGACATTTGCTACACCTGCATCGGCAAAGCGAACCTTATCGTTCGCGCCTACGGGAGCCGGGTGCCGGATGATCCTGTCGCGCCTTGAGGATCGGTACATTCTCGGAACAACGTGCCCCGTCCCCCGTTGCCACAGGGAAAGGAGGCCGACATGGCCGACACATCTGCCTGGTGGGACAAGCCCGTGCATGTTTTCGTAACCGACAGCAGCGTTGTCGCCGTCACGCGCCTCGGCCGCGCCGTCGAGTTGCTGCTGGGCGACTGGCCGGGCGACGGTCCTGCCTATCTGGCAGCCCGCAAGGCGGCGCTGGAAGCCTATTCCAACCCCGAAGATGTGCTGGCGCAGGCCAAGGCGCAGGAGGCATTTGCCGATGCCGCTCGGGAGGCCGGAATACTGGCGGATTGATGGGGTCATGGGGCTGACCCTTTCAGCAAGTTTTCCCGCTCGGCCAACCCGATATGCGGTTGACCGTATTTCTTCACGATGGGATGATGCTTGATGACGCTCAGGCGCTCCGCATCCGTCAACTTGTTGTTGGCGTTCGGCGGGTCTGTGCGCCAGCACCAGCGCGCCGCGAACTCGACCGCCTGCCTGTCGCGCTCCATCCCCCGCACCTCGTCGGGAGACAAGATGACATAGCCGGCGGTGGTGAGCGCGGAGATAATCGCGTCAGCGCGCGGAAGTTCGCGTTCCCACATTTTGACAAGGCAATGGAACTCGCCGGATGTCAGGCTAAAACTGGCCGAGCCATGATAGCATTCATCTGGTTTCGGTGTGCAGGCCCGCGCAATCACCTCCAGCGCGCTCATGGCTTGGCTCCTGCGAGGGCTGCTCGCGCATAGTCCTGCAATACTACGGCGCTTGTGTCATCCGCTGGGCGGTCTCGGAAGACGCGAATGAGCCGATCTACATACGGACCCGTTGCGGGTAGCGCCTCCCTGATCGCGCTCGCGGGAGGGGTGGCGTGGTAAGGTCCGCGTTCGATGATTTCTAGATCGCCGTTACCGCCGCCACAGCGCAGTTTAAAATCGTGCGATCCGCCATCTTTACCGCCGCCAACGTGTTTAAGTGTGAATGACGGCGGGACAAAAATCACCTCGTACTCTGGGTTCCAGTATTCCTGTTTCGTGTGGGAGCCTTCGAGGTTGTAGCGAACTTTATCGCCAAGATAGATGGGTTCGCCGTTCCTATCCCTGCATCCCGTATCTATCCGCGCCCCGGCAAGGCGCTCGGCGGCTTCTGACCTGATGCGATCGGCAAGAAGCTTGGCTGCACCACTGCGAGCGTCATCAAGCAGGTCTTTCAGGTCGGCATTGTCCCGCTTCACCTGCTCATACAGATCGGCGCGGACGTATTCGACGTTGTGAAACTTGTTGGGGCTGGTCAGGTAAGTCTGACTGTTTCCGTTGTGGTAAGCCCAAATCCTCTCCGGCGCATCAACCATCTGCGTTACCTCCTTCACGGGCGCGGCGGGCAATTTCGGCATCAAGCATGGCCTGCGCGGCTTCTTCGGTTTCAGCCTCGATCCAGAATTCATCGTCGCTGTCTGCGTCCTCGGCGGGTGGCAGAGCCGCACAATACGTGACTTCAATGACGCCGCCGCGCGCCACTGCGATGACGTATGGCTTTTCAGGGTGGTTCCAATCGTAGGCGTTCTGGACAACCTCCTGCGGGCAGCCGGCGCACATCTCGGAACTTGTATCGTCTTCCGGCCAATACCACTGACAGCCGCTCAGCTTATTCCGAAGCTCGGCATTCTCGGCTTCCAAGGCTTCGATGCGGGCAGTGTCCATGCGGATACGGGATGACACTGGATCATCTTCAACATCGTCCTGATGGATAGCCGACATATGCCACGGCTCGACCGCGGCTTCGCGCTCAGCCTCAGCCTTGGTGTATCGCCCTGCCTCAAACTTGCTGGTTGTGTAGCCTGAGCAGTTAGGGCGATAGTAATAGCCGCCCTTGCGGATCAGGTATTCTCGGGGCTCACTCGACATGGCCAGCCTCCACGGTGGGGGATGCGGGGCGATAGAGCATGTCGTAAGCGCCGCCCTCGCCGTCCGCATGGGTGTATTCGTAACGCCACGCTTCGCCGTCGTCGGTGAAAAACTCTGGCGGCGACTTTCGAGCTTTCAAAAGCTCTGCGGTCGAATAGCCGTGATGATAGAATTTGCGTCGCTCGGTCTTACCACCACCTGCGGAGAGACGGAGCGCGGTGGCGGCTTCATCCTCAACCCATTGGAGCCTGTTCATGATGCTGCAAAGGTCATCGTAGAGCGCAGACTTGCTCTCGGCATCCGTCATGTCGTCAAAAGAGAGTCCCTCATCTGCGACGAATGCACTGCCGGCCCATTGCTCAACCATCTTGCGGACTTCGACTATTGCCGCCGTCCAGTTCGCCACATCAGGCGGCGTTGCGGAGGTGAGGCGGTCAACAGCATCCAGAACGCCAAGCGCGTTCCATCGACCTTCGGTGTCGGCCTCGACGGCTTTGCGTAGGTCGGAGAGGGAGTTAATCTGCATGGTTCGCCTCCTTGGCGACAAACAGAGCGCGCGGCGGAAGGGTTGGCTTCGGCGGCGTCTTGGGAGATTTGGGCGGTGAGGGGATGCGCTGCTTCTTGGGCTTCCGAAATCCAAGGTGCTTGGCCTCGCGGCGTTTCGCCTCGGCTATGACTGCCACGTCCTGCTTTGTCTTTGGAGCATGGCAGCACTCAACGCCGAGCAACTTCCCGTCCTCCGGGGTGAGCTTGCGGCTCTTGTCTATTTCCAGAGCGTCGGGCTTCGTATGATCGACGTGATAGGGCTTCTTTCCGAGGATCAGGCCGCAACCTTCGCAGGCGATTTCGCCGCTTGGCAGCATCGCGCGCTTGACGATCTGGGCGTAAACGGTTGGGGAGAATTCGCGTCGGCTCATGATATCGCCCACCATGCGATCACGGCGAGGATAGCAATCCACACCCAGCCGATATGAAACCCGAACTCGCCATTGACCCAGTATATCCGGAAGCGGAACATTTCGCGCCAGCCCTCCATCTTCACCTCCATACCCAGTCAGGCCAACGGAGAGCCTTCTTAATGCGGGCAATGCGCTCCTTGCGGCGGAGTTTCAGGACTTCGGCCCGGAGTTTGGCGTGTGTGCGCTCGCGCTCGACCAGAACGGCAATTGTGCTGGGGCGGGCGTTGGGATAGCGGCGGAGGTGATCGAGGGCGTTCATGCCGCCTCCGATCTGGCGGTAGCGCCGCGCTCTACGCCGAGCAGGTCATCAATAAAGTCGAGAACGTCGCTCTTGCTCTGCTGGAACTCCCGCGCGTCCATGGCACTTTTCTTCTGCGTCTTGGCGGTCCAGACGCGGACGACGCAGTTCACCGGAACGACGATGGCATACTCGTCCATCGGGCGCAGGAAGGCCGCAACGCGCTCGGCTTCCGCCTTGGAAGACAGAACAATGTCCCGCTCGTCACGATAGCCGCAGCGGATCAGTGCCTTTTTGCGAAGGTGTTCGGAGGTCGGATATTCGCCCTTCATATGGTCGGGCAGATTGTCGAACCCGTTTTGAACAGCTGCGAAGTAGTGGTTGTGGCTGGCGGTCGAACGGTCGTGATGCTCGACCATCTTGTATGTCTCACCGACGACGAAATCCTTGTCGGCTCGTGCCATCCAGAAATTTGACATGACACGGAATTCGCCATCGCCTTCGTATCGGAGCGGGATCGGTGCAGTTGCCATGTTCTTTCCTCGAAATCAGAAAGGGAGTGGGGGGTCGTACTCGAACTTCACGCGCCGAAGCTCCGGCTCCTTGGCGAATACGCCGGCGGTCGCCTTCAGAACGAAAAACACCTGACCGGGATTGAGCTTCGCGAGACGTTCGGCTTCAGCGACTGCAAGCTGCTTGTTGCAGTGCCGGACGCGTGGCGACCCGCCGTCTTCACACCAGACCATCCAGAAGTTGAACCGGGTCAGTTCGTCGGAAAATTCTTTGTCCATGTTCTTTCCTCGTATCTAACCCTCCCCGGACGCGAGAGCTGTCGGGGAGGGAGCGCTTGGGAGGCGCTATCCGGCCATGAGAAGCTTTGCGGCTTCCGGGAGTTCGGGTTTCAGGTGTTCTCGGGCAAATTCGAGGTAGTCTGCTGCAAGTGCCTCGCAGTCCGCGCGCATTTCCGGGTATCGGTAGGCTTTGAGAACTTGCGGCTCCGAGACGCGGTAAACCTGCGGCTCGATTTCCTTGATGACGAATATGTTCCAGCGGAATTCGTCTGCGCCGAACAGGTCGAGATAGAATTTCCACTGGCAGCCATCGAGATAGCGCTCAGGGTCAAACCGGCCCGTGGTCTTGTGGTCGATAACGGTCTTGCCCTCGACAGCATCGACCTGTCCTGTAACGGTCAGTTCGCCATACTCGCCATAGGCGCGCATTTCGCGGATGGAAGGCAGGGACAGTTCGGCATCGGGCAAGATGAACTGATAGCCGTTTGCCTCGAACTTGTCGTGAGAACCGTCCTGCGCCAGCTCCAGAGCCTTATGGAATGCGGTCCCGGCCTTCATGGCTTCGGACGGCTCATCGACAGTGATGAGCTTCACCAGATCATCGACGGTCGGCTCTTCCTGTCCGTCAAACAGGGGTTGCCAGACCTTCCAGCGCCGGTAGGCATCGATATTCGAGACGCGAGCCAGCATCAGGCGGCTTCCTTCTGCCGCTCGACATAGCAACCATGCTCCTTGTCCGCTTTCAGACCAAGCTCGATCGCGCGGGAGTGCAGCATTGCCTTCACGGTCCTGCCTGCCGAAGCTGCACGTTCGATCAGCGCGTTGATGCCGTCCGCATCCGCAACCTTCGGCAGCGTGTCACGGAACCACTGCTGTTCGGCCATAGCCTCGCGCTGGTCTGCGGTAAGCTCATTCAAGCGTCCCTTGATCCGCTCAATGACAGTAGCCAGGAACATGTCGAATTCGGCGCTGGCGAAGTCTGGAACGTCGAGCGGCGGAAGCTGGCCGGGGTTCTTGCCAAAGGCTGCATCGGTCGGTGAGAACAGAAGGCGGCGCTGACCGTTGGCGATGACAAGACGGCCCATGGCGTCGGCTGCTTTGTAGATCTCGCCCTTCGACCCTCCCTGCACATCAAGGCGCTCGATGATGTCGTCACCATTGCGCTGCTCGTCCATGTGGGCGATCAGAACCACGTCTTTGCCGAAACTGTTCAAGAGCTTGAGGAAGGAAGTGAACCGGCTCTTGAGTTCGCCATAACCCTGCAAAGTCAACGCACCGCCGCGACCGTGCTTTGGGTTTGCCCGGATGATGTCGGCAGTGAGAATGTCGAGCGCGCGACCTGCCGTGTCCACGATAACCGTATTGAACGGCGCGAGGTCATCGGCGGTGATGCCTGCCACATCGGACCAATTGGAAACCCGAACCGTATCCTTGCGGTTGGCAGAACGGTGTGACCCGTTGTCAAAGTCGAGAAGCAGGGGCGTATCAGCCGTGAAAGCAAGGCTGGTCTTGCCCAAGCCGGGCGGACCATAAATCACAGTGTTCAGTCGCTCGACGGTGATGGGGTCGGATGCGCGGGTGATTTTCAGTGCCATTGGAATTCTCCCTTGAGGCTGTTGCGCTCACGGCGCGCATGGGTGAGCGCGTCTTTCGCCATCAGCCATGACTTGTCGGATTTGCTGCGATATTCCCGGTACCGAACGAGGTTCCCGGCTGTTTCGTATTCCAGCGCCCAGCGCTTGTATTCGTGTGCGCGACGGCGACAACCTTGAGCATGGGCCAGCCAGTCGAGCATTCTCTGGCGAACGGCTTGACGCGCTTCGGGATGAAGACTGTGGCTAAGGAGAACCTCGGCAGCCTTGATCTGCTCGGCCATATCGGGCCGCCAAAGCTCTCTATCCTCGGCAGGGAGCGCTCTGACTGCGGGCGTCATGGCAGCGGTCCATCATACGCAGCCACGAACAGAATGGCGGCGGTTAGGGTCAGCCACGGGTGGCGGTGAAGGAATGTTGCGAGGGTGTTCAAGACCGTGGCTCCGTGAGCGCCGCCCAGAACATGACCGGGATGCCAGCGGCGATGATGGTGAGGCAGAGAGGGGCGAGCATCAGGCGGCCTCATCGATCTCGGAGGACCACGCACGGAGCGCCAGTTCATCGTCGTAGATCGCGCTTTCCAGCCAGCGGAAAAGCTGCGCTTCCAGAGACGTGTCGTCCTTCGCAGGCTTGCTGATGATGGCGATTGCCGCCTTGCGGGGCCTTCCTCCGAACAGAGTGGGGCGGGCAAACTTGTCCAGTGCGGTCCCATCGAGACGAATGCTCTTGACGTAGAACTGGTATCCCGGATCCGCTGCAAGCTCGGCAACACCGCTGATGTAGATGTCCAGACGGACGCCGCCGATTGATGGCTGCAATTCCTTGAACTCAAATTCGATGCTGTGCTGATCGCTGATGCTCATGGTCGTCTCCACTTGGTGGATAGCGTTCGGGAAACCGGCGCGGACGCCGGAAACCAGAGCGCTATTCGTCGTCGTCTTCTGAGAAACCGCCGTCGCCGTAGCCGTCGCCGTAGCCGTAGCCGTTGCCGTCGCCGTAGCCGTTGCCGTAGCCGTAGCCGT
>Ga0180220_1002582_pt1 | contig 11435 bp, 10 predicted proteins | sample eDN5th37CBELigBY_FD_151335 | JGI IMG/M metagenome (GOLD analysis project Ga0180220, IMG submission 151335) | Enriched backyard soil microbial communities from Emeryville, California, USA - eDNA 5th pass 37_C BE-Lig BY (version 2) (version 2) | ecosystem: Environmental > Terrestrial > Soil >... | reverse complement strand
GATCTCATTGTCGGTCATGGACCGAAGGGCATGCCCGCCGAGGCCAGCTCGACGGGTGAGCAGAAGGCGCTACTGATCGGCCTCGTGCTCGCGCACGCCGAGCTTCTGTCGGAGCGCCGAGGTGGTGCGGCGCCCATTCTGCTCCTCGATGAGATAGCTGCGCACCTCGATGCGCGGCGGCGTACGGGGCTGTTCGCCGAGCTGCTCCGTCTCGGTGGTCAGGCTTGGCTGACGGGGACGGATCGCCAGCCGTTCGATGCCCTTCTGAATGACGCTCAATTCATTCCGGTGGGGGAAAGCGGCATTGGCATCGCTGCCGCTTTGCCGCACCTGGCTGGCGGCGTTCCAACCCCTTGAAACTGCACAGTTAAAACTGCACCGAAAAGCCTTCGAACCGGTCGTTTTTGCGGGCTCCGGATAGCCCGCTGTGCTAGTATGACAAATCAAAAATGAACCCTATCTCTCAGGACCTTAGCGACATGAACGCGACGCCCGCACGACAGCCGAGCGCGGCCGAGGATTATGGCGCCGACTCGATCAAGATGCTGAAGGGCCTCGACGCGGTCCGCAAGCGTCCCGGCATGTACATCGGCGACACCGACGACGGGTCCGGCCTGCATCACATGGTGTACGAGGTCGTGGACAACGGCATCGACGAGATCCTCGCCGGCCACGCGACCGAGTGCATCGTCACGCTCAATGCGGACGGCTCGGTGACGGTTTCCGACAATGGCCGCGGCATTCCGACCGGCATCAAGCACGATGACGATCACGAGCCGAAGCGCTCGGCCGCCGAGATCGTGTTCACGGAGCTGCATGCCGGCGGCAAGTTCGACCAGAACTCGTACAAGGTCTCGGGAGGTCTGCACGGCGTTGGCGTGTCGGTGGTCAACGCGTTGTCGACGTGGCTCAAGGCGCGCATCTGGCGCGGCGGCAAGGAGCACCTGATCGAGTTCGCCGGGGGAAATCCGGTGGCGCCGCTTGTCGTTGTGGGCGATGCGAATGGCCGCCGCGGAACGGAGGTGTCGTTCCTACCGAGCCCCGAGACCTTCTCGAAGACCGAGTTCGACTTCAATACGCTCGAGCACCGTTTGCGGGAGCTCGCGTTCCTGAACTCGGGGGCGGCCATTACGCTGCGCGATGAGCGCAAGGCCGACGTCAAGGTCGAGGCCATGCGCTACGACGGTGGCGTCGGTGCCTTCGTCCGCTATATCGACCGCAACCGTTCCCCACTCATTACCGATCCGATCATGATCGTCGCCGAGAAGGACGGCATCTCGGTCGAGATCGCGCTGTGGTGGAACGACAGCTACCACGAGCACGTGCTGTGCTTCACGAACAACATCCCGCAGCGTGACGGCGGCACCCATCTCGCCGGCTTCCGGGCCGCCTTGACGCGGGTGATCAACAAGTACGCGAACGAGAGCGGCGTCGCGAAGAAGGAGAAGGTCGACCTCACCGGCGACGACAGCCGCGAGGGGCTGTCGTGTGTCCTCTCGGTCAAGGTGCCCGATCCGAAATTCTCGAGCCAGACCAAGGACAAGCTGGTTTCCTCGGAAGTGAAGCCGGTGGTCGAGAACGTGGTCGGCGACCAGCTTTCGGCGTTCTTCGAGGAGCACCCGCGCGAAGCGAAGATCATCCTGACGAAGATCGTCGAGGCGGCGCTGGCGCGCGAGGCGGCGCGGAAGGCGCGCGAGCTGACTCGGCGCAAGGGCGCGCTCGACGGCCTGCGGTTGCCGGGCGGGCTCGCCGAGTGCCAGGATCGCGATGCCAGCAACACCGAGATGTTCATCGTCGAGGGTGACTCGGCCGGTGGCTCGGCCAAGCAAGCACGCAAGCGCGAGTATCAAGCGGTGCTGCCGATCCGCGGCAAGATCCTGAACGTGGAGCGCGCACGGACGGACAAGATGCTCTCGTCGGAGCAGGTGACGAACATCATCGCGGCGCTGGGCACAGGCATCGGGCGCGACGAGTTCAAGCTCGACAAGCTCCGCTATCACAAGATCATCATCATGACGGACGCCGACGTCGACGGCGCCCACATCCGCACGCTGCTGCTGACGTTCTTCTATCGCCAGATGCCCGAGCTCGTGGAGAAGGGGCACCTCTACATCGCGCAGCCGCCGCTCTACAAAGTACAGAAAGGCAAGGCCCACACGTACCTGAAGGACGAGCGGGCGCTCGAGGACTACCTCATCGACGCGGGTCTCGACGGGGCGTTGCTCCAGCTCGGATCGGGCGAGATCCGCTCGGCCCGGGACCTGCGCGACATCGTGGAGCAGGCACGCAGCGTCAAGCGCCTGATCGACGAGCTGCATTCGCGTTACGCGCGGCACGTCGTCGAGCAGGCGGCGATCGGCGGGGCGTTCGACCCGAGCCTGTTGCTGTCGGCCGAGGCCGCCAATGGCGTCGCGGAGCGTGTCGCTAAGCGACTCGATACGCTTGCGGAGGAGACCGAGCGCGGCTGGGAAGGCCGGTTCGGCAACGACGGCTTCGTGTTCAAGCGGCTCGTGCGCGGTGTCTCGGAGGTGCAGATGCTCGATCGCGCGCTGCTCGGCTCCGGGGAGGCGCGGCGGCTCAACGACCGGCACGCGCATCTCGTCGAGGTGTACGACACGCCGGCGACCCTCAGGCGCAAGGACGACGAAACGCCGATCTTCGGGCCGCGGGACCTGCTCGAAGCAGTCTTCGCGGCCGGCCGCAAAGGCATCTCGCTGCAACGGTACAAAGGTCTCGGCGAGATGAACCCCGAGCAGCTCTGGGAGACCACTCTGGATCGCGAGGCGCGCACGCTGCTGCAGGTGAAGGTGGGCGACCTCAACGAGGCGGATGACATCTTCTCCAAGCTGATGGGCGACCTCGTCGAGCCGAGGCGTGAGTTCATCCAGGAGAACGCCCTCAACGTCGCGAACCTGGACGTGTAGGCCCTGCGATCGCGAGGTTCGTGCCTAGCCCGAGTGTTCGCGCAAGCGAGCGCGCGGAACCGGAGACACTCCGGGGAGTGCGAGCGCGCCGTGGCCGCAAGCATCATCGCGGGACTTGTTCCCGCGATCCATCTCGCAGCGGGTGCGAGGCTTGCCGTGGGGTGGCGCAGCGCCATGGCACCGGACCTTCGGGGCGGGTTGAGGAATGGCTCCCGGCGACGAGCGCCGGAATGACGCTTTGCGATGGCTGGAGGGCTTCGCACCGGTTGACGAGGATCTAGCGGACACGTGCACGATGGTGCAATGAGAGGGATAGGCGTGAGTGTCGCCTCGTCGCCTGTTCGCCCGCATGCCTTTCAGGCGCTTGGATAGCTTCGACGTGGATGAGATGACAACCAGCACAACAGACATCTTTCGGCTCGACGGAGAGGTGGCGCTGGTCACCGGGGCGTCGTCCGGACTTGGGGCGCATTTTGCCGAGGTCCTGGCCCTGGCCGGCGCCAAGGTTCTGCTCGCCGCGCGGCGGGCCGATCGCCTGGAGGCGCTCGCCGGCAAGATCAACAAGGCGGGCGGAAAAGCGGCGGCCGTGGCGCTCGACGTGCGTGATCCGGCCTCGATCAAGTACTGCTTCAACATGGGCGAGGCGGCGATCGGCCCGGTTTCCATCCTCGTCAACAATGCTGGCGTCACCGATCCGGCCTTCTTCACGCGCATGAGCGAGGAGCAGTGGCGCGGCGTGCTCGACGTGAACCTCGACGGCGTCTTCCGCGTCGGTCAGGAAGCCGCGCGGCGCATGGTGGCGAACGGAAACGGCGGCTCGATCATCAACATCGCGTCGATCGTCGGGCTCGGGGCGATCAAGACGCTGTCGGCGTACGCGGCGTCGAAGGCGGCCGTGCTGGCGTTGACGCGCAACTGGGCGCTGGAGCTGGCGCGGGACAAGGTGCGCGTCAATGCCATCGCGCCGGGGTATATCTCGACCGAGCTCAACGACGAGTTCTGGGAGACGGACGCCGGCAAGCGCATGATTGCGCACGTGCCGATGCGCCGGCTCGGGGCGCTATCGGAGCTCGACGGGCCGCTCCTGCTGCTCGCGTCGCGGGCCAGCTCGTTCATGACCGGCTCGACGATCGTGGTGGACGGCGGCCATCTCCTGCCGACGGAGTGAGCATGGCCGCAGGAAAGGATGCAGGCGGCACGGCCGCGACCTCGCGTGCACCCCTGGAGCCCGCCGATTTTGCAAAGCTGGAGCCCTGGCTCACGCAAGAGATCGGCGCGGAGCGGGTGGCGATTTCCAACGCCGCGCTGCTCGCCGGCGGCGCGGTGCAGCAGAACTGGCGTCTCTCGGTCGATGTAACGGGTGGACCGCGCGGCGGCTCACACGAGTGGGTCCTCAGAACCGATGCGGCTGCAAGCCTGGATGTCAGCCTCGACCGTACGTCGGAGTTCCGCTGCATCGAGGCGGCCTATCGGGCCGGCGTCAAGGTCGCCGAGCCGATCGCGGTGTCGAGCGATCTGGCGTTGATCGGCCGCGCGTTCGCAATCCAGGCGCTCGTTGCCGGCAATGCGCAGGGGCGTCGTATCGTGCGCGATCCGGCATTGTCCGCATTCGGTGATGCGCTCGCTCGCGAGATCGGCCGCGAGCTTGCCCGCATCCATTCGGTGAGGCCTACGAATGGGACGCTTTCGTTCCTGCCGGTGCCGGTCGTCAATCCGTCGCGGCGCGAGGTTGCGACGATGCGCAAAGCGCTCGATGGCGCGAGCGAGCCGCGACCGGCGCTCGAGTACATCCTGAGCTGGCTCGATGCCAACGCACCGGAGCCGCGTGCCATCACCCTGGTTCACGGTGATTTCCGCACCGGCAACTACATGGTCGACAACGGCCGTCTGACCGCTGTGCTCGACTGGGAGTTCTGCCATTGGGGCGATCCGCGCGAGGACCTGGGCTGGTTCATCGCGCGGTGCTGGCGGTTTGGAAACGACGACAAGGTCGCGGGCGGCATCGCCAAGCTGGCGAGCCTGCTCGACGGCTACAATGCCGAAGCCGAGATCAAGGTTGCGGCGTCGGAGCTGCTGTATTTCGAGGTGCTGGCCGCTGCGCGCTGGGCGACGATCTCGCTGCTGCAGGGCGATCGCTTCATTCGAGGCGGCGAGCGTTCCCTGGAGCTGGCGCTGACCGGCCTCATGCCACCCGAGATGGAATGGGATGCCCTCGACATCATCGATCGCTTGGCGGAGCGCGGGAGGATCACATGAGCCAGCCGCATAAGAAGCTCGGCGCGGAGGCGCTGCTCGACCTCGTGGCCGAGGCTTTCAAGTCCGAGATCGCGCCCGCCCTGCCCGCCGACAAGCGTTACCTGGCGGCCATGATCGGCAATGCGATCGAGATCTCGCGTCGCGAGCTGGCGGTCGAGGACGAGGCGCTGGCGTTCCGGCTGCTCGATTATGTCTACGACGATGGCGACGGGACGTTGCCGCAGCTCGCGCGGGACATCCGGTCGGGCGCGGTGAATGATGCCACGCATCCGGAGCTCCGGGCACGCCTCCGCGCCCATCTCGCCGACGAGCTCAATGTGCGGAACCCGCGCTTCGCCGCGGGACGCGGCGCAAAGGCCTGATCGCCTACCCCGCTGCCTTCACGACGCCTTTGTCGATGAGGCTTTGGATGTCGGCCGGCGCGTAGCCGAGGCCAGCCAGGATCTCGCGGGTATGCTGGCCCAGAGCAGGGGCGATCGCGTCCGGCTCGCCGGACTTGAGCCTGGGGGTCCCGGTGGGGTTGGGCGTTGCCCAAGGGGCGCCGCCACCCGGATGCTCGATCCAAGAGATGAGGCCCGTCGCCTCGGTGTGCGGGTGCTTCACGAAGTCGTCGTAGGTCTGGACCAACTCGTTCTGGAGACCCGCCGCCGTGAACTTGTCGCGCCACTCGGCGCCGGGCCGTGTGGCGATGATCGCTTTCACCTGCTCGGCGAGAAATGCCGCGTTCTCGTAGCGGCCGGTCGTCGTCGCGAAGCGCGGGTCGTCGATCCACTCTTCCTTGCCGATGACGCGACAGATGCCGGCAAACTCATGGTTCTTCACGCCCGCGATCTGGATCCACGCGCCGTCCGATGCGAGGTAGGTGCCGCCCGGTCCCGAGACGTTGCGGAACGGGCCATCGCGGACCGCGCTCATCAGCCGGATGGACTGGAGATTGGCCGCGGCTTCCATCAGGCTCGCATTGATGCGGCGGCCGGGAGCACCCCGCGCCTTCGCATAGAGCGCCGCCACGACGGCCTGATGCGAGTAGAGTCCCGTTGTCATGTCGACGATGACGGTTGGCGTGCGGTGCGGGACGCCGTCAGGCCCTTTGTTTTCGGCCATGAAGCCAGTGAACGCCTGCAGGATCGGGTCCATCGCCGGCTTCTCGCGCAGCGGACCGTCCTGGCCGAAGCCCGAGACCGAGAGGTAGACGAGGCCCGGGTTGACGGCCTTCAGCTTCTCGTAGCCGAAGCCGAGACGGTCGATCACGCCGGGACGAAAGCCCTCGAGGAACACGTCGGCGCCGGGAATGAGCTGCTCGACGATCCTTTTGCCGGCATCCGACTTGAGATCGACGGCGATGCTTTTCTTGCCGGGGCTGACGGCAACCGAGTAGGCGCAGTGATCGCCGTACTGGGGGCCGAGCGCGCGGGCCCAATCTCCTTCGAGCGGCTCGACCTTGATGACCTCGGCGCCATGCCGGGCGAGAAGGTATGCGCAATAGGGTCCCGCGACGCCCTGGCTCAGGTCGATGACGCGGATACCTTCGTAAGGCCTCTCGAAACTCATGTGCGCTTCCTCCGGGCGGCCGATTGTTCTGATGTCGGTCCAATTGCCGTTCGCCATGCAGGAGCATCGTGCCCGACGCGAGCGCGGGTGGCAATAAAGGGCTGGACCCCGCCGGGATCGAAGGCGCCGCCGTGCCCCCCACGCGTCCGCACGGATGCACTATGGATCGCGGGAACAACAAGTCCCGCGATGACAGGGTGGGTGCAGGACGTCAGCCGCGATTGAGCCGCGCAGCCTCGGCCATGACCTCGACGGCTTCGGGTTGCTTCGAGCGTACCGTCAGCGATGTCGCGCCGGAGTCTTCCCAGGCCCGATAGCGCTGCCTGATGCGGGCTGGCGGCCCGACGAGCGATTTCGTGTCGACCCATTCGTCGGGCACTGCGGCGGCGGCTTCGTCCTTGCGCTTGGCGAGGTAGAGGTCCTGGATGCGCTCGGCGGCGTCCTTGAAGCCGCGACGGATCATCATGTCCTTGTGGTAGTTCTTGTCCTTGTGGCCCATGCCGCCCACATAGAGCGCGACCTCGGGCTTCAGCTTGTCGAGGGCTTCCTTGACGTTGTCGTTGACCTCGACGTGGCAGGACGCCTGGATCTCGAAATTCTTGAGGCTCTTGCCGTTGCCGGCGCGGCGGAAGCCTTCCTCCAGCCACGGCAGGTACTCGGGAAGCGAGCCCGGAACGAAGCCGAGCGGCAGCCAGCCATCGGCGATCTCGCCCGTCAGCCGCACGGTCGCCTCGTTGCCGGTGCCGAGGTAGATCGGGATGTCCGGGTTCATGTGCAGGATCGATTTCAGCGGCTTGCCGACGCCGAGCGCACCGGGGCCGGTGTACGGCAGGCTGATCTCCTCGCCCTCGTGCGTGACGGGCGCCTCGCGCTTGAAGACCTTGCGCATGATCGCCACGTAATCCTTGATGCGGTGGTAGGGACGCCCCCACGGCTGTCCGTACCATCCTTCGACGATCTGCGGGCCGGAGACGCCGATGCCGACGATGAACCGGTTGCCGCCGGCCATGGTGTCGATCGTCGCCGCCTGCATGGCGGCATTGGCCGGTGTGCGGGCCGAGAGTTGGATGATGGCCGTGCCGAGCTTGATGCGCTCCGTCTTGGCCGCGAGGTAAGCGAGCGGCGTCATGGCATCGGTGCCGTAGGCCTCGGCGGTCCAGACCGAATCGTAGCCGAGTTCCTCGGCGCGCTGAACAAGCTCTACGGGAACCTGATAATGCGCGCCCGAATAGCCGATGTGCAGGCCAAGCTTCATTGACGTTTCCTCCTGGGGCCGGTTTCTCGACCGATCCTAGCCCGGCCCGCCGTCCCGGGCGAAGCCCCTCCGTGCAATCGGCCCCGCTCTTTCAATGCCGGCCGTCAGATCCCATCTAGCGCTTTGACCCACCGATATGGGGTGCTCTCATGAAAAACATCATTGCTTGGCTCGGCTACGATCCGGCGACACCATCCGACGGGGCGCCACCGCCAGCTCCCGAGGCCGATAACGACGCCAGCTTGCTGGACGCTTATTCCGCGACCGTCACAAGCATTGTCGACCGCGTTTCGCCATCTGTTGCCCACCTTGCCGTCGAGGGCGAGCGTGGCGGCCGTGCGGCGCGCGGCACCGGCAGCGGCGTCGTCATCTCGCCGGATGGCCTGATCCTGACCAACAACCACGTCGTTGCCGGCGCAGGGAAGATCCGCGCCGCGCTGCCTGACGGACGGGCGTTCATGGCGCGCACGCTCGGCCGTGATCCCGATACCGACCTGGCCGTGCTGCGTGGCGAGACGACCGAGACGTTGCCGGCCGCCCGGCTCGGCAACTCGAAGTCCGTCCGGGCGGGCCAGATCGCGGTCGCGATCGGCAATCCGCTCGGCTTCGAGAGCACGGTGACGGCCGGTATCGTCAGTGCCGTCGGCCGCTCGCTGCGGGGCGAGGCCGGACGGCTCATCACCGATGTCATCCAGACGGATGCGGCGCTCAACCCCGGCAATTCCGGCGGCGCGCTCGTGTCCTCGCGGGCCGAGGTGATCGGCATCAACACGGCGACGATCATGGGGGCGCAGGGGATCTGCTTCTCTGTCGCCTCGAACACGGCGCTGCTGGTGCTGACCCAGGTCCTGCAGCACGGCCGCGTGCGCCGGGCCCGCATCGGCATTGCGGCCGAGCAGATGCCGCTGCCGCCACGGCTCCGGCATATCGCGGGCGTCTCGCAGGCGAGTGCAGTGCGTGTGCACGAGGTGCTGTCCGGTGGGCCGGCCGAGCGTGCCGGACTGAAGCCGGGCGACATCGTGCTGGCCATCAACGAGACAGCCGTGACGGGGCTTGACGATATCCATCGCCTGCTCGATCACACATGGATCGGCCGTGAAGCGACCCTGAACGTGTTGCGCAGCGGCGTGCGCGTGGATCTCGGCCTTGTTGCCGACGAACGGCAGGTGGCCTGACGCCGCCTGAACTCGAAAGGACGCCTCGGCGATGAAGAGCCTGACGGTCGGCAGCGCGACCATCGATACGATCGCGATCATTGCCAGCGACCGCATCGAGCGCATGATGATGCTCAACGCCGATGCGTCGTTCCTGCTGCTGCAGGAGGGCAGCAAGACCGAAGCCATCGAGATCTCGACGCATTGCGGCGGCGGCGCCGTGAACACCGCCGTCTCGCTGGCTCGCCTCGGGTTCGACTCCGCGACGCTCGTGAAGCTTGGTCAGGACCAGCGGGCCGAGACCGTGCTGGCGCGTCTCATGGCCGAGAAGGTGTCTCCGCGGTGGGCCATTCGCGACGGGCGTGCGCCGACCGGCGCCTCGGTGCTCGTTTCCTCGCACGACCGCAACGCGGCGATCTTCACGTTCCGCGGCGCGAACACGCTGATCGAGGAGAAGGATCTCAAGGACGACGCCTTTGCCGTCGATCTGGTGCATGTCGCGTCACTGTCGAACGCGTCCGCCGATCAGTTCCCACTGATCGTGCAGAAAGCGAAATCGCAGGGTGCGCTCGTCTCGGTCAACCCGGGGCCGAGGCAGTTGGCAGCAAGGGTGGCCGCGTTCGAGCAGTGCCTTGGGGCGATCGACATCCTGTCGATCAATCGCGCGGAAGCGGAAGTGCTCATGCCTGCCCTCGTCGCGCGGTTCGGCGAGGGCGGCGCCACGCTCGAGGGCGATGATCTTCCTCGGCTTGCCGCCCGTGGCTTCAAAGGCGGCGGCTTCCACATGAGCATGCGGAACCTGATAGGCGCCGTCTTGTCGCTCGGACCGAAGGTGCTGCTGATCACCGACGGGGGGCACGGGGCCTATGCCGCCCGTAACGGCGAGATCGTGCATGCCTCGCCGAAGCTGGTCGAGGTGGCCGGCACGGCGGGCGCGGGCGACGCCTTCGTCTCGACGTTCGCCGGCTTCACCGCGATGGGGGCATCGCTGGACAAGGCGCTGAAGGCGGCGTCGCTCAATGCCGCTGCCGTCGTCGGCTACGTCGACACGCAGACAGGGCTCCTGACGCAGGCCAAGGTCGAGGAACTGCTCGCGTCCGAAGGCGATGCCATGCGCATCCGCCGCTGGCAGATCTGACCTGCTCCTCGGCGCCAGAACGTGTCCAAAGCAATTGGATGCGATTTCGGACGTGCCGATTTTTGGTGGTTCTTCAAATCCAAACTCCGGGTTCCCGGAACCGCGTGCAACGGGTTATCCGGGATCGTCCCAGGCATCCAGCCGGACGACGGCCTCGGCTCGGCGCACTGCTCACGCAGTGCTGGGTTGGACACAGCCTTTATCTGACATGAATGCGCTTCAAACGCGCGCCGTTTCCGACTTGGCCTCGAACGCCTTGATGTCGGCTTCGTAGCCGAGCGTCATGGCAATCTCGTCGACGCCGCGCAGCAGGCAGTCCTTGCGGAACGGATCAATTGCGAAACCATCCGATTTACCGTCGGGGCCCTGCACCGTCTGCGACGGGAGGTCCACTGTGATCTCGGCGCCGGGCAGCTCCAGCAGGAAGCGCAGCAGCTCGTTGATGCGGGCTTCGGGAAGGACGATCGGCAGGACACCGTTCTGGAAACAGTTGTTGAAGAAGATGTCGCCGAACGACGGAGCGATAAACGCCTTGAAGCCATTGTCGACGAGCACGGTCACGGCCATCTCGCGGCTCGAGCCGCAGGCGAAGTTGCGTCCGGCGACGAGAATGGCCGCATTGGCGTACTCGGGGCGATTGAGCACGAAGTCGGGCTTCGGCGTGCCGTTGTCGTTGTAGCGCTGGTCGCGGAAGGCGTACGGCACCATCTGCTGGCGCGGCAGCGACAGAAAGCGGGCCGGGATGATCTGGTCCGTGTCGACGTTCGCCTGGTTGAGCGGCACGGCGACCGCGGTGACGGACGAGAACGGCTCGCGCGCCGGAACGGTTTCCTGGGTCATGGCGCCCTCCCTCAGGCCATCAGCTTGCGCACGTCGGTGAAGTGGCCGGTGACCGCGGCGGCGGCGGCCATCGCGGGGCTGACGAGATGCGTGCGCACGCCCCTCCCCTGCCGGCCGACGAAGTTCCGGTTCGACGTCGAAGCGATGCGCTCCTCCGGCCGGCCGATCTCGCCGTTGGTGCCGAGGCACATGGAGCAGCCGGTCTCGCGCCATTCGAAGCCAGCCTCCTTGAACACCTTGTCCAGGCCTTCGGCCTCGGCCTGCTCCTTGATGATGCCGGAGCCCGGCACGATCCAGCTCGGGACGACGGCCTTGCG
>Ga0180220_1002578_pt1 | contig 11444 bp, 7 predicted proteins | sample eDN5th37CBELigBY_FD_151335 | JGI IMG/M metagenome (GOLD analysis project Ga0180220, IMG submission 151335) | Enriched backyard soil microbial communities from Emeryville, California, USA - eDNA 5th pass 37_C BE-Lig BY (version 2) (version 2) | ecosystem: Environmental > Terrestrial > Soil >... | reverse complement strand
CAAACGCGCTCCACCGAGAGCCGCCCGGGAAGCGTGCCGTCGGCGCGGGCCGCCTCCAGTTCCTCGCTCAAGTCGGTCAGCAGGGGCAGCACGTCGCTCCAGGGCAGCCCGCCGGTCTCGACGACCTCGGCGAGCGGATGCCCCGAAGGAGCGGTGAAGGCGTCCCATCGCCATTCCGGCTCGTCTCCGCCGCCGATCCATCGAGGTCGAGACAGCCGGTTCAGCGTCCGCCGCGAGGGCGCAGGAGGCGCGGCGCCCGGTGAGCGGAGCAAGATCCAGACGCGGCGGTCGAGGGTCGAATCCCGGCCGATCAGCACCCGTTCCCGCTCCGCTTCGGCCACGACGCCCCGGACCTCGTAGGGGCCGATCCTGGACGGGCCGTTCGCGGCCGGCGCGGCCGCGGCGCGGGGGAGCTTCCGGGCGGCGAGCCGCCGCAGACGCGGAAACGGCCTCAGACGCCGCTCCCCGACGACTTGCGCGACCCGCGTTCCGCTCACCCACTCGTGGAGTCCGCGCGCGCCGGAGCGCCTGCGCATCGTCGAAACGATGGCCAAAAGCCCGACTCCCTTCACCAAAAACCAAAGGCCCAGCCGCCGAACCTCGTCGGCGTTCGAGTTGCCCCCAACGCGATCGATGAGCGCGTCGGAGCCAAGTCCCGTCACCAACGAGAAGCAAAGGATTCGGGCGAAGCCGCGGGCGAGTCCGGGAGGCGAGCCGCCATCGGCCCGCGCCACCCGGAGACCGGCGACCCACTTGCCAAGCGACGCGCCGAAACAGCCTTCGGCGATCGCGAAATAGGCGACCCAGACCAAGGCCTCTCCCACCCGGATCGCCAAAGCGTGTTTATCGAAGAAGTCGACCGCGTGAAAGAACCGTCCCCGAAAAAACAGGAGCACCAGGGCGAAAAAAGCCCAGGCCGCCATATAAAACAACAAAAGGTCCAGGAGATGGGCTCCGACCCGAAGCCCGATCGCCGCGATGTTGACCCGCTCGGGGACGAACGGGAGCAGGGCGTCGTGAAACTCGCGGAGGTTCCGCCAGCGCCGCGAACGATCGCGCTCCAGCCCCTTTTGAACGACGGCCTCCAGCGCCCGGGGAACTCGGGGCGCGAAGGTCCGCAAGGGGGGAGCGGGCTCCGAGACAACCCTCGCGAGCGCCTCGGCCGCGTCTTGGGCCTGGACCGGGGGATGCTTGGAGATCAGGTAATAGAGGGTCGCCGCCACGGAATAAACGTCGGTGCGCTGGTCGAGCGGATCGCGCTTGATCTGCTCGGGCGAGGCGTAGAGCGGCGTCCCCAGAAAGGTTCCGGCGCGCGTTAGGTCGACGCCCCCCTCAACCGCCTTCGACAACCCGAAATCGCCGATCTTCACCCGCCCGCCGGCCTCCAGAAAGCAGTTGGCCGGCTTCACGTCGCGATGGATCACCCCGAGTTTGTGGAACTCCTCCAACCCTTCGATCACGTCGAAGATCTTGAGGATCGCGTCGACCGGTTCGAGCCCTCCGTTTTGCTCGACGAGCGATTGGAGCGTCGTGCCCGGCATCAGCTCCATGACGAGGTAGGGCCGGCCGCCGTCGTCGTCGACGGCGAGCACGAAGACGCATCGGGGGTGCGTCACGGCGCTGGCCATCCGCGCTTCCTGGCGGAACCGCTGGACCGACTCGGCCGACGAGACGCGCTCCGGCGCGATCAGTTTCAAGGCGACCGCCCTCCCCTGATGCTCGTCAATCGCCTCAAAGACCGTTCCCATCCCTCCCGAGCCCAGCTTGCGAACCAGTCGATAGCCGCCGATCCGTTCGGGAAATTTCTCGTCCTCCCCGTGGGCGAATCGGTGGTCGACGGTCGGCTCGCCCTCGACATGCGTTGTGGTTCGGTCGACGTGGGCGGTGACGGTGGCGCTGGGGGCGTCCGACTCGATTTGGTCCAAGGGCGAACCGCAATACGCGCAGAAGAGCGGCCGATCACCCGAGATCTGGAGCGCGCGTCGGCAATTCGGACAGATGACTTGTCCGGCGACACGCGCCGATTGCTCCAAGGTTGGTTCGTTCTCGGACATGCTCGCTCTGGGTCGTGGCCCCGGCCCCTGGAGGATCATCGTCGCCGGACCGCCGTCAAGCGGAAGTCGCCCCGCGCGATCTTGGGTTCGCTCGGACTCGTCCCTCAACATTAAACAAGAAAACCGACGCCACGCGAGCCTCGCCATCAACGCAACCGTCTCAGGCGGTCCAGAAGGCGCTTCGACCGGGCCTCGAGGGGGCGACGGCCTCCGGCTAGCTCGCCGCCTCGACGGCTTGGGACGCGTTCACTTTCCAGCCCGCGGCCTCCTCTCCGTCGATCCTCAGGGTCAGACACTTGGCGCTGCCGCCCGACTTGATGAACTCCGAGAGATCCAAGGGGCGGGTGGCGAAGCCCATCCGCCGAAGCTCCCCGGCCAGCCGGGGCGCCCCTTGGTTGAGGATGACGGTTCGCCCCACCACCACGGCGTTGCAACTGAAATCCACCGCCTCCTCGGCCCGAACCTCGACCAACTGGGGGATCCGGCTTTGGAGCACGGAGCGGCCGTAATCATCGAACGCGCCCGGGTAGTAGATCGCGACTCCGGGCGCGAGCGGGCAGAAGCAGGTGTCGAGATGATAGAATCGGGGATCGACCAACTCCATCGGCAGGACCTCGACGCCGAGTTGCTCGCCGATCCATTGATGGCTCTGAACGTCGCTTCGGAATCGGTAGCCGGCGAAGAGGACGTCGCCGCAAAACAGCGCGTCGCCGGCGCCCTCGAACCGCCATTCCTCCGGGAGCCTGAGGATCCGAAAGCCCGCGTCGGCCGCCCAACGTTCGAAAACGGGCGACTCTCCCCCACGAACCCGGTATCGAAACCGTGAGGGAATGAACACGTCGCGATAAACGAGCCCGGCGTTGGCGGTGAAGACCAGGTCGGGAAGTCCCTTGACCGGCTCGATCAGGTCGATCTCCACCCCCAGGTCGAGAAGGGCGCTGTAGAGCGCCCGCCACTGGGCGGTGGCCCGCTCGGGATCGCTGCCCTTCTTGACGTTCATCCAGGGATTAATCTCGTATTCGATCCCATAATAATCGGCTGGGCACATCAAGATGCGAGGCTTGTCGGAGACGGCTTGAACCGCGGACACAGGGTCCCCCTCGTGTCGAAGACACGTTCAATTTCAGGTTTCCGAATCCAAAACCGGCGCGGCCTCGGCGGCCAACTCGGCCGCCAATGATCGGAGGAACGGCTCGACGTCGGTGACGATGCCGACGGTCTGAAACGTCCCCCGATCACTAAGTTTCGTCACCGTGGCCGGATTGATGTCGACGCAGACCACCCTCACCCACGCCGGCAAAAGATTTCCCGTGGCGATCGAGTGCAACGCCGTGGCGATCAAAAGCGCGAAGCCGACGTCGCGGATCGCGCTCCTCATCAAATCCTGGGCGACGACGGCATCGGTGACGACCTCCGGCAGCGGGCCGTCGTCGCGAATCGAGCCGGCGAGCACGACATCGAGCTTTTGCTTGACGGCCTCGTACATGATCCCCGAGGTCAAGATCCCCGCGTCCACCGCCGCGGCGATCCCTCCCTGGCGCCGAATCGTGTTGATCGCCCGCAGGTGATGCTCGTGGCCGTGCTCGACGGCCCTCCCGTGCGACAGCGACACGCCGAGGCTGGTGCCGTGGAGCGCCTCCTCCACGTCGTGAACCGCCAGCGCGTTGCCCGCGAAGAGGGTCTGAATCCAGCCGTCGCGGATCAATCGCGCGACGTGGGGCGATGAGCCGGTGTGGACGATCGCCGGCCCACCGACGAGCAAGACCTTCTTACCCTCGGCGCGGGTGGCGCGGATGCTCTCGGCGACGCTCCGAAGGCTCACGGCCTTGGGCTTCTCGCTGGAGACGTTCGAGCCCATGAAGCCGAAGAGGCTCGATTCGCGTGGCCGCTCCACGGGGACGACCCGCACGCCCGCGTGGCCGACGACGATCGGCGTCCCGGGCTTCACCTGAAGCATCGGCAGACACCAGGCGCGCCCCGCCTCGGCGTCGACGGCGAGGCCACAATCCATCTCCTGGTTCTCAACGTCAATCCAGCGCCCGCCAAGCCGGACCTGGGTCCGTTGGTTGGTCGTGCAGTAGAAGTTTTCGGGAAACGCCCCGGCGATGTCGGCGGGGACGACCCGGGCGTCCTTGGAATGGACGGGGGTGGCCCCATGCTCGACCAAGTCGGCGAGGATCTCTTCGAGCGCTTCGGGCGAGTCGGCCCGAACGACAATCCGCGCGTGGCTCGGGTCGGTTCGCTTCTCGCCGATCCGACACTCGCGGATCTCGAACGTCCCCCCCATCTGGAGGATCCGATCGAGGATCTTGGGAAGCAGAAGCGAATCAATTATGTGGCCGCGAACCTCGATCTCCTCGATCGCCTCCGCTCCCATCGGCTCGCCGTCGGGATTCGTTCGTTCCGTCATCCCCATCGCGCGGCTCCTCCCCGAAACGCCATTCGGCTCCCTCGTTTCGAGCAATTCCACTGGTTGCATTATACGCAACGAGCCCCGATCAGTGTTCCACGGCGTCGAAACACCGAGCGGGGCCGATGACGAGCAAGAAATCGCGGGGCTTAAGCGGTTTTCGCTTACGTCTTCGGGCTGGCCAGGCTCTGGCGACGACCGGGAGGACGCCAATCGAACTTTTCGTCTTCGGGGCATCGGTTTGGGACGATCGGATCCGGTTCATGGCGGAGCAACTCAACGCCTGGTGTGGTCGAGACTTGCATCGCCACGCAAAGACCAATGTCGGTCGATGAAACCGACGCGTCTCATCCGACCGGAGCTCACTTCGCGCGCGTCCCGGCCGACCTTCAGGGCGCGGACGCGGTTTCTTCGCGCGGGGGCTCGCGTAGAAACGACTTGACGATGTTGGCGCGCGAGAAATCAGCCCCGGTGATCATGGACAACCAGCCGTCTCCCAGGGACAACCAATCCACCAGGTCGCGGCGATCAAAGACCTTGCGAGTCAGTTGCTGGATCGTCTGTCCGCGCGTCGCGTGCCGATGCGCGCGGTCTCGAATCGTCACCAGGAATTCGAGCTTGCGACGAAGGTGACGCTCCACCTGCTCGGCGCCGGAAAAGATGCCCCCATGCGCGTCGAACATCCATTCGGGTTTCAGTTTCAACACTCGTTCCAGACTGGCGATCCAGCTTGGTCCGTCGGCGTCGCCAAGTTGGCTGTCCAGTTCAGCCGCGACGTAAAGGTCTCCGCTGAATAGCCATTTCCTGTCCGGTTCGAACAGGCAGATGTGTCCCGGACAATGGCCGGGCGTCTCGATGACCTGCAACCGCAGGTGTTCCGTCTCGACAACCGCCCCGATCGGCGACACTTCGGCGACCGGCGAGGGCCCAAACAGAAAGCCGCGATACCACCGGAGTTCACCCGGAAAACGGATCTCCGGAACGGCCACAGCATGAGCCAGAATCCGCGCTCCGGAAAGGGCGACGATCAAGTCGTTGTTGCCGGTATGATCCTCGTGGTAGTGCGTGTTGACGACGGACGTGATGGTCCGATCCGCGCCAAGCTCGACCAACGTCGCCCTGAGTCGTCGACGCGCCCAGGGGAAGCCAGTGTCGATCATTAGGGAACGATCAACGAGATAACAGACGGCGTAGTCGTACCCGCCGGCGAATCGACTCAATAGTCGCGTGAGCAAGTTGTCGATTCGGATGCAGGTGACATGTTCGACGGGCCGCGTGATCGTGGCCCGGAAAGGCCAGAGCGGAAGGCGGCGGCACATCAGCGCGAACGGTTGCCAGACGAGAAACCTCAGCCACCTGCCAAACATGGAGCGCTCCCGGGCGGTCGAACCGGCCTCTCGGTCCCGGCGGCTGGGCCACCTGACGTGGACGGGCTTGATTCCCACCGCCTCAAACCAAGGATCGAGCCACCGCCGACAGGCTGTTGCGGCTGGCGGCTTGATGTTTACGCGATCCCTGAAAGTGCACTCAGGAATGACCCCTTTTTCCAGTTGCCGAAATCAGGAACAGTCCTCTCCCTTCTCCAGCTTGCCCAGAACCTGTTGAATATTAAAAAGAAGCGCTTCGGCCTGCTGCATCGAAACACCCATGCGTGTTTCAAACTCCGGCACATCAATGCCGTTGCATACCTCATTCAACGCATTGTTTACGGCCCAAACTTCTTGAAGGGACATGCGCACACAGACGCTGTTGCGTTCCCTACTAACAATTTCCACGTTGCACCTCACTTTAATTTACAGGAATATGAAATTCCGTTTTTGAGCCTAAGCGCAGTGCCTCCGTCCACTAATTTAGGGCCAATACCGCTCAATGGTCATTGCCTTATCGAAAGCCCCTGACCAGCATGAGTTTGCCACAACTCCATAATTGGCCAGGAGACTACGGTGATCGACAGCCGCAACGAGATCGACGCTCTCGCGGCGTGGCCGACTCACGTGCGAACCCGCGCTTTGCAACGTATCCCGCCCCGAGCCCGCGTGGAAGATGTTCTGGCCCGCGTCCACCAAGATCGTTCCCCCCGCGCGCGACCGTCGGGCTAGCATGGTTTAGTTCATCGTCGCCCAGGGGCTCTTTTTCCGCGGCCGCCACCGTCTGGGGCTCGCCCCATGCGTCTTCTGGCCCATGGGGTCGTCCCGACGGCCGTCGCGCCTCGGGAACCTTCCACCAGGCCCGCGGCCTGGCCCTCCGCAAGACCGGAAGCCATGTGCTCTCGGTTGTCTTCATAAAGTCGAGACAGCCGAGGGAGGCTGTCCCAACAGTGTCGACCGGACTCCCGAGGCCATTGGCGCGGTCAAATAAGAAAGGGGCCGTCGGCGCGCGATCGGGCAATGACGCCCGGCGCGCTCGACGGCCCCTTTCGGATCCGACGCCCGCTTTACGAGTTTGCTGGGGAGGCTACGGGGCGATGTGAAGCGTGGCGGTCAGGTCGAGCGGGGGCTCGCCGGGGATGTCGGTCGAGACCCGGAAGACGCGGCGGAGGTCGCCTCGGGTCGTCCCCTCCTCGGGCTTGTAGGCGACGGTCACCATGTGCAGGGTCTTCCGCTCGCCGTCGGGGGGCGAGATCGAGAAGCCGTCGCCCGCGCCCGAGATCTCGGTGATGGCGAACGGTTGCGACGCGCGGATGATGAAGCGTCCCTGCTTCCCTTCGGCCGAATTGACCTCGCCCATCGTCAAGAGGGAGGGCGAGGCGGTCAGGTCGCCCCGGACCCATCCGGTGACGGGCACCGGGATGCTCGGCGTCTCGGGATCGTTGCTCAAGAGCCGAATCTCGTCGCGGATCGGCCCGGCGGGCGCGTCGGGCTTGATGCCGACCTCCAGGCGATACGAGACCGCGCCGCTGGGGTCGCGCTGGGTTTCGACCAGTTGGGCCGTCAAGACCCGACTGGCCGAGACCATCCTCTGGAACCGCCAGTTCTGGGCGCCGATTCGGTCAATCGTCAGAACTTGGGAGCCCCCCTGGCCCTTAAGGACCGTGCCGAAGTCGATCGAACCGGGATTCAGCACGATGTCGGACAGGATGTTCGAGACGACATTCAGGCGGACTTCGGCCTCGCGACCGCTGGCGGTGACCAGGTTGACGAACAAGATGGTCGCCTTGTGGCCTAGAAAATTCCGGGTGTCCATCTGAGTCTCAATCACCGCCGATTCGCCGGGGTTGACCGTCGAGGCGCTGGCCCGGCCGCTGGTGCAGCCGCACGAGGGGCGCAAGTTCAAGATCGTGACCGGCTCGGCGAGCCGGTTGACAAGCGTGAAATCATGCGTGACCTTGGCCCCTCGGGGCACCGGTCCGAAGTCGTGGGCCCGTTCCGCGAAGAGGGCGTCCGCCCAACTCGCCGCCCGGGCCGACGGCGCCGAGATCCCCAGCGCCATAAACCCCGTCACAATCGTCCAAACCATGCGCCGCGACATCATCCGCCTCCCGCGATCCTAGGCACCTGGGGGCCGGGGCCTCTCCACATCCTTTTGAGAAGCTCCGCGGCATTGCTTTTATCGGATCGTCCCTCCTCTCCGCTCCACGCCGCGAATCGGGAACGAGGGTGGGGTTCGACGGTCTGAACGGGTTCCGCGCTTCGCGCGGGCCACGCCCCTCGGATCGACGGCCCTCTCCGTGGGTCGCTTGGCGTGGCGGGGCGGGGCGTTAAGCGGTAGCCTGGGGCGTTCGGCATTGAGGAACGAAGCGGGCCCGAGGTTGAGCCTTTGACCATGAATCGAATGACGGAAGACGAATCCCTCGCCATCTCCGCGCGCGGGGTCGGCGTATATCGAGCGGGACGATGGATCCTCAAGGGGGTCGACTGGTCGGTCCCGGCCGGCTCCTGCGTCGCGGTGCTCGGCCCCAACGGCTCGGGCAAGAGCACGTTGACGCGGGTGATCACCGGCTACATGTGGCCGACCGAGGGACGAGTGAAGGTGCTCGGCGAGACCTTCGGCTCGGTGAACCTCCACGAGCTTCGCGAGTCGATCCGCCTCGTCCAGCCCACCGGAGAAGCCGAGCCCGAAGCCGACATGACGGCCCTGGAGGTCGCCATGACGGGAGCGTTTGGGACCATCGGCCTGTATGGGAACGTCACCGCGGAGCTTCGCGACGAGGCGGAGCGGCTGCTCGACGCCGTGGGTTTGCGCGAGGTGATGAAGACCCCGTATCGAAGTCTCAGCAGCGGCGAGCGGATTCGCTGCCTGGTCGCCCGGGCCTTGACGCGCAAACCCAAGCTCCTCTTGCTCGACGAGCCCACCGCCGGCCTGGATTTGCTCGCCCGCGAGCAGGTTCTCGCCACCATCCAAACGCTTTGCGACCAGAAGGGAGAGCGGCCGACGGTCGTCCTCATCACGCATCACTTGGAGGAGCTTCCGCCGGCGGTTTCGCGCGTGCTGGTGCTCAAAGACGGAACCGTCGCCGCCGAGGGTCCCCCCGAAGAGGCGCTTCGCTCGGAGTTGCTCTCCGACGTTTACCGATGCCCGCTCCAAGTCGTCCGATCCGACGGCCGCTACTACTCGCGCGTCAGCCCCGGAGCTTGGGAGACGCTTCTGGGCGCGAATTGAGACGCGTGGTTCCGGCGATCGGGGCCCCCGGCCCCCTCTCCGGTGGCGGGGGCCGGCGCTCCAATTCGCCGTTTAGGACGTTTTCTTAGACTTCCGCGCGGATCGCTTCGTGGTTCCGCGGGGCGGCAGATTCGCGGGGGCGTTCGAGGCGGGTCCGAACGAGCTTGAATCGGCTGATCTCCGGCGCGCAGCCGTAGCGGATCGGGTGTTTCGCCCCGAGTCCGCGACTGACGTACATGAGGGTGGGCGCGATCCGGTAGAAGCCCTCCTCGAAGCGTCGGCTGTAGCGGCTGGGCATGAGCACCGGCCCGATCACGGGAAGCCGAACCTGTCCGCCGTGGTTGTGCCCGCAGAGCATGAAGTCCCAACCCTGGCGGGCCGACTCGTAGGCCAGGTCGGGCGTGTGGCTTAAAAGCAGCGAAAAGTCGGCGGGAGGGATCGACTCGGCGGTGATCGGCGGTCCCCAGGGCGCGCACGTTCCACCAACGGCCAGGCGACGGCCTCGAACCTCGACGGTCGTCGCTTGGCCGTCCAGGACCGAGAAGCCGCCCGCGGTCGCGGCGTCGGTGATCCGCCCCGTGTCGTGAAAGTGATCGTGATTGCCAAGGATGGCGAACCGGCCCAGCGAGCCGGGCAGACGCTCAAGCAAGGGAGCGATCCAGGCAATGCAGTCGGGGTCGTCGATCAGGTCGCCGGTGACGAACACGAGGTCGGCCGGCGCGTCGGCCGCGATGTCGAAGACCGTCTCGAAATAGCGCTTATTGTACGCGCGGGAGAAATGGAGGTCGGTCAAATGGAGGATCGACAGGGCCTCGAACTCCGTCGGCAGATGCGGAAACGCCACCGTCCAATCCCGGGCGACCAGATCCAGCGACTCGTTTCCAGGCAGCCGCAGCATCCACGAGTGCGTTCCTTCGCCGATGAACGCCTCGCGCTCGGCCTTGTCGAACACCCGCCGACGCTCGCGAGGCTCGATCGCGTCGGGCCGGCCCCTCCGCCATCGGGCGAACGTGGCCGCGGGCAGACCCACCAGGCCGACGAAAACGCAGACGAGGGCGAACAGCGTCAGCGGGACCGGCCATTCGGCGACGTGAACGAGCCAATAGCGCCGAGTCATCTCCAACGAGAGCAAGCCGCACGCCGCCACGGCGGCCATCGTCGCCTTCTCATGCCATCGATTTTTCCAACCGAGCCCATGAACCACGTTGATCGCCAGCGCCACGCAAGCGATCTCGCCAATCGCGAAGGCCGCGTAGAACAGGAGGGTAAGGACCAAAGCGTTCGCTCCCCGAGGATCTTCCGTGCCGGGCCGCTCTCGACGGGGAACCTGTGCAACCTCCCGTCGCCACCTCCCAAGAGCGCATCACCGGCCGATTCGATCAAGGCCAAATTCGACCGCGTTGCCCGCGGGAAACGCGGCCGAACCGATCCCCGCCCGCCGTGGAGGAGTCTTGGACCGGCGGTTGGCGAAGCGCGCGGGCGATCGTCCGCTACGGCGACTTGGAGGAGGCGGTTTCCAGTTCCTCGAAGCAGTCGAGCAGCGCCCGGGCCGAGCGGTCCCAGCTAAACAAGGCCGCGCGGTTCAGGGCCAGCGTCGCGAGGCGGTCTCGCTCCGAGCGGTCGGCGAAGAGCCGGCCCAGGGCGTCGGCGATCGAATCCACCTCAAGCGGATCAAACAGGATCCCCGCGTCGCCAACGACTTCGGGCAGCGATCCGGCCCGGCTCGCCACAACCGGAACGCCGCAGGCCATCGCCTCCACCGCCGGCAAGCCAAACCCCTCCAACAGCGAGGGAAGCGCCAGGGCGTACGCGCGACTGTAGAGATAAACCAAGTCGTCGTCGGGAACGAAGCCGGTCAAAACGACCCGCCCGTCCAAGCCCTCGCGCGCGACCGTCCGTTGGATCTCCGGGACGTGAGTGTGGAAAACGTCCTTCAAATCTCCCACCAGAACCAGCGACGCTTCGGCCGGCGCCGACTTGGCGAACCCCTCGATCAACCGCGGCAGGTTTTTGTGAGGGCTCAGGCCGCCCACGTAAAGCAGGTAGCGCGCGTCGGGAGAAAGTCCATATCGCTCTAGGACGCCGTCGGCCTCGGGCGCGTCGGCCAGGGGATGGAAGACCGGCGCGGGGCCTTCGCCGACCACGTGAAGCCGATCCTCGCCGAGTCGAAACCGATGCTTGAGGAAGCGTCTCGAGGTCTCGGAGACCGTCACGATCCGATCGGCCATCCGCGCGGCGACGATCTCTTTGAGCATCCAGGCGGCGCGTCCTCGGCGGGTCGGGAAGACCAATTCGGGATGCTCCAGAGGCAACGTGTCGTGCATCGTCACCACGAGGCGAGGCACCCGCCAGACGGGGTAAAACGTGTAAGTCGCCGGGAA
>Ga0180220_1002577_pt1 | contig 11446 bp, 12 predicted proteins | sample eDN5th37CBELigBY_FD_151335 | JGI IMG/M metagenome (GOLD analysis project Ga0180220, IMG submission 151335) | Enriched backyard soil microbial communities from Emeryville, California, USA - eDNA 5th pass 37_C BE-Lig BY (version 2) (version 2) | ecosystem: Environmental > Terrestrial > Soil >... | reverse complement strand
CTGGTAGTCGGTGATGCCGACCTGCGTGCGCGCCAGCGCCGAGACGATGCCGTGCGTCACGGTCTGGCCGACGCCGAACGGATTGCCGATCGCCAGCACGACGTCACCGACCTGCAGCGCGTCGGAATTGGCGAAGTCGAGGAACGGGAATTTCTCGTTGCCGTCCTTGATGCGCAGCACGGCGAGATCGGTGCGTTGGTCCTTGAGCACGACGCTCGCCTCGAACTCGCGCTTGTCGGCGAGCGAGACCTTCACCTCGTCGGCGCCCTCGATGACGTGGTTGTTGGTGACGATGAGGCCGGAGCTGTCGACGATGACGCCGGAGCCGAGCGAGCGCTGGAGTTGGCCCGGGCCGCCGCCCGGCCCGCCGAAGAAGCGGCGGAAGATCGGATCGTCGAACAGCGGATTGCGCTGCTGCACCACGCGCGCGGCGTAGACGTTGACCACGGCCGGCGACACGCGCTGCACGACCGGCGCGTAGGACAGCGTCAGCTCGGGCTGGGTCGGCACGCGCCGCTCCTGGGCGGGCGCGGTGGCAAGGCCCGCCGCCAGCACGGCGCAGACGGTGATGAAGCGCAGACGAAATGCCATGTCCGTTGATCTCTTAATGACCGCGACAGTCGACAAGATATAGGCCTCTTGCGGCCCTAAATGAAGGTGCCGGGCCCAGCGCCGGGCGCCATAGGAACTCGCGCGGTGGAATCGGCCGGACGCACCACTTTAGCCTGCGTGGCGTCCTGACGCAGGCCCTCGCCGGCTTATGTCGCCGGACTGTTACATCCGCTTTCTATGTGAGCCGCGGGCCTTGCAACGAGGCCCGGTTGATCGCGAACGCGTTCCGATCCGGTCGTACAGCGCACTCAGCCAGCACAACCCGAAGATTTTCAATCTGCGGCCTCGCCGCGGAACGGGACTCTTTTGGCAAAAATAACAGGGGTTCAGAATGTCTATCCGAATGGCCCAGCTTCTGGGCGTCGCCGGGGTCGCCGGCGTCATGATCACGGGGCAGGCGCACGCGCAGGCGACCGATGCGCAGATCAGCAGCCTGCAACGTCAGGTCAACGCGCTCGAGAAGCAGATCAAGTCGTTGAAGCAGCGGCCCGCGCCCGTCAAAGCCGAAAAGGTTTCGGCGCCGAGCGCGATCATCAAGATGCCGAACAACCGGCCGACGTTCTGCACCGCCGACGAAGCCAATTGCGTTTCGCTCACCGGCCGCGTGCACTTCGACGTCGGCGGCTACAACTATCATCCGAATTCCCTCGGCACGTCGCCGCAGAGCCTCAAGAACGGCGTCAACGCGCGGCGCGCGCGCATCGGCCTGCTCGGCACCTTCGCCAATGTGTGGGACTGGGGCCTGGTGGTCGACGCCGGCGGATCGCAGGACGGCACGGCGAGCCTGAACAACGCCTATATCGCCTACAAGGGCGTCAAAGGCCTGGTCATCGAAGGCGGCTACATGGACGTGCCTTACACCCTCGATGAAGGCATCTCCTCGAACAACATGCTGTTCATCGAGCGCGCCTCCTCGCAGGTCATCGCCACCGACATCGGCGCCGGCGACAACCGCGCCGCCATCGGCGCGCGCGCCTTCGACAAGAAGTGGTGGGCGGGCGCCTATCTGACCGGCCCGACCGTCGGCTACGATCACACCACGCGCGTTCCGCTCGCCACGACCGGCCGCGTCGTGTTCGTGCCCTACAACACCGATTTCGGCTCGTTCCTGATCGGCGGCGACGTCCAGTATCTGTGGGACACCGGCGGCGCGACCAACGTCAACCAGATGCGGCTGCGCGACCGGCCCGAACTGCGCATCGATCCGAGCCGCATCATCGACACCGGCGTGCTCAACAACGTCGACCATGCCCGCGTGCTCAGCGCCGAACTCGCCGGCGGCTTCGACAGCTTCTATTTCCAGGGCGAGTACTTCAACTACGCGATCGCGCGTTCGGGGCTGAGCGACTTGAACTTCGACGGCGGCTACCTGCAGGCGAGCTACACGCTCACCGGCGAGCGCCGCAAATACAGCGAGAGCGCGGGCGCCTATGGCGGCATCAATCCGAAAAACCCGGTCGACGGCAAAGGCGGCTGGGGCGCGTGGGAACTCGGCGCGCGCTACAGCTATGTCGACCTCACCGACAATGTGGTGTTCGGCGGCACGCAGAAGAACATCACGGTCGGCCTGAATTGGTACGTGAACAGCAACATGCGGTTCATGTTCAACTACATCAACGGCCAGGTCGAGAAGACCAATGCCGCGGGTGCCGACCTCGGCGCAAAGTACGACGCGATCGCGATGCGTGCGCAAGTCGCGTTCTGACGCCTCTGACTTCCAAGCTCAGGCGTAGCGAAGGGGCGGCCGCTCGGCCGTCCCTTTTTCGTCCGCCGGCGCGGCGGGCGCCGCCTCCGCGGGACGCCCGCGCGTGTGCAGATAGGTCTCGCCCCAGTCCTGCAGCATCGCGATCACGGGACGCAGGGTCTCCCCCAGCGCCGACAGGCGATACTCCACCCGTGGCGGCACCTCGGCATAGACGGTGCGCACGACAAGGCCCGACTGCTCGAGCTCGCGGAGCTGCTTGGTCAGCATACGCTGGGTGATGCCGGTGAGCCGTTTGCGCAGCACATTGAAGCGCAGCGCGCCGTCCTGCAGGTGGAAAAGGATTACGCCCTTCCATTTGCCGTCGATGAGGTCCAGCACGGCCTCCACCGGGCAGCCGATGGCGCAGTCATAGGTGCGGAGGGTCTTCTTCCTGGTGGGGCTCTTGTCGGCGGCCGGCGAGCGCATCGGCGATCCCTGTCCCTGTGGTCGGTCCCAATAGTACCCTTTTGGATACTAGATACAGAAATAATCCGTACTTGCGAGGAAGGAGGTATTCCGACATGGGATGGAGGTCATGACCCGAGGAAACGCCATGAAAGCCGTCGCCTACACCAAATCGCTTCCCATCAGCGCCGCGGATGCCCTTGTCGACATCGTCGCTGACAAGCCCGAGCCCGGCCCGCGCGACCTGCGCGTCGCGGTCCGCGCCATTTCCGTCAATCCCGTCGACACCAAGGTGCGCCTGCGCGTCCAGCCCGGCCCCGGCGAGCCGCCGAAGATCCTCGGCTACGACGCCGCCGGCGTCGTCGAGGCGGTCGGCTCCGCCGTCACCTTGTTCAAGCCGGGCGACGAAGTGTTCTACGCCGGCTCGATCAAGCGCCCGGGCACCAACGCGGAATTCCATCTCGTCGACGAGCGCATCGTCGGCCACAAACCCAAGAGCCTGTCCTTCGCGCAGGCCGCCGCCCTCCCCCTGACCAGCATCACCGCCTGGGAATTGCTGTTCGACCGCCTCGGCGTCGTGCCGGGCAAGACGCCGGACGACCGCGCGCTGCTCATCATCGGCGGCGCCGGCGGCGTCGGCTCGATCCTCATCCAGCTCGCGCGGCGGCTGACGGCCCTCACCGTCATCGCCACGGCCTCACGGCCCGAGACGCAGGACTGGTGCCGCAAGCTCGGCGCCCATCATGTGATCGACCATCGCCAGCCGATGCCCGAGCAGCTCAAGGCGATCGGCCACGCCAACGTGGCGCTGATCGCCGGTCTCACCAACACCGAGCAGCACTACCCGGCCATTGCCGAGATGATCGCCCCGCAGGGCAAGTTCGCGCTGATCGACAATCCGACGACGCTCGACGCCAATGTGCTCAAGAGCAAGGCCGCGTCGATCCATTGGGAGTTGATGTTCACGCGCTCGAGCTATGAGACGCCGGACATGATCGCCCAGCACCGCCTGCTCGACGACGTCTCGTCGCTCGTCGACAGCGGCGTGGTGATCACCACGCTCGCGAACGAGATCACGCCGATCAACGCGGCGAATCTTCGGCGCGCGCACGAGATGATCGAGAGCGAACGCAGCATCGGCAAGGTCGTGCTGCACGGCTGGTGAGCTGAACGCAGAACGGGCCGGCGCATGGCCGGCCCGTTCTACTACCTAGCCCAGTCCGATCGGACCCAACGGCTGCCGTCCTGGATTCCCGCTTGCGCGGGAATGAACGGGGACGAATGAGCGCAAACCGGCCGCGCTATTCCTTGGCCGGCACCGTGCGCAGATACGCGATCACCGCGTCGAGATCGTCGCCGGTCATGCGGCTGTAATAGTGATAGCCCATCGGCGGCTTCAGCGGGCTGCCGTCCTTGCTCTTGCCGCCGACGATCGCCGTTTTGATCTCCGCGTCGCTCCACGCGCCGAGGCCCTTGGTCTTGCTCGAGGTGATGTTGCGCGAGACCGACTTGCCCCACGGACCGGGGAATTCCATGCCGCCCTTGCCGAGATCGCCGACGAAATCCTTGCCGCCGCCCTGCTTGAACGGCGTGTGGCATTCCATGCAATGGCCGATGGTGGCGAGGTAGAAGCCCTTCTTGATCTTGTCGCCGTTGATGGCCGCTTCCGTGTAGGGCTTCTCCGATCCCGGGAACAGGTCATGCGGCAGCTGCATCTTGTAGACCGGATCGGGCACCTGGTTCTTGATCGGCTTGAGCGTGCGCAGATAAGCGACGATCGCATTCATGTCGCGCTCGCTGACGATGCCGTAGAACGCCGTCGGCATGACGGACGCCACCTGCACGCCGTTCGGCCGTTTGCCGGTGCGCATCAAGGTTTTGATCTCCGCGTCGGTCCAGGAACCGATGCCGGTTTCCTTGTCCTGCGTGATGTTGGACGCCGTCACCTTGAACGGCGGCTCGTCGAACACGAGACCGCCGGAAAACGCCTTGTCCACGATGTCGCCGGTCGGTCCCTTCGGCGTGTGGCAATTGCCGCAGGTCATGACCGTATTGACGAGATAGTCGCCGCGCTTGACCAGATCCGATTGCGCATACGCTGAGGTCATCAACGCGGCGCCGAGCGCGCACGCGAGGCCGAATGTACGAAGCATGTCGTTCTCCCCCCTCCCCGCCGCCAGTTTTAGCGTGCGGGTCTAATCACACGCGGTTTTAGCGTGTCGCGCGATAACGAGCTACGGGATTCGGAACCAGTCAAGCCGGCGGCCGCAACGGCGCCCAGGGTCGCCGGATGTACAATACCAAGACGCCGACGGCCGCCCTCGATACCTGAGCTGCCCATAAAAAAAGCGGCGCCGAAGCGCCGCTTTTCGCAATCTCAGAACCGGGCGGCGATCAGGCCGCCGCCGTCTCCGCTTCCGCGGTCTGACCCTGCACCGGGCCCGAATCCTGGCCCTTGGCATCGACGTCGCGGTCGACGAACTCGATCACCGCGCGCGGCGCGTTGTCGCCGAAACGGAAGCCCGCCTTCATGATGCGGGTGTAGCCGCCGTTACGCTCCTTGTAGCGCGGGCCGAGCACTTCGAAGAGCTTCTTGACCATGTCGACGTCGCGCACCTGCGAGATCGCCTGACGGCGGGCGTGAAGGCCGCCCTTCTTCGCCAGCGTCACGAGCTTCTCCACGACCGGGCGAAGCTCCTTCGCCTTCGGCAGCGTGGTCGTGATCTGCTCGTGCTTGATGAGCGAGGCCGACATGTTGGCGAACATCGCCTTACGGTGAGCCGGCTTCTTGCCCAGCTTGCGGTGAACCTTACCGTGACGCATTGAAATCTTCCTTCTCTACTCTCTGTGTCACGACGGTTCGTCGGACGTGTTGCTCAGGTGGGCTTCCTGCGTTCGCCCTATTTCCCCGGCTTCGTCATTCCGGACCCCGCGTAGCGGCAATCCGGAATCCAGTGCCAGGCTCAGTCAGCAGTATCTGCGTTCCGGGCTCGCGCCCGGAAGGCCAATCAGTAGTGATCCTCGAAGCGCTTGGCGAGCTCTTCGATGTTCTCCGGCGGCCAGCCCGGCACTTCCATGCCGAGATGCAGGCCCATCTGCGCCAGCACTTCCTTGATCTCGTTGAGCGACTTGCGGCCGAAGTTCGGCGTGCGCAGCATCTCGGCTTCCGTCTTCTGCACGAGGTCGCCGATGTAGACGATGTTGTCGTTCTTGAGACAGTTGGCCGAACGCACCGACAGCTCGAGCTCGTCGACCTTCTTGAGGAAGGACGGGTTGAACGCGAGCTCCGGGATCGCCTCCGCAGCCTGCTCCTTGCGCGGCTCTTCGAAGGTGACGAACACGCTGAGCTGGTCCTGCAGGATGCGCGCGGCGAAAGCGAGCGCGTCCTCCGGCGTGATGGCGCCGTTGGTCTCGATGGTCATCGTCAGCTTGTCGTAGTCGAGGATCTGGCCCTCACGGGTGTTCTCGACCTTGTAGGAAACCTTCTTGACCGGCGAATAGAGGCTGTCGACCGGGATCAGGCCGATCGGCGCGTCCTCGGGACGGTTACGCTCGGCCGGCACGTAGCCCTTGCCGGTGTTGACCGTGAACTCCATGCGGATCTCGGCGCCCTCGTCGAGGGTGCACAGCGCGAGATCCGGATTGAGCACGGTGATGTCGCCGACGGTCTGAATGTCGCCCGCGGTGACGGTGCCCGGGCCCTGCTTCTTCACCACCATGCGCTTAGGGCCTTCGCCCTGCATCTTGATGGCGATATCCTTGATGTTCAGCACCAGGTCGGTCACGTCCTCGCGCACGCCGGCGATCGAGGAGAACTCGTGCAGCACGCCGTCGATGTGAACCGACTGGACGGCCGCGCCCTGCAGCGAAGACAGCAGAATGCGACGCAGCGCGTTGCCGAGCGTCACGCCGAAGCCGCGCTCGAGCGGCTCGGCGACCACGGTGGCGACGCGCGCCGCGTCGTGACCCGGGGTGACCTGGAGCTTGTTCGGCCTGATCAATTCCTGCCAATTCTTTTGGATCACGTTTTCACCTTTTGAGCGGCGGAGGCTGCAAGGGCCTCGCCCATCCCACCCCGCCCCGTGGGGAAAATGTCTCGGCGGTCAAACAGTGGCGCGGGCACTAAGGCCCGCGCTAATAAACGCAATCAGACGCGACGACGCTTCCGCGGACGGCAGCCATTGTGCGGAATGGACGTCACATCGCGGATCGAGGTGACGGTGAAACCAGCCGCCTGCAGCGCGCGCAGCGCGGATTCGCGGCCCGAACCCGGACCCGACACCTCGACCTCGAGGGTGCGCATGCCGTGCTCTTGCGCCTTCTTGGCCGCGTCCTCGGCCGCGACCTGCGCGGCGTACGGCGTCGACTTGCGCGAGCCCTTGAAGCCCATGGTGCCGGCCGACGACCAGGCAATGGCGTTGCCCTGCGCGTCGGTGATCGTGATCATGGTGTTGTTGAACGACGCGTTCACATGCGCCACACCGGAGGCGATGTTCTTGCGTTCGCGCCGGCGGACGCGGGTGGCTTCCTTGGCCATCTAAGTAGTCCTTTCGCGGCCCGCCAGCCTCATCCGGCGCGGGCGATTGAATGTAATTAAGCGGTCTTCTTCTTGCCGGCGATCGTCTTGGCCGGGCCCTTGCGGGTGCGCGCGTTGGTGTGCGTGCGCTGGCCGCGGACCGGCAGGCCCTTGCGGTGACGCAGGCCGCGGTAGCAACCGAGGTCCATCAGCCGCTTGATGTTCATCGCCACGTCGCGGCGCAGGTCGCCCTCGACCAGATACTCGCGGTCGATCAGCTCGCGAATCTGCAGCACTTCCGCGTCGGTGAGCTGCGACACGCGCCGCTCCTCGGGGAGGTTCAAAGACTTGACGATATCCTTGGCGGTCTTCGCTCCGATGCCATGGATATACTGCAACGCGATGATCACGCGCTTGTTGGTGGGTAGATTGACACCCGCGATACGAGCCACGAATTGCTCTCCTGTTACCGGCCAAGCGCGCGGCGCGCGCCAAATTCTTGTGTACCCTCTGTGGGATAGCACAAAACGTAACACGACACCCGGCCCAGCCGACCTGGGACCCGGCGTCGCGTCAAACTCCTGGATGCGATGTTTATTAGGGGATTCATCGCGTCCTCGTCAACCTCCGCTTGACGCGGGCGTGGACGACCCGCTGGTGCGCTCCCCGGAGGTATCCTGATCCCCCGTTTCGCTGCCATCAGCGGTAGAAATCACTTCCGAGCGCAGCTTGCTGACGAGCCCGCGGGCAGTAGCCGCCTTCGCGGTTCCCGGCTTCAGCAGGCTGTCGATCGCCTCGGTGACCGAATCGATCGGGGCCATCCCGTCGACGGTCTTGAGCTGACCCTTCCCGGCATAGAACGCCACGAGCGGCGCCGTCTGCGCCCGGTAGGCCTCGAGGCGGCCCTTGAGCACCTCCGGCTTGTCGTCGGAACGAACCTTCTCGCCGCGCGCGGTCATTTCCGCCACGCGATTCTCGATTCGCTTGACCAGGATGCCCTCGTCGACCTTGAGCTCGATCACGGCGTCCAGCTTGAGGCCGCGATCGGCCAGGAGCTTATCGAGCGCCTCGGCCTGCGGCACGGTGCGCGGGAACCCGTCGAGCACGAAACCGCGCTTGGCGTCCGCCTGGTCGATGCGGTCGGCGATGATCGCCACCACCACCTCGTCCGGCACCAGCTGGCCGGCTTCCATGATGGCCTTGGCGCGCTGGCCGACCGGCGTACCGGCAGCCACGGCGGCGCGCAGCATGTCGCCGGTCGAAAGCTGTACGATCTTGTGCTTTTCGACCAACCGCAATGCTTGTGTGCCCTTCCCCGCCCCCGGCGGGCCGAGCAGGATCAGTCTCATCGATTGCGCCCCCGCAATTTCGAACGCTTGATCAGGCCTTCGTATTGATGCGCCAGCAGATAGCCCTGGATCTGAGCCACGGTATCCATGGTGACGCTGACCACGATCAGCAGTGACGTGCCGCCGAAGTAGAACGGCACGGCGGCGTAGGAGATCAGGATCTCCGGGATCAAACACACGATCGACAGATACAGCGCGCCGATCACGGTGATGCGCGACAGCACATAGTCGATGTACTCGGCCGTGCGCTCGCCCGGACGGATGCCCGGAATGAAGCCGCCATGCTTCTTGAGATTGTCCGCGGTCTCCGTCGGGTTGAAGACGATCGCGGTGTAGAAGAAGGCGAAGAAGATGATCAGCGCGATGTAGAGCACCAGGAACAGCGGCCGGCCGTGGCCGAGCAGCGTGGTGATCGTGGTGAGCCAGTTCGGACCGCTGCCGGCGTTGAAGTTGGCGATGGTGGTCGGCAACAGCAGCAGCGACGACGCGAAGATCGGCGGAATGACGCCCGAGGTGTTGAGCTTGAGCGGCAGATGCGAGGACTGGCCCTCGAACATGCGGTTGCCGACCTGGCGCTTGGGATACTGGATCAGCAGCCGGCGCTGCGCGCGCTCCATGAACACGATGAAAGCGATGACCGCGACCGCCATCACGATGATGACGAGGATGAGGCCCGTCGACAGCGCGCCCTGGCGGCCGAGCTCGAGCGTGCCGACGATGGCCGAGGGCAGCTCGGCGACGATGCCGGCCAGAATGATCAGCGAGATGCCGTTGCCGATGCCGCGCGAGGTGATCTGCTCGCCGAGCCACATCAGGAACATCGTTCCGCCGGTGAGCGTGATCGTGGTCGAGATCAGGAAGAACGGGCCGGGATTGGCGACGACATTGCCGGAGCCCTGCAGACCCACGGCGATCGCATAGGCCTGGAAGCCCGCCAGCACGACGGTCAGATACCGCGTGTACTGGTTCATAATCTTGCGGCCCTGCTCACCCTCTTTCTTGAGGGCTTCGAGGGTCGGCGAGACCGTGGTCAGAAGCTGAATGATGATCGATGCCGAGATGTACGGCATGATGTTCAACGCGAAGATCGCCATCCGGTGGATACCGCCGCCGGAGAACATGTTGAACATGCCGAGGATACCCCCGGACTGCGTCTGGAAGAGCTGCTCCCACGCGGCCGGGTCGATGCCCGGCAACGGGATATACGTGCCCAGGCGATAGACGAGCAGCGCGCCGACCGTGAACCAGATTCGCTTCTTGAGCTCTTCGGCTTTGGCCAGCGCCGAGAAATTGAGATTGGCCGCCAGTTGTTCCGCTGCCGAAACCATCAGTCCGCTCCTGCCGCCGCGCCCCGTCGCTGCCAGCGCCTGCCCGGCCGGGGGCCGTCAGGTAAGTCAGTTCTGGCAGAGCCTTAGATAGGCGCTGCCGTCCGTTGTTGTAGCCGGTCGCCGCAGGGACACCCGGTCGCGGGTGTCGGCGGGTCGCCGGGCTATCAGGCCTTGGCGGCGTCCTTAGCAGCCTTGCGCGCGTTCTTGCCCTTCGGCTCGGCATCGGTCTCTTCGACCGCCGGCGCCAGGATCTTCACGCTGCCGCCGGCCTTCTCGACCGCCTCGATCGCCGACTTCGACGCACCGAAGACTTCGAACGAGACCTTGGCCTTGAGCTCGCCCTGGCCGAGCAGCTTCACGCCGTCCTTGGCGCGGCGCATCAGGCCGGCCTTCACGAGCGCTTCGGCGTTCACCGGGCTCTTGGCATCGAGCGTGCCCGCGTCGATCGCCGCCTGCACCTTGCCGAGGTTGATCTCGTTGAACTTGAGCTGGAACGCCGTGTTGCGGAAGCCGCGCTTCGGCAGGCGACGATGCAGCGGCATCTGGCCGCCTTCGAAGCCCTTGATGCGCACGCCCGTACGCGCCGTCTGACCCTTGCCGCCGCGGCCGCCGGTCTTGCCCTTGCCGGAGCCGATGCCGCGACCGAGACGCGTGCGCTTCTGGCGCGACCCCGCGTTGTCGGCGATCTGGTTGAGTTTCATCGTCTTATCCTCGACCTATCGATAGTCATGGCCGGGCTGGTCCCGGCCATCTCGCTGAGGAAGGCACGCCCTGCCCGCCTGATCGGGGCCACCGGAGATCAAGAAGCGAAGCCGAGGCTGCGCGTCTTTCGCCCGATGGCGACAGAAAATATTACTGCGCCTCGCCGACGACGCGGACGAGATGCTGCACCTTGCGGATCATGCCGCGCGTCGCCGGATTGTCCGGCACATCCTTGACGCGGCCGATCTTGTTGAGACCGAGCCCGATCAGCGTCGCGCGCTGGTCGCTGCTACGACGCAGCGGGCTGCCGACTTGCTCTACCTTGATGGTCTTGCCTTGCGCCATGACCGCTTACTCCGCCGTCGCCTCGGCCTCGCCGCCTTCGCGACGACGCGACTGCAGCGTGGACACCTTGATGTTGCGGCGCGCCGCGACCGAACGCGGCGAGTCCTGATTCTTCAGCGCGTCGAAAGTGGCGCGCACGACGTTGTACGGGTTGGACGAGCCGAGCGACTTCGCCACCACGTCCTGCATGCCAAGGGTCTCGAACACGGCGCGCATCGGACCGCCGGCGATGATGCCGGTGCCCGGAGGGGCCGCGCGGAGGAACACCTTGCCGGCGCCGTGACGGCCGAGCACGTCGTGATGGAGCGTGCGGCCCTCGCGCAGCGGCACGCGGGTCAGCGCGCGCTTGGCGCCTTCGGTCGCCTTGCGGATCGCTTCCGGCACTTCACGCGCCTTGCCGTGACCGAAGCCGACCCGGCCCTTCTGGTCGCCGACGACGACCAGC
>Ga0180220_1002570_pt1 | contig 11468 bp, 13 predicted proteins | sample eDN5th37CBELigBY_FD_151335 | JGI IMG/M metagenome (GOLD analysis project Ga0180220, IMG submission 151335) | Enriched backyard soil microbial communities from Emeryville, California, USA - eDNA 5th pass 37_C BE-Lig BY (version 2) (version 2) | ecosystem: Environmental > Terrestrial > Soil >... | reverse complement strand
AGCACTCCGGCCTCGGGATCGCGATCGCCGCACTCAGCTTGCTGATCATGCCGATCGTCTCGTCGACCCAACGACGCGCCGGCCACGCACTCGGCTCGCACTCCGCGGTCGCCGACTCCAAGCAGACACTGCTGTGCACCTACATGTCCGCCGCCTTGTTGATCGGCCTGCTGGCGAAGAGCCTGCTCGGCTGGTGGTGGGCAGATGCGTCAGCCGCGCTGCTCATCGCCGGCTTGGCCGTCAAGGAAGGCCTCAACGCCTGGAGCGGTGACGTCTGCTGCTCGCCGACTGAAGTCTTCTTCGATCACGGTGAGCACGACGATGGCTGCCATGACGAGGACGGCTGCTGTGGGTGCGAGACGATACGGTCATGAGCTGGACCGAACGATCTCGACGCGTGCCGCCGCTGGGCTGGGTTGCACTCGGGCTGATCGCACAACAGATCCTCGCGGGTGGCCGGCGTCCCAGCCGAGCATCGGCGACGCTGGCGGGAGGGACTGCCGTCATCAGTCTTGGACTCCTGGCCTCGTCGGTGACCTCCTTCCGCCGGCGCCGGACCACGGTCGATCCACTGACGCCTGAACGAGCACGCCATCTGGTCGTCGAAGGGCCCTTCCGCATCACCCGCAATCCCATGTACGTCGCGATGAGCGGCGTCCTCCTGGCCCACGCCGTTGCCCGGCGATCCCTCCTCGCGTTGCTCCCGACGGCAGGCTTCGTCGTGGTGATCAACAAGAGCCAGATCGAGGCCGAAGAGCAGGCGTTGGCCGCCAACTTCGGATCGGACTGGGGCCGTTACGCCGCCACGACCCCGCGGTGGCTCAGCCTCCGACCGCTGATCCGACGCGACCCAGGAAAGGCGACGCCCGTCGGCTGATCGGCGAACCCGGCCCGGTCGGTCCGCTCGCGAAGGTGTCGCCCTCTCGTGATCTCCCGTAACGTCGAATCCACATCGGGTCTGAAGGGAGCGAGTATGGGCATCTTTTCGAAGAAGGGCGATACCGAGGTTCTCGCGAAGCTCGCGAGTGCCCCGGAGCCGTACAACCAGATCGGACAACGGCTGCACGAGATCGTTCGGCAGAACGCTCCGAGCCTCGAACCGGTCGTGCGGTGGGGGATCCCGTTTTACACCCGCGACGGGGTCGATGTGTGCTACATCAAGTCGGGCAAGGGCTTCTTGGTCTTCGGGTTCGACGAGACGATCAATCCCGCTTTCACCGACGCCGAGACGATGCACCCGGTGGTGTGGAGCATCACCTCACTCGACGAGGGCACTGAGGAACGCATCGCAGCGCTGGTGAGAAAGTCTGTTGCGTAGTCCAGGGTCGGATGTCGAGCCGGCCGGCTCTGATGTCGAGAGCTTGGACCACACTTGTGATCCTTGACCCCGAGGAGGACCTGCGTGACGCGCTACCGCTACTACACCGCGACGAGCCTCGACGGCTTCCTCGCCACGGAATCGGACTCCCTGGAGTGGTTGTTCAGGCAGGACATCGACGAGCAGGGACCGGGCAATCCTGAGGAGTTCATTGCCGAGGTCGGGGCACAGGTGATGGGTGCCACCACGTACCTGTGGGTCCAGGAGCACGAACCGGACTGGCTGCCGCAGATGCCCACGTTCGTGTTCACCCACCGCGAGCTCCAGCCGGCGAACGAGCACGTGTCGTTCGTGGCGGGTTCCCCGACGGTTTACCGGACCACGTTCGAGCAAGCCGCCGATGGGAAAGACGTCTGGGTGATGGGCGGGGGAGACCTCGCAGCGGAGTTCGCCACGGCGGGAATGCTCGATGAGATCCTGGTGTCGATCGCATCGGTGACTCTCGGCTCCGGAAGACCGCTCCTGGCTGGCGCGTTCGATCTGGCGCTTCAGGATTGCGCCCGCAACCGTGATTTCGTCATGGCCCGTTACGACCTCGTCGGGCCCATGGAAGACGCGTGAGCCGTCGTCAGTCAGCGCGGAACAGCGAGTCGGCAAGGGCGCGAGCCGCGGGTGCGACCTCGTGACCGAGACGCAGGCAGCCTTCGGGAGCGAGGTCCTGGGCCGAGCCGCCGACAGCGATCGTGAGATCGGGGGCCTGCGCGGTGATCGCGGTGACGGTCTGGGTCAGTGACGTCGCGTCACGGGTCATCGGGACCGCCAGGACGGCGGCACGAATGCCCGGCTCGCCGACGGCCTCGACCCAGTCTTCGGCGGGGACGTCTGCTCCCAGGTAGGTGGTGTGCAGTCCGGCGCGTCGGGCGGCGGTGGCGAACGCGAGCAGTCCGAGGTCGTGGTGCGCCCCCGGCGGGAGGCCGATCACGACACGTGGTGCGCTGCGACCTGCGCCGGCCGCGTCGTAGGACTGGGAGAGTCGGCGGGTGACGGCGTGGGCGGCCAGGTGTTCGCCGGCCACACTGACCTGTCCGGCCTCCCAGGCGGCGCCGAGCTCGCGCAGGCTCGGCAGCAGCCAACCGTCCACGACGGACTCGAACGACGCGCTGGTGAAGTGCGCGTCGAGGATCGCTGTGAGCCCTTCGACGTCGTAGGCGGCGGCCGCGCGCGCGAGCGAGGCGGTGTCGACGGTCGAGGAGCTGAGCGTCCCGGCTGTCACCGGGTGAGCGGCTGCCTCGGCGGCCTCGCGAGCCGACCAGCCCGAGGCGATGAGGGTGTTCATCCGGCGCAGCTGGTCAACGGCCGCATCGTCGTAGAGCCGGTACCCGGACTCGGTGCGCTGCGCCAGGTCCAGCCCGTACCGGCGCTCCCAAGCGCGCAGCGTCGAGTCGCTGACTCCGACCAGCTCGGCGGCGCGCTTGATGGTGTACATGGGCGAGCCGACTCTAGCCCAGGATGCGCCGCAACGACGCCTGCGCTTCGTCGCCCAGCTTCTTGAAGGCGGGGGCGGTGAACGGCGCGATCAGCTTCGCCAGCCCCTTGAAGGTGAAGTCGGCGGTGTAGGTCATCGCGGTCCCGCCGGTCGCGGTCGGCGTGAGCGTCATCGTGTCGACCGCCACGACCGTCTTGTTCTCGCCCCGCAGACGCAGCCGCGCGGGGGAGTGCAGCTCCAGGACCTCGTAGGTCAGCTCGGTCCGCCGGCCCATGAACCTCGAGACGTTCAGGTAGCGACTGCCGACGCCGCCGTCCCCGCTCTGCAGGGTCGTGCGGATCGTGCCGGGGTCCCACTCGTCGGTGTTCGTGAAGTCCGCGAGGTAGGCGAAGACCTCCTCGATCGGGCGGGGAGACGTGACCGTTCGTTGGATGCGCATGCGCTGACCTAACCTTTGACAAACCTTGTACGAACATCGTACGGTCGTGGACATCGATCCGGCAAGCGGGTCACATCACGAGGAGGCGGCGATGCAGCACGAGCCCGCACAGGACCGAACGGCGATCGACCTCGCGCTGCATCGCGATTCGCGACCGAGAGCCGCGGTGATCGGAGCGGGGATCTCCGGTCTGACCGCCGCCTACGTGCTGTCCAGGACACACGACGTCACGTTGTTCGAGGCTGACGATCGTCTCGGCGGACACGCGCACACCCACGACGTGGCCGACCGGAACGGAGTGCTGGCCGTGGACTCCGGATTCATCGTCCACAACGACCGCACCTATCCGCACCTGTTGCGCTTGTTCGCCGAGCTGGGGGTCGAGACTCGACCGACCGAGATGAGCATGAGCATCACGTGCGACTCGTGCGGACTGTCCTACGCCGGGGGCCGCGGGCTCAAGGGGTTCCTGGCCCAGCCCCGCAGGGCCTTCGATCCGGCGTACCTGCGGATGCTGCGCCAGGTGCCGCGCTTCCACCGCGCAGCCAAGGAGCTGCTGGCCACCGACGGCCCAGAGGTCACGTGGGGCGAGTTCCTCGCCGCCGGCGACTTCTCCGCCGACTTCGTCCGCCACTTCGCGCTCCCGCTGGTCTCCTGCGTGTGGTCCGCCGACGACGAGGACGCACTGGCCTACCCAGCACGCCACCTGTTCCGGTTCCTGGAGCACCACGGCATGTTGACGGTCAAGGGCTCCCCGACGTGGCGCACGGTCGTCGGCGGCTCGCGTCGCTACGTCGACCTGTTGGCCGCACGGCTCGGCGACGTGCGGCGCAGCAGCCGGGTCGTGGCGGTGTCGAGGCACGGTGACGGTGTCGATGTCACCGTCGACGGAGGCACGCCGACGACGTTCGACCACGCAGTGATCGCGGTCCACGCCGACCAGGCGCTGGAGCTGCTGGTGGACGCGTCGCCGCAGGAGAAGCAGGACCTGATCGCGATCGAGTACTCCCGCAACCACACCGTGCTGCACCGCGACAGCACAGTGCTGCCCAAGGCACGCAGTGCGCGGGCAGCGTGGAACCACCGGGCCACCTGTGGCGCGGTCGAGACCGGCGGGGGAGTCGCGGTCAGCTACTGGATGAACTTGCTCCAAGGCATCGAAGCCGAGGGTGACCTGGTCGTGACGCTGAACGGTGGGCCCGACATCGACCCGGCGACGGTGATCGCCAGGATGGACTACACGCACCCGATCTTCACCCCGGAGGCAGTGGCGGCGGCAGCGCGCCTGAAGGCCGCGGGCGGGGAGCGGCTCGCCTTCGCCGGAGCCCACCTGGGCTGGGGCTTCCACGAGGACGGGTGCCGCTCGGGCGTCGACGCAGCGGCCAAGCTGGGGACGATCTGGTGAGCACCGCGACCTTCGCCCCACCGCCCCTGCCGGCACTCGTGGTCGGCACCGTCCACCACGTCCGGCACGAACCGCAGCGGCGGGAGTTCGAGCACCGCCACTATCAGTGGCTCGTCGACGTCGACGACCTGCCGCAGCTGCGGCGACCGTGGAGGTGGCTGGCCCGATTCGACGCCCGCGACCACCTCGACCGCGGTCGCAACGGCAGCATCGGAGCCGATCTGCGCAGCTGGCTGCACCGTCGCGGCATCGACACGGCCGCTGACGACCGCATCCTGATGCTGGCGCACGCGCGGACCTTGGGGCACGTGTTCGACCCCCTGACCGTCTTCTGGTGTATGTGCGCCGACGGTACGACCCGTGCCGTCGTGCTGGAGGTGCACAACACGTACGGCCAGCGACACGCCTATCTGCTCGACCTGGACGAGAGTGGTCGCGGCAGCGTCGACAAGCAGTTCTACGTCTCGCCGTTCAACGACACCGAGGGCGGGTACGCCGTGCAGGTGCGCCTCGACCCGCGCCGTGTGCACGTCGACGTCAGACTCCGTCGTGACGGACGCCCTCTGATCACCGCTGTCGTCACCGGCATCCCTGAACCCGCGACACCGGCTCGACTCCTGCGCACCTTCGTGCGCCACGCCTTCATGACCCACCGGGTGAGCCTGCTGATCCGCTGGCACGGCATCGGCCTGTGGCTGTCCCGACTCCCGATCCGACCCCGCCCCGCCCACCCTGAGGATGCGATCCGATGACTGCCCTGCCCATCCACGACCTGTCGATGACGAGCCGCCACCGCAGCGTGCGAGCCATGCTGGCCCGACAGGTCCTGAAGTCCGTCGCCCGCCGCGTGCCGGTTCAGTTCCGGATGCCCGACGGCACGGCGCTGGTCGGTCGTGCCGAGACCGAACTTCCGACGCTGGACATCGTGCGCCCGGACGCGCTGTTCGCCCGGATCGCCGAGCACCCCAAGCTGGGTATCGGTGAGGGCTACATGGCCGGTGAGTGGCGAGCCGGCCCGGACACCGATCTGGCGGACGTGCTGCTGCCGTTCGCCGAGCGAATGACCACAGCGGTGCCGCCCGAGCTGGCCAAGCTGCGACGCATCGTCGACCGACCTCTGCCCCGCGAGGAGCGCAACTCCAGGCAGGGGTCACGGCGCAACATCGAGGCCCACTACGACCTGAGCAACGACCTGTTCGCGGCGTTCCTCGACGAGACCATGAGCTACAGCTCGGCGCTGTTCGACAGCACCACCACGTGGGCCGATCAAGACCTACAAGAGGCCCAGCAGCGCAAGATCGCGGCGATCCTGGACCTGGCCGGCATCCGCGAAGGCGCCGCCGTGCTGGAGATCGGGACCGGCTGGGGAGCACTCGCGATCGCGGCCGCGCGTCGCGGCGCCCGGGTCACCACCGTCACGCTGTCGCAGGAGCAGGCCGCACTCGCGGTCGAACGCATCGAGCAAGCCGGCCTGCAGGACTCGATCGAGGTCCGTATCCAGGACTACCGCGACGTCACCGGCAGCTTCGACGCCGTGGTCAGCGTCGAGATGATCGAGGCGGTGGGCGAGGAGTTCTGGCCGACGTACTTCTCAACACTCGACCGACTGCTCGCGCCGGGCGGCACCGTGGCGATCCAGGCGATCCTGATGGCCCACGACCGCTACCTGGCGACGCGCAACTCCTACGGGTGGATCCAGAAGCACATCTTCCCGGGTGGCCTGATTCCCTCGCTGAAGGCGATCGACGATGTGACCACCCAGAACACCGGCCTTCGCATCGACCACGTCCACGGATTCGGCAAGCACTACGCCGAGACCCTGCGCCGCTGGCGCCGGCAGTTCAACGCATCGTGGCCGCAGATCTCCCGGCTGGGCTTCGACGAGACCTTCCGGCGCAAGTGGGAGTTCTACCTCGCCTACTGCGAGGCCGGTTTCGACGCCGGATATCTCGACGTCGCCCAGATCCGGTTCCGTCGTCCGGAGGCGACGGCATGACTCGGCCCGCGATCGAGGGCCAGCGTGTCTGGCTCGTCGGCGCCAGCAGCGGGATCGGCGCCGAGCTGGCGCGCGAGCTGCTGCGCCGGGGTGCTCATGTCGCGATCAGTGCCCGTGACGTCGCTCGGCTGAACGTCGTGTCGGGTGGTCAGATGACGGTGGTGCCTGTCGATGCAGTGAACCGAGAGGCGGTCGCGTCGGCCTACGAGCAGGTGACCGACGCGCTCGGCGGTGTCGACGCCGTGGTCTGGTGCGCGGGTTTCTGGAAGCAGTTCGACGCCGCACGGTGGGACGCCGACATCTTCGCTCAGCACATCGACGTCAACCTGCTCGGCCTGAACAACGTGCTGGCGGCGACCCTGCCGGAGATGGTGCGACGCGGCAGCGGCCACGTGGTCGGCATCGCCTCGGTGGCCGGCTACCGGGGTCTGGCCGGGGCCGAGGCCTATGGTGCGACCAAGGCGGCGCAGATCAACCTGCTCGAGTCGCTGCGTGCGGCGGTGAAGCGCCACGGCGTGCGCGTCACGACCGTGTGTCCGGGTTTCGTCCGCACCGAGATGACAGCAGCCAACGAGTTCTCGATGCCGTTCCTGATCGACCCCGACCAGGCGGCCCGGGCGATCGCCGACGGCTGGGAGCAGCAGCGCACCGAGATCGTGTTCCCCTGGCAGATGGCGGTGCTGATGAAGATCGCGCGATTGCTGCCCGTGCGCCTGTGGGCGGCACTGACGTCCCGGATGTCCAATCCCGCAGCACGATGACCGGCCCGCGGGGAACCGACCGGCGAAACCGTCCGGGTCGTCTCGAGATGGCGCGCAGGCGTACTCCTCGAGTACGGCCTGCTCGTCGTCGGCCGGACGAGGAACGTCGTGAGGCGCTCCGGAGTGACCAACCGACCTGAGGGGAGAGAAGCGTCATGACGACCGAGATGACAGCATCGAGACTACGTAGCGCCGGACCACTGGCGTGGGTCGTGGCGGCCACGGCGATCATCCAGGTGATCGCCCCGGCGATCACGTTCAACGGTCTGGGCGGTTCGCCCGGCAGCGGCGCCGGGCCGGATCTGCTCATCACGCCCGTGGGATGGGCGTTCTCGATCTGGGGTGTCATCTACACCCTCGCGATCGCGCAGGCGGTGGTGGCGCTGACCGTCGACGGGGCACAGGTCTCGCGGGCCCAGCAGATCGGCCAGATCGTGCTGTACCTGGGCGCGACCTTGTGGATCGTGATGGCCGGCCTGGACTCCAGTGTCGCAACGGCGTGCGCGTTGGCGGTGATGTTCGTCGCCGCGATCATGCTGGTGATCGAGACGGCACCGCGGATCCACGACGACGGCTGGCCCGCGAAGCTCAACCTTGCCGCGGTGGGCCTGTACGCCGGGTGGGTCACGGCGGCGTTCTTCCTGAACATCTCGACGGCGCTGGTCGACCAGGGCGTGCTCGACGCCGACGTGGTGGGCTGGCAGATCGGCATGCTCGCGGTGGCCACGCTGACCCTGGTCGTGCTCCTGGTCCGCTCCGGAGGCAATCTCGCGTACGCCGCCGCCGGCGCCTGGGCGCTGCTGGGTATCACCGTCACGGGCCTCAGTGACGGCACGACGGCCGTCGCGATCGCGGCGCCGATCGCTGTCGTCGTGCTGCTCGGGACGCTCGTCGTCAGCACAGTCGCTGACGACGGGTGACCCCTGCAGCGTCGTCGCCCTATCGCGCTTCATCTGCTCCTTGGTAGGTGGGTGCCGTGGCATCTGCTCAACACATCTCGGCATTGATGGAATATCTGTCCTGTTGAAGCGTTGACCTTGAAAGAAGTTGAACAATCAACCAGGAGCGATCATGGACGTGGCACTCGGACTCGACACCTTCGGTGACGTGACCGTCGATCTCGAAGGGCGTCGGCTCAGTCAGGCCCAGGTGCTGCGCAACACGGTCGACCAGATCGTCCACGCCGATCAGGTGGGGGTCGACGCGATCGGCGTCGGTGAGCACCACCGCGACGACTTCGCCGTTTCCGCGCCCGAGATCGTGCTGGCCGCGGCTGCCGGCCGGACCGAGCGCATTCTGCTGGGTACGGCCGTCACGGTGCTGTCATCGGATGACCCGGTTCGGGTGTTCGAGAAGTTCGCGACGCTCGACGGCGTGTCCGGTGGCCGGGTCGAGATCCAGATCGGCCGCGGATCGTTCACCGAGTCGTTCCCGCTGTTCGGCTACGACCTGGCCGACTACGAGATCCTGTTCGAGGAGAAGCTCGACCTGCTCACCCAGCTGCTGAACGAGAAGCCGGTCACCTGGTCCGGTCGCACGCGGGCGTCGTTGACCGACGCGGACGTGTTCCCCAAGACCGAGAACGGCATCCGCACCTGGATCGGCGTCGGTGGATCACCTGAGAGCGTCGTCCGTGCGGCGAAGTACGGGCACCCGATGATGCTGGCGATCATCGGCGGCCCGCCCGAACGCTTCGCGCCATTCGCCGATCTGTATCGGCGTGCGCTGGCCGAGATGGGCCGCGATGTCCTGCCGGTCGGCGTGCACTCGCCCGGCCACGTCGGCGCGACCGACGCCGAGGCCCGCGACGAGCTGTTCCCGCACTTCAAGGCCAATCGTGACCGGATCGGGCGCGAGCGCGGGTGGGGGCCGGCCACCCGGGAGCAGTTCGAGGCCGAAGTCGATCACGGTGCGCTGTTCGTCGGCTCGCCGGAGACAGTGGCGCAGAAGATCGCCGCCACGGTCAAGACGTTGGGACTTTCCCGCTTCGACCTCAAGTACGCCAACGGCACGATGCCGCACGAGCAGCTGATGGACTCGATCGGGCGCTACGGCACCGAGGTCATCCCGCAGGTGCGCGAGCTGCTGGCCTGACTGCCCGGAGGTTTCGCGGAGCCGCCGGGGTTGACCGAGCGGCCATCAGGCGTAGCGTGTTAGTTGAACACTAAACCAGTATCGAGGGGTCCTCATGCACAGCACGCCGGATCTTCCCGTCCCTGTCGTCGCCACGCACGGCAGTGCCGATCCGGCGGCACCGCTCGTCGTCCTGCTGCACGGTCGCGGATCGAATGAGGAGCAGATTCTCGCCGCAGCCCCGCACCTTCCGGACGGGCCGCAGTACGCCGCGGTTCGGGCGCCCATCGCCGAGGGCGGCGGATACGCCTGGTTTGCCAACCGAGGGATCGGCCGACCCGTGGCCGAATCTCTGCGCCTGACCATGGACTGGTTCCGCAGCTGGCTCGACGACGTCGCACCAGCCGGACGGCCCGTGCTGCTGGTCGGCTTCAGCGGTGGTGCCGCCTTCGCGGGTGGTCTGGTCCTCGACGATCCGCGACGGTACGACGGTGCGGCAGTCCTGTACGGCACCCTGCCGTTCGACGCAGGGGTGCCGACGGACCGTGGTCGCCTCGCGAACCTGCCCGTCCTGGTGGCTCAAGGCGTCGACGACCACGTCATTCCTCGTGAGCTGCTCGACCGCACCTGGAGCTACCTGCACGGCGAGTCCGGCGCTCCGACCATCGGCCGGCGGCAACCGGGCGGACACGAGCTGTCGGCGACGACACTGCAGCACGTGGGCTCCTGGATCGCCCAGCGGTTGGACTTCCTTTCCCGGTTCGGCAGGATCCCCGCCGGGCCGCAGGTGCGTCCCCGGTGATCCACGCTGCCCGGCGGTGAGCTGCCGCAGCGCACCGGCCCCGGGCCCGACGTCAGCACGTCGATCCCACAACAGCAGCGCTCCGACACCTCGCCGGCCCACCTGCAGGAGCAGCTGTTCGCGCGGGTCAGCGCGCTGGCCGGCGTGGCCGTCGAGCCCTCGAGGATCTCGTTCCCCGGCGCCCGCGGCTTCACCGTGCGAGACGGTTCGAGCAATGCGCAGGCGTTCCTGGTGCCCGAGGTCGGCGAGTTCGCTCATCTGCATCCCGAGCACGACGGATCACTGCACATGGCACTGCCGGTCGAGCTGGCCACCGACGTGACGGCCCAGGGGTGGGGCCGACCGCACATGTGGGCCGGTACCCGGCTGTCGCCCGGATTCGTGATGGTGTTCGGGCCGCGTGACGAGGCCGAGCTCGAGGTCGTGTTCGGCATCGTGGCGGCCAGTTACGCCAGTGCGCGTGACGCCGGGGTCTGAGCGATCACGAACCGCGCCGCGTGTCCTCGGCGTCGCGCGAGGGGGTCAGGGCGAAGACCTTGATGGTGCGATCGGTCCACTGCTCGTAGCGGTCGAAGTTGGGCCACACCCGCACCATCGTGCTCCAGGCCTGCGCGCGATCCTCACCGTCGAGGCGCCGAGCCGTCAGCGCGTGGTCGCGCCGACGGAATCGACCCGTGACCTGCGGGTTCGCCTCGATGTTCTTGACCCACATCGGCTCCTTGGGGCCGCCGAAGAACGAGCCGGCGACCAGGATGCGGTCGCCGTCGGGCACGCAGAGCAGGGGATTGGTGCGCGGTACACCGCTCTTGCGGCCCACGGTCGTCAACGTCAGGTTCGGCAGGCCGGCGAGGTCGAGCAACGTGACGCGACCACGCGAGATCCGCTGCAACCACAGATCGAACCGCGTGATCCACGGCAGCAGTCGGGGCATCCACGACCACGATCCGATGACGATCGCGATCGGCCGGAGAATCCCGAATCGTCGTCGCTCGAACCTGATCTCGGTCATCTGCTGTCTCACTCGCTGTTGTCCAGTCGGTTCGTGACCTGACCGATGGCGCCGACCCGCCCGGGCGCGATGCGCGACCACACGTCGAGAGCGCGCGCATCGGGACCGGCCACGACACGCGCACGATCACGTTCGATCGCGCGCACCACGCGCCGGGCCAGCCGCTTGGGCGACGGCAT
>Ga0180220_1002569_pt1 | contig 11472 bp, 6 predicted proteins | sample eDN5th37CBELigBY_FD_151335 | JGI IMG/M metagenome (GOLD analysis project Ga0180220, IMG submission 151335) | Enriched backyard soil microbial communities from Emeryville, California, USA - eDNA 5th pass 37_C BE-Lig BY (version 2) (version 2) | ecosystem: Environmental > Terrestrial > Soil >... | reverse complement strand
GCCTTATTTCCGCCTGATGCAGCGGTTGTTCGTGCATGACGGCAAAACCTCCGCCGAGGAGGTAGCGGAAGAGCTGTACATGAGCTTTTCTTCGTTCAAAAAATGGATCGTCCAGCTAAACCGTGACGAACTGCGCCCGTTTCAGCTGCGGATCACGTATGCGGCGCCGACGCTGAAAGGAAACGAAATCCATGTCCGCTATTTTTTATGGAAGCTGTTCACCGAGGCTTATCCTTATACCGGATGGCCTTTTTCGAATGCCGATTACGCGCGTCTGGACGGCTGGGTGACCGAGATCGAGCGGGAAAACGGAATGATTTATTTTTTGAACGCAAAACGGAGCTTAACGTTCCTGATCGCGATCGTGCTCGAAAGGGTCAAGCAGGGGCACCGGGTTGCGCTCAAAAGCGGAAGCTACGCATGGGAACGCCATCCGTTTTTCGTTCCGGTCTCGAAGATGTCGGAAAAGCTGACTGCGGCGTACGGCGTCGTGTTGCCCCGCGAAGAGGTTTATTTTTTGCAGTCGATGTTCAGCTTGAGCCAGTATCACGGCAAGGACGGGTTCCCTGTTTTCGGGGGAAGGGCCCTTGCTTCGGAGCAGGAAGACGATGCAGGAAGCCGGATGTCCGGCCTGCTCATTTCGATTCTGGAAAACGCATTTCCGGCGCTGAACGCCAGCTCCCGTTTCCTGGCCGAAATCCGGGAATTCATGGACAAGCTGCGCATCGATAATGCCATTCCCGAGCTGATGGCCGTCTCGCACAGCCACCTGACCGGGTATATCCGCGACAAGGAGCAGCCGATCTATGCGGCGGTATCGGAATGCATGCGGCAATGGCAGCGGAGTTTTCCCGAGCTCATGTACTACGACTATCATTTGACCAAACTGACGTTTATGGTCAGCGCCAGCCTTCGGTATAAAAGCAAAAAGGCATTTCTCATTATCGGCGAGGAATTTTCGGTTCGGCATTACGTCGCAAACCTGATCAAACGGGAAATCGGGGACGACCTGACGATCGAAACCTCGATTTTGCACGGGCTGACCGATGACATCATCCGGGAGCAGCAGATCGATTTCGTGATCAGCACGATGCCCGTCTCCTTGACGAGCGTGCCGACCGTTCTGATTTCGACCATTCCGACGAAAAGGGACCTGGAGAACATCCGCCAGGAGCTGATGTCGTAAATAGCGTGGTCCTTTTTCTTCCGTTTCCAACGGCAGCATTTGGGCTAGTTTCGGCCGCGGATTCCCTTTAAGATGACTACTGTAAGCGATCACAGAAACATCGCTCGCGAGTTTAATCCAAAGGGGAAATGCAACATGAGTATTCATCTGGGAGCCAATGCCGGAGACGTCGCGGAACGGGTGCTGCTGCCCGGCGATCCGCTGCGCGCCAAATTCGTGGCCGAACATTTTCTGGAAAACGTTCGGTGCTACAACGAGGTCAGGGGGATGTACGGCTTTACCGGGTTGTATAAAGGGGTTCCGGTTTCGGTGCAGGGGACGGGCATGGGAAATCCGTCGATGAGCATTTATGCCACCGAGCTGATCCAGGATTACGGGGCGAAAAAGCTCATCCGGATCGGCACCTGCGGCGCGATGCAGAAGGAGCTGCAAATCCGCGATATCGTGCTCGCCCAGGCGGTTTCTTCGGACAGCAACATGACGGAGAAAATTTTCCTCGGCTGCAACTATGCGCCGTCGGCGGATTTCGGCCTGCTGATGAAAGCGTACCAGGAGGCCGTGCGCCGCAGCGCTAACGTGTCCGTGGGGAATGTGTACAATTCCGACGAGTTTTACAGGGAGACGATGGCAAGGCTTCATAAATTCATGGAGTTCGGGGTGTTGGCCGTCGAGATGGAAAGCACGGCGCTGTATACGCTGGCCGCCAAATACGGGGTTCGGGCATTGACGATCCTGACGGTGGGAAGCCAGCTGCTGACGGGCGAACGCTCCGCGCATAGAGACAGCGAGCAGTCCTTTAATCTCATGGCGGAAATTGCGCTGGAGACCATTATAGCGGACGCGTAACGCTGTATATTCGGAAAATATTGTGATTTAATTCACAAAAAAGGGGGAGACATCATGAAATATGTGATCGCTCTGATTGGACTTGTCGTCGTGCTTGCGCTTGCCTGGCTCGTCAGCTCGGATAAGAAGAACATCAAATTCCGTCCGATTCTCGTCATGATTGCGCTGCAGATCGTGCTCGGACTGATTTTGCTGAAGACAAGCATCGGGGAATTTTTGGTCAGAGGTTTTGCCGACGGGTTCGCGAAAATTTTGAATTTTGCGAACGAAGGCACGGATTTCGTGTTTGGCGGCATCGTCAACGAAGGCATCCATTCGTTTTTTTTCCACGTCCTGATGCCGATCGTGTTCATGTCGGTGCTCATCGGCATTTTGCAGCATTATAAAATCCTGCCGTTTATCATTAAATACATCGGCCTTGCGCTCAGCAAGGTGAACGGGATGGGCAAGCTGGAGTCGTACAACGCGGTCGCTTCCGCCATCCTCGGCCAAAACGAAGTGTTTATTTCCTTCAAAAAGCAAATCGGCCTGCTGCCGCGGCAGCGGCTGTACACGCTGTGCGCATCCGCGATGTCGACCGTGTCCATGTCGATCGTCGGCTCGTACATGACGATGCTCAAGCCGGAATACGTCGTGGCCGCGCTGGTGCTCAACCTGTTCGGCGGATTCATTATCTCCTCGATTGTAAACCCTTACAAGGTGCAGCCGGAAGACGATATTCTCGAAGTGCAGGAAGAGACGAAGCAGACCTTTTTCGAAATGCTCGGCGAATATATCATGGACGGCTTTAAGGTGGTCGTCATCGTCGGCGTGATGCTGGTCGGATTCGTCGCCCTGATCTCCATGGTCAACGGGATTTTCAGCGGCGTGTTCGGCATTTCGTTCCAAAACATTCTCGGCTACGTGCTCGCTCCGTTTGCGTTCCTCATGGGCGTGCCATGGAATGAAGCGATCAAAGCCGGAAGCATTATGGCCACGAAAATCGTGGCTAACGAGTTTGTGGCGATGCTCGACTTCGTGAAGGTCCAAGGGGAATTCAGCGAACGCGCCAAAGCGATCGTTTCGGTGTTCCTCATCTCCTTCGCCAACTTCGGCTCGATCGGCACGATCGTCGGCGCGGTGAAGGGCCTCAACGAAAAACAGGGCAACGTGGTGGCCGGATTCGGGCTGAAGCTGTTGTACGGAGCGGCGTTGGTCAGCTTTTTGTCCGCGACGATCATCGGCCTCGTGTTTTAAGGAGAGTTTTCAAAAAAAATCGGCGTAGTTTACCCAGAGACATTTCCGTCCAACCCCCGTAATCAGCGATCTCGTTGCCGCCGGGGGTTTTTGTTTGGGTTTTATGCAAGGGAGCAGCGATGACGAAAAAGCAAAAAAACCAGATCTGCCGGGAAGGCAATCTGGTTTTTAATATGTAATATTCGACATAAGACGTATACCTATTTTTGGACCCGCGATAAAAATATAATACTACAGCCGAAAGAATAAGTCTATATTTTTTTTCGTTTTTCTCTATACTTAAGTTCATTCTTAAGGGGAAGAGAGGCGAAGACGCAATGTTATACGAAAGCGAAGCGGCCGAACGGCAGCATTTGCAGGACATCATAAATAAGCTTCGGGCGGCGCTGGCCGCGATGGAGGATAAAGTATCGGATGCGTATCAGGACATTATTGAAGCCAAAAAATATCTGTGGATCAACATGGCCCAGCTGGATCCTGCGGAACGCGCGGCAAACCGGGTGGACATTTCGTTGTCGATCGATGCGGGAGAAAAAGCCGCGGCCAAGCGGCAGCGGATCGGCAAGCTGGTCGGCTCGCCTTATTTCGGCCGGGTGGACTTCAAGGCTTGGGATCGTTCCGAGGCGGATGCCTGTTACATCGGCGTGCATGCGTTCAGCGAAGAGGACGGCCAGCGCAACCTGATATATGATTGGCGTTCGCCCATTGCGAGCCTGTTCTACGATTTCCATGTCGGGAAAGCCCATTACGAAGCGCCTATGGGAAGAGTGAAAGGCGAAATGACGGCGAAAAGGCAGTACAAAATCAAGGACGGCGTCATGGATTACATGATCGAAAGTTCGATGAACATTAACGACGACGTGCTGCAAAAAGAGCTCAGCAGCAGCTCGGACGAAAAAATGAAAAACATCGTGGCGACGATCCAGCAGGAGCAGAACCGGATCATCCGCAACGAAACGGCGGGCGAACTGATCATCCAGGGGGTGGCGGGCTCCGGCAAAACGTCGGTCGCCCTGCACCGGGTCGCTTATCTGCTGTACCGGTTCAAAGAAACGCTGACCTCGAGCAACGTGCTGATCATTTCGCCGAATAAGGCGTTTTCCGATTATATTTCGAACGTGCTGCCCGAACTTGGGGAAGAAATGATTCTCGAAGCGAGCATGGAGGAGTTCGCTGCACAGGAGCTTGGGAAGCTCTGCCGATTTCAGACGTTTTATGAACAGTCGGCGGCTTTGGTGGAGGAGCGGGACGAGGCATTTGCCGAGCGGATCCGGTTCAAGGCCCGGTTGGAACTGATCCAGGAGCTGGAGGATTTCGCGAAACATGCGGAGTCGTTTTTTTTCGAAGCCGAGGATATCGTGCTGGATCAGGTTACGATCGCCAAGGAGGTTGTTTTAAACAGCTATCTAGCGGCGGCGGGGCTGCCCCTGCAGCAGCGGCTGGCCAAAACGGCGGCGGTCATCGGCGGGCAAACCCGAACCGAAGACGGGGAGAGATTGACGCCCGCTGCCGTCAAAAAAATAAAAACGGCCGTGAAAAAAATGTTCGGCGCGCAAAACATGCTTGCGCTGTACAAGGCGTTTTACGATCATATCGGCAGGCCGGAGATGTTCAAGCCGCTCGGGAAAAAAACGATCGAATTTGCGGATGTTTTTCCGCTGATTTATTTGAAGATGCTCATCGAGGGAACGGAAGCGATGCAGTTCGTCAAACATCTGCTGGTAGACGAGATGCAGGATTACGCCCCCGTGCAATACGCGGTGCTTGCCAAACGGTTTCCTTGCAAAAAAACGATCCTCGGCGATGCGACCCAATCGGTGAACCCGTATTCCTCCACGACCCTCGCCGAGATCAAGAAGGTGTTTCAATGCGCCGAAACGGTGGAGCTGCTCAAAAGCTACCGTTCCACGCTCGAAATCACGAACTTCGCGCTGCAGATCAAACCGAACCCTGACCTGGTTCCGGTAGAGCGGCACGGGGAGCAGCCGCAGGTCACGGGATATGGCAGCAAGCAGCAGGAGATGGACGGAATCCGCGCATTATGCCGCCGGTTTTTGAATGGGAAGCTCCATTCCCTCGGCATCGTCTGCAAAACCAAAGCGCAGGCCGAGCGGGTCGTCCAGGAGATCGGAGATGTGCACGCGGACGTGCATTTGCTGGATTTCGACAGCGACGGTTTCCGGGAAGGCATCACGGTCACCTTTGCCCATATGGCGAAAGGACTGGAGTTCGATCAGGTGATCGTTCCGTTTGCCGACCGCGAAACGTATTTCACGGAGCTGGATCGGAGCCTGCTGTACGTGGCCTGCACAAGGGCGATGCACCGGCTGCATGTGACGTATGCCGGGGAAATCACTCCTTTTTTGAAGCAGGTCGGCAAGTAACCGCAGTCCGCAGAAATGTTGGAGCACGCCCCCCGGCATACCGCGGGCATGCGATGTTTCGGCCGCTCTCTCGTTGATCCGCATGTTCAGAGTTTCTTTTCAAAGATTCCGTGCATACGATACTCAGTGCTGCGCCGATGGCAATCTCGCAAGTCCTCCGATGTTTGCGCGCTTGCTTTCCTTCGGGGCGCTTTCATGGTATTTTTAAGCAATGCGGCAGATATGGATTTTTATGCACTGGGAGGAGATCTGTCAAACATGTTCGTTCAGAAGGTGATCAAAACAGCGTTGGGCTTTTGCGTGTTCCTGTCATTTTGGTTCGGAATGGGGAATCTGGCGGTGGATACGTCCTATGCGGCCTCCGGGAATGAGTATTATGTGGCCGTTACGGGCAGCGACCAGAATTCCGGCAGCGCGGACGCCCCGTGGAGAACGCTGCAAAAGGCGGTTAACAGCCTGGATCCGGGGGACACGTTGTATGTCAGGGGCGGCGTTTATTCCGAGTTCGTGAACGTCAACGTCTCGGGGACGGAAACGGCCGGCATTGCCGTGCGGAATTACCCCGGCGAAACCCCCATCCTTGACGGTTCGGGGCTGGAAGTGGCTTCCGGCAATCAGGCGTTGGTGTATTTAACAGGCGTAAGCAACTTGACCTGGGAAGGTTTCGAAATCCGGAACTTGGCGACGTCGAGCTCCTCTTACGATCCGGCGGGGATCCGCATCAAAAACGGAGGCAGCCGCATCCGGATTTTGAACAACGATATCCATGATATCCGAAACACCTCCACGTCCGGAAACGCGCACGGGATCCACGTGCTGGGCAATACTTCGGTCCCGTTAACCGGCCTGACGATCAGCGGGAACCGGGTCCATCACCTGATGACCGGAAAAAGCGAATCGCTGACGCTTAGCGGCAACATCGACGGTTTTGAGATCACAAACAATAAAGTGTTCGAAAATAACAATATCGGCATCGAACTTGCCGGATTTTACGGCGCGTGCGCAAGCGGATGCGTGGATCAGACCCGTAACGGCGTCGTATCCGGAAATATCGTGTACGGCATCGATTCCTCCGGCAATCCGGCCTACGGGACGGGCATTCATGCGGCAGGGGGCATCTATGCCGACGGGGCGGCCAACATCGTCATCGAACGCAATCACATGTTCTCCAACGATTTCGGGATCGAGCTCGCCAGCGAGAAAAAAGGAAAAGCGACGAGCCGTATCACGGTGCAAAACAACTTCATCCACGACAACTACGGAGCCGGTGTGATCATGGGAGGCGCGGATTCGTCCAACGGCGGCGCTGCCGGCAACAAGATCGTCAATAATACGTTCGTGGAAAACGACGCATTGATGCAAGGGTACGGCGAAATCACGCTGCAATGGAATACGGTGGACAATTTGATCGCCAACAATATCATTTACAGCAACAAGCAGAAGCTGTCCGTCAACAAAATCAATGCCAGCGGCTCCGGCAACAAGCTGGATTATAATCTGCATTACAACGCAAGCGGGGGGAGCGGCACGATTTGGAGATGGCAGGGGGTTACGTATAAAAGCTTGCCCGCCTTCCAGACGGCAACCGGCTTCGACATTCATTCGCTGATCGGCAACCCGATGTTCGTGGATATCGTCAATCGCAATATCCGGCTAACATCGGCTTCCGCCGCGGTCAACAAAGGCTCCAACACGCATGCGGCGGGACAAAACACGGACTATGAAAACGGGCTTCGCATTCGTGAAGGCACGGTGGACATGGGGGCGCTGGAATACGTTGCCGGAAAGGATCCGGTATCGGCGCCCGCATTCAAATATGCCGCCGACGGAAATCCGGGCGAATGGCAGCAGGTTCCGGTCTTAAGCAAAGGCGGCGCGTACGCCTCCCTGTTTAAAGCGGTAGTCGAACAAAAGCGGCTCTGCATCCTCGTTCAGGGTAACGGACTGACGAAAAAAAGCCAATTTTTCTTGAATACGGACAATAACGACAAAACCGGCTTTAAAATCGGCAAGTTTACGCAAAGCGGCGCCGAATTTTTGCTTGAAAACGGAGTGCTGTACCGGTATACGGGAACCGGCGGAACGGATTGGTCCTGGAAGCTCGTCCGGACCTACAAAGGAACAAGCGATTATGCGGCAAGCGACAAGGCGGTCGAAGCGTTGGTGCCGCTGGCAGACCTTGGGGTAACGGCGGATCAAACGATCAAAATCGGATTCGTACTCAACGACTCCTCCGTAAACAAGCTTCCCGCCAGCGGCGGAATGATAGCGGTCCCTAAACCTGCGGCCAACAAGCAGCAGCAGAACTAAACGGATAACAGCCTCACTCCCAATCTCAGAAGACTTGAAATGGGAGGGAGGTTTTTTTATTTCCGGGATTCGATAAGAACCCATTGTAAAACTTGAAGAAATGGGTTATATTTCCATTTGATGTGTAAGCCATAAGTCCTTCTATCATTTTATTTTTCTCTATTATCCCGGTAAGCAGTACATTTATCCCGGGGTTTTTTAATGAGATTCACCCTCGAAATATCGGAGGATATGAAGGATTTTGAAAGATTATCGGCTTATATGTCGTTATAATAGATCGATAGGAGTGGGGCCATGAAGGTATTAATTACCGGGGGTTTGGGGTTTATCGGCTACCATGTGGCGGAGCGTTTCTCCAAGGAAGGCTACGAGGTTTATATCATCGATAACCTGTCCACGGGTACCAAAGAAGACGTGCATTTCAAGCATAAATTGTACGAGCTGTCGGTAGAAGATACGAAATGCGAAGAGATTTTCAGGAACAACCGGTTTGATGCGGTCGTCCATTTGGCGGCGCAGGTCAACGTCGTGTCTTCGATTGCCGATCCGAGGCATGATTCGGAATCCAACGTGCTTGGACTCGTCAACATGCTCAGCTTATCGCAAAAATACGGGGCGAAAAAATTCATTTTTGCTTCTTCCGCCGCCGTGTACGGAGCCAACGAGCATTTGCCGATTTCGGAATCGGAGCGGGCCAACCCGATCTCGCCGTACGGCATCAGCAAATGGGTCGGAGAGTCTTATTGCAGCAAGTGGAAAGAGTTATACGGCCTGGATACGCTTTGCTTCCGCTTTTCCAACGTGTACGGCCCGCGCCAAGGGAGCAAAGGAGAGGGCGGCGTCGTATCCATCTTCTTGGAGCGGCTATTGTCCGGGCAGCCTTTATACATACGCGGAGACGGAGAGCAGACCCGCGATTTCATCTACGTCGAAGACGTGGCCGATGCCATTTACCGCGCATCCTACTCGTCGCTGACGGGAGTTTATAATCTATCTACGAATACGGAATGCAGCGTCAACCAATTGGCAGGCGAGCTGAAGGAACTGCATGGCGCCGCGGAAGTGGTCTATCAGGATCCGCAGCCTGGGGATATCCGCCATTCGAGGCTGGATAACGCCGCGGTGAAACGCGATCTGGACTGGACGCCGATGTACGGCGTCAAGGAAGGGCTTTTCAGAACGTACACCTGGTTCTCCAAACATGCCGCCGGGCGGGAAATGGCCGCCGCATCGGAAACGAAGCCGGGGTCCGGACGGGCCAAGATCCGGGTTTGGATGCCTCTTGTCGAAAATCTGGTCGCGTTTGCGTTAGCCGCTTTGCTCGTCCTGAGCGACTGGAACGACACGGTTGCTTTTATCGATATCCGTTTGCTGTACATCGTCGTCATCGGCATTATTTACGGAAGCCGGCAGTCGATCGTGGCGGTCGCGTTATCCATCGGGCTTCTCATTTATGAAAAAATCGCGGACGGACGCGAACTCGTTTCCTTGTTTTACGATACGGACTTTTTCTTTCAAACGGCCGTATACCTGTTCGTCGGCCTGGTCGTAGGTTACGCGATCGAGCGGAAAAACCGCAAGCTGCAGGCGCAGCAGGAGCAAATCGTGCTTCTTGAGGACAAGCAGGCCTTTCTTACCGGCGTTTACAATGAAGTAAGGGCGGTCAAGGACGAATTGCAGGAACGGATTCTGAGCAGCGAGGACAGCTTCGGAAAAATTTATTCCATCACGAAAGAGCTTGAAAGCCTCGAGCCGGAGCTTATTTTTAACGCCACGTTAAACGTCGTCGAATCCATCATGAAAACGTCCGACGTTTCGATTTATGCTGTAAATTCGGACTTCAGCTATCTCCGTCTTGTCGCGCAATCGGGCGGGGAAGAAGCCGGCGCCAAATCTTTGAAAGTCAGCGAGCATGATTACCTCCGGGACCTGTTCGAAAACGGAAAACCTTTCGTGAACAAGCAGCTGCTGGATCATGCCCCCGCGCTTGCCGCGCCCGTGATGAACAAAAACGAAATCGTGGCTGTCATTTTCATTCGCAGCATGAAATTCGACAATTTCTCGCTGTATTATCAAAACCTGTTTAAGGTTACGGTCGAACTCATCTCGTCCTCGTTGTCCCGGGCATTGTCTTACGTGGAAGCCATGCGCAGCATCCGTTACGTCGACGGGACCGCAGTGCTTAACGCCGAAGCGTTCGCGGCGATTTTGGACAGCAAGCGGCAGGCGAAAGAGCAGCACAGTACGCCTTATCTGCTGCTGGAAACGGATTGCGGCGGGATGTCCCTGAAGGCTTATGCGGACAAGCTCTCCGGCATTCTCCGCGAGACGGATTATATCGGCGAAGGCGACGAAGGCCGGCTGTACATCCTTCTGTCCAACACCGGACAGGAAGACGCCCCGCACGTGATGAAGCGTTTTGAGCAGCATCAAGTTCCGCTGCGTTTGATCGAAGAGGAAGCGGCGTCATGATCGAACTTGTCATATTGGTATATATTCTGTTGTGCGGCGTCGCGTTATGGTTTTTTTACCGCCAAAACCGGCGGGAATGGCTGCTGCGGTGGGTTTGCGTCAGCGCTTTTCCTGTCATCGGGTGGCTGTTTCCGCTGTTTTGGCCGGACTCCTGGCTGCGGAGAGGCTCCAAAACCAACGAGGAATTGTTTGCCGAGAAAGGCAAGGCCGAATTCGAACTGATGGATATTTACACGGAAACCCAGGCTAACCGGGATCGGGGCGTGCTGGCGATCGAAGAAGCGCTTGTCGTCAATGAGCACGCGGAACGGCGCAAAGTGATGCTGGAGGTGCTCAAGCAGGACGCGATGGCTTACATCGACGTTTTGCAAAAGGCGGTCAGCAACGAAGATACCGAAACCTCCCATTACGCGGTCAGCATGGTGATGGAAGTCAAGCGGAAGCTGACCTTGTCGATGCAGGAGCTGTCGGTGCAGTATGAGGCGAACCGGCGGGATCCCGATCTGCTCCGAGCGTATGCAAACGTGATCCGCGATTACATCCGGAGCGGGTTTCTGGATGAGCGGACGCTGCAGCAATACAAATTCACCTATCTTGCGGTGTTAAAGGATTTGATCGAAGCGGCCCCGGATACCGATTTTGCCTTCGAAGAGAAAACGAAAACGGAACTTGAGCTGAAACGGTATACGGAGGCGGAGCAAACCGCAACGGCCTATTTGCAGCGCTGCCCGGACCGGGAGGAAGCCTACCGGCTATTGATTCAAGTTTATTATGAAATGAAGTCGCACAAAAAGCTGCTGGAGACGCTGGATTTGCTCAAGCAATCTCCTATCCGCCTGTCTCATCGAGCGCTGACCACGGTGCGATTCTGGTCGGAAGGAGCATGACATGAATGTAGATGTGAAGCTGAAGCGTAACGTGTATATCATCATCGCCGCCATCGTGCTGATGGCGGTTGCGGTGCAGGTGTCGCGGTCCGAGTTCATCATGGAATTCAGCCAGAACCATGACCTGGCCAAGGATCGGCAGTCCTTGATC
>Ga0180220_1002568_pt1 | contig 11478 bp, 6 predicted proteins | sample eDN5th37CBELigBY_FD_151335 | JGI IMG/M metagenome (GOLD analysis project Ga0180220, IMG submission 151335) | Enriched backyard soil microbial communities from Emeryville, California, USA - eDNA 5th pass 37_C BE-Lig BY (version 2) (version 2) | ecosystem: Environmental > Terrestrial > Soil >... | reverse complement strand
CGTGCTGCTGAGAATGGTGCAAGGACTCTCGGTGGGTGGCGTCTACGGTGGCGCAGCGACGTATGTCGCCGAGCACGTCCCGCAACCGCGTCGCGGCTTCTACACGAGCTGGATCCAGATCACGGCCACGGTCGGCATGGCGCTGAGTCTGGTCGTGATCTTCGCGACGCGATCCCTGGTCGGTGAAAGCGCGTTCGAAGTATGGGGCTGGAGAATTCCGTTCCTGCTGTCCATTGCCTTGCTGGGCCTCACCGTCTGGATCCAGCGCAAGCTTGCGGAGAGCCCGGTCTACGTACAGATGAAGGCGTCCGGCCGCTCTTCTTCCCACCCGTGGAAGGACGCATTCGGCAACTGGCGCAACCTGCGACTGATTTTAATCGCTTTGTTCGGTGCCATGATCGGCCAGGCCGTCATCTGGTACACGGCGCAGTTCTACGTGTTCTTCTTCATGGAGCGCACCCTGCGCGTCGACGCCGCGTTGACGAATCTGCTGGTCGCATCGGCGCTCGTCATATCGACGCCTCTGTACATCCTGTTCGGCTGGCTGTCGGACAGGATCGGGCGCCGGCCGGTCATCCTGGGCGCGTGCATCCTTGCGGCGCTCACGTACTTCCCATTGTTCAAGGCACTCACCTATGCGGCGAATCCGGATCTCGCACGAGCCGTCGCGGCCGCCCCGGTCACGGTGCTCGCCGACGAGGGTGAGTGTGCCTTTCAGTTCGACCCGGTCGGTAAAGCGCGCTTCAGCACCTCGTGTGACATCGTCCGCTCCTACCTGGCGCGCGCCGGCATACCCTACGAGACGATCGTCGCGCCGCCCGGCACGGTCGCGGAATTGCATGTCGGCGAGGAGCGCCTGAGCGCCTTTGCCGGCGAGCGTCTGCCGGCGCCGGAGCTCGCGGCGCAGCGGGCGGCTTGGGAGCGGCAGGCGCAGGCGCTGGTCGCCGCGGCGGGGTACACGGCGATGGCCGATTCCGCGAAGGTCAACGTGCCTTTGGTGTTGCTGATCCTGGTCGCGATGATGAGCCTCGCTGCCATGGTCTACGGTCCGATGGCGGCGCTGCTGACCGAGCTGTTTCCGGCGAAGGTTCGCTATACCTCGATGAGCCTGCCTTACCACCTCGGTACGGGATGGTTCGGCGGCTTCCTGCCGCCTGTTGCGTTCGCAATAGTTGCGGCGACCGGCGACATATTTTCCGGCTTGTGGTACCCATTGGTGTTCGCGGCGCTGTCGTTCGTCGTCGGCGTACTGCTGCTGCCGGAGACGCGGCATGCGGATCTCCGCAACTGACGGCGAGCGCAGCGCAGGTGTCGATCGAGGACAGGATCCCGGCGCTTCGTTCGACTGAGGCGGATCCGACGCGGCGAGCACGGCGAGCAATCGAGATCAGGCAAGTGAAGGGGGTTCAGATGAGACGATCGTTCAGTATTTCCTGCGCACTCGCAATTGCCGCGCTGCTGCCGGCCGCGCATGCGGAGAACAAGCCCGCTCAGGCGAGCGACAAGGATGTCATAGAGTATCGTGAGCACATCATGCATGCGCTCGACGAGCAGGCCGCGATCCTCGGGCTGGTCGTCTCCGGGTTGATTCCCGCCGACAACGTGACCGCCCATCTCGATACCATCGCGATGCTCGCCTCGGTCGCGCTCAAATCCTTCGAGCCGAACGTGGCGGGCGGGGAGGCCCGACCGGAGGTGTGGAAGAACTGGCCCGACTTCTCGCAGCGCATGAACGAGTTCGCGCAGAAGACCGCGAACGCCGCAAAGCTCGCGCATACGGAGGGACCGGAGACCGCGATGTTCACCATGTTGGACGCCATGGGCTGCAAGGGATGTCACGAGCAGTATCGCGACGAGAAGAAGTGACTCGACCTCCGCGCGCCAGCCATGCGCCCGCGCCCGCGAGCTGCACCGACGCAGCTCGCGCGCGGCGGTGCTGCGACCGCGCTGAGCGCCGCAGATGCGGCGACGCCGCCGCCGGGCGACGGAAGCCGCATCGACTCGTACACCGCCGTACGGCGGCTTTCCGCTGCAGCTCGCTCGCCGCCTGTTGCAACTCCCCCCTTCGCAGGGGCGCGAACTGCCGCTAGATTCGTCCTGCCGCCGTACGGCGGACCTGCTGCCTGTTTCGCGGCGTGTGCCGCTTCGAATGGTCCGTCTCCGATCGCCATCCGTGGCGCGCCCGGGCCGTCGTGCCGTGTCCATTGCAACATCAATGCGATTGATGCAAGACGCCAAAAAGTATCGTTTGCCGATGCGAACGGGCGTCTCTAGGATGGGATTCGCGACGTGCCACCCTGCGTGTGCTGCGAGCGCGAGCAGCGTCCGAGCCGACTTTCCGGGCGACCGCGCCGCCAGAGCGCATGGCTTCATTCACGCATGACTTCCATCATGGAGTGCGAGTTCCAGGTCATGAGTATTCGCAAGCCGCTGTCGAAGATCCTCCCGGGCATGAACGTCGTGGGCGCCTGCCTCACCGCGGGAGCGCTGCTCATGACCGCTCCCGACGCATCGGCCGAAAGCCGCGGCTATGCCATCTCCTTGATCTATACGGCCAGCTACTCCGATCAGGATCACTGTCCGAACGGAGGCAACGGCGGCCCGCCCGAGATGAAGCAGAGAATCCTCATGAGCCGCGGCTACACCAGGGAGCAGGCGTTCAAGATCGTCGCCTCGAATGACGTCGACGAGAACGGAAAGACGATCGACTTCCGGATGCGCGGCACTCTGGATGGCGAGCCGGTCAGCGTCGCGATCTTCCCGACGTCCTACCCAGACCCGCACATCGAGACGGCACAGGGGCGCTACGCGTACGGTTTCAATCTCGACGGCAAGGTCGATTCGAGCTCGTTCGAGGATCCGGAAACGCACGAGCAGGGCGTAGACAACCAGATGTGGCGCGTGCTCGGGTGCTTCACGAACTATCAGGTGCGACGGCCCGTCATTCCATACAACGAGAGCATCGTCTGGGACACCGCCATCGACTCGATGCCGGCATGGCTGGTCTCCATCTCGGGTGAGGATCTGAGCAAGGACGGCGAGGTCACCGTCACGTTCGACCGGGCGCTGAACATCGTCATGCGCAACGCGCACGGTCAGGTGCTGCGCGGCTCCTCCTATACGATCGACAGCGATCCACGCTCGCACAGCGTCTTCAAGGGGCGCATCGAGGATGGCGTCGTCACAGTGGAGCCCGCGGACTTCTTCATGCAGGGCGAATCGCAGTTCTACGCGGTCCTGCGACTCACACAGGCACGCTTGCGGTTGACGCTGCATCCCGACGGAACCGTGAGCGGCGTGCTCGGCGGCTATCAGCCCTGGCTGGACTATTACCACTATCTGTCGATACGCGGCGAGAACGACGGGCTCGTGGATCTGCCAGGGGTGTACTACGCGATGAAGCGCCTTGCCGATGCCGACCCGGATCCGGCCACGGGCGAGAACCGGGCCATCTCGGCGGCCTATTACATCGAGGCTGCGCCCGTGTTCCTGACGAACGGTGCAGGTCAGATCGTGAGCACGGCGTATCCCGGCGACGCGCACGAGCCCGGCGCACCGGCGCAGCGGAAGGACGGCGCCGTTCAGCAGAATGCGGTGGCGCAGCAATAGGCGACGAGTCGGGTCGGGCCACGATCCACTCGCGCAAGAGCGAGAGGCACATGCAGATGCGCAGATTGTCCGACCTGGCCCCGGCACTTGCAGGCGCGCTCGCCTGCACCTGGTTCGTGTCGTCGGCAGCACAGCCGGCACCCGCGCCGGCAGAAGCGCAGGACCTCACGTTCGTGCGCCTGACGACCCGCCAGTATCAGCACTCCATACACGACATTTTCGGCTCGAACGTCGAGGTCAAAGACAACAAGGTCGCGCCAGGCTTTCGCGACGAGGGATTGCTGGCGCTCGGCACGAGAAAGCTGACGATCAGCTCGGCCGAGATGGAGCAGTACGAGGATCTCGCGCAGGACATCGCAGCCCAGGTCGTCGACCCGGGCCGCAGAGCGACGTTGATGAGCTGTCGCCCCGACGACGAGAGCGCTGCCGACGACGAATGCGCCGCAAGTTTCCTCGGCCAGGTCGGGGTGCTGCTGTTCCGCCGTCCGCTGAGCGAGCCCGAGCTGCGCATGTACGTCTCGACGCACAGCGAGGCGGCCGGCCAGCTCCACAGTTTCAACGCAGGGCTGACCGCGGCGCTGGCGCAGATGCTCGTGGCGCCCGACTTCCTGTTCAGAGTCGAGGTCAGCGAGCCGGATCCGCAGCGACCGGGGCAGCGGCGTCTGGATGCCTACTCGCGAGCGGCCCGGCTCAGCTTCTTCCTGTGGGACAGCACGCCCGACGCCATGCTGCTCGCCGCGGCCGAGTCCGGTGCACTACTGACCGAAGAGGGGCTGACCGCGCAGGTCGAGCGCATGCTGATGTCCCCGCGCGTGGAGCATGGGCTGCGGGCGTTCTTCTCGGACATGCTCGGGTTCGACGGCTTTGCGACGCTGAGCATCGATACGAACCTGTATCCGAAGTTCACGAAGTACGTTCACGAGGACGCGGAGGAGCAGACGCTGCGTACCATCGTCGATCAGCTGCTGCGCAAGAACCAGCCATACGGGGAGCTGTTCGTGACGCGCGAGACGTTCCTGACGCCCTCGCTCGCGGCACTGTATGGAGTCGCCTTGCCACGATCGCAGGAGCTCGGCGGCGCGATTCCGTGGGTGCCCTACGAGTTTCCCGAGCATGATCCGCGTGTCGGCATCCTCAGCCAGGTCAGCTTTCTGTCCCTGAACTCCCATCCCGGCACGTCCTCGCCGACGCTGCGCGGCAAGGCGCTGCGCGAGAAATTGCTCTGCCAGAAGGTTCCGCCTCCGCCCGGCAACGTCGATTTCAGCCTGGTGCAGGACGTCAACAACCCGAAGTTCAAGACCGTACGCCAGCGTCTCACGGCACACAGCACCGAAGCCATGTGCGCGGGCTGCCACAAGATCACCGACCCGATGGGCTTCGCCCTGGAGAACTTCAACACGGCCGGAGAATTCCGCACGACCGAGCGCGGCGAGCCGATCGACGCGAGCGGAACGCTCAATGGCAGGTCGTTCGATGGAATTCAGCAGCTCGCGCAGGTCCTGAAGGAGACGCCCGGAACGAGCGCCTGTCTGATCACTCGTGCCTATTCGTACGGGACGGAGCGAAAACCGAGCCGCGAGGAGCGCCAGTGGCTGACAGCTCTGCAATCCGAGCTGGCCAAGGAGGGTGGTGTCCGCTGGCGCGAGCTGATGCACCGGATCACCCTGAATCCCGATTTCTACACGATCCCAGGCGCAGCCACCTTGACGGTGCAAGCCGGGCGATAGCCATGGGCTCTGGAGGTGACCAGATGAGCACACATCAACGATTGAGTCGGCGCCAGGTTCTGCGTGGAGTCGTCGGTGGAGTGGCGGTAAGCGTCGGCCTGCCCGTGCTGGAGTGCTTCTTGAACCCGAGCGGCACGGCCTACGCGGCGACCGGGGCGGCATTGCCTCCGATCTTCGGCACCTGGTTCTGGGGGCTGGGCCTGACGCCCGGTCACTGGGAACCCGCTGCGAGCGGCAACGAGTATGCGCTGCCCGAGCACCTCGCGATGCTCGAGCCGGTCAAGGCCAAGATCAACCTGTTCAGCGGCATGCAGGTGTTCCTGGACGGCAAGGTCAACCAGAACCACTTCTCCGGCGCGCAATGCCAGATGACGGGCATGGTCTCGCGCAACGGCAGCGACTATACGACCAGCATCGATTCGATCATCGGCAACCATTTCGGACAGCGCACGCGATTCCGCTCGATCGAGGTGAGCTGTGACAACGATCGTCGCTCGACGTGGAGCGCACGCGGCGAGAACGGCATGAATCCGGCAGAGGTCTCGCCGCTCGCCCTGTACGGGCGCATCTTCGGCCCGGACTTCAAGGATCCGAACTCCGCCGATTTCACGCCCGATCCGGCGGTGATGGTCAGGAAAAGCGTGCTGTCCGGGGTGACCGAACAGCGCCAGGCGTTGATGCGGCGGGTGTCGGCTTCCGACCGGACGCGTCTCGACGAGTATTTCACGTCCGTGCGCGACGTGGAGCAGCAGCTCGCGGTGCAGCTCGAGCGGCCCAGTCCGCTGCCTGCCTGCTCCGTGCCGCCGCCGGTCGAAGTCGAGAATCTCGGCACCCTCGTCGAGCAGACGCGGGCGACGCACCGGCAGTTCGTGCAGTTGATCGCCCACGCCCTGTCGTGCGGGCAGACGCAGGTGTTCAATATCGCCATGGGATCTTCGTTCTCGCCGCTGCGCAAGCCCGGAGAGGCGAGTGCCTATCACCAGCTCACGCATGAGGAGCGCATCGACCCTCAACTCGGCTACCAACCCACCTGCAAGTGGCTCGCCGAGCAGCAGATGGCGTTCTTCCTGGAAATGGTCCAGACCCTCGACGCGATTCGTGAAGGCGACTCGACGCTGCTGGATCGCAGCCTGGTGTTCGCATACACGGACCATGGCGAGGCCCGGCTGCACTCGATGAAGAAGTACCCGGTGTTTACCGCGGGCAGCGGTGGGGGACGTATGCGCACCGGCTATCACATCGCGGCCGAGGGCGACACGGTCACACGCGTCGGCCTCACGCTGCAGCAAGCCGTCGGAATCAACGCGGGTAGCTGGGGCACGGAGACGAACCGTGCGACGAAGCCCTTCAGTGAAGTGCTCGTGTGATCGTTGAAGGCCGGAGCGGCCGGGCGGAAGCGGCGGAGCGCAAGTCATGACACAGACGAAACAGCATCGGTCGGTTGCGATTGGCCTGGCGTGGATCGCAGTACTGGCGATGCCCTGCGGGGCCTACGCCGCGAAGGGCGAGAAAGTGCCCTCGACGACGCCGCCGGGCGTGACTCTCATCGAAGTGGTCAGAGAGCTGGGCAATTCGCAGCCGCAGATCCTGTGGCTACGCCCCGGAGACGCCGACGGGCATACGTTGTTCGCATACCAGCAGGACGAGCCACGCAGCGCGAAATGCGTCGCGCAGTGCGCGCAGGAGTTCCCGCCGCTGCTGGCCTCGCGCGATGCGCGAGCGAGCGGCGACTGGTCGCTCGTGCGCCGCCCCGATGGGGCGCGGCAATGGGCCTACCAGGGACAGCCGCTGTACACCTGGTCGAAAGAGCTGAACCCCGGTGAGGTTGCGACCAACGTCGCGCTGACCGACACGTCGAACTTCAAGCTCGCAGAAGGCGCACAGAAGCCCACCTCGCTGATGCCGCCGGATGGCTGGCAGGTCGTGCGCTTCCAGCCCGCCGCCTCCATGGCGCTGCCGGACGGCATCGACGCGCGCGTGGTGTACTCGCACCAGGCAGTGGCCCTGACCGACGCACAGGGACACACCCTGTATGCGTTCGACGGAGACGCCCGGCGCGATCAGCAACTCTGCACGGCAGCTCGCTGCGATGTCGAATGGCTGCCCGTCGCGGCGCCTGCGCTTGCGGCCTCGGTCGGTGAGTTCTCGCCCGTCACGCGCGCGGACGGCTCCCTGCAATGGGCGTACAAGAAGCAGCCGCTGTATCGCTATCGAGACGACGCGCTCCCCGGGGACGCACTGGGCGCGGGCGTCGACGAGCATTGGAGCGTCGCAGTACTGACGCAGAACTTCCGTCCGTCCGGCGTGAGCGTCGCCCTGCTGGACGGGTACGGCGCGACCATGGCGAGCGATGGCATGACGCTCTACGGCGGATACGCCTTCGGCAAACGTTGGGGAGGGCGCAACCTGCGCGACACGTTCAAGGACGCCTACCACAAGGGCAAGGAGCTGGGCGGGGCGGCCTGCGACGAGGCGCAGTGCCTGAAATCGTGGCGGCCGTTCCTCGCCGACGCGCGTGCCCAGCCGAGCGCCTTCTGGGAACCCATCACTCGCGCGGACGGCACGCGGCAATGGGCCTACAAGGGCTTCGCCATGTACACCTACGCCGGTGACGAGGCGCCCGGCGACCATACCGGGCAGGCGATCTACGACTTCAAGAAGCCCGAAGGTAACAGCGAATACCTCAAGAAGGTCGCGTTCTACCAAGAGGTGGGCAAGGCATCGGGCGGCGCAGGCATCTACTGGAACATCGCCAAGCCCTGAACGAGTCTGCAGTTCTGCAACGCATGGGGGAGCAGACCAGCATGGGGGAGCAGACCAGCATGTCGAGATGCAGGCCGGGCGCGGCACATGCCAGCGCCCGCGCCGCACCGTTGCCACTGGCCTAGGCAGCCATCATCGCAGTCGCAATCATGACCGTGCCCGGAGACATCGTCCGGGTGCGCCGGGAGCGTTCGGCTTCGCATATCCGATCGGGGGTACAGACACGAACAGATGCAGGAGCACGGGTCATGCAGGGAGGAGAGGGTTCGGCAAAACAACTCTCAAAGGCCACTGACAATGAAAACGACAAAGCTTCCATCGATCACACTCGCCGTAGCGGTCTCATCGATCCTGGCTGCGGGAGCCGCGCCGGCCCAGACACTTACACAGGCAGGCGCCACGACAGACACGGCCGCCGCGAACATCGAGACCGTCAGCGTCAGCGCATCGCGGATCCGTATCGACGGGTACAGCGCACCGACTCCGGTGACCGTGCTCGGCAACGATGCCATTCAGCGCGAAGCCCGGATCGACGTGGGCGACCTGATCCGCGACCTGCCTTCGTTCGGCGCCTCGGCCTCACCCAACAACAGCACGAACCAGAGCCTGGTCACGGCCGGCGTTGCGGGCCTGAACCTCGTGTCGTTGCGCAATCTCGGATACAACCGCAACCTCGTGCTGTTCGACGGGCAGCGCGTCGTCGCCTCCAGCATCCAGGGCGGAGTCGACATGAGCACGCTGCCCGCGAGTCTCGTCGAGCGCATCGAAGTCGTCACCGGCGGCGCGTCGGCGGCATGGGGCTCGGACGCGGTCGCAGGCGTCGTGAACGTGCTCATCAACAAGGAGTTCACGGGTCTCGAGGCGCATGCCGAGAGCAGCGACAACTGGAGCGGCAAGCACGGGCAGCGCAAGTTCGAGCTCTCATACGGCACCGACTACGCGGGCGGCCGCGGGCACGTGATCGCCAGCGGCTCGTACCAGGAGACGCCGGACGAGTTCTATTCGTACGACATCGCCGGCTTCCGCTATCAACGCCTGGTCAGCAACCCGGACTTTGCCCCCGGCAACGGACGACCGCGCCTGATTCATGCGGACAACGTGGGCCTCGTGCAGGCGACCCCCGGAGGCATCATCACGGACACGGCGCTCGCCGGCACCTATTTCGTGGGCGCTGAGGCGACCCCGACGCAGTTCGACTACGGCAACGTATCGGAAGGCTACTACACGAACGGCGGTACCCTGAACACGAGCGAAGGCGATATCGGCCTGGTGTCCGCGCCCTCGCGCGGCTCGGCGTTCTTCGGTTTCACGAGCTTCGAGATCACCGGGAACGTAAAGGCGTCGCTACAGCTCAATCGCGGCGAGTTCTGGTCCAAGACCAACAGCTGGTCGGACATCAAGTACGGCACGGTCGTCGTCAACAGCGGAAATCCTTTCATACCGGCGTCGATACAGCAGCGCATGGACGAGCTGGGCATCTCCAGTTTCCATCTCGGCACGCTGAATCACATCCCGAACAGGCCCAGCCTCGCCGAGCAGGCGCAGTCGCTCGGCGGTGTCGTGATCGAGCAGGAGCGCGTGCTGACGCGCGGGGTGTTCAGCCTCGACGGCTCGTTCGGCAACGGATGGACCTGGAATGCGTACTATCAGCACGGCGAGTCGGAAACCGACATGCGTGGTTTGAACAATCAGCAGCCTGCGCTATACAGGTTGGCGGTGGACGCGGTGCGAGTCACGGAGCAGAACGTCGGCAGCTCGGGCTTGCCGATCGGCAGCATCGCCTGCGCCTCGACCTTGATCGACCCGACCAATGGCTGTCAGCCGCTCAACGTGTTCGGCGTGGGCAACGCCTCGCCGGAGGCGATCGCGTACATCACGGGCGTCGCCCGTGCCGGCGGTGAGACCCTGCTCGGAATCCTGACGCAGAAGGTCGGCTCGATCTCGATGCAGGGAAGCTTGCCGTTCGGCTTCGATGCCGGCCAGGTCTCGACGGCGTTCGGCGTCGAGTATCGCGAGGAGGTGGGCAAGCAGCGGGTCAGCCCGGCCGCGCAGGCTTCGACGTTCCAGCTCGGCAACTTCAAGAACTTCTACGGCAAGTACGACACCAAGGAGGCTTTCGTCGAGTTCAACGTGCCGCTGCTGAAGGAGCGCGGAGTGGACTCGCTCACGTTCGATGCCGCCGGGCGCTTGACCGACTACAGCACGAGCGGCTCCGTCGAAACCTACAAGCTCGGGCTGACGAGCCAGGTGAACGACGACTTCCGCGTGCGCGCCTCGTACTCTTTCGACATACGTGCGCCGCACCTGTTCGATCTGTTCAACACCGGCACGCCTGTCACCGGCACGGCAATCGATCCAAGAACCGGTGCGGGCGTGACGATCTTCAGCACCAGCAAGGGCAATCCGGATCTGAAGCCCGAGCAGTCGGTCACTCAATCCATCGGCTTCGTGCTCACCCCGAGCTGGTTGAGCGGCCTGAGCGTGTCGCTCGACTACTACGACATAAAGATCGAGGATGCGATCAGCTCGTTCCGCACGGCGACGATCCTCGAACAATGCGCAGCCGGAAACGAGCTGCTGTGCCAGAACCTCCTGTTCAACGGGCCCGACGGCGCACTGTCCGAAATCATCGCGCAGCCGCTGAACGCCGACTCGGTCACGACATCGGGCCTGGATCTCGCGGTCGACTACCGCAACTTCCTGGGCAAGGGCGCCGTCAACGTGAGCCTGCTCGCGAACTACATCTTCGAGCAGACGATCACGTCCCTGGGCGAGCCATTCGACTATGCCGGCAGCATCGGTGCGGATTCACCGTATACGGGCGTGCCGAAGTTCAATGGGACGCTCTCGCTGACGTACGTGCTCGACGCCTGGTCGGCAACGCTGCAATCCCGCATCGTCGGCTCGGCGCACCTGAACAACGCCTGGGGGCCGCTGGACGTCGACGACAACGACGTGCCCGCCAGGTACTACCTGGATCTGCGGGGCTCGTACAAGTGGAATAACGGTATCCAGGTCTATGCGGCGCTCGACAACGTGCTGGATCGCGACCCGCCGGTCGTGCCGTTCACCGCCAGTTCCTCGTCCGGTTTCGAGACGCCGTTCGTGGATGCGCTATACGACGGATTCGGCCGGGTATGGCGGCTGGGCGTGCGCGCGAAGTTTTGAGCAGCTTCGAGAGGTCCGTCGGATGCGATTCGAACTTTTGCTCGTGCCGGCACTCGTTGCGAGCGCCCCCGTGCTGGCCGAGCAATACCTGAGCGTCGAAGAGGCCCAGGCGCTGATCTTCCCCGGGGAGACCCATACACCCGGGGATTTCGTTCTGAGCGACGCGCAGATCGCAGCGCTCACTCACGCCACCCGGGCGCCGTTGCCGAGG
>Ga0180220_1002567_pt1 | contig 11481 bp, 9 predicted proteins | sample eDN5th37CBELigBY_FD_151335 | JGI IMG/M metagenome (GOLD analysis project Ga0180220, IMG submission 151335) | Enriched backyard soil microbial communities from Emeryville, California, USA - eDNA 5th pass 37_C BE-Lig BY (version 2) (version 2) | ecosystem: Environmental > Terrestrial > Soil >... | reverse complement strand
ATTGCGGCGCTGACCGGCATCGGTGCGGAACTGGGTACGGACGGGCGCATCCGCTTTCCGCGCAACCTGGTGCTCGACACGATCGGGCGAGCCGCCCGCCACATCACGCTGCACGGGCAGCACCCCCGGCACGACATGCGGCTCGACGGCCGGCGGGTTTACTACGGCACCGCCGGCGTCGCCGTGAACCTCGTCGATGCGGGGGAGCGCACCTATCGGGAATCGCGCCTGCGGGACATCTACGACGCCGCCCGGCTGGCCGAGGGGCTGGACAACATCCATTTCTTCCAGCGCCCCATGGTGGCGCGCGACATCGCCGATCCGCTGGAGCTGGATTTCAACACGCTCTATGCCTGCGTGAGCGGCACCTCCAAGCATGTCGGCACCTCGTTCACGGTGCGCGGGAACGTGAAGCCGGCGCTGGAGATGCTCTACATGATCGCCGGCGGCGAGGAGAAGTTCCGCGCCCGCCCCTTCGTCTCCAACTCCAACGCTTTCGTCGTCTCGCCGATGAAGTTCGCCGAGGATGCCTGCGGCGTGCTGGAGGAATGCGTGAAGGGCGGCCTGCCGGTCCTGCTGCTTTCGGTGGGGCAGGCCGGCGCCACCGCGCCCGCGGCGCTGGCCGGGGCAGTGGTGCAGACGGTGGCCGAAGTGCTGGCCGCGCTGGTCTATGTCAATGCGCTGCGCCCCGGCCATCCGGCGATCTTCGGGGCCTGGCCCTTCGCCTCCGACCGGCGCACCGGCGCCATGGCCGGCGGCTCGGCCGAGCAGGCGATGCTCGGCGCCGCCTGCGCCCAGATGGCCCGCTTCTACGATCTGCCGTGCGGCACGGCGGCCGGCATGACCGACGCCAAGCTGCCCGATGTCCAGTCTGGCTACGAGAAGGGCATCACCGATCTGATCGCCGCCGTCAGCGGCGCCGATCTGGTCTATGAGGCGGCCGGCATGCATGCCTCGCTGCTCGGCTTTTGCCTGGAAAGCCTCATCATCGACAACGACATACTCGGCCTGTGCCTGCACGGCCGGGCCGGCATGGACGTCGATGCCGGGCAGCTTTCCGCCGCCGTCATCGCCGAAACCTGCCTGAATGGTCCCGGCCATTATCTCAGCCACCCCCAGACGGTGAAACTTGCCCGTTCCGGCCAGTTCCACCCGCTGGTCGGCGAGCGCTGGTCGCCGCGCGAATGGGAGGAGAAGGGCCGCCCCGACATTGTCCTGCGCGCGGTGGCGGAAAAGCAGCGCGTGCTTGCCGCCCGCTTTCCCCGCCACGTGCCGCGCGCCCTGGACGAGCGCCTGCGCGCCCGCTTCGGCGACCTGATCCGTCTGCCGCGCGCCGCGATGGGTGGCTAAAGCAGTTCCGGCAAAAAGTGTGAAGCGGTTTTGCGTTCGGAATTGCGTAAATAAGAAAGTGGAGCGTTTTCGCGATTCGAGGAAAAGCGGAAAGGCTCTAACCGACCTTTCCGACCGACCAGGGCAACGTCTCGCCGCCGCGGAACACGACGATGTCCTCGTCGCCGATCGGCACGGCGGCCACGGCGATGCCCGGCTTCTTGACCAGCGTGATCGTGCCCCTGTTCGGCTCCAGCCCATGGAAGCGGGCGCCGTTCAGCGAAGCGAAGGCCTCGAAGCGGTCGAGCGCGCCTTCCTCGTCGAACACCTGGACATAGGTCTGGAGCGCGGTGACGCCGCCGAACACGCCGGCCGAACAGCATTCGGCCTGCTTGGCCGAGCGCATGTGCGGGGCGCTGTCGGTGCCGATCATGAAGCAGCTTTCGCCGGAGGTGACCGCCTTGCGCAGCGCCAGACGATGGCTCTCGCGCTTGGCCACCGGCAGGCAGTAGAGATGCGGGCGCAGGCCGCCCTGGAAGATCGAGGTGCGGTTGATGACCAGATGGTGCGGCGTGATCGTCGCCGCTACGCGCGGCGCATGGGCGCGCACGATGTCGACCGTGCCGGAGGTGGTGGCGTGCTCGACCACGACCTTGAGGCCCTGATGCCGCTTCAGCATCGGCAGCAGGGTGTTGTCCATGAACACCTCCTCGCGGTCGAAGATGTCGACATCCGGGTCGGTCGATTCGCCATGGATCAGCACCGGCATGCCGATCTTCTCCATCCGCTCCAGAACCGGGGACAGCCCGGCGAGATCGGCCACGCCGTGGCTGGAATTGGTGGTGGCGCCGGCCGGATAGAGCTTGGCGGCGATCCACACCCGCTCGGCGAAGCCGCGCTCGATCTCGTCGGGATCGGTACGGTCGGTGAGGTAGCAGGTCATCAGCGGCTCGAAGTCCGAGCCTTGCGGACGGTTGGCGAGGATGCGGCCGCGATAGGCCACGGCATCCGCCACCGTCACCACCGGCGGCACCAGATTGGGCATGATGATGCCGCGCGCGAACTGCGCCGCCGTATAGGGCAGCACCGCCGCAAGCATGGCCCCGTCACGCAGGTGGATGTGCCAGTCGTCGGGACGCGGGATGGTGATCGAAGCCGCGGCCTCGGCCTGCGGGCCGGCGCCGGTGTCGAAAAGCGCGTCGATGGTCATGGGCAATCCTCTTCGGCAATCCTCTCCACCTGCGGCCCCGGCGCATCCGCAAATCCGCACCGACCGCTCCTTGCCAAGCGATATACATGGCCTTGAAGGAATTGGCAGGGCGCATTGCCGCTCCACGACGAAAAAAGCGGCGGAACGGGAAAGGTTCAGCTCGCCAGGCGGCTGAGCACCGGCTGCAACTGCTCGGGCGTGATCGGCTTGGCCACCACCGCATCGATGAGGCTGGACAGGGTTTCGGGCGTCGCCACGCGGGTGGACAGCAGCACCAGCGCCGGCCGAATTCCGCCGGTGGCGCGGCGCAGCGAGGCCAGCGCCGGCATCAGCGCCTCGCAGTCGCGGTTTTCGGAGCCGCCGTCGAGCACGATGATGCCCGGCAGCAGCGAGTTCAGGGCCGTGATTGCGGTTTCGGGCGATTCACTGAACGGCTTCAACCCCAGGCCCTCGATGATCTTGGAGACCACAACCTGCGTTATGCGGGACCGGCCCACGACCATGACCCTGGACAGGTCGGCAGCGCCGTCCGCGTCCACGGGCATGGCGCGTCCGGAGCCCATGCTGCCATCGTGTTCGAGATACGAAGACAATCCGACCTACACCATCTACTCAATGCAGGGTTGAAACCATTTCTCTTTTGGGTGACCTCGCTCATCCTGTCAAGCGATAAGAAACCGGCGGGCGGGCGGCGCCGCTTCCGGTGGCGGCCGCACGAAGAAGAAGCCACCCTCGCGAAAATCGCGGGAGCGGCTTCAGGCTGGGCAGGGAGCCCGGATTGCCCTCTGTCATTCCCATGCGCCCTGTCGGATATCCTTCGTGCACATGGGTGTGCGGCTTATTTGTGGGCCTGGGTCACGATCACCGGGATCAGCAGGTCGCCCCAGTTGCCGTCGCCGCTGTGGTGGCGGGCCGAGCGGACAAGCTCGACCGACACGCCGGCCTCGACGGCCTTCATCACGGACTGGTTCATCCGGTGCAGATCGTTGGCCAGCATGCGGATCGCGGCCTGCTGGTCGGTGCTCATGGCCGAGGACTGTTCCTCAGCCCGTTCCTTGACGCGGGTGATCTGTGCCATTTCGCTTCTCCCTTGGAATGCCGGCCTTGCGGCGCTGGGTTTCTATTCCGCGGCAGGCTTGAACTGGGCCTGCTCGGTGGATTCCTTCATGGCGGTGGTCGACGACTTGCCGCCGGTGATGGCGAGCGACACGGCGTCGAAATAGCCGGTGCCGACCTCGCGCTGGTGCTTCGTCGCCGTGTAGCCATTGGCCTCGGAGGCGAATTCGGCTTCCTGAAGCTCCGAATAGGCCGCCATCTGCCGGTCCTTGTAGCCGCGGGCCAGCTCGAACATGCCGTGGTTGAGCTGGTGGAAGCCGGCCAGCGTGATGAACTGGAACTTGTAGCCCATGGCGCCCAGCTCGCGCTGGAACTTGGCGATGGTGGCGTCGTCGAGGTTCTTCTTCCAGTTGAACGAGGGCGAGCAGTTGTAGGCGAGCAGCTTGCCCGGATGCGCCTTCTGCACCGCCTCGGCGAACTTCCTTGCCTGTGCCAGGTCCGGCTTGGAGGTCTCCATCCAGATCAGGTCGCAATGCGGCGCATAGGAAATGGCGCGGGCAATGCACGGCTCGATGCCGTTCCTCACCTGATAGAAGCCTTCCACCGTGCGGCCGGCATCATGGTCCACGAAGGGCTGGTCGCGCTCGTCGATGTCGGAGGTCAGCAGCTTGGCGGCCTCGGCATCGGTGCGGGCGACGATCAGCGTCGGGGTGCCCATGACGTCGGCGGCGAGCCGCGCGGCGTTGAGGTTGCGGATATGGGCCGCGGTCGGGATCAGCACCTTGCCGCCCAGATGGCCGCACTTCTTCTCCGAGGCGAGCTGGTCCTCGAAGTGGACGCCGGCGGCGCCGGCTTCGATGAACGCCTTCATGATCTCGAAGGCGTTGAGCGGGCCGCCGAAGCCGGCTTCGGCGTCGGCGACGATCGGCGCGAACCAGGTGTCGACCGACAGCTTGCCTTCCGCCGTCTCGATCTGGTCGGCGCGCTGCAGGGTGCGGTTGATGCGCTTGGCCAGCTCCGGCGCGGCATTGGCCGGGTAGAGCGACTGGTCGGGATACATGGCGGAGGCCGTGTTGGCGTCGGCCGCGACCTGCCAGCCGGACAGGTAGATGGCCTTCAGGCCGGCGCGGACCATCTGCATGGCCTGGTTGCCGGAGAGCGCGCCGAGCGCGTTGACGAAGTCCTCCTCATGGATGAGCTTCCACAGGCGGTTGGCGCCGTTCTCGGCCAGCGTGTACTTGATCTGCACCGAGCCGCGCAGCCGCTTCACGTCTTCCGGGGTATAGGGGCGCTCGATGCCATCGAAGCGACCTTCCGGCGCGGACGGGACGAGGTTGTAAAAATCGGTCATTTGCGGCTCCAGCGTTTCGGTTATGTAGATACTGGGCACTTCCTTGCCGTCTGGCTTGGTGTGTGCCGGTACGACATGATTTACATTGCGCTGCAAAAGACGCGAGAAAAACCGGGAATTTCCGCCGGAAATAAAGGAAAACCTGTGTTGCGTTTGACAGAACGGGCTTGTAAAAATGTCAAAAATGTAAAAGCAACCTGACGCGAATTCCTGCGTCAAATGTTGTAAAATCGTGTAAAATGTCCTCGCCATGGCCGAACAGAAGATCTTCGCCGGACCCCGCATCCGCCGCATCCGCAACGCCAAGGGGCTGACCCAGACGGCGATGGCCGAGGGGCTCGGCATCTCGCCCTCCTATCTCAACCTGATCGAGCGCAACCAGCGCCCGCTCACCGTGCAGCTCATTTTGCGGCTGGCCTCGGTCTACAAGGTCGAGCCGGAGGAGTTGCAGGCCGAGGCCGGCGGTTCCATCGCCGCGCTGCGGGAAATGTTCGCCGACCCGCTGCTGGCAGGCGAACTGCCGGGCGAGCAGGAGCTGGTCGAGGTGGCCGAGGCCGCGCCCAATGCGGCGGCGGCGATGATCAAGCTCTACCGTGCCTATCGCGAGCAGGCCGAGCGCCTGTCGGACCTCAACGAGCTGCTGGCGCGGGAAGGGCGCGGCACCGCGCTGTCCGGCGCCCGCCTGCCGATGGACGAGGTGCACGAGGTGTTCGAGCGGCGGCCGAACCACTATCCGGCGCTGGAGGAGGAGGCCGAGGCCTTCATCCGGCTGCTGGAGCCGGGCGACGACCTCTACGGCGCGCTGAAAGGATGGCTGAAGCGCGAGCACGGCGTCACCGTGCGGGTGCTGCCGGTGGCGACCATGCCCAACTGGCGCCGCCGCTACGACCGTCATTCGCAGCGCCTGTTCCTGTCGGAGCGGCTGTCGCCCTTCGACCAGTTGCGCGAGGTGGCGATGGAAGCCGGCCTGATGCGTATGTCGGTGGCCGTCGCCGCCGAGATCGCGGCGCTGAAGCTGTCCAGCGACGAGGCGCGGCGGCTGGCCCGGTTCGAGCTTGGCCGCTACGCCGCCCATGCGCTGATGATGCCCTACCAGGCGTTCCTCGCCGCCGCCCAGCGCGCCCGCTACGATGTCGACGTGCTGCGCTCGCGCTTTTCCGTTTCGTTCGAACAGGCGGCCAACCGGCTGACCATGTTGCAGCGGCAGGGCAGTGCCGGCGTTCCCTTCTTCATGCTGGAGGTGGACAATGCCGGCCACCCCTTCCGCAAGGCCGGCAGCGTCGGCTTCCCGCACAGCCGCTTCGGCGGCGGCTGCCCCAAGCTTGCCGTTCATGCCGCCTTCACCCAGCCCGGCCAGATCTTCGTCGAGGCGGTGGAAATGCCGGACGGCGCCGAATTCCTGACCGTGGCCCGCACGCTGGAGGGGCCGCAGGGCGCCTTCAACGAGCGGCCGCGCCGCACCGCCCTGCTCATCGGCTGCGACATCGCCTACAAGGACGAGGTCGTCTATGGCGCCGCGCTGGCCGGCAGGGGGCCGGGCGCATCGGGCAGCGTCGCCGTGACGCCCGTCGGTCCCGCCTGCCGGCTGTGCGAGCGGCCGGGCTGCCTGTCGCGGGCGGCCCCGCCGGTGACGCGCCCGCTGGGGCTGGACGAGATGGTGACGGGCCTGTCCGCCTTCGACTTCCAGTAGGCTGAACGGCAGGCCAACGCTTCGGGCGGTTCTGGACCTTACCCCATCCCGATCGGGACCTTATGTGTCGGTGCTGGCACAGCGTTGCGCTTCGGGGGAGGAGAAGGTGCGGCATGGCTGAATTCGCACAATCGGCGGCTGCCGATACCGCATCATCCGCCCGCGAGACGCGCCTCGGCGCCGTCCTCGTCTTCCTGTCCGCCCTGCTGTGGAGCCTTGGCGGCGCCATCGCCCGCTATATCGAGGCGCCGGACCCATGGGCCGTCATCTTCTGGCGCTCCGTGTGGGCCACCGCCTTCCTGCTGGCCTTCATGGTCTGGCGCGACGGCTGGCGCGGAACGCTGCGCCTGTTTCGGGGCATGGGCCTGCCGGGGCTGGCCGTGGCCGCCTGCTTCGCCACAGCGTCGTCGAGTTTCGTCGTGGCGCTGTCCTACACCACGGTCGCCAACATCCTGCTGATCCAGGCCGGCGTGCCGCTGATCGCGGCGCTGTTCGCGTGGATCGCCCTGCGCGAAAAGGTGTCGGGGGGCACATGGGTCGCCATTTTCTTCGTCGTCGTCGGCGTGGCGGTGATGGTGTCGGAATCGCTCGGCGGCACGGTCTCGCCCGTCGGCGACGGGCTGGCCCTGGCCATCGCCTGCGCCCTCGCCACGGCCACCGTCATCACCCGCCGCTATTCCCATGTGCGCATGACGCCGGCCACCTGCCTCGGCACGATCTTCGCCGCCGCCTTCGCGCTGTCGCAGGCTTCGGCGCTCGGGGTCTCGGGCCGCGACATGGGGTTCCTGTTCGCCTTCGGCGTCGTCAATCTGGGCCTCGGCCTTGCCTGTTTCGCCACCGGGGCGCGCATGATCCCCGCCGCGCTGGCCGCACTTCTCGGCACCTTCGAGACCATATTGGGGCCGCTGTGGGTGTGGCTGGCCCATGCGGAAGTCCCCTCCGGCCGGACCATCCTCGGCGGGAGCATCGTGTTCGCGGCCCTGCTGGTGCACATCGCGCGCGAGTTCAGGCGCCATTCGCAGCCGCCGCGGCCGGGCGTCAGCGGCCTGCCCGCGCCGAACTGAGAACGGCTGGGACCCGCCGCTTCGATTCCCATTGACAAAGCCTCCATGCCCCGGGCAGGCTGGACGAAAGGCAACAACGAGACAGGCCCATCTTGCCCTTGTTCGCACCACCCCGTCAGTGTCCGGCTGGCTTATTCGATCATCGGCCGGTTTCGCTCAGGGGTTTGTCGGAAGGGATATCCCCGACGCCGCAGGACGGCTGTTCCCGGGGCCGGCTGCCATCGCGCAAACGTCATCGTCCAGCGGCCAAATGCCGCTTGTTGGCCTTCCGAAAGCTCAATAGATTGAACGACATGTCCGGCGACGGCGCATGAGCGCGGCCGGCAGGGGAACATTGAAAGGGGAGTGTCCTATGCAACGCAAAACAACCTTGCTTCTCGCGACCACGGTGCTGGCGTCGGCGTTCGCCTTCGCGGCCGGGGCGCAGGAGCGCGTCGTCAATGTCTACAACTGGTCCGACTACATCGATTCCTCGATCATCGACGAGTTCACCAAGGAAACCGGCATCAAGGTCGTCTACGACGTCTATGATTCTAACGAGATCCTGGAAACCAAGCTGCTGGCGGGCGGCAGCGGCTACGACGTGGTGGTGCCGACCAGCAGCTTCCTCGCCCGCCAGATCCAGGCCGGCGTCTACCAGAAGCTCGACAAGTCCAAGCTGCCCAACCTGTCCAACATGTGGGATGTGGTCAGCGAGCGCATGCAGGTCTTCGACCCCGGCAACGAATACTCGATCAACTACATGTGGGGCACCATCGGCATCGGCTACAACGTCAACAAGATCAAGGAAGTGCTGGGCACCGACGAGATCGACAGCTGGCAGACGGTGTTCGATCCCGAGCAGGCCGCCAAGCTCAAGGATTGCGGCATCAACTTCCTCGATTCGCCGACCGACATGATCCCGGTGACCCTGGCCTATCTCGGCCTCGATCCGGACAGCCATGAGCCGGACGATATCGCCAAGGCCGAGGAAGCCCTGCTCAAGGTCCGGCCCTATGTGCGCAAGTTCCATTCGTCGGAATTCATCAACGGCCTCGCCAATGGCGACATCTGCATCGCCGTCGGCTGGTCCGGCGACATCTTCCAGGCGCGCGACCGCGCCGAGGAGGCCAACAACGGCGTGGAACTGAACTACGTGATCCCGAAGGAGGGCACGCAGATGTGGTTCGACCAGATGGCGATCCCCGCCGATGCGCCGCACCCGGCGGAGGCGCATGAGTTCCTCAACTACATGATGAAGCCGGAAGTCATCGCCAAGTCGTCGAACTATGTCTACTACGCCAACGGCAACAAGGCCTCGCAGGAATTCCTCGACGAGGAGGTCCGTGACGATCCGGCCGTCTATCCGCCGGATGACGTGATGGCCAAGCTGTTCGTCAACACGCCGCTCGATTCCAAGACCCAGCGCCTGTTCACCCGCACCTGGACCAAGGTGGTGACCGGCCAGTAACGCCACGGCGCGGCCCCGGCGAGACGCTTCGCCGGGGCCTTTTGCCGTTCCGCTCGACAGGAAGTCGGCTCAACACGAAAATGGAGCGCACGGGCGACTGTACAGGAAGATCGTGATCTGTCGTCCGGCGGGGGAGAGCGAAGCATGAAGTCACTGGGCAGCATCCGCAGGGATTTTGCGCCGTGGAGCGATCCGCAGGCCAAGCCCTATATCAGGTTCGAGAACATCACCAAGCGCTTCGGCGACTTCACTGCCGTCAACAATCTCTCGCTCTCCATCTATGAACGCGAATTCTTCGCCCTGCTCGGCGCTTCCGGCTGCGGCAAGTCCACGCTGCTGCGCATGCTGGCTGGCTTCGAGGAGCCGACCGAGGGCCGCATCCTGCTCGACGGGCAGGACCTGCGCGGCATCCCGCCCTATCGCCGGCCGGTCAACATGATGTTCCAGTCCTACGCGCTGTTCCCGCACATGAGCGTGGAGAAGAACATCGCCTTCGGCCTCAAGCAGGAAGGCATGCCCAAGGCCGACATCGACAGGCGCGTGGCCGAGATGCTCAAGCTGGTCAAGCTGGAGCGCTTCGCCACCCGCAAGCCGCACCAGCTTTCCGGCGGCCAGCGCCAGCGCGTGGCGCTCGCCCGCTCGGTCGCCAAGCGGCCGAAGGTGCTGCTGCTCGACGAGCCGCTCGGCGCGCTCGACAAGAAGCTGCGCGAGGAAACCCAGTTCGAGTTGATGGACCTGCAGCAGGAACTCGGCCTCACCTTCGTCGTCGTCACTCACGACCAGGAAGAGGCCATGACCATGGCCGACCGCATCGCCATCATGGACAAGGGCGAGGTCATGCAGGTTGCGACGCCCGCCGAAATCTACGAGGCGCCCAATTCGCGCTTCGTCGCCGGCTTCGTCGGCAACGTCAACCTGTTCGAGGGCAATGTCGCCGAACGCGCTGAAAACACGGCGCGCATCACCGGCGGCAGCGGCGCGCAGATCCTGGTCGAGAACGCCGGCGAGGCGGCAAAAGGCAATGAGGTCGCCTTCGCCATCCGCCCGGAAAAGATCAGGGTCTCGTCGCGCAAGCCGCAGGATGCCGTCAACGCGCTCGAGGGCGAGATCTACGACATCGCCTATCTCGGCGACATGACCGTCTATTACGTCAAGCTCGATGATGGCCAGATCGTGCGCGCCTCGATGCTGAATGCCGCGCGCATCGTCGACGATCCGCTGACCTGGAGCGATCGCGCCTGGATTTCCTTCCGGCCGGATGCCGGCGTCGTGCTGACGCGGTAGGGGGCGGCCATGGCGAATGTCTCCGCTTCCGCGCCTGCCGCCGCGCCGGCCGAAAAATCCCTGCTGTCACGTGTCGTTTCCGGCTTCACCGGGCGGCTGGTCATCCTCGTGCCCTATGCCTGGCTGCTGTTCTTCTTCCTCATCCCCTTCGTCATCGTCTTCAAGATATCGCTGTCGCAGACGGCGATATCCATGCCGCCCTATGCGCCGGTGATGGACCTCGGCGAAGGGTTCTCCGGCCTCATGGCGGCGCTGAAGGAACTCAGCTTCGAAAATTATCTGTGGCTGACCGAGGACCCGCTCTATTTCAACGCCTACATCTCCAGCGTGGTGATCGCGGGGATCTCGACCGTGCTGACGCTGCTGGTCGGCTATCCGATCGCCTATGGCATGGCGCGCGCGCCGGCCTCGCTGCGGCCCACCTTGCTGATGCTGGTCATCCTGCCGTTCTGGACATCGTTCCTGATCCGCGTCTACGCCTGGATCGGCATCCTCAAGCCCGAGGGGCTGCTCAACCAGTTCCTGATGGGCATTGGCTTAATCTCCTCGCCGCTTGTCATCATGAACACCTATACGGCGATCTTCATCGGCATCGTCTACTCCTACCTGCCCTTCATGGTGCTGCCGCTCTATTCGTCGCTGGAGAAGATGGACAATTCGCTGATCGAGGCCGCGCAGGACCTCGGCTGCCCGCCGATCAGCGCCTTCTGGAAGATCACCTTCCCGCTGTCGCTGCCGGGCGTCATCGCCGGCTGCCTGCTGGTGTTCATCCCGGCGGTCGGCGAGTTCGTCATCCCCGACCTGCTCGGCGGCTCGCAGACGCTGATGATCGGGCGCACGCTGTGGAACGAGTTCTTCGCCAACCGCGACTGGCCGGTCGCCTCGGCGGTCGCCACCATCCTGCTTCTTGTGCTGGTCGTCCCGATCGTGCTCTTCCAGCATGCGCAGGCCCGCGCCCAGGAACAGGATCGCTGACATGAATGCGAGCTGGAGCCGTTTCAACATCGTCTCGATCGTGCTGGGCTTTGCCTTCCTCTATCTGCCGAT
>Ga0180220_1002565_pt1 | contig 11490 bp, 7 predicted proteins | sample eDN5th37CBELigBY_FD_151335 | JGI IMG/M metagenome (GOLD analysis project Ga0180220, IMG submission 151335) | Enriched backyard soil microbial communities from Emeryville, California, USA - eDNA 5th pass 37_C BE-Lig BY (version 2) (version 2) | ecosystem: Environmental > Terrestrial > Soil >... | reverse complement strand
CCTGCCAAGCGTTCATCGCTCGGGTTAACGGCAGCCCTCTCGCCTTGGTCGATCGGCTCTGGCCCAAATTTGAACTCGATCCGCAGTTCGAGGCGAAACTCCGGATCTCAATTTGAACGCGGTTTAGATTGGCCATGCAATTCTTGTAGGCAAAACAGGTGGTCTGTAAGGCTGACGAAATCGGCGTGCATCCTTGCCTAGACATTCTATGCCGCTTGGTCGCTGACAAGTCGAATGGCGCTCCGTTTAGTATGCTCCGCTCGGACCGCAACTCTCTGAAGTCTGATCAACCATGAGCGATGCGCGGTTCGCTCGCATAAAAAACGTTGATGTCATCGTGTCGTCGTCCATCCAAAAGATTCGCTATAATCTTGGAGCGGGATGGATCGGTCGATGGCTTCGGACGGAGGGGAAGGCGATGATCGGGATCGGGCGAATTACGGCGTGGGTCCTCGCGGGATCGATTGGGATCGTGGTCTCCAGCGCGTTTGGGGGTTCGCTTGACGAACCGCCGAAGGTCTCCGCCGAGAGCCGGCCGATCTCCAATGAGGAGGCGCTGGAGTTCGGCAAGGAGCTGGTCGACGCGATCGTCCGGCTCGATGATGAGGCGGTCGCGCGGGCGGTGGACCTCGACGCAATGTTGGAGATCGCCTCCGAGGGCGTCCAAGCTCCGTTCTTGTACCGTGAGAGTTTCTTCAAGGGAGCCCGGGAGGCCCAGAAACGCGACGGCCCCTCCTTGCTCGTGGAATTCCGACCGGCGGTCCAGGCCGGCGCCCTCGTGCGCGCCACCAAGGGACTTGAGTGGCGGGGCCGGCCGGTGCTCCTCCTCCGGTCGATCAACCCCGACATGAGCGCCTCGTACATCCTGTTCATGTTGGAGCGCGATCCGGACGGGCGAATCCGGGCCGTGGACCATTACTCGCTGGCCACCGGCGAGTTGGCGTCGCAAGCGGTTCGCCGCTTGTACCTGGCGGGCGTCGCCCAAGTCAACCGCGGCATCGTCGACCGCCTTTTGGGCAAGGATGAAGCGCTCTTCAAGCACCTCAACGACTTGAAGCGCATAACACTCGCCATACACGAAGGGCGGGGCCAAGAGGCCCTGACGATCTACGACGCGCTTCCCGAGGACCTGAAAAACGAAAAGATCTTCCAAATTCTTCGGTACTCGGCGGCCCAGCAGAGCGGCGACGACGCGAAATATCTGGAGGCGATCCAAGACTTCGCCCGACGCTTCCCAGGCGACCCCGCCTGCGATTTCCTCTTGATCGACGGCTACTTCCTGACGGACGAACCGACGAAGGCGCTGGCGTGCATCGACAGACTCGAAAACGAATTGGGCGAAGACGCCTACTTCAAGATGCTTCGTGGCAACCTTCTCGCGATCATGAAGCGACCCGACGACGCCCTGGCGGCGTACCGCGCCTCGATCGCCGTGGAGCCTGACCTGCGGCCGACCTACGATGGCCTGCTCAACGTGGCCGTGGAACAGAAGCGATTCGGAGAGATCGCGGAAATTCTCGACGTCTTGGAGTCGACCTTCAACGAAGAGATCGTCGACCTATCGGAAATCGAGGAGTTCGCCGAGTTCCTCGCCTCGCCCGAAGGAAAAGCGTGGACCGAGAAGCGCGAGAAGCCAACGCCCAAGGACGAAACGCCCCGGGCGTGACTCCTCCATCGAAGCCCCTCGCCGATCACCCTCAAAAACCCGGCCGGCGCCGCAACGTGTCGGCTCGGCGGGCATCGCCCGCGGGGATCAACCATCGGGCTGGCGGTGGATCGCCCAGGCCCTTCCTTCGTCCGGATTCGTGAGAGCCCGGGGATCACTCCGAGCCCGCGAGGTCTTGCGCTAAAACCGCCGTCCGATATGAGTTTAAGTCCGCCGCAAGCCAGTTCTCGGATGGTCTGATCTTGTGAAACCGAAATACACACCCGCCATCCTCGTCGGATGAAATTATCACGCGCAGCCCCTCGGTCGCGGATCGAGCGAAGGCGACCCAACCCTCTTTTAATAAAGTTATCAGACGCATGCATATTGCTAGATTGTCGTTTTCCGAAAATGCATCCACGTGAAAATGATTGACGAAACACTCATGCCCAACATCGTCTGGGAATCGGCTACGCGCTCCATTTCCCTTGTGGTCGTAAAGCTGTTTCAGAAAAACACAATTGCCTTCTTGCACAAACCCACTCGTGCAGATCAACAGAAACTCCGTGGGGATTGGAAGCGAAGCCCGGTCCTTGGATTCTGCTCCCAGCTCCAAGAGCTTCCGCATGGCGTGGTTGCATCTGTAGTGTGTCAGCCCAAATGGCACAGCGGGTAGGTTAGAAGTCGGCCTCCTCCAGGGTACGATGATGAGAGCCTGGAGGACCAACAATGAGCGAGAACCGCGGGCCGGCTCCAGCCCCGAGCCGAGCACTTCCCCTAATTCGACACGGAATGGGCTTTATATTTTCCGATCCCTTCCCCAAAGGTACGAGTTGACTGGAGACGGAAACGTCCTTTATCCTCGCGGTTTCCCCGGTTACGATGGCCCGCAAGGTCGTGGGTATTTCGGACGGCGACGCGCCGACGATGCTCAAAGCTAGCGGCCTCCAAGCTAGCAAACGGCACTCGTAATTTGTGTGGGGACGGTTGGACGCCTCGACGAGACCAACCGGGAAGCCGACCTCGACACCTCGCACCCTCGAAAGAATAGCGGCCATGAAGCGAACCCTTCGCCCAGCCTGTCCGTCAACGTTCGGCTTCATTCTCGCGGCACTGACGACCTTCGCCACAGCCCAGGCCCAGGACACCCGCAAGGACGCGACCGAAGCCACGAGGGCGGCGAACGCCAGGTTGCTGGACCAGCTTCCGTTTTCCGACACCTCCGATTTCGACAGCGCGAGGAAGGGGTTGGTCGCACCGCTTCCGAGCGAGATGATCAAAGGCCGGGCCGGGAATCTCATCTGGGATCCAACGAAGTACGGCTTCATCAAGGATGGGAGCAAGGCCCCCGACACCGTCAATCCAAGCCTCTGGCGGCAATCCCAGCTCATCAACGTGAGCGGGCTCTTCCAGGCCGCGGACGGCATCTACCAGGTCCGCAACCTGGACCTCTCGAACATGACGATCATCGAGGGGGCCGAGGGCATCGTCGTCGTGGACCCGCTCGTCTCAGAGGAGACGTCAAGGGTCGGCATCGAGCTGTATTTCAAGCACCGCCCGAAGAAGCCGGTGAAGGCCGTGATCTACACGCACAGCCACGTCGACCACTACGGCGGAGTCCGCGGCGTCGTCAGCGAGGCGGACGTGAAGGCCGGTAAGGCGAAGGTCTACGCGCCCGAAGGCTTCCTGGAAGCGGCGGTTGCCGAGAACGTTTTTGCCGGCAACACGATGAGCCGCCGGGCGAGCTACATGTACGGCAATGTTCTGCCGCCCGACCCGAAGGGCCAGGTCGGGGCCGGCCTGGGCTCGACGACTTCGGCGGGCACGGTGACGCTCATCCCGCCGACCGACACCGTCAAGAAGACCGGCGAAAAGCACACCATTGACGGGCTAACCTACGAGTTCCTGATGGCCCCCGGCTCGGAGGCCCCCTCGGAGATGCTCTGGTTCATCGAGGAGAAGAAGGCCATCGCCGCCGCCGAGGACTGCACCCACACGCTGCACAACACCTACTCGCTCCGGGGCGCGAAGATTCGCGAACCGCTGCCTTGGTCGAAGTATCTGAACCAGGCGTTGACGATGTGGGGCGACAGGGCCGAGGTCATGTTCGCCCAGCACCACTGGCCTACGTTCGGCAACGCGGAGGTGATCAAGCTGCTCAAGTCGCAGCGGGACCTCTATCGCTACATCAACGACGAGACGCTCAGGCTCGCCAACCACGGCTATACGCGGGACGAGATTGCCGAGCGGTTCCAGATGCCCGACAGCCTCGCCCACGTCTGGGCCAGCCGCGGCTACTACGGCTCGGTGAGCCACAACGTGAAGGCGACCTATGTGCTGTACCTGGGCTGGTTCGACGGGAACCCCGCGACGCTGCACGAGTTGACGCCGGTCGATTCCAGCAGGAAGTACGTCGAGTTCATGGGCGGAACCGACGCCGTCTTGGCGAAGGCGAAGGAGTCCTACGCCAAGGGCGAGTACCGATGGGTTGCCCAGGTCGTGAATCATGTCGTCTTCGCCGACCCGGAGAACCGGGCCGCGAGGGAACTCCAGGCCGATGCCCTTGAACAGCTCGGCTACCAGGCCGAGTCGGGACCGTGGCGGAACTTCTACCTGAGCGGCGCCAAGGAGCTTCGCGAGGGCGTGAAGAAGCTCCCCACGCCGAACACAGCCAGCCCCGACACGGTGCGGGCGATGACCCTGGAGATGTTCTTCGACTTCCTTTCGGTCCGCTTGAACCGGGAGAAGGCCGCCATGGCGAAGGCGGTGTTCAATCTCGACTTCGGCGACGCCGGGAAGTACGTGCTGGAGATGGAGAACGGCGTGCTCAACCACACGGCTAATCGCCAGGCCGAGAACGCCGACGCGACGGTAACCCTGTCGCGTGACACGCTCAACAAGGTCTTCCTCCGAGAGGTGACTCTGGCCGATGCGATCCAGTCCGGCGACGTGAAGGTTGCCGGCAACAGGGCGAAACTGGACGAGCTGCTCTCGCGCCTCGACAGCTTCGAGTTCTGGTTCAACATCGTGACGCCGTGAGCGGCTCGCCGAGCGGGAGGCGCGCCCCTCCCGCTCGCTCTCAATGCTTCAGAAACGGATGCCGAAGCCCACGTTCACGAAGACGCCGCGGGTCGGATCGTTGAGGCCGAAGGCCACTGACACGCCCCCGAATTTTTGGTCCAGGTGTCATGAGAGCGCGGGTTGCGGAAGCGCCGCGGGGCTGGTCGGGGAGGGAGCGAGCTTGAACTCCCCATACATAATGGAGGGGGAGGATCTCTCCGTCGGTTCGAGTGAAGCCAGTCCACGGTTTTTCCCCGGGTCGCCGATCTTCTGACCGGCTCTTTGCTCCATCGCCTGTTGGCCCGGACGCCAATCGGGGGATTGGCGTTCCCAGGATGGTTCTCCCCGGGATCGCCGGACGACGTGGCGACGCCCCGCGCGGGGGCGGGACTTGTCTGTTTTTCGAGAGTGGAGCATGATGGAGCAAGAGCGCCCGCGCGTCTGGATGGGCCGCTGATTTCAATAAGCAACTAGGAAGAGGAAGACGTTGATTTCAACCGACGTGGCGGTGATCGGCGGCGGGATCGTCGGTCTGGCGACGGCCCATCAGCTCACCAAGCGCCTGCCGGATTGCCGGGTGACGGTGCTGGAGAAGGAGCCCGACGTCGGCCTGCACCAGACCGGGCACAACTCGGGGGTTCTGCACTCGGGCATCTACTATAAGCCCGGCTCGCTCAAGGCGATCAACTGCCGCGAAGGCAAGACGCTGATGGAGGCGTTTTGCCGCGACGAGGGGATCGCCTACGAAATCTGCGGCAAGGTCATCGTGGCGATCGACGAATCCGACCTGCCGGCGCTGGAGCGGATCCACGAGCGCGGACGGGCCAACGGCGTCGTCTGCGAGATGATCGGTCCCGAGCGGCTCGCCGAGCTTGAGCCTCACGCGGCCGGGATCCGAGCGATCCACGTTCCCGAGGCGGGCATCGTGGACTACAAGCAAGTTTGTCGCCGCCTGGCCGAACGGATTCAAGAGTCCGGCGGACAAGTCTTGACCTCGGCGAGGGTCTCGAAGTTCAACCGGAGCAACGGCGAGGTCGTGCTCGAAACGGCCGCGGGCGAGGTCAAGGCCCGGCAAATCGTCAACTGCGCGGGGCTTTACTGCGACCGCGTCACCGCCATGAGCGGCCAAAAGCCCGACGCGAAGATCATCCCCTTCCGCGGCGAATACTTCGAACTGACGCCCGAGGCCGAGCACCTCTGCAAGACCCTGATCTACCCGGTGCCCGACCCCGCCTTCCCGTTCCTGGGAGTCCACTTCACCCGGATGATCGGCGGAGGCGTCGAGTGCGGCCCCAACGCCGTTCTGGCCTTCGCCCGCGAGGGATATCGCAAGCTCGACTTCAGCCCCTCCGACATGGCCGAAACGCTCAGCTACCCCGGCTTCCTCAAACTGGCGGCCAAATACTGGAAAACCGGCCTGGGCGAAATGTGGCGATCGGCGAGCAAGAAGGCGTTCGTCAAGGCCCTCTCGCGGCTCGTTCCCGAGATCAAGGCCGAACACCTCGTCCCCGCGCCGGCCGGGATCCGAGCCCAGGCCGTCACGCGCGACGGCGGAATGGTGGACGACTTCCTAATCCAAGAAGCCGACCGCGTCATCAACGTCAACAACGCCCCGTCCCCCGCCGCGACCGCCTCGCTGAACATCGGCAAAACAATCGTCGAACGCCTGGTCCCCCGATTGACCTGAGGTGGGTGGGGGATAGTGGATAGTGGGTGGTGGATAGTGGGTAGAGAATGAAGAGCGGGTAGTGGATGGAGAATGGCGGGCGCGTGGTCCAACTAATCACCATTCACTATCCACCACCCACTATCCACTACCCACTACAATAGACATACAAAGGAGCGCCGAACGATGAACCTTCCGTCACTTGCCCGCGTTCGACAGAGCCATCCCCAGCCCCGTCTTGAGGACGTTCCGGGAACGGTTCGCCGCTTGATCCTCGAAAGTCGACTGCGCGAGCGGGTGCCCGCGGGAGGTTCGATCGCCCTGGGCGTGGGCAGCCGGGGCATCACCAACATCGCCTTGATGGCCAAAACGGCCGTCGACGCGCTCAAGGAGATGGGCTACAAGCCGTTCATCGTCGGCGCCATGGGAAGCCACGGCGGCGCCACCCCCGAAGGCCAGCGCGCGATCTTGGCCGACTACGGCGTCACGGCCGAGTCGATGGGCGTTCCGGTCAAGACCGACATGGAGTCCCTCGTCCTGGGAACCAACCCCATCGGCCTGCCGATCCACTTCGACCGCAACGCGTACGAGGCCGACGGCATCGTCTTGCTCAACCGGATCAAGCCTCACACCGACTTCCACGGCCAATACGAGTCGGGCGTGCTGAAGATGCTGACCATCGGCCTGGGCAAGCGCGAAGGCGCGGCGCAGGTTCACAAGCTGGGCGTTCGGGGACTTAAGGAGGTCCTCCCCGCGGTTGGCGAGTTCCTCCTCAAAAACACCAAGTTCGCCCTTGGCCTGGCGATCGTCGAGAACGGCCGCGACGAGACGGCCGAGATCGCCGCCTTGGAGCCCGAAACGATCCTCAAGGCCGAGCCGCCGCTTCTTGAGAAGGCCCGATCGCTGATGGGTCGGCTTCCCTTCGACCAGATCGACGTTCTGATCATCGGCGAACTGGGCAAGAACTACTCCGGCTCCGGGATCGACCCCAACGTCATCGGCCGGTTCATGGTCGAAACCCTGCCCGACTTCGAGCGCCCGGTCATCACCCGGCTGGCGGTTCTCGACGTCGCCGACGAGAGCCACGGCAACATCGTCGGCGTCGGCTTCGCCGACCTGACGACCGAACGGCTCGTCTCCCGGATGGACGCCGAGGCGACCAACATCAACGTCCTGACCTCCTGCTGCCTCGAACGCGCCCGAATCCCGATCACGCTGCCCACCGACCGGGCGGTCGTCGAGAAGGCCATCGACACCTGCTGGCGGATCGACCCGGCCGAAGCTCGGATCGTCGTCATTCCCAACTCGCTGGAGCTGGAAAGCCTGTGGGTCTCGCCCCCCCTGGAGGCCGAGGTTCGGGCCGACCCGCATCTGACCCGCGAAACCGAGTATCAGCCGTGGCCCTTCCTCAACGACGGGACGCTGGACCGGGCGGGCATGTTCCCCAACAGCGTGTGCGGCCGAAGGGCCGGGATGGCTCGCGCCTCATGATCGCCCCCCGCCACCGAATGCTCGCGCTCGACATCGACGGCACGCTGCTGAACCGCTCGGGAACCCTCCTTCCAAGCACCGCGGCGGCCGTCGCGCGAGCGGCCGAGGCCGGAATTCGGCCAATCCTTTGCACCGGCCGACGCTACCGACGAGCCATGCCGATCGCCGAGCAGCTCGGCTTAAACGCGCCGATCGTCTGCAACTCGGGGGCGATCGTCAAAGATCCGGCCGATCATTCGACCCTCTGGCGAGCCGATCTCGACCCGACGACCGCCGCGACGCTGATCGACCTGTTCCAAACCCACCGTCAGCCAATGGTCTCGTACACCGACCGCGGCGACCCGGCGCGGGCCGACTTCCTCGTCTGTCCCCGCCACGTCAACCCGTACCTCATCGATTACGTCGGCCAGAACCCCGGACACTCCGAGTACGCCTCCGACTGGACCGCCGAGCCCCTCTTTCACGTCTGCGCCGTCGGCTCGGTCGCCCCGATGCGCGGGTTTGAGCAAATCATCCTGGACGCCTTGGCCGACCGGGTTCGCGTCTTCGTCCAGCGCGGGGCCCGCTATCTGGGAGTCATGTGCGAGGTGATCCGCCGCGACGCCGGCAAGTGGGCCGCGGTCCTCCACGTCGCCGAGCAATGGGGCGTCTCTCCCGACGAAATCTGCGCCGTGGGAGACGACGTCAACGACCTGACCATGATCGAAGGCGCCGGCCTCGGAGTCGCCATGGGCCACGCCCCGCCCGAAGTCCTCGCCGTCGCCGACCACATCACCGGCGACCACGACCACGACGGCGTCGCCATGCTCATCGAGCAAGTGCTTTTGAGATAAACCCCGAAGGGACGCTCCTCATAGCCCCGAAGCCTCGCGGGGCGTCGCGCCCCCCCCTCTGCCTCCGCCCAGCCCCGCGGGGGAGACCGGAACTCGCCGGACAAATGGTCCAATGGCCTCGGATCCCCGGGGGGAGAAGGACGCTTGGCGACGGCCATTCTTGTGAGAAGACGTCGCGGATCTGGATACGCCCGTAGGGCGGGCATCGCCCGCCGGGGAGAAACCGTGGGCGCGGTTCCGGCTCGTAGGCTTTGGCCCCTCCGCAAACCCCTCGACCTTCATCCGGCCGTTCCGATCAACCTCACCCGGGGGGAGAAGAACGCTTGGCGACGGCCGCTCTCCGGCTACGGGCCCTCTCCCCATTCAATGTCATCCGCGCTGGGAAGGCTGCTTGGCGACGGCCGCTCTCCGTCCACGATTGGGCTTCCGCCGCCCCCGCGGCTCGCCGGATAAAAGGTGAATAATCTTGCGCGAGGGCGGAAGGGATGCTTGCGCCCAACAGGATTGGCCCAAGCCCCCGGAAACCCCGCGAAACGCGGCTCACGTCTCCGAACTTCTTCGTTTTAAATTCATGAAAATTTTATTTGATTCCCCACAACATCAAGCTACAGTCAAAAAGCTATTTTCGATAACGACGCCTTCGGACCAAGGAATGGGGAAGCTTCCGTTTTTCGGTCGTGGCCGGACTTCGTTCGCGTCCTCCGCGCCGCGCCGGGGCCTCGCGGCGGCTTCTTTGATCCCGCCGTCCCGCGTCCAGGCCTCAAAATTCTTCTTAAGAGGAAGACCCCAATGTTCCAAAGAGTCCGTCGCGGCTTCACGCTGATCGAGCTCTTGGTGGTCATCGCGATCATCGCCGTCTTGATCGCCCTTTTGCTTCCCGCGGTGCAGGCGGCCCGAGAGGCGGCCCGCCGCGCGCAGTGCGTCAACAACCTCAAGCAGTTGGGTTTGGCGGCCCACAACTTCGAGTCGACCAACGGCTACTTCCCGCCGGGCTTCGGGCCGACGCCGACGATCAACGTGCCGCTGTATCCCCGTCCGACGCCCCCGGTGATCATGCTCGGCTACCTGGAGGGTGGCGGGCTTTACAACACGTACAATTTCCAGTTCAACCTAAACGGCATCTACAACGACGCCGCCAACGGCCCGAACTACACGGCGGCCAGCCAGCTCGTCTCGGCCTACATCTGCCCGTCCGATCCGTCGAGCACCAAGCTCAAGGGGTTCATCGCCTACAACAATTACTTCGCGTCGATCGGCGCCACGGCCTGCATTGAGTTGGGACCGCCCCCCGCGGGCTACGCGGCCAACAAGACGGAGCTAAAGACGTCGCTGGCCGGGGTCTTCAGCGTCCGGCTCGACTACGGAGCGCCGGCGCAGCTGAACGGGGTCAACAACCCCGACTACCTGAAGACGATCTCCAACACGACGATCGCCTCGATCACCGACGGCACCAGCAACACCTCGATGTTCTCCGAGACGGTCCACTCGATGACGGCGGCGGCCTCGGCGGCCGAGGTGCCCGCGACCAGCTACTTGAACGTCTTCGGCGTTCCCGCCGGCTCGTTCAACACCGAGTTCATCCCTCCCACCGAAACCTGCCTCGCCGGCGGGCGGCTCGTGTACCGAGGCCAACAGTACTACCGGGGCATCGCCCCGATGGCCTACTACTCGCACACGCAGACCCCCAACGCCAAGACCTACGACTGCGCCAACAGCAGCGACTACATCTGCGGCCACATCGCCGCGCGGAGCACGCACTCCGGAGGCGTCAACGTGGCCTTCGCCGACGGCTCGGTTCGCTTCGTCAAAGACTCGATCAACCCGATCACCTGGCGGGCGCTGGGCACCCGAGGCGGCGGCGAAGTCGTCAGCTCCGACTCGTATTGAGCCGACCACGACGGTGATCCTCGAACCCGCCCCACGGGCCGATCCCGGGAGGGCGAGGCCCGCCGAGTCGACGCCTCGCGCTTCCGAAGACTTCGATCCGTCCCCTCGCGCCCATGCGTTTTGAAATCGAACACGGCATAAAACCATGATGAAGATCTGGATCCAATCGTCGGCGGTCCTGCTTTTGTCGGCGGCCATCGTCGGCTGCGTCGGCTCGACCAACGCCCTTCCCACCGCGGATCGGGCCGAGGAGATGAACCTGGAGCAAGTGGCCGAGATGCTTCGGGAGTATCAGCTCAACCACGGCGGTCCTCCCAAGACGCTCAAGCAACTGCGCGCCAGCCCCGGCGGTTCGCTCGGCGGCTTTGAACTGGTCGACTCCGGCGATATCATCGTCGTCTTGGGCGCCGCCCTTCCCGACACTCGGGAACAGCCCGGCGCGAGCCCCGACCAAGAGATTTTGGCCTACGGCAAGGACGTTCCGACCCAAGGTGGTCCGGTTTTGCTCCTCAACCGGACGATTCGGACGATGACCGCCGACGAATTTCAGACCGCCCCCCAAGCCAAGGCCGCCCACGACTCGAAATGATCGGAGATGGACGCGATGACGATTTCCCGAGTTTGGAAGCTCGCCGCCTGCCTTCTGCTCGCGACCACCGCGACGGCCCTCGCCGACGAGCCGACCCGGATTCGCGTGCTCTGTTACAACATCCACCACGGCGCGGGGATGGACGGCAAGGTCGACATCGAGCGGATCGCCAAGGTGATCCTCTCGGTTGATCCCGACCTCGTTTCGCTTCAGGAGGTCGACCGGGGCGTCAAGCGCTCCCACGGGATCGACGAGCCCGCCGAGCTGGGCCGGCTCACCAAGATGACGCATCTCTTCGAGCGCAACATCCCGTTTCAAG
>Ga0180220_1002564_pt1 | contig 11490 bp, 9 predicted proteins | sample eDN5th37CBELigBY_FD_151335 | JGI IMG/M metagenome (GOLD analysis project Ga0180220, IMG submission 151335) | Enriched backyard soil microbial communities from Emeryville, California, USA - eDNA 5th pass 37_C BE-Lig BY (version 2) (version 2) | ecosystem: Environmental > Terrestrial > Soil >... | reverse complement strand
CGCTCCGGGACGAAGTGGAAACCGGTCTGACGGAAGCGACTCAGTGATGCCGCGTGTATTCTTTTATGTTCAGCACTTACTCGGAATCGGTCACGTAGTTCGCGCTCTTCGAATTGCCAGCGGTTTGAGGGAGGGCGGTTTCGAGGTCGATTTTGTGATAGGGGGAGTGCCGATCCCGAATAGCGATCTGCAGGGTCTCAATGTCGTGCAGCTCCCTCCGGTGAGAGCTGCGAACGCAAGCTTCGAGGCGCTCGTAGGGCAGGATGGGGGCCTGGTTGACGAGAAGTTCAGGAAGGGCCGTGTGGATGCACTTCTTGCAACTCTGTACCAGAGTCGTCCAGACATCGTTCTAATCGAGACATTTCCATTTGGCCGCCGGCAGATGCGATTCGAGCTGATGCCGTTGTTGGAAGCGGCTCACGAGCAATCACGACGCCCCCTCATCGTGTCCTCGGTCCGCGACATTCTCCAGGAAAGCAAGAAGTCGGATCGGGCTAGAGAAACAATCGATCTATTGCATATGTATTTCGATCACGTCATCGTGCATGGTGATCCGCGCTTCATCACGCTTGACGCGACCTTCCCACTTGCGAGTGAAATTGCCCATCTCTTGTCCTATTCTGGATTGATTGCACCACAAGCTCCGATACGATCGCCCTCGACCTCATCTCTGGCTGATGTCGTAGTTTCTGTGGGCGGGGGTTCCGTAGGGTACAGACTCCTGAAGACAGCCATCTCAGCAAAGTCACTTTCGTCTCTGGCTGGCGCGCGTTGGCTGATTGTTACCGGCCCGAATATCGATCCGCACTGGTATTGCGAACTGCGGGTCGAGGCTGGAGAGCATGGCATAGCCTTGGTGCAATTCCTCCCCGATCTCGCGGCTGTGCTGGCCGGCGCAGTCCTATCGATCTCGCAGGCTGGCTATAACACGGTGGCAGATGTCCTGGTCGCGGGCTGCAAGGCCGTGTTCGTGCCGTTCGCCGGCGGTGGCGAGACCGAGCAATCCCTTCGTGCGCGCCTGCTCGAGGCAAATGGAATTGGTATATCGCTCCCGGATGAAATGCTCTCGACGGATAATCTTCTCTCCGCTATTGATCGATCGCTCGCACTGCCGCGACAGAAAATTGACTTTGATTTGGGTGGCGTCGCTGGAACAGCCCGTATCCTCGAGCGATTGCTTTCAAGAGGTGGGTGAATCCACAGCTTCGGGTGTTTCGGTCAAAACCTCTTCCTTCTCACGCTCCAGGGCAGGAGCTTGTTCGCGTTCCAGACCGAATCGTGTCGCAACGTCAGGAGCATACCGTACGAGGTCGGGGCGGAGGCGAATGAGTGCGAGGTCTTTGGCTTTGGCCTCCAACATGACGTCGAACACCAGACCTTCGGCAGTTTTCATGAACGTGATGAACTCGAATGGATGACAGAAGTCGGCATGCCCGGTCCAAGTCGGTGCGACCTTTACGGTCGTTGTCTTCCGCGTTTTGCGATCGCGGCGCTTGAGCTCACGCAACTCTGTTCGCGGAGAAGAAAAGTGCACCTTAGGGCGGATCCCGGTAGGCCAAGTTCGTAGCATTTCAGCCAGGGTCTCACGCAGGTCAAGGCCTTCCGGGTTGAGGCACCAGAAGTGCTGGTGATCGAATATCAGGGGAACTCCCGTTTGCCCGTTGATCCAGAGCGTATCCGAAGCGCTGAAGCGGAGATCATCGTGCTCGAGCACGAGGCGCCGGCGCACGGGGGCGGGCAGCTTTTCCCACGTCCGGACCCATCGCACTCTGCTCGCTTCGCGATCCCCGTAAAGGCCCCCGACATGAATGACGATCACGGTTTCTGGCCCAAGCTCCATGAGGTCAAGCATTTCAGCCTGGGAGCGCAAATCCCAGACGCTTTTCGATGTGAGCGAAGGATCTGGACTGTTGAGGACGACAAATTGGGATGGGTGAAAGGACAGGCGGAGATCAAGTCGTTTCGCTTTCGTGCCGATGGCCCGAAGCTCTTTGGCGCTTTCTTTTACCATGCCGTGGAACTGCGGCATGTCCGGATGTGTGGCATAGGGCGCCAGATCCGATGACATCCGGTACATACGGATGTTGTGCTGGGCGAGATAGTCGAAAATGGCATCAAGGTAGGCGAGAGACGTTCTTAAATGCGGACCGTTCACCCAACGACGTGTGTCATTAGATTTGAGGTCAGGCCGGGCGACCACTTTTACAGGAAAGCCAAGTCGCATTGGGGCTGAATGCATCTCAAGCTTCCCATCCTGTGATACCGGATCACGGCTGCCGAAAGTTATGGCCAAACAAAAAAGCTCGATCGCCGTTCCGGCGCAGCCGGCGGAACGGGCTCTTTCCGGCATCGGTGCTTCACAGATGCGCGGACCTCGGGGCGAGGGGGCCGAGGCCTTCTGCTCACGCCTCTGACCGGAGGCAGAACACACAGAGGGCCGCCTGCTCGGCGACCATTCATCGCCACCGGTAGATGCAGCGGGACGGGCAGTGTTCAGACGCGCCCGTCCCCTAGGAGCGTCAATTTCGGCGTTACTCTGCTGCCTCAGCAGCTGGAGCCACTGGCAAGGAGGGGAGCTTTGGCCGATTGGCCAGCGCCGTTTCAACGATCTTCACGATGCGCTCACGCTCTGCGCCGACGAGCGGTAGCCGCGGGGCGCGGCAGCGATCGTTCGAGCCGATCACTAGCGACTCGACCAGCTTGATGTTCTGGACCAGCTTCGTCGAGACGTCGACGTCGAGTAGCGGCCGGAACCAGCGGTAGATTTGAAGCGCCTCCTTCATACGGCCGGCGCGGGCGAGCTTCCAGATGGCGACAGTTTCGGCAGGGAAGGCGGTCACGAGACCGGCGACCCAGCCGACGGCGCCCATGGCGAAGCTCTCGAGAGCGAGGTTGTCGACGCCGGTGAAGACCTGATAGCGATCGCCTGTCAGATTGATGATCTCGGTCACACGCCGGATATTGTCCGAGCTCTCCTTGATAGATGTGAACAGGGGCTCGGAGGCCATCTCCACCAGCATATCCGGCGTGATATCGACGCCGTAGGCTGGTGGATTGTTATAGATCATCACGGGCAGACCGCCTGCCCGGGCAACTGCGGTGAAGTGGGCAATCGTTTCGCGGCGGTCCGATTTGTAGGGGAGGCCGGGGAGCACCATGAAACCGGCAGCACCGGCCTTGGCGCCGCGTTCCGCGAGCTTCTGCGCGTTGCGGGTCGACCCGTCGCTGATGGTCAGAAGGACGGGCCGCCCTTCGGCCACTCCCAGGGCAATCTTCAGCACCTCGAGCTTCTCATCCGGGTCCAGTGTTGAGGCCTCCCCAAGCGAGCCGCAGACGATCAGCCCGTCCACGCCGGCGTCGAGCTGGAGCTTGAAGCAGCGCTCCATCTCCTTGGTGTCCAACCGGTCGTCCTCGGTGAATTTCGTTGTAACTGCCGGGAAGATGCCTTCCCACTTCTGTGTGCCACCCATGGTCTTCTCCTTGCACTGCGCGGCGGAGTGTGCGTCAACGAAGGGAACGCGACAAGAGGATGCGACCGAACCCCTTTCGGGGGATGACCGCATGAAGCTAGCCTCAATCAGCGAGTAAGCCGATGATGAGACCACCCCGAGCCGCCGCTGAACCTCTGCCAGTCACCATCCTTGCGGGTTTCCTGGGTGCCGGCAAGACGACGCTTTTGAAACGCATCCTTTCGGATCCTCAAGGAACGCGTTTCGGGGTGCTGGTCAATGACTTCGGCGCAATCAATATCGATGCTGAGCTCGTCGTCGAGATGGGGGCAGATCAGATCTCGCTGGCGAACGGCTGCATCTGCTGCTCGATCCGCGACGATCTTGTGGAAGCAACCCGACGGCTGATCGCCAGCGATCCCAGGCCGCAACATGTCGTCATCGAAACCAGCGGTGTCTCGCGGCCGCTGGCCGTCGTCGATGCGTTGTTGGATGAGGAGGTGCGTGATCTCGTCAAGCTCGACTCGATCTATTGCCTCGTGGATGCCAGCGAGCTGATGAATCTCGACTTCGCGTCGACGGAGCTCGCGATCGATCAGGCGGCCTCAGCCGACATCGTGCTGCTCAACAAGTGCGATCTGACTAGCGAGCCTGAACTCGAGGCGGTTGAAGAGACGCTTCGCGGCCCGATTCCCAACGTGCAAATCCTGCGGACGCGTTTTGCCGAAGTCCCGCGAGATATCCTCTTCCCAACTCAGGAACGGCCGACCCAAGGCTTCGATCGCGTACGCAACCGATTTCCTCCGGCCGATCATGTCCATGAGCATGTTCACGAGCACACGCACGAGCACGAGGAAGAATTCGAGAGGTGGTCGTGGCAGAGCGCGGACCCGCTGGACAGCAACAAGTTCAGGGATGCCATGCGGCAGCTGCCTCCGGGTTTGCTTCGGGCCAAAGGCATTCTGCTCTTCGCCGACCAACGCGAGGGCCGCGGCATCTTCCACCTTGTCGGGAAGCGCAAATCGCTGGAGCAAGAGGCAGGTCCGGCGCCGGCCATGAGCCAGCTAGTTGCCATCGGTCGTCGTGGCTCGTTCGACCCGGCTGCGCTATCGCAGCTCATGGAACTTTGTAAGAGCCGTTAGCGGTCCGCGAGCGTCATCGACGATATCGGCGCTGCATAAGGATGTTGGCCGAGGCCGTGAGCAGCAGGGTCGAGGTCATCAGAATGAACGAGACTGCGGCGCCGAAGGGCCAGTTGTTGAGCTGAAACTGGCCGAACACGAGCGGGCCCATCATCTTGAACTTCGGACCGCCGAGCAGAACCGGTGTCGCGTAGGCATTCATCCCGAGTATGAACGTGAGGATCGTGCCGGCGATAATTCCCGGCAACGCCAGAGGCCACAGGACGCGCCAAAACATCGTCGAAGGCGGCGCGCCCAGGCTGAATGCGGCCTCCTCGACAGAACGATCGATTCCTTCAATGACGCTCTGCAGCGTCAAGACCATGAACGGCAGGTTCACCGCGATGATGCCGATGACAACCGCGAGCTCCGTGTACATGATCTCGAGCGGCTCGGTAATCAGTCCGAGACCGATCAGGATCGAGTTCAGGAAGCCCTTGCTGCCGAGAAACGTCATCCAGCCTGCAGCGCGCACGGCATTGCCGACAAAAAGCGGCAATACGACCAACATGATGAGCAGATTCTTGAAACGCGTTTGCGTGCGCGCCAGCACGTAGGCCAGCGGAAATCCGAGCACCAGGCAGATGATGGTGCAAATCAAAGAGACCCGCAGCGTGGTCAGGAAGATGGAAATGTAGAATGGGTCGGTGAAGAATTTTACGTAGTTCTCGAGCGTCAGCGCCTCGACCATCATCACGCGTGGTTCGAAGCGATTGAGGCTGTATCGGAATAGAATCAAGATGGGCAGCAGCAGGCCGGCAACGACGATGATGGTTGCCGGACCCGCAAGGCTGGTGGCCGAGAGCCACGTGCGCGAAGAACGCGATCTAGATGCTGGGAGTAATCCCGCTTCAGCAGCTGTCTGGGCCATCAGCGCTCACCTTAGCCTTTCGGGACGCGAGGGCAGCCGATCGGTTGCCCACGCGAACACTGTCAGCCCTTGAGCTCCTTGTCCCACCATTCCTTGAGCGGGACATCGTTTTCGGTCATGTACTTGTAGTCGAGATCGACCAGCTTCTCGACCTCGGCCGGCGTAAAGCCGATGCGCTTGTTGAGATCCGGAGCAACTTCGGCATTCGTGACGGTCGGGTTGTAACCCATGTCGATCGCGAAAGCTTCCTGGGCGGATTTCTCCAGCATCGCATTCATGTAGGCGTAGGCGCCTTCCTTGTTCGGGGCGTTCTTCGGAATGACGAAGCCCGAGATGTACGCGAGGGCGCCTTCAGACGGCGTGACGGCTTCCACTGGCACTCCTGCGTTCTGCCATTGCACCACACGTGCTTTCCACATTACGCCGATCCCGAACTCATCCGCTTTCAGGCCCTGAGCGAAGGCTTCATTGGTGGGATACATGCGCATGCCGGCCTTCTTGCATTCGAGCAGCAATTTCTGGCCCGGCTCGAGATTGCTGGTCGAGCCTCCGGCCGCGAGCGCTGCTGCGACCAGAGTATATTGATACTGAATATCGATGATCGCCAGCTTGTCCCCCCACTTGGGATTGAACACGTCCTTGTAGCTTGTGGGCGCCTTTTCAATCGCCTTGGGGTTATAGACAGCGACCTTGCCGGAATAGATGTGGCCGGCGCCGTAGGGGTATTTCATCGATTCGAGAAGATTCTTGGCATTCGGGATCTTCGAATAGTCGATCTCCTCCACGACCCCTGCGTCGTGCATCTGGTACATGTTGACTGCCGAAAGACCCTGAATGTCCGTTGTTCCACGCGGCAGACGTCTTTCGGCGAGCAATTTGCTACGCCGCTGCGGGTCACCGGCCTGGTCTTGAACGACTTCCCAACCATCCGGAATGAGAATCGGGACTTCGATATTCTTGTTCAGCAGCCGGGCATAATCACCGCCCCACGTGCCGACCACGATCTTGCCTTTGGACTGGGCGTGCGCAGGTTTCGGCAGCGTACCGACTGCGGCAATGCCTCCGAGTGCTGCGGTACCTTGCAGGACCTGGCGGCGGGTGATGAAGGTTTTCCCTTTGGTCATTGTGATCTCCCTTTGCTTTCTTCTGATGATTCTGAGCTTAGCTTGGCTGTGTGGACCGGCTGAAGACCCTCGCATCCGTGCTCATCCAGCCGATATGCACGCGGTCGCCGACCAATGGCGTGAAGCCGCCGGCGCGATTGGCGATTTGAGCGACAAGCCGTTCACGAGGCGAAATGCGCACGTGGATGTCCACTTGGGCACCCAAATAGCTGACAAACTCAACGGTACCTTCCAGGTCGTTGTCGACACCTGCGATACTCGTCGGTGAAATTGAAATCCGCTCGGGTCGTAGTGCAATCGAAGCCTCGCCGGTGGCGGCACCATTACACCTGATGGTGAGGCCGCCTTCGGTTCGGAACAGCCCAGGGCTCTCGATGCGGCCCTCGATAAATGTGCTGCGTCCGACGAAGTCCGCCACAAAACGATCGGCAGGGCGCTCGTAGAGATCCTGCTGTGTTCCGACCTGGCGGACGGCACCTTCATTCATGACGACAAGCCTGTCGGCCATCGTCAAGGCTTCCTCCTGATCGTGCGTGACCATCACCGTGGTCAGCCCAAGCTGGCGCTGCAATTCGCGTATTTCCACGCGAACCTCGTGCCGGAGCTTTGCGTCGAGATTCGAAAGTGGCTCGTCGAGCAGCAGAACATCGGGGCGGAAGACAAGGGCGCGCGCCAAGGCGACGCGCTGTTGCTGGCCGCCCGAGAGCTGACGCGGCAGCCGCTCGCCCAGGTGCTCCAGACGGACCAGTCGTAGCGCCTCGGCCGTGCGCCGCTCGATTTCGCTCTGCGAAACCTTGCGCATCTCGAGGCCGAAAGCGACGTTCTGATTGACAGTCAGATGTGGGAACAACGCGTAGTTCTGGAAAACGAGCCCGGTGTTTCGTTTCCAGGGTGGCTGCAGTGTGACGTCGCTTTCGCCGATCCGCACGATTCCGCCAGTCGGCTCGACGAAACCGGCAATCATGCGCAAGGTGGTGGTCTTTCCACATCCCGACGGCCCGAGGAGCACGAGGAACTCGCCATCCGCGACATCCAGAGTGACATCGCGAACGGCATGGAAATCGCCGTAGCGCTTCGACAGATTACAAAGTTCGAGCCTTGCCATGTACGTCTGCTAAACCACTCGGCTGATTTTGACGAACCTGTCCGTAATCAACATGGCCGCGCCGATCAGCAAAATCTGAACTACTGAAACGGCCGCGATCGTCGGATCGATTTTCCACTCGAGGTATTGGAGAATTGCAATCGGCAGCGTCGTGCGACCGGGACCAACAAGAAAAAGGCTCATCTCCAAGTTGCCGAACGAGGAGACGAAGCCGAACATAGCCGCAGCGACGATCCCTGGAAGGATGGAGGGGAGGGTGATGCGCCGGAACGTCGTCCAGCGGTCCGCTCCCAAATTCTGGGCCGCCTCTTCAAGCGTGCGGTCGAAGCCCGCAAGGCTCGCGAGCACAAGACGCACGGTCCACGGAATAACAACGAGGACGTGCCCGCTCAGCAGCCCTCCGAGGGAGCCGAGGATCGGCAACCCGGTCGCAATCTCCACTTCAACGTGCGAGACGTAGAGAGCCATGCCGAGCACGACACCTGGCACCATCAAGGGGAGCAACAAGAGGCTGTTCAGTGCTTCGCGCCCGGGAAACCGAAAGCGAGACAGGCAAAGCGCTGCCGGAACACCCACGCTCAGACCGACAGCTGTAGCGATAACGCCGAGCTGCAAACTCAACAGAAAACCGCTCACGAACCGGTCATTGGACGCAATCGCTTGATACCAGCGCAGCGAATAACCTTCTGGCGGAAAAGAGGGAATCTCCTGCCGGAAAAAAGACAGCCAGGTAACGAAAATCAGCGGCAGAAGAATGTAGAGCATGCTGAAGGCTGCCGCGCCACGCAGCAGCCACCACCCATAGCGCCGACTGCCGAGGACCTTGGCTGCCGCCATCACGTCTCCCTCACATGGCTGCTGCCAGCCTGTTCTTGTGGAACTTGCCGCCTTTCATGATTGCGCTCAGGTGTTGGCCCTGACCTTCGAGAAGTTTGATGTCTTGAAGCGGATCGCCGTCGACGATGATCAGATCGGCCCAGGCACCGGGCTCGATGACGCCGAGCTTGCCCGGGCGGCGCACGACCTCCGCGCCAATCAGGGTCGCAGAGCGTATAATGTCGATTGGAGGGACCACGGTGGCGCGGATCGAAAATTCGCGGCTTTGATCGTCAGCCAGGGCGCCGAGCAAGTCTGACCCATAGGCGACTTTCACGCCGTTGCGCTTGCAGATCTCCAGCGAGCGATAGCCGCCCTCCAAAACCATTTCGTTCTTGGCCAGCATCTCCGGTGTCATGCCGAATTGCGCCGCGCGCTCCTTGATCGCGACGTAGGCGACGATGTTGGCGACGACGTAAGCTCCCTTATCCGCCATCAGCTTGGCGCGCTGATCGTCGATCAGGTTTCCATGCTCGATCGTACGAACACCATTGGCGACAGCCCGCTCGATGGCTTCCGGAGCATAGGCGTGCGCGCAGACATATCGACCGAATGCGTGAGCCTCTTCGACGGCGGCTTGGATCTCGCCGATCGAAAACTGCAAGGAGTCCAGGGGGTCGAAAGGCGATGCAACACCGCCTGAAACCATGATCTTGATGTGATCGGCACCCTGGCGAATCTGCTCTCGGACGGCACGGCGCATTTCGTCGATGCCGTCGACCACCTGGCGCAGATGGACCATCGCGTTGCAGCAAAAGCAGGTTGGGGGTGCCTGCGTACGAGCCCGGTTGTCATTGTGACCGCCGGTTGGCCCCAATGAGCGGCCGGCGATGAAAAGGCGTGGCCCGGGTAGCAGACCTTGTTCGATGGCAGTCTTGAGGCCCCAATCCGAGCCACCGGTGTCGCGCACGGTGGTGAACCCGCGGTCGAGCATTTGCCGCACGCGCACGGCCGCGCGCGCCGTTCCGAGCGTCAGCGGAATTTCCTCCAGCCGACGGATATAAACCTCGCTGTGCATGCAATGCACATGGCAGTCGATCAGGCCCGGCATGAGCGTGCGACCGCCGCAGTCTATGACATCGGCGCTCGCGGTCTTGATCGGGCGATCGGAAACTTCCTTGAACTTGTCGCCTTCGACGATGACCTCGTACCCGCCGCGGGTCTCATCGAAGCGGGGGTCCAATAGTTTGAAATTTCTAAATAAAACAGGCCGACCGCTGCTCGTAGCCATATTCCGAGCCCCTCCGCGCCGCCACAGACTTGCGCCGGGTAAGGCTCAAGTCTCTGCCACTCAAAAATTGTTCTCGCGAACCGATCCTCGAGGCAAGCTCAAAATCGCATCGTACTGCGAAATTATCAGGCTCATTTTCCGAAACATCACAATGCCCGCTGCAAAGGTGAGACGAGAAAGCTGAACGTGGCTCGAGACGACAGGCCCTCTCGTCTCCCTTTCTGGTCGTTGCAGCAGACTAATGCAGCCGGTTCTTATGGAACCGCCCGCCCTTCATAATTACGGACAAGTGTCTTCCTTGCCCTTCGAAAAGAGAGAGATCCTGCAATGGGTTGCCGTCAATCACGAGAAGGTCGGCAAATGCGCCGGGCTTCAGGCAGCCGAGCTTTCCTTCCTGGCGCACGACTTTGGCTCCGATCGTCGTTGCTGAACGGATGATCTCGATCGGCTTGAGGACCTGGCTGCGCAGCGCGAATTCCCTACTCTGATCAACCTGAAGTTGGCCCAGCAGATCGGTGCCGAATGCAACGGGCACCCCGGCGTTTTTGCAGATTTCGAGCGAGCGCAGTGCGCCTTCGATGACGATATCGTTCTTCTGCAGCATTTCGCTGGTCATGCCGAACTCTGCCGCCTTCTCCTTCATGGAGTAGTAGGCAACGAGATTGGCGATGAGCAGCATATTCTTTTCGGCCATGAGCTTTGCCGAAGCTTCGTCGATGAGATTGCCGTGCTCGATTGTGCGGACACCGGCATGCGCAGCCCGGGTGATCGCCTCGGGCGTATAGGCGTGAGCGCAGACGTAACGACCGAATGCGTTTGCCTCCTCGACCGCTGCCCGGATCTCGTCGAGCGAAAACTGGAGACTGTCGAGCGGGTCGTAAGGTGAAGCCACGCCACCTGACAGCATGATCTTCACCTGATCGCAGCCCTGCCGCATTTCCTCGCGCACCGCGCGGTGGACTTGTGACACGCCGTCGGCAATGCCCATCGAAAACGCAAGTGCATTGCAGCAATGGCAACGTGTTCCGGGATCGGTGCGTCGCCGGGCGTCGCTGTGACCGCCTGTCGGACCGATCGCCTTGCCAGCAATGAAGAGGCGTGGTCCGGCCACGAGTCCCTGATCGACAGCGGTTTTGATGCCCCAATCGGCCCCTCCGGTATCACGCACGCTGGTAAAGCCGCGGTCGAGCATGGCTTTCATCAACGCGGCGGCACGCGCCGTCATGAGCGTCAATGGGATATCCTCGAGCCGACGCAGAAAAACCTCACTCAGGAACACATGCACATGGCTGTCGATCAGCCCAGGCATCAGCGTGCGGCCGCCACAATCGATCACGTCGGCTGCGGTGGTCTTAATCGGCCTTTCGGAAACTTCCCGGATCACTTCCCCTTCAACGAGGAGTTCATGCCCGCCGATGAGCTCGTCGTGATCGGGATCGAGCATGGCAAAGTTCTTGAAAAGGTAGAGAGACATCGCCCTTGGCCCCGTTGCTGCGGTCCAATTAGGCTTGCTCAGCAGCCGGGCGTCGTCAACGACAATCCTGTTGGGGTGCTAGGCTGAATCGACATTCAGCGCATCCATAGCATGGAGCCGGCGAGGCAGAGGAAGGCGAGGAAGTGGCAGGCTCGGCGGTCATAGCGGGTGGCCAAGCG
>Ga0180220_1002563_pt1 | contig 11495 bp, 10 predicted proteins | sample eDN5th37CBELigBY_FD_151335 | JGI IMG/M metagenome (GOLD analysis project Ga0180220, IMG submission 151335) | Enriched backyard soil microbial communities from Emeryville, California, USA - eDNA 5th pass 37_C BE-Lig BY (version 2) (version 2) | ecosystem: Environmental > Terrestrial > Soil >... | reverse complement strand
GGCCCTCGGCCGCGAACGCCGGGACCTGCGTGGCGGGCAGCAGGAGCAGGTCGAAACGCTCGAATGCCTCGGCCATCGTCGCGACGAGACGGGCGCGTGCCTCGTGGGCGTCGGCGAGCGTCTCGGCGGTCATGGCGCCCGCGGCGTCCAGGTAACCGCGCAGCGTCGGGTGGATGTTCCGCCCGGCCGGCGCATCACGTAGGTGTGTATGCACGTCGGGCGCCGAGAGTGTGCGGTAGGCGGCGCCGCAGTCCGGATCGACGCACACTTGAGCGGGCACCGACTGGGCACCGGTGGCGGCGACGAATTTCTCGGCCGCTGTCCGCACCACCTCCACGACCTGTGGGTCGCTGGGCGCATTGCCCAGATCGGGTGTGAAGGCGACGCGAAGCCCACGCAGATCGGCGGTCAGGTGGTCTTCGAACCGGGTCGACGCGGGCAGTGAGGCCCGGTCGAACGGATCGATCCCACAAACGCAGTCGAGAAAACGGGCGGTCTCGCGCACGGTGCGTGTGAGCACGCCGTAGTGGTCGTTGTCGGCCGCACCGACATGCCGGGGCCCGCGCGGGACCAGGCCGTATGTGGCCTTGAACCCCACCAGTCCGCAGTACGACGCCGGGATACGCAACGAGCCCGCACCGTCGGTGCCCGTAGCGATCGGCACCATGCCCGCGGCCACCGCGGCCGCCGATCCCCCGCTCGACCCGCCGGGGGTGAGATCGAGATTCCACGGATTGCGGGTCACGCCGTGCACGGCCGACGCGGTGAAAGACGCCCGCCCGAACTCCGGTGAGGCCGTCACGCCGATGGGCACCGCACCCGCCGAGACGGCACGTTGCACCAGGGTGCAGGTGTGGTCGGCGATCCGCTCGGCGTACAGCGTGCTGCCCATCGCGAACGGCCAGCCGTCCACCGGATGAAGTTCCTTGACGCCCAAGGGGATTCCGGCCATCGGCCCGGGATCGATGCCGTCTGCCACCAGCCGGTCGACCGCGCTCGCCCGCTGCAGTGCGCCCTCGGCGTCGACGTGGACGAACGCGCCGAGCGCACCATCGCACTCCTCGATCCGGTCGAGGGCCTCCTGCACGACGGCGTGGGCGCTCATCTCACCCGAACGCACCAGGGCGGCCGTCTCGACGACGGTGCGACCAGGCACTGCGTGCACCTCGCTCACAGCAGCACCACCGTCGCGATGCCGGTGGCCACCACAAGTCCTGTGACGACCGGGATGAACAGGCGTCGGGCCAGGTCCATCACCGACACCCCGGTAAGACCCGCGACGACGATCAGTGACGACCAGATCACCAGCGTGCCGCCCCCGGTCCAGCTGGCACCGTTCTGCGCGATCGCCGCCAAGGTGGCGACGTCGGACGTCCCGTCCCCGAGAGTCGACGCCAGCGAACCCGTGAACGGGAGACCGGGCCAGCCGTTGCCGTCCAGCCCGATCAGCATGCCGACGATCAACATCGCGAAGGCCGCGAAGGCCGGGGCCGCCGGGATGTGGTCCTGTACCGCGCCGACGGCGTCGAACAAGAAGGCCGGCGCCTCGGCGCCTTCCGGCAGGCCCAGGATGCCCGCGGAGTAGTCGGCCAGGCCGATGTAGACGAATCCCGCGACCGGGATGACCATGCCCATGGTGCGGAACGAGAAGCCGATGCCTTCGGTGAAGTGCTCGCCGACGTCGTCGAGCCAGCGTTTGCGGTTGCTGATCAGAGCGATTGCCACGAGCGCGAGAGCAGCGGTGCCGCCGACCAGCGGAGCGCCGAGACCTTCGTCGATGTCGGGGATGACCGTGGTGAACCGCCCGAGGAGCATGAAGACGAGCAGGCCGGCGAACAGTGCGGGCACTGCGACAGCGATCAGCAGGGCCTTGCGCCCCGGGGCCGCTTCGACGTCGGTCGCCGCAGGCGCGCTGAGGGTGGCCACGGCGCCGCCGTCTGCCTGACCACCAGGCCCGGCGATCGGGCCGGAACTCGGCTCCGGCGAGTCGGGATCCTGCGCGAAACCCGAAGCAGCCGAACCGATGTCGTCACCATCGCCCGGGGCACGCACCTTGGTGCGCACGTCGCGAAGATACACGATCGCCAAGGCCACGGCGCCCGCGATCAGGGCGATGATCGTCGCACGGTCGGCGATCAACCGGGCCGGAACGTCGGCGCCCTCGGCCGAGAGCGCAGGCGCCACGCCCATGATGTAGTCCGAACTCAGCGCCATGCCCTGGCCTGCGATGGCGATCGCGAGTGCGGCGCCGAGCAGTGGCAGGCCGGCGCGGACGGCGGCCGGGAGCAGGATCGCCGCGATCAGCGGCAGCACGGGCGTCGGCCAGAACGCCAGCGACAGAAGGAACGTCACGACAGCGAGCAACACGTAGGAGATGTGCCCGTTGCGGAACAACCCGCGCAGCGGACGGATCATGATGGCGTCGGAGCCCAGCGCACGCATGGCACCGAGCATCGCGGTGACGAGGGCGATGATGATGAAAATCGGCAGTAACTCGCGGGTTCCGGCGATCGCGGCGTTGAAGATGGCTCCCAACCCGGTGGTCACGCTGCCCTGGTAGACCCATCCGGTGAGGAATGTGGCGATGAGCGCAGGCGCGATGACGTTCTTCTTGGCCACCACTGTGCCGATCAACACCACAAGACCGAGCAGGTACACCCAATGAGCTGCGGACACCGCGTTCACATCCAATCGACTAGAACTGCCTGGCTACCTTGAATTCATGTAACCCTAAGGTGCTCATCATTTTCCGCAATTCGACCGATTCGCCGGAAGACACCGGCGTCAAACCGCACATGGTTGCTGCCGATCCATGTGCACTGTGCCCCTTTTCTTTTCACACCCGCCAACCAGGACAACCGCACCTACACCACCGCAGCGATGAGATCCACCTCGACGGGCGCACCCGACGGCAGGGTCTGCACGCCGATGGCCGCGCGCACCGGAACGCCTGATCCGCCGAGCTCGGCGCGCAGCGCGGCCGAGGCACCGTCGGCCACAGCGGAGAGCTCGTGAAACGACGGAGCGCACGCGATGTACACCGTCATGCGCAGGCAGCGGACATCCGTTGCACCGTCGGGCAGCACCGAGCGTGCCGCGGCCAGCGCGTTGCCCGCGGCGATGCCGGCCGCGTCGAAGGCCTGCCCGGCCGACACCGTGTCCCCAACGACGCCGCGTAGCACGAGTTCACCGTCGCGGCGCGGTGTCATGCCCGCGGTGTAGACGACACCGTCGTGCAACAGCGCGGGCCGGTAGTCGCCCTGCGGCGCCGGTGCGCCGGTCTGCTCACTCGACACCGATCGCGATCCCTTCCTGACGCGGGTCGGCCGCGCCGCTGAGCACACCGCGCGCGTCGCGGCGGATCACCTGGGCGCTTCCGCCGGCGCCGAAATCCGGTTGCACCACGACGCGATGCCCCATGTCCTGCAACTCCGACCGGACGTCGTCGGGAATCCTTGCCTCGACGCGCAATTCGTCGGGCCGGCCGATGACGTCGGCGTCGGATCCGGGGAACACCGTGAAACGCGGTGCGCTGACCGCCTCGGCCGGGTCCAGCCCGTGGTCGAACAGGTGCGAGAGCAACTGCATGTTCCACTGCACCTGACCATCGCCGCCGGGGATGGAGCCGAGGGCGAGCAGTTCCCCATCGGCGCCGGTGGCGATCCAGGCGTTGAGGGTGTTCAGCGGTTTGCGGCGCGGCGCGACCTCGTTGGGATGCCCGGGGATCAGGTAGGCACCGCGGCCCAACCGGTTGTTGAGGACGACGCCGGTTCCGGGCACCGTGAGCTTGGCCCCGAACGTGAAACCCAGGGAATGGATGAACGACACGGCACGCCCGTCGGCGTCGACGGCGACCGTGCACGTCGTGTCACCGCCGGCGACGCTGAACGACATCCGCTGTTCTGCCGACGCATCCAGCGCACGCCGCTGTTCGGCGATCCGGTTGGCGTCCAGCACCTCTTGCACACCCGCGCCGTCGGATCCGCACAGCGCGAACCGGTCTTGGAACGCCAGCCGAGCTGCCCGGGCCATGCGGTCGATGGCCTCGGCGCCCAGCCACGGTGCCGCACCGAGGGTTCCGTCGCACAGCGCGGCCTGCTGCAACACCATCCAGCCGGGGGTGGGTAGTGGCGTCTGGTGGATCGTCGCACCGGCGTAGCCGCCCGTGAGCGGGGCCTCGGGAGCGACGACGGCACCGGCGGCCCATTCGTCGCCGCTGAACGGGGCGCCTGCCGCGCACAGCACCGCCACGGCGCGTTCGGCGAACTCTCCCGTGTAGAAATCACCGGGCGCGGTGGCGAGCCGGCGAATGGTGCGAGCCAGGTCGGGTTGCGGCAACCGCTGTCCCACCGCGGGTACGGCGCCGTCCGGCGTGTACACGGCCGCCAGGCCGTCGTCTGCGCGGATCGCGTCGAACGCCTCCCGCACGTCGGTGACGGTCTTGGCCGAGCACGCCAGTCCGTTCTCGGCCATGCGCGCCGCCGGTTCCCACAGCTCCGCCAGCGACATGCATGCGCCGTGGGAGTGCAACGCGGCCAATGCCGCCGGGGCGCCGGGAACCGCGACACCGAGCGCACCGGTCAGGGGAATACCGGGCCGTTCGCCTTGAACGTCGCGATAGAAGTCCGTGGTGCCGCCGTCGGGGCCGAAGCCGGACCCGTTGACCGTCCACACCCGCCCGTCGGGTTCGGCCACGACGGCGAACGCGTCGCCGCCGATGCCGCATTGACCGGGCAACGTCAGCCACGTGACCGCGGCCATCGCCAGGGTCGCGTCGATCGCGTTGCCGCCGTCGGCGAGTACGCGCGCCCCGGCGAAGCTGGCGGCGGGATGGCTCGAGCTGACCATCGCGCCGGTGGACAGTGTCGGCGGCCGCTGCACCTGGCTCACGCCCCCTTGCGTCGCCGCCGCGGTCCGACGGGCATCTCCCCCGGCTCGACACCGACGAAGATCTCGCCGTCGCGTTCCTCGACCGGGTAGGTCTTGATCGCGACGGTGGCGGGTGGGCAGATGGGCTCACCGGTCTCGAGGTCGAATGCGCTTCCGTGGCACGAGCATCCGATGCCGTCGTCGACGAGCTTGCCCGACGAGAGCATGCAGTCCAGATGCGTGCAGTAGTTGGACGTCGCGTAGGCCTTGCCGTTGAGGCGGGCCACGGCGAACTCGTACTCGCCCGCGAAGAACCGTCGCACGATGCCCTCGGGCACCTGACCGGATCTGGCGACTCGGGTGAATTCCATTGCAGCTCCTGTGTTCAGAGGGCCGGGGTGAGGTAGACGGTCTTCTCGAGCGTGTAGAACTCCATGAGCGTCGGCCCGGCCTGTTCCTTGAAGGTCTGGGTGCTCGACGCCTTGTAGCCGCCGAAGGGCGCGTTCATCGCCATGCCCGTGGTCGGCTGGTTGATCTTGACCAGGCCGGTCTTCGACTGCCGGGCGAACCGTGTCGCCGCGGCGAGGTCCGACGTGACGATCGAGGCCGCCAGTCCGTACTCGGTGGCGTTGGCCAGCGCGACGGCCTCGTCGAGGGATGCCGCGCGCTGGAACGCGACCAGCGGCCCGAACACCTCCTCGGTGACGATGCGCATGGTCGGCAGCGCGTCGGCGAAAACCGCCGGGCGGACGAAGAATCCGTGATCGCCCACCGTGGTGCCGCCGCAGCGCAGGGTGGCGCCCTCGGTGATCCCGGCGTGCACGTAGTGCAGGAACTTTTCCCTCTGGGCCGCGCTGGCCAGCGGACCCATGTGCACACCGGGCTGATTGCCGGGCCCGACCTGCAGCGCGTCGGCCTTGGCCACCACGCGGTCGAGCAGCGCATCGTGGATCTCGTCGACCGCGATCACGCGGCTGGTCCCGGTGCAGGCCTGTCCGCTGAGCCCGAACGCGCCTTTGACGATGAGGGCGGCCGCGGCGTCGAGGTCGGCGTCCCCGGCGACCACCACGGGGTTCTTGCCGCCCATCTCCAGTTGGACGCGGCGCTGGGGTCCGACCTGCTGGTGGATCGCACGGCCGACGGCTGTCGACCCGGTGAAGGTGACCGCTGCGACGCGTGGATCCGCGGCGACCGCGGCACCCGCCACGCCGTCGCCCTGGACCAGCGCGAGCGCCGAGGGCGGCAGCCCACCGTCCAACAACGCCTCGACCAGACGCTGCCCCATCAGCGGGGTGAGTTCGGAGGGCTTGTACAGCACCGGATTTCCTGCCGCGAGCGCCGGCCCGAGTTTGCGTGACGGGATGTTGAACGGGAAGTTCCACGGTGTGATGGCGCCGACGATGCCGACGGGCTCACGCAGCGTGTAGACCAGACCCTCCCCCGGTGCGGGGTAGGTGGTGCCCGTGGACCGCAGCGCCTCGCCGGCGTAGAAGCGCAGGTTCGCCGGGGTCCGGCTCACCTCCATGGTGGCCTCGGCGGTGGTCTTGCCCTCTTCGCGGATCAATTCGGCGATCAACTCCGCTGCGCGTGATTCCAGTTGCACGGCAGCGGCTTCCAGGATCGCCGCACGGCGTTCGGGCGGCGTGGCGGCCCATTCGGGGGCGGCCTTGTCGAGCGCGTCGACGGCGGTGCGCACGTCGACGCCGTCGGAGGCCGGGAAGACCCCGACGAGATCGTCGGGGTCGGCCGGGTTGTGGCGCGCGAAGGTGCGTCCCGACGCGGCCGGGATCCACTGCCCGTCGATGAAGTTGGCTCCCTCGACAGTCACTGTGCCACCTCCTCGGTGTCGACGAGTTCCCACAAATCGGCGTCGTCGTCTTCCAGGATGGCGCGCGGGATGCGGCGGCCGAGCAGTTCGCGGCCCACCATGACGTCCTCACCCCGGTCGACGGTGAACACGCCGCGCAGCGTGTCGTCGGTGTCGACGTAGAACGCGGTGAACTCGAATTCGCCGACGTCGCCGCGGATCACCAGGTTGCCGGTGGCCTCGCCCAGCAGTTGCAGGTTGTGCTCGTACTGGTCGGACCAGAACCACGGCGCGTCGTCGTTGACGGCGTCGCGGCCCAGCATGGCGTTGGCGACCGCGGCGCCCTGCCGGTTGGCGTTGTCGAAATGCTCGATGCGGACGTGTTTTCCGGCGCGTTCGGAGTAGCGGCGCGCGACGTCGCCCGCGGCGTAGATGTTGGGTATCGATGCGCGACCCTGGGCGTCGACGACGATGCCGTCGTCGACCGCGAGCCCGGAGGCCTCGGCCACAGCGGTGTTGGGGGTGATGCCGATGCCGATCACGACGGCGTCGAAGCGCAGGTCCTGCGCGCCGGTGCTGACGACGACGCCCTCGGCGTCGGTGCGTACCCCGTTCACGGCCACGCCGGTGAGCAGTTCGACCCCGTTGCCGCGGTGCAGGCGCACGATCTCGGCGCCGACGCGTGACCCGACGACGGTGCCCAGCGGCATCGGCGCGGCTTCCAGCACGGTCACCGAAGCGCCGAGACCCACTGCGGTGGCGGCGATTTCGAGCCCGACGAAGCCGGCGCCGATGACACCGAGACGGCATCCGGATGCCAGGGCGTCGTGCAGGCGTCGTGCGTCATCGAGAGTGCGCAGGTAGTGCACGAGTTCTGGCCGGGGGCCGGGCACCGGCAAGCGGCGGGGCCGCCCGCCCGTGGCGAACAGCACCGCGTCGGCGCGCACCGGTGCCTGTCCGGCGATCTCGACGGTGCCCGTGGCGGCATCGACGCCGGTGACCTCGGCCCCGGTGCGGATCTCGACGCCGTTGTCGGCGCACCACTTCTCGGGCAGGATCCACAGGTCATCGGATGCGGCCGTGTCGCAGAGGAATTCCTTCGAAAGCGGTGGCCGCTGGTACGGCGCGTGCGGTTCGTCACCGACCAGGATGATGCGGCCGTCGAACCCGCGGCGGCGCAGCGTGCGTGCTGCCACCGCGGCGGTCTGTCCGGCCCCCACGGTCACGAAGGTGCGGTCGGTCATGCGTTGGCTTCCTCTCCTGCGGTCACGGGTGACATCCGCGCGGTGGGGTCCACGTAGACGGTGTCGTCGTCGACGCGCACCGCGTAGGTGGGCTGGCAGCGGCCTTGGCTCTCCTCGTATCCGGTCTCCAGGTCGAACTGCCATTGGTGGCCGGGGCAGATCACCTTGCCGTGCAGCAGGGTGCCTTTGACCAGCGACCGGTCCTGGTGCACGCATGCGTCGGCGAATGCGTACACCCGGCCCGCCGCCTCGAACAGCGCGATGGCCAGACCGTCGAGTTCCACGCGGAGTTTGCGGCGGCGGGCGAGCTCTTTACGGCTCGCCACCGCAACCCAGTTCGCAGTCACAGCACAACCTTTCTGTCGAGGCGGCGGGGTTTCAGGGATCAGGGATCAGACGCCTGCGGCTTCGAGATCCGGTGCGACGTAGTAGTCGTAGAGGCCCTTGGTGTAGGAGAAGCGCATCTCGGCGCCCCAGCGCACCAGTTGCAGGCAGCGCTGCTGCAACTGCGGGGTGTCGGCGTGGTCGAGCACGATCTGGTATCCGCGCTCGCCGTGCACGACGTCGGACGTGATGTGCAGGTCGAAGAACTCGATCTCGTCCTCGGTGAAGCCGTACACCTCGCGCAGGGGCACGATCTGCTTGGTGTAGATGCTGGGCACCTGGGATTCCAGGCCCACCACCAGCGCCGCTGTGGCGACCACGAAGTGCTCGCGCTGCGAGACCGCGTAGCACCACGCCTGTAGACCGCGCGTGATCGGGTTCATGTTCGACGGGTCCTCGATGCGCTCACGCGTGGTCCCGCATGCCTCACCGAACTTGATGAGCAGGTCGGTGTGGCGGATGTCGGCCAGCTCCTCCTCGTACATGTTCTGCAGCGTGAAGTCTTTCGCGCCGGTGAACTCGTCGGGGGTGTTGGAGTAGATGTTGGCCAGGTAGTCGGCGAACGGGCCCACGTAGTGGTAGTGGTTCTCGGCCCAGCGGGCGAAGTGATCCTTGGTCAGCTTGCCCTCGGCCCATGCCTTGGAGAACGAGGCGTTCTTGGCTTCACGCCCCTTGATCGCGTTCTCCAGTTCGGCACGGAATTCATCGCGTCCCAGTAGCTCGGTCATGAGTTTCCTTTCGCTGAAAATGCTTGGGTTCCAGGGAGATTAGTGACGCCTCGGGGTGCGGGCCATGGTCACAATCACCGGGCCGGCGCCCGCGGCGGGGTCAACCTGCACATCCGGGTCACACCTGGGCGGCGGTGAGCGCCTCGAACTCGGCGAGGATCGCCGCCCCCACGGCCTTGTCCTGCTCGCCGTTGCCGCCGCTGATGCCCACTCCCCCGACGATCTGCCCGTCGTAGACCAACGGGAACCCGCCGACGAAGATCGCGAACTTGCCGGGCAGCATGTGGCTGATGCCGAACGCCTCGTTGCCGGGCAATGCGGGCCCGTTGGGCGGTTCGTTGAACAGGTGGGTGGCACGTTCGTGGCCTGCGGCGGTGAAGGCCTTCGCGATCGCGATGTCCACACCGGTCAGACGGGCTCCCGGCAACCGGTGCAGCGCAATGACATTGCCGCCGTCGTCCACTATGCACAGGGTCTGCTTGACCCCGATCTCCTCGGCTTTGGCACGGCCCGCGGCCAGCAATGGCAACGCGTCGTCGAGGGTGATGCGGTGAATTCTGTGCATTGGTCTCTCTCGCTCTCTCGCAGCTCGGGCTGACGGAGCCATGTCTATCAACGGGCACACCGACCAGGTGATGGTTAATATGACCGGAAAAATGCGCCGCGACGGGTCAAGTTGCACATGGTGCCTGTGACGAGGGGTCCGGTAATCGAATAACAGGCACCAGAGGGCGCACCAGGCACACAGCACGGGGGTTGACATGACGGCACCACCGATCGACAGCGGCCGGATGACGGTGCGCGGGCTTCTGGACGAGTCCCTCATGGCTGGTTCGCGGATCGTCGCGGGCGAAGACCTGCTCGACGAGGAACTCACCTGGGTGCTTCCACTCAACGAGGTTCTGTCACAACATGATCGGCTGGACGCGGTGGCGGTGTACGCGCGCCCCGAATCGTTGACGGGCCGCGCGTCGACGCTTTCGGCGCTCGCCGCCAGGGGCGCGACCACGCTGCTGGTCGACGGTGTCGCCCCACCGGACCTGGGCGGGCTGCCCGCCGGGCTGGTGGTCGTGGAACTCGGCATCCCGGTGGGTTTCGCGGCCCTCAACCGGCTGCTGGCCGAGCGCGCGCTCAGCCAGGAGGTGCACGTCATGCGCTACTCGACGCACGTGCACGCCACCCTGGCCGGCCTGTTCCACCGTGGCGCGGGCCTGCAGATTTTGGTGCGCGAGGTGTCCAACCTGGCGCGCAATCCCGCCGTGGCACTCGATGCCCGCGGTCATGTGGTGGCCCACCACGGCCTGCCCCCCGAAGCCGTGGCCGCCCTGGCCGATTCGGTGAGCCGGATGCTGGCCGCCGACCTCCCGGCGTCGGAGCGGCGCCACGACGGCCACGACACGCGCACGCAGCAGGTCACCGGTCCGGAGGACAGCAGATGGACGTGTGTGGCGAGCGCGATCCGGCTGGGCAAGTCGTTCGAGGGCTGGGTGGCCGTCCTGGTCCCGACGTTGGCTCCCGATCACGCCGACGGCCCGAGCAAGCACGATCTGGCGCGGCACGAGGTGCTCACCGAACAGGCCACCGCGATCATCGGGTCGGAGATGTTGCGGCAACGCAGCGTCGACGAGGCCGAGGAACGCGCGCGGGGTGATTTCGTCCAGGCCCTGGTGCACGGCAGCTTCTCCAGCGAGCACGACATGCGCGCCCGCGCCGAGCATCACGACATCGAACTCGACGCGCGGTTCGGTGTTTTCGTGGCGCCCGGTGTGCTGCCCAGGGTTTCCGACAGTCCTACGACGCCGATGGTGCGGCTGGCGCGGTACGCGGCCGGGGTGGCGGCGCACCCGTCGGTGCATGCCTACGTCACGGTGATCGGCGACGTGCTCGTCGTGGTCCGCACGTTGCGCGGCGAGGACGCTGCGGCCATGCGCAGCGAGATGGCCGAGTATGCCGAGGCCATGTCCGGCGAGCTGCAGCGGCGACGGGGCCTTCCCGCGCCCGTCGCCTACGGCCGCCCGGCGCTCGGCGCCGGGGAGGTCCGGGAGAGCTACCGGGAGGCCAGGGTTGCGCTCGGTATCGCGCGGCGCCTGCACCGCACGGGTGCGACGTCGTATCAACAGTTGCGGGGTTTCACGGTGCTGGCCCAGGTCGCCGAGACCGAGGACAGCCGCCAGCTGGTGCGAGACGTGTTGGGGCCGTTGCGTTCCTCACCCGATCTGCTGGAGACGCTGGAGGCGTACCTGTCCGAGGGCGGCAACATCAACGCCACCGCGCGCACGCTCAACGTGCACCGCAACACCATGCTCGCCAAGCTCGACCGGATCTCCCGCATGCTCGGCATGGATGTCCGCGATCCGGAGCACCAGTTCACGGTGTGGCTGGCCATCCGCCTCGATCTGCTCGACGAGGTGCACTCCGCGGTCGAACGCGAGGCGAGCTTTCGCTGATTAGGCCGGGTCGGGA
>Ga0180220_1002560_pt1 | contig 11508 bp, 9 predicted proteins | sample eDN5th37CBELigBY_FD_151335 | JGI IMG/M metagenome (GOLD analysis project Ga0180220, IMG submission 151335) | Enriched backyard soil microbial communities from Emeryville, California, USA - eDNA 5th pass 37_C BE-Lig BY (version 2) (version 2) | ecosystem: Environmental > Terrestrial > Soil >... | reverse complement strand
TGATCGGGGAAGAGGACATCGCGTTCATCGTCAGCCGCTGGACGGGCATTCCGGTGACTCGCCTCCAGGAGGCCGAGACCGAACGGCTCATCCGGATGGAGGACGAGCTGCACCAGCGGGTCGTCGGTCAGGACGAGGCGATTCGCGCGATCAGCCGGGCGATCCGGCGCAGCCGCGCAGGGCTCAAGGATCCTCGCCGGCCGATCGGGAGTTTCATCTTCAGCGGTCCGACGGGCGTGGGTAAGACGGAGCTGGCCCGTGCGCTGGCCGAGTTCCTGTTCGCCGACCGGGATGCGCTCATCCGCGTCGACATGAGCGAGTACATGGAGAAGTTCTCCGTTTCCCGCCTGATCGGCGCACCTCCGGGCTATGTCGGCTACGAGGATTCGGGCACGCTCACGAAGGCCGTCCGGCGCAAGCCGTATTCGGTGATCCTGCTGGACGAGATCGAGAAGGCGCATCCGGACGTCTTCAACATCCTGCTCCAGGTGCTGGACGAGGGTCACCTGACGGACAACTACGGCCGTGTAATCGATTTCAAGAACACGGTCATCATCATGACGTCGAACCTCGGCGCCCGTGACATCAGCAAGGGGAAGGCGCTCGGCTTCCACACGCAGGACGCGGAGACGAACTACGAGTCCATGCAGCGGAAGGTGAGGGAGGAGATCGAGCGTGCGTTCAATCCGGAGTTCCTGAACCGGGTCGACGACATCATCGTCTTCCACCCGCTGACACGGGAGCAGATCGGGGAGATCGTGCATATCATGCTCAGGGACGTCAGGAACCGCCTCACCGAGGAAGAGCTCACGCTCAAGCTCACGGACGAGGCGATCAGGTTCCTGGTCGACCGCGGCTACAGCGAAACGTTTGGCGCCCGCCCGCTTCGCCGGGCGATCCAGCGGTTCCTGGAGGATCCGCTCTCCGAGAAGATCCTGATGGCCGAATTCACGGCCGGCGACGAGATCGAGGTGGGCGTCGCGCCGGAGGGCGAGAACCTCGAATTCCGCGTGCCATCATCGACAAAGACATGAAGCTGAGAAATTCGTGGGCGCCCCGGGCATGTTTCGCCGGGGCGCTGGCCATGTGTCTGCCGATCTTCGTTTCGGCGGCGTCCGCGCAGCAGATCGACGTCGGCCGGGGCGGGGTGCTGGATACCGTGTACGTCACCGGCACCGTCCGGCAGATCCCAGCCATCGTGGTGGCGCAGGCCGGTCTGGTCCCCGGAGACTCGATCGACTACCGCGACCTGAACGAGGCGATCCGTCGCCTCATGGCCTCCGGCTTCTACGATGACGTGAAGATTTACTCCCGGTTCGCCAACGATGCCAACCAGGGGAACGTGATCCTCAGGATGGACATCGTGGAGCGGCCTTTCGTGACTGACATCCAGTTCGAAGGGCTGGACTACATCCGGTCGTCGACGGTACGCGACTCGGCGAAGCTCGTGGTGCGCTCCCCGATGGTGCCGTCCCGCGTCGCCACCGCCGAAAACCTGATCCGCGACATGCTGCGGCAGCGCGGTTTCATGGTGCGCAGCGTCAGCCACCGCCTGGAACCGGAATCGCAGCCTGGCGAGTACCGTCTGGTCTTCGACGTGGACGCCGGGCAGCGCGTGGCCGTCGCCGAGATCGAGTTCCGGGGCAACCAGGCGTTCTCGGCTGACGATCTCTGGGACGCGATGGGAACGAAGCCCGAGGGCTTCCTCTGGTTCCGGAGCGGCCTGTACGACGAGGAAAAGGTCAGGACGGACCTGCGCGAACGCCTTCCGGATTTCTACGCTTCGGCGGGATACCTCGACTTCACGGTCGTGGGCGACTCTCTGGTCGTCGACCCGGTGAGCGGGAAGGCGAAGCTCATCATCGAGATCGATGAGGGCCCCCAGTACCGGCTGGGCAACTTCGCGGTTGTGGGGAATCGTCGGTTCCCCGAATCCGACCTGCGGCAGTATTTCGATCAGAACCGCGGCGGTCTGCTCGCCGGGCTGGGTATCGGCGGGCGATCGAGGTCTGAGGGTTTCGATCGGAGCGCCTTCGACGATGCCACGGCGCGCATCTCGCAATTGTACCGCAATCAGGGTTACCTGTACGCGCGGGTCAACCCGGTGGTCGAGCGGACGACGCTGGAAGACGGCACGCCGGCCGTCAACGTGACCTGGCAGATCGAGGAGGGGCCGCCGGCGTACGTCAATCGGGTCAGCATCGTGGGGAACACGAAGACCCACGAGAAGGTGATCCGTGACCGGATCTTCATCCTCCCGGGCGACGTCTACAGTGAGGAGCGCCTGATCCAGAGTTACCAGAGCATCATGGGTCTGGGCTTCTTCGAGTCGCCGTTGCCTTTGCCGCGCATCGAGCCCAACGAGAACGGGGACGTCGACATCACCTTCGAAGTCACGGAGAAGCAGACTGGCTCGATCAACTTCGGGACTTCGATCGGCGGTGGCGGCGGACTCTCCGGCTTCCTCGGCTACGACGAGCCGAACATCCTGGGTCAGGCGAAGTCGGGTTCCCTCCGCTGGGAGTTCGGCCGTTGGAACAACAACTTCGAAGCCAGCTACAGCGACCCGGCGATCCGCGGATCGCGGGTGAGCGGCTCGCTATCGCTGTTCCGGGCACGTGACCGATTCGTCCAGTTCCCCGAAGGCCAGCGGCGCCGCACCGGTGCGAGCATCCGCTTCGGGCTGCCGCTGCCTGTGAGTGATTTCCGGACGCGCCTCGTCGTCGGATACACGCTCGCGCGGACCGAATACGAGCAGTTCTCCGAAGAGGAGAGTGCGGTGTTCGGACAGGCGCCGGGCGTGCAGAGCACGGTTTCTGTCGGTATTGTCCGTAATACGCTGAACAGCCCCATTTTCCCCACCCAGGGCGTCAGCCACGAGGTCAGCGCAGCGTTTTCCGGCGGGCTGCTGGGCGGCGACGGAACGTTCCAGAAATACAGCGCGCAGGGGAGCTGGTGGGTCCCCGTGGGGCAGCGCGGTGGCACGACGCCGGGGTCGATGCCGATCCGCTTCACGATCGGGTTGACGGCGGAAGCTGGTGTCATCGTCGGCGACGAGGCGTCGCTCCGCCGGTTCCCGTTCGAACGGTTCTGGATGGGCGGTATCCAGTTCGGGCGCCCGCTCCGCGGCTATGACGAGACGAGCATTACGCCGGCCGGGTACATTCCTGCCGGGGTTGCCGGCGTCTCAATGGCGGACCGTCACGGTGACGCGTACCTCCGGATCAGCGCGGAGTATGCTGCACGGTTCGCGGACAACATCTCAGCATCACTTTTCTATGACGCGGGCGCGCTCTGGAACAAGCCTTCTCAGATCAACCCGACGCGGTTGAATCGCGGGGCGGGTTTCGGTCTCATGCTCGTCACTCCGCTGGGTCCGATCGGTATTGACTACGCGTATGGTTTCGATAAAGATCGGCCGGGCTGGCAACTTCACTTCAAGTTTGGCCAGGGATTCTAACCTTTCACACCGCGAGAAGAACAAAATGCTCAGACTACTGACGGTCCTGGCGGCAACAGCGGCTATTGCCTCGGCAGCGTCGCCGGCTGCCGCCCAGACGCCGGAGTTCAAGATTGCGATCCTCGACTCGCGGGTACTCATCGCGTCAGCACCGGGCGCCCAGGAGGCGCAGGCGGCGTTCGAAGCAGATCTCGGCCGATATCAGGCGGAGCTCCAGACGCTCGAGAACGAGCTGACCCAGATGATCATGCAGTACGACCAGCAGCAGGCGGTGCTGGCGGCGGACGCGCGGCAGCGCCAGCAGGACGCGATCGCTGACAAGCAGCGGCAGCTCGAGACGCGCGCCATGGAGTTGGAAAACCAGGCAAGTCAGCGGCAGGCCGAGCTGGTCGGGCCGATCATGGACCGGATTTCGAACGCGATCGAAGAAGTACGCCGGGAGCTCGGCTACGCGCTGGTGCTCGACGTCGCCGCTGGTGTGGTCGTCGCCGCGGACCCCGCCATAGACATTACCGAGCAGGTCGTCGCGCGCATGACGCGCACGGCAAGCAACCAGTGACCTCGGGCGATACCTCCGTTTAATACGGCGGACGGCAATCCAGCGACGGTCGGGTCGTGAAGGCCTCGGAAATCGCGGGGATCGTTGGCGGGATCGTGGAGGGTGCGGGCGATCCCGAGATCACGGGTGTCGCGCCATTGGATCGGGCGCGCGCGGACGAGCTGTCGTTTCTCGCGCACCCGAGGTACGCGTCACACCTCGAGAATTCAGCAGCTGGGGCGGTACTCGTCACCGACGCGCTGAAATCCCGCGTGCCGGAGCGCGTCACGCGCATCGTGGTGGCCGACGTCCACCGTGCGCTGGCAGGGGTGCTTCCTCGCATCTACCCGGAACCGGCACCGGTTCCGGGAATCCATTCCACTGCAATAATCGAAACTGGCGTTCGGCTCGGACGTGATGTCGAGATCGGGCCGTATGCGGTAGTGGGCGCTGGCGCCGATATCGGCGACCGCGTGCGGATCGGCGCGCACGCCGTCGTCGGCCGCGGTTGCCGGATCGGCGATGACTCGGTACTCCACCCGCATGTGACCCTGTATCCGGGAGTCGAGATCGGCTCCCGGTCGATCCTCCATTCCGGCGTGCGCGTGGGAGTGGACGGTTTCGGGTACGTACCGGTCGACGGCAGACTGCAAAAGGTCCCGCAGGTCGGCCAGTGCCGCATCGGGGATGACGTCGAGATCGGCGCGAACACGACCATCGACCGGGGCTCGGTGGGCGCCACCGAGATCGCCGAAAACGTCAAGATCGACAATCTCGTTCACATTGCCCACAATGTGAGGATCGGCGCCTCGAGCGTGATCGTGGCGCAGGTCGGGATCGCGGGGAGCACGCAGATCGGCCGGCACGTGACGCTCGCCGGGCAGGCCGGTATCCCCGGCCACCTCAAGATCGGCGACGGCGCGACCGTCGCGGCACAGGCGGGCGTTTTCGGCGACATCCCTGCTGGCGCCGTATACAGCGGTTATCCCGCGCGCCCGCATCGGGAGTCGTTGCGGGCGCAGGCAGCCGTCGCCAGGCTGCCGAAATTGCTGGAACGATTGCAGCGTCTCGAACGCAAGGTGTTCGGGCGGGAATCTCGAGAGGAATGACGTCGCTCAAACAGCATACGATTGCCGGGGACGTGACGCTGGAAGGCGTGGGCGTGCATACCGGGCGACCGGCGAGGGTGACCCTGCGGCCGGCGCCCGAGTCCCATGGCTTGCGATTTCGCCGGCTCGATCTCGAGGGCACACCGGAGATCCCCGCGGATCTGGAGCATGTGGCCGGTACGGATCTCAGCACTTCGCTCCAGTCAGGAGAGGCTCAGGTCCGGACTGTCGAGCATGTGCTTGCGGCGGCCAGCGCCCTCGGCGTGGATAACCTGCTGGTCGAGGTCGACGGCCCGGAAGTTCCGATCCTGGACGGCAGCTTCGCGCCCTTCGTGCGGGCGATCCGGAGTGTCGGAGTCGTGGAGCAGGGCGCGCGTGCCCGGGTGATATCGCTCGACGGGCCGCTTTCGGTTTCCGACGCCGGTGCATCCTACGTCGTTGCACCCGCCGGCGAGCTGCGGGTCTCGGCGACCATCGAGTTCGAACATCCGGCCGTCGGCCGCCAGTTCGCCTCGTTCCCGGTGACCGCTGAGGCCTTCGAGCGGGAGATCGCGCCGGCAAGGACTTTCGGCTTCCTGAAGGACGCGGAGTCGCTGCATGCTCGGGGACTTGCGCTGGGCGTTACCACCGACAACGCGATCATCCTGGACGACAACGGCCCGATCGGAAGCGAGCTCCGCTTCGCTGACGAGTTCGTCCGGCACAAGATGGGCGATGTCATCGGCGATCTGGCGCTGCTCGGTGCCCGCGTCCATGGGCACGTCGTAGCGGAGCGCCCGAGTCACGCGGGGAACATCCTGCTGGCGCGGGAGATCGCGCGTGCCGCCGGCCAGAAGGCGAGACCCATCGTCGACATTCAGAAGATCCTGCAGTACCTTCCTCACCGATACCCGATGCTGCTCGTCGACCGAATCATCGAATTCGAGAGCGGCAAGCGGATCGTCGGTATCAAGAACGTCACGATCAACGAGCCGTTCTTCCAGGGGCACTACCCCGGCCACCCGATCATGCCGGGCGTCCTGATCATCGAGGCGATGGCACAGGTCGGGGGGTTGCTTCTCATGGATTCTATCGAGCGGCCAGAGGACCAGGTCGTATATTTCATGTCCCTCGACAACGTGAAATGGCGTCGTCCGGTGACGCCCGGGGACCAGATCCGGTTCGAGCTGGAAGTCCTGAACCTCCGCCGGCACGTGTGCCGGCTGCGCGGGATCGGCACGGTCGACGGACAACTGGTCGCGGAGGCTGAAATGATGGCCCGGATCATGGACCGGTGACCGGGCGGGGCAGCGGGGCTGTGGAGACGACGCATTATCCGCCGGCGGAGATCCATCCGACCGCGGTCGTCGATGAGGGGGCGGCGATCGCGGATGGCGTCGTCGTTGGTCCCTACGCGATCATTGGCCCGAACGTGGTCATTGGTGCCGGTACGCGGGTGGGTGGACACGTCCTCATCGAGCGCGACACCACGGTCGGCGAGAACGTCAGTATCCACCACGGTGCTGTGCTGGGCAGCGACCCCCAGGACCTCAAGTACGAGGGCGAGCAGACCCACCTGTACGTCGGCGACCGGACGGTCATTCGGGAATACGCGACGCTCAACCGGGGAACCCGCGCCCGCGGATACACGAAGGTCGGCAGCGACTGCCTGCTCATGGCGTACGTGCACATCGCCCACGACTGCGTGATCGGCGATCACGTGATCCTGTCGAACGCAGTGAACATGGGCGGTCACGTGGAGATCGACGACTGGGCAGCCGTCGGCGGCGTCACGCCGATCCACCAGTTCGTGCGGATCGGGCGCCATGCGTTCGTCGGCGGCGCTTCACGGGTGCAGAAGGACGTGCCGCCTTTCGTCCGCGTGGCCGGCAATCCTATCGAGATGTACGGCCTGAATAGCGTGGGGCTGCAGCGCCGCGGTTTCCCCGAGTCGGTTCGGCGCGAGCTCAAGCGGGCATACAAGCTCTTCTTCCAGTCCACCCTGAACGTGTCACAGGCCCTCGAGCGGGCGCGTCAGGAGCTGGAGCCGCTCCCAGAGATTGAGCAGTTCCTCACCTTCATCGAGGAGAGCGAGCGCGGCATCACGCTCTAGCCGCGCGGAGGATGGCCATGGCAGCTCGTACGCTGGCGCTCGGCGTGATCGGGGTGGGGAGCCTGGGCTACCACCATGCGAGAATCCTCCGTACGCTTCCGGGGGTGACGCTCGCCGGGATCTGTGACACCGATTCCGACCGGCTCCACGCCGTCGCGACGGAGCTGGATGCAGCCCCCTTCCAGAACGCTGCCGACCTCCTCGACCGGGTAGAGGCGGTGGTCGTCGCCGTGCCAACGACGCACCACGAGGAAGTTGCCCGTTCCGCCCTGGACCGCGGCATCCACGTCCTCATCGAAAAGCCCATTGCGCCCACGCTCGACGCCGCAGACCGGATCCTGGAAGCGGCTGAGGCCAGCGGTGCGCTCGTGCAGATCGGGCACGTGGAACGATTCAATGGCGCGCTGCGGGCGTGCGAACCATACCTGGACGAGCCGCTCTTCGTCGAGAGCCACAGGCTGGCCCCATTCGGTCCCCGGGGCACGGATGTCGCTGTCGTGCTGGACCTCATGATCCACGACCTGGATCTCGTGCTGAGCCTGATGCGCCGGGATGTCGTGGACATCGCGGCCGTCGGCGTTCCCGTCCTCACAACGAGCCCGGACATCGCAAATGCCAGGCTGCAGTTCGAGGGCGGGGGAGTGGCTAACCTCACGGCGAGCCGCGTGTCGGTCGAGCGGATGCGCAGGATCAGATTCTTCCAGCGATCGGGTTATCTGAGCCTGGATCTGGCGGTGGGGCGGGGTGATTTCTACAGGCTCAAGGCCGGCGCCACGCTCACCCCGGGAGTTCCGTTTGCCGCGACGTCACTCAGCGACATCGTCGAGCGCATCCCCATCGAGAGTGACGGCGTCGAGCCGTTGCGGCGGGAGCTGGAGAGCTTCGTTGCTGCACTGAACGGCGAGGCGCCCGTGGTGGTGACGGGACAGGATGGGCGGCGGGCGCTCGGCGTCGCTCTGGACATTATCGACCGAATCGAACAGCATGTCGCTCATACGCATCCGGCGTGAACGCCGACAGGGCGCGGCAGGTCCGCGCAGACCGCCGGCACTCTGGAAGCTCGTGGCCGGACTGATCCTCGCTCTCCTCCTGATCTGGTATCTGGGTCGCGTGACGTGACGCGGAGCGGGCCGACGATCCTGCTGGCGGCGGGCGAACCTTCAGGCGATGTTCACGGCGCAGCGGTGGCGCGCGCGCTGAGACGTCGGTGGCCCGGCTCGACGCTCTACGGTCTCGGCGGCCCGAAAATGGCAGAGGCGGGCGTCGAGCTCCTCGCGGATGTCCGCGACCTTGCGGTCATGGGATTCGTCGAGGTCGCGGGCCGGCTCCCGTACTTCTTCCGATTGTTCCGGCGGGTGCGGGAGGAGATGCGCGCCCGGGCAACGGACCTCGTCCTCCCCATCGATTACCCGGGTTTCAATCTCCGGCTCGCCAGGGCCGCGCACGATCTCTCCATCCCGGTACTCTACTACATCGCGCCACAGGTGTGGGCATGGCACGTGGGTCGCGTGCGGCAGCTCGCGAGATACACGGATCGGCTCGCCGTCATCCTGCCGTTCGAGGAGGAGTGGTTCCGGGACGCCGGCGCGTCCGCCCACTACGTGGGTCATCCGCTGCTCGATCGGGAACCGGTCGTCGTTACGCGTTCGGAGTTTTTCGAGCGCCTGGACGTCCCGACGTCGGCGCAGATCCTCGCCCTCTTCCCGGGGTCACGCCCGCAGGAGATCGTCCGACACCTTGCCGTCTTCGAAGAGGCGGCGACGATTATTCGGCAGAAGCACGCGCACGTGCACCCAGTCATCGCGACCGTGCCGACCGTGCCGCCGTCGCTGTACGAACGGTCCGACTTGCCGAGAACCGACGATTTTCGCGCTCTCCTCGCCCATGCGAGGGCAGCGCTCGTCAAGTCGGGTACAACGACGCTCGAAGCGGCTATCGCCAACGTGCCGATGGTCGTGGCGTATCGTGCCCACCCGGCTACGTTCTGGCTCGCCCGGCGCCTCGTCCAGGTGGAGCACATAGCGCTCGTGAATCTGATCGCCGGTGAACGGCTGGTGCCGGAGTTCGTCCAGGATGCGGCTTCGCCGCGGGCGCTCGCCGACGCGCTCGAACCCTTTCTGCTCGATGGGGAGGCTCGCGGCCGCGCCATAGCGGGGCTCGAACGTGTCCGCCAGAAGCTCGGCGGCGCTTCGGGCCGGAGTTCGAACTCGGCCGAGCGCGTTGTCGATCTGGCCGCCGAATTGATTGGCGATTCGTGAGTTCGGAAGCGAAGTTCGCCGTCGTTTCGTGGGGCGGGCGCCAGCTCCTCGACGCGCTCCTGGCCACGGTGCGCTTCGAGATCGTGGGTGAGCTGGATTTCCGTCGGCGGGCGCTCGTCGGGGAGCCATGCATCTTCGTGCTCTGGCACGGCAGACTCTTGCCGTTGACGTATCTCCACCGGCGCCAGGGTATCGCAACTTTGATCAGTCCTTCGGCCGACGGCGAGTACATCGCCCGGGTGGTCCGCGGCTGGGGCTACGAGACGGCGAGAGGATCGAGCTCCCGTGAGGGTGCGGCCGGGCTCCGGCAACTGCTCCGCTGGGCGCGGGATGGTCGACCGCTGGCGATAACACCGGACGGGCCGCGCGGCCCTGCCAGGAAGATGAAGCCGGGCGCGATCATCGCCGCGCAGCGGACCGGGTTGCCGCTGGTACCCGTCACGGCCGGGACGGATCGCGGCTGGTGGGTCGCGAGCTGGGACAGGTTCCTGGTGCCCAGGCCCTTCGCGCGGGTCCGCGTCGCCTACGGTTCGCCGGTTTGCGTAGACAGGCGGGCCACCGAGTCGGAGCTCGAGGAGTGCGCGCTCGAGGTGGAAGCCACCCTCAATCGGCTCACCGACATGGTTGACCGTGTTTCCCTTCCAGTGCCCGTTTGACCATGGCTACCCGGCTGGTGGAACCGCGGTGGGTGGAGCGGTGGTGGCGGGGCGAGGCAGGGTGGACGGGTGCGGCGCTGTGGGGTGCGCTGGCACCGGCCGAGGCGCTGTATGCGCTGGGGATTCGTCTGCGCGGCGTCGCGTACGACCGCCATTGGATCGGATCGTGCGACGCCGGTGTCCCGGTGATCAGCATCGGCAACATCGCGGTTGGTGGGACGGGGAAGACGCCGGTGACCCGCTGGGTCGCCGGGGAGTGCCGCCGCAGAGGGGCCCACCCCGCGATCCTGCACGGCGGGTACGGCGGAGGCGACGAAGCGGCGCTGCACCGCCGATGGGGATCGGCGCCGCTCGTGTTCGAAGGTCGGGACCGGGTGGCCTCTGCGCGTGCCGCCGTAGCCGCTGGTGCGACGGTGCTGATCCTGGATGATGGCTTTCAACACCGGCGCCTCCGGCGGGATCTCGACCTGGTTCTGATCGCCGCGGAGAGCTGGGAACCTCGGCCTCGGCTATTGCCGCGCGGACCGTGGCGCGAGCCACCCTCGGCGCTCCGGCGCGCCGGGGCGATCGCGGTGACCAGGAGAGTGGTCCCGCCGAGTGTGGCCGAGGCGGTCCGGGACGACCTGCGGCGTATTCAACCTGCCGCGGTCGTGCTCGGCTTGCGTCTGGAGCCGCGGGGTTGGACCTTACTCGGCCCCCCGGAGGAGGGGGACCCCGGCGTATCCGGGCCTTCGGGCGAAGTCGTCGCGCTGGCAGCGATCGCGCGGCCCGACTGGTTCGTGGAGAACGCGCGTGCGGCAGGCGCCACGATCGGGGATATCGTGGCATTTCCAGATCACCACACATATGGCGACGATGACATCGAGCGGATCCTCCGCCTCGCCGGGGAGCGACCGATCGTGACGACGGCGAAAGACGCAGTCAAGCTCCAGGCGCTGGCGGCGAGGACCGAAGTCTGGATTCTGGAGCAGCATGTCGTGCCGGAGCACGGCGCTGAATCGTTTGGCGAACTCCTGGATGGGCTCCTGACATGAGCCAGCGGTCGGCGGATATCCTGGTCATCGGCAGTGGCATCGCCGGGTTGACCTTCGCGCTGAAAGCCGCTGCGCACGGCCGGGTCGCGCTGGTCACGAAGAAGGAGCGTGCCCGGTCGAGCACCAATTTCGCACAGGGCGGGATCGCCGCGGTCATGGATCCGGAGGATTCCTTCGACCTGCACGTGCGTGACACACTCGTCGCCGGTGCCGGGCTGTGCCACACGAGCGCAGTGGTCGAGCTGGTGCGGGAAGGTCCGGAGCGGGTCCGGGAGCTGATGGCGTGGGGCGTCCGGTTCAGCCGCAACGGCGACCGGCTGTCGCTGGCTCGGGAAGGCGGTCACTCCCGGCGCAGGATTCT